>PVMK01122152.1_pt1 | contig 77417 bp, 76 predicted proteins | sample 1853481 | NCBI WGS metagenome assembly PVMK01 (sample SAMN08533507, study PRJNA380276) | Marine sediment metagenome, whole genome shotgun sequencing project.
CGACCAGTGTGCACCGTTTTGTGCCGCGCAGGCATGGCCGAGGCTGGGAAGCCAGAAACTGTCGGAGATCGCCGGGGCCCGGGTCGGATCGGTCCCGGTCACGCTCCGGGGACCCATGGAGGTGACAACGTGAGACACGAGCCGCCAATCGCCTTCACCCGCACACCAGACAGCGTGCCGGTCGAGGAGCACAAGCAATACGACCCTCTCCAGCTCTGCATCTACACCACGATCGGGATCATCTCCTGGCTGATCACACCGGCGCTGACCGTTGCCATCTTCGGCACGATCGGAGTGCTCGGGTACGCGCAGGCCCGCCGCCGCGGTCTGGCCAAGAGCCGATGCAAACTGGGTGACACCAGGCTCGTCATCGCCTACCTCGCCATCGCCGCCACCATCGGCGCCGCCGCCACGATCCTCAACGTGGTCCGTTTCCTCGACTGAGCTGCGCTCAGTCAGAGGTGGCGTAACTCAGCCGAGGGGGTCCTCGTCGCCGGTTCGCTCGAAGACTCGCTTGGCCTTGCCCATCTCGCTGCGCGGCACGCTGCCCGGCTCGCCGACCATGACCGGGATCCGGAGTCGGACCGTTTCCATCAGCCGGCTCTGCAGGCGGGCGCCGATTGCCGCCGCATCGGCGGTGAGAGATGCGTCGGCCACCTCGACCCTCGCTTCTAACTCGGGGAGGGGGCCCCTTCGGTCGACCACGATGGCGTAGTTGGGGCCCAGCGTGGGATCGCTCATCAGCACGGTCTCTATGGCGCGCGGATATACGTTGATGCCTCGGATGATGAGCATGTCGTCGATGCGTCCCTCCAGCCGGGCGATGCGCCTGCTGGTTCGACCGCAGGGGCAGTCGCCGGCGAGCATCCGGGTGATGTCGCGGGTGCGATACCGGATGACCGGCTGGGCCTGCTTGGTCAGGGTGGTGAGCACCAGCTCTCCAGGCTCACCGGTCGGCACCGGCTCCCCGGTCTCCGGGTCGACGATCTCGGGGTAGAAGTGGTCCTCGAGCACGTGCATCCCACCCTTGTTCTCACGGCACTCCACCGCAACGCCGGGGCCGATGACCTCGGACAGGCCGTAGATGTCGCAGGCGTCGTAACCCCCGCCCCAGGCGGTCTCGAGTTTCTCGCGCAGGCCCTCCGACCACGGTTCCGCCCCATGGATCCCCCACCGGAGCCTGATGTCTCCCTTGACGCCTGCGGCCTCGGCGCGTTCGGCGAGGATGAGCGCGAACGACGGGGTGCTGGCGAGCCCGGTGGCCATGGCGTCTGCCATCAGCCCGACCTGGAACCCTGGATTCCCACCGGACGCCGGCACCGCGGTCGCCCCGAGCTCCTCGACGCCGTAGTGCAACCCCAACCCGCCGGTGAACAGCCCGTAGCCGTAGGCGATATGCACCACGTCGTCGCCGGTTGCTCCCACCGCCGACAACGCCCTGGCGTTTACCTGGGCGAAGATCCGAATGTCGTCTGCGGTGTAGGCGACGATGGTGGGCTTCCCTGAGGTGCCGGACGAGGCATGGATCCGTACCACCTGGCTCATCGAGACGGCAAGCATGCCATAGGGGTAGGTGGCCAGGAATTCGTGTTTCTCGGTGAGGGGAAGGGCGGTCAGATCGTCGATAGCGCCCACCTCGCCAACGTCGGCGAGCTTTGCGGACCAGAACGGCGACTCGACACCCCGGAGCCGCTCGATCAGCGCGGCCAGTCGCCTCGACTGGAGCTCGACAAGCGATGCGCTATCCAGCGTTTCGACTTCTTCCAGGTACACAGCAAATCCCTCGAACAGTCACCGTCGCGACCGGAAGCTAGCTGGAGCGGGCGCGAACGTTACCCGACCTGGGCCAAGCTTGACACGCCGTGATCCTGGAGACCACATTGAGGGAAGGTGCGCAACCGGCCTGTCGTGGCGCTGCTGCTAAGACCGCGCGCCGATAGGTAGCCGGTCGTCTCGACAGAAGTGGAGCCATTTTCCCGCTCTTGCCGCTTCGCGGCGGGCCGCTCGGGCCACGGCTCCGCAAATGGCCTCACCGACAGACCGGATCGCGCCCTATTTGCGGAGCCTCTAGGCGCCCAGCGCCTGACAGCTGGCGATGTCCCCGGTGGGTGGCCATGGCCACCACCAGGGACTCGAGTTGTCGGCGAGCCACGCGCCGGCGGCGATATTGGCTGCGCCGTTGTACGGATGCGCGGTGAGGCCGTTGCCGTCCTCGAACCCGGCGGCGGCGGCTCGCGTGTTCCAGCCCGAAGGGGAATGTTGGAGAAGTCCAAGGTATCCACCGGTCGTGTTCCGAGCCTGCGGATTCCCGCTTGATTCGGCCTGGATCAGATCGAGCACGCACTCGACTCGATCGGCCTGCCAGTACTCAACAACGACCGAGCGCCAGGCCTCACGCGAGCGGCCGCCGGCGGAGTCGGCGGGCCATTGCGGTGAGCAGGCACCGGTGACCGGGCAGTTGGTCTCTCGGGGGGGCGGCACGATCGGGTCGAGTTCGAGAGCGCGGGCCAGGAACGAAGCCATCTGGTCACGACGGATGTTATCGGCCGGGCAGTACCGATCGTTGGTAGGAGGATTGCACCCGGCAGTGACTCCTGCAGTATGCAGCTTGTCGATGTCGCTCTCGAAGACCGACCCGTTGTCGTCGATGAACAGGTCGCCACCACCGTCGTCGGTGTAGGCGAATGCTCTCACCAGGAAGGCGGCCATCTGCCCCCTGGTCACCTTGCTGTCCGGGCAGAAATGGTCGTTCACTGGCGGGTTGCACCCCTTGGTGATCCCTGCCTCCGCCAGCCTGTTGATGTCGTTCTCAAAGACCGAGGCATCATCGTCGTAGTAGGAGTCGGTGGCGGTCGCTGGCAGATCCACCGCCCTAACCAGGAAGGCGGCCATCTGCCCCCTGGTGACCGTGGTGGCAGGGCAGTACCTGTCGTTGGCCGGAGGATTGCACCCCGAGGTCACCCCGTCGGCGGCGATCGCCTCGATGTTGCCCTCGTGGAGGTTCCCGTCGTCGTCGATAAACGTCCCGCCAGGCGGCAACCCGAAGGCGACCGCGATCCCCGCAACCACGGCGACGAGCGCAACCGCACCAATCGCAACGGAGGCGCGCACCGGTAAACGAGAACTATCCAAGGCGTGGCCCGCGTGGCATCACTTCGATGATGGCACAATCGACGTTTTGCACCGACCCGGTCGCGTGCTCATGTATGGACACGGGCCGGATTTGCCTAAAGACGGCCAGATGCGACGGACCCAGGAGGATGGCGACCACGGACGGTGCACCAAAGTGGAGTGTCGCCAGTTATCCGCCGTTAGTCGTGCTACCCAGAAGTCGTAGTCGTCGCCGGAGGCAGGCTGGTGGTCGTCGTCGGAGGCAGGCTGGTGGTCGTCGTCGGAGGCAGGGTGGTGGTCGTCGGCGGCTCCGTCGTAGTGGTGGTCGTCGGCGGCTCCGTCGTAGTGGTGGTCGTCGGAGGCTCCGTCGTAGTAGTCGTCGACTTCGGGGGAGGTTTTGGAGACGTCGTTGGCGTCGTAGAGGTGGAAGGTTCGGTTGTCGTGGTAATCGATGTGGTCGTCGTGTCTTCTGGCAAGGTCGTTGTCGTCCTATTGGGCAAGTTGGGCGGAGGATTGCCGCCGAATTGCGAGGTGAGGGCTTCGAGGCCGCCACTATTGAGAAACACCATCCCGCCACCCACGACGAGCACGACCAGGGCGAGTTGGCTGATCAACGACATACCCCTGAACGAGCGAATAGGCCCGAATTTGCGAGGCATTGGTGTCACTCACTTTCCTGTTCGGAGTGAAGAGATCGCGGCGCGCAGCCGCCCCTCTTCCCCACCTGACCATTGGGGCGGTTCACAGAAGATATTGTCGGCATCTGGTTCGCCATAGATAAGGGCTTTTGCGCACATGCGACACTGCAGGCGACCGAAGTTGGACGCTGTCTCGGGCCGATACTCAGTCGGTAGCGAGGTAGGAGCGAACCACCCGGCGGAAGGCCTCGTCCAGCTCCCGGACGTCGCTGCGGAGGAACCGGTGGTCTTCTACAGGACCAGTGACCGTCCGGACCAGCTCACGGCCGACCGGATATCCATACAACGTCTCCGCCATGGCGAGGCAAAACCAACCTGTCACACCGGCAGCAACTGCGATTGCGATGGGCAGCACGAGCCAAACCATCACAGTTCATCGTCACGCCGACCTCCGTCTTGACCTTGGAAGAGGCATTTTTCTCTGGTCGGTGAGTCGAGAGGCAAAACCCGGTGGTGCGGCCCCAGAACACTGCCGTCGGCCCTTGGACCGTGCCGCGGGATCGCGCCGAGCGGAATCTCCCTGGCGGAATCACGCCATGGATCGGCAGGCCGAGGCCCATTCGGATAGCGCGGTGGGATGCCGACTGCATTTGTCACCGGCGAACGCAGAGACGCAGACCGACGACGCGGCCCCAATTCCAGCGATGCCCTGCGAACGATCTCTGCCAGGCAGCGAGCTAGATCCCCAGCTCGCTGAGCACGGCCTGGCCGGCTGTCGACCCAGCGAGCTGTGATCGGAGGTCGGCGACGATCTTGTCAACGCGAACTCCCTGGTTGTCCAGCCAGTCGCCCGTCCCGTCCTGTGACCCTGCCGCGTGATGGAGTGCCACCAGATCCCACGAGTTGTTGAGCACCGGCGAACCGGACGAGCCCGGCTCGGTGTCTGTCGAATAGCGAACGTGGTTCGTGAAAATGTTGGTAACCGTGTTGGATTGGAGTGCCACCTCCTTGCGGCGTCCGCGGGGGTGCTGGATGACGTTGAGTCGCTGCCCCGGCGCGTAGGCAATGGTGTCGCGCAGCGGGATGAATCCCCACTTGGATCCTGCATGGACAAGCCACCATGGGGGCACCCGTCCGATATGACCCGCCACGGTGGGCTCGGTGGCCGCCCGGGTCCAGGTTCCAGATCGCCACCGTCGGCGATGACTCGCTCAAACACCCCAAGCTCCGGCAGAGTCTCGGCAGTGGCAGCCCCCGGCATCCGGGAACCGCGACTGACGCGCCCCACACGTGGCTTCGGCTTCAGCCGAACGATCGTATAGTCGAGCGATGGGCTGGTGTGGAAGAACGAGGCCGGATCCGCCCGATATTCATCCACCTGCAGGTCGTTGCCGTTGTGGTCGAACTGATAGTTGAGCTTTACCCGGGCGTTGCCGGCGTCCGTCTCGTTTCTGATCACATGGTTGTTGGTCACGAACAACGAAGGTGAAACCATGAATCCGGTCCCGGACCAGCCAGGCGGGCTCACCACGACCTTGCCAACGGCGCCCTGCAGGGCTGCGCCTTCGGTGAGGAAGTGCACCGGAAGCAGGTTGTTCGCCTCGATGATGCGCTCAACGAGCGCCAGCTCGCTGAGTTCGACGCGCCCCTCCTCTCCAACCCCAACCTCTGGACCGACGTCGATGTCGTATGCACTCGGCTGTGGAACAGGGCGACCATCCCGCAGCAGGGCGAGTGCTTCGTCAACCTCCAACGGGCTGTAGTCCGCGAGCATCTCCGCGATCTTGTCTGCTGCTCTCACCATTTCGTCTCCTTCTCGTTACCTTCGTCGCTGCGAACGACGCGGGTGTGTTGTTGGGGTCGCCGACCGGTCTCGGGGCGCTCGAGCGGTTCCTTCATTCCTGCGGGGCGAATGCCATGCCACCGCCCGCATCGGGGAAGGCGAGACCGATCTTCTCGACCCTGCCCACCAGCATGGCGCTCAGGTGCTCGACCGTAAACGCATCGTCCTGGTTGAGCTTCTCGGCCCACAGTGCCGCGACGCCGGCCACGTGCGGGGTTGCCATGCTGGTACCGCTCAACGCCCTCAGCCCCCCTCCGACGGCCGCAGAGATGACATCGACGCCTGGCCCCGACAGGTCTGGGTTGGCATTGGAGAATGGAGCAATCGTGTACTCGCCCGTATCCTGCAATCCCAGCGCACCGACTGACAGAATCCCCTCTGCAGTTGCCGGCGGGGCTGCGTCGACGACATACCCTTGCTCGCTGTCGCCGCTCTGCCGGTGGCTCTCGTTGCCGGAAGCAGCGACGATCACCGCCCCAGGACCGAACCGCCCGAAGCGGCGGGCCAGATCGGCGATGGTGTCGAAGACCCTGACGTTGTCTCGATACGCCGCCAGCGCCATCGAGGTCGCGGCCCGGCTTGGGACCCCCCGGCCACGCAGGCTCTCCACCATGCCAGGGAAGTCGATGCCGAGGGACATCGAGATCACGTGGGCGCCCTCTGATACCGCCCACGTCACCGCATCGAGGATCCCCTCCGTGCTGCCGCCCTGTTCACCCAGCACCTTTCCCACAAGGGCGCGGTCGACGTTGCGGGCGACGCCGATCCGCAATCCGTCAACGTCGGCGCCGAAGATGGTGCCGGCACAGTGCGTTCCGTGCCCGTTGCTATCGCCATCGCCCTCGCCGGTGAAGTCCTTCTCGATGACCTCCACCGCCGAGAAGGCCGGGTGCGTGGAGTCGATCCCGGTGTCGAGCACGGCGACGGTGACACCGCTGCCGCCGAACGGGCTGGTCTCGGCCCCTGTGGCGCTCATGCCCCAGGTCGATCCCTCGCCGGAGGCGTCGGCCTCAGATTCTTCAGGCTCGATGAGCAGCAACGGCATGATCGGCGCCGCCGCCTTGACCGACTCTTCCTTCTGCAGCTCGTACAGCTGATCAGGTGTCGCCTCTACCCGTTCCACCGACAGCTCTCCCCCGGCTGGAGGCGCGTCGGACGCCCGGAACCCGCGTAAGACCGGTTGGTCCTCGACCTCGTACTTGATCACGGCGTATTCCAGGTTGATCATCGATGACTGCCTGGGTCCCCAGGGCATCTCGGGTGAGCTCATTCTTTTCTTCCTTTCGCTGGACGATCACGTTTCCAGGGTGAGGGTTCCTCACGTCTGCGGAGCCTGGAAACCGGCCTCTGGTAGGTCCGCCTTGATCTCGACTTGCTTCGGAGTATCTGCGCTGCTTGGTCCTGAAACGGGAGGGAACCACGGCATCCCTCATCGCTTGACAACCCCACCGCGGGTGGCCGTCGTACCCGCCCCTGCAGTCCGAACCCTACGCCGATACTGCTGCGTTCGCACGTACTAGAGCGCGCAGCGATAGGTGACGGTCGTCTCGACAGAAGTGGCGCCATTATCCCGCTCCTGCCGCTTCGCGGCGGGCCGCTCGGGCCACGGCTCCGCAAATGGCCTTCCGAAAGAGACCGGATCGTGCCCTATTTGCGGAGCCTCTTAGGACCCGCTGGCTAGCTTCAGGCGAGGGGGGTACACGGAGGACCCGCAGTGACCGTCCCGAACGCTCTGATGCGATTGTCATCGGGTCTGGTTTCGGCTGCCGGCCTTCGGCGAAACACGTAGGGTCAGTCCAAGCACGCAAGGAGGAGCGCAGCGTATGGCGGAAGAAACCACAGAGCCGACTACCCCACCCGTTCAAGGCAAACCCGGTCAAAGCAAACTCTCTGGACTGGCCCTGTACGTTGCGATTGCCGCGCTCGTCGCCTGGCTCGTGTTCACCGTGTACCTGCTGTTCCAGGTGAATTCCGATGAGCTCGCATGGACGCGCATCGCTTGGGTGTTCGCTTCGGTGGAAGCCATCGCGTTCGCGGCCGCAGGAGCGCTGTTCGGTACCGCGGTGCAGCGCGAGAACGTAGAGCGCGCAGAGGATCGGGCCACGACGGCCGAGGAAGTGGCCGAGTCCAACCGCGACCACGCGACGAAGGGCCGGGTACTCGCCGCCTCGTTACAGGCCGATGCTGCCGGCGCCGCGCCACCCGGAGGGGTGCGCGCATTTGGTGGCGACGACCCTGGCGGAACCTCCTCGGACGTCGTTGAACGACATGCAGCCATGTCTCGCAGCCTCTTCGGCGACCTCATGAGCTGACACCGGGCGACGATGACCACCAACACCGGCATCGCGTCCCGACGCTAGGCCGGAGTACCCTCGCGGCGGTGACCTCGCAACGGACCCGGGCTCGCCGGCTGTTCGCACCACTACCCGACGACTACGAACGATGGGCAGCCGTGCTCTCCATGGGACAGGACCGCCGGTGGAGAGACCGGATGGTCGCCGACATCTCGGTCGAGACCGGCGATCGGGTGCTCGACGTGGCGGCAGGCACCGGGTCGATCACGAGACGGCTAGCCGCGGCCGGTACAGACGTCGTCTCGCTCGATCAGAGCTACGAGATGCTCGATCGAGCGGTGGAACGGGGCGCAACAGGCATCGTCGCCGCAGCCGAGGAGCTCCCATTCGCCGACGACGAGTTCGATGTGGTCACCTTCGGCTACCTGTTGCGGTACGTCGACAGCGTGCCGGGCGCGATGACCGAGATCACCCGGGTCGTCCGGCCGGGGGGCAAGGTCGGCATGGTCGAGTTCGGTCGCCCGAGCGGAATGTGGCGGCCGTTGTGGTGGGGCTTCACCAGAACCATCCTCCCCGTCGCAGGCCGGATGATCTCCCGACCCTGGCGTGACGTCGGATCCTTCCTTGGGCCCAGCATCGATGCCTTTTCCGACCGCTGGCCGCCACCGCGCCTCGCCTCGGCGTGGGAAGAGGCGGGCCTGATCGATGTCACCGTTGTCCGCATGTCGCTCGGCGGCGGGTTAGTGGTAACGGCGACCAAGCCATGAGCGAAGGGCCGGCGTTCTATGCGAGAGCGGGGTCTGGCCGGGCCGATCTCGTCGGGCTCCTCCACCCGCCGTACACCGCGCTGCATCTGTCGTATGTCGTGATCGGCGCATCCCTCGCCGCCACCGTATCCCTCTCCCGTCTCGCCTGGACGCTGCTGGTGTTCTTCCTCGCGGTCGGGATCGCCGCCCACGCCCTCGACGAAGTCAACGGCCGCCCCCTGCGAACCCGCCTCGGCGACGCCACGCTGTGGGGTATGGCGATCGTCGCCCTTGGAGCGGCCGCCGTCATCGTTGCTTTGGGGTCGGTGTCGCTGTCTCCATGGATCTGGGCGTGGGCGCTCGTCGGGCTGTTCTTCGCCGTGGGCTACCCGCTCGAATGGCCAGGCATCCTGCACACCGACATCGGCTTCGCCGTTGCCTGGGGGGCCTACCCCGTTCTCGCTGCCTATTGGGTCCAGGCGGAAAGCGTCTCGCTCAGCGCCGTGATCGTCGCCGGCTTCGCTGCCCTGTTGTCGCTTGCCCAGCGCTCCCTGTCGACTCCGGCCCGGTTCGTCCGGAGGGAGACAACGACCGCAACCGCTCAGTTCGACGTCGCCGCCTGGAATCGGGCCCAGCTGCTCGCTACCTGGGAGCGGCCGCTGCGCTGGCTCGTCTGGGCCTCGGTTGCCCTCGCCGCCGGGCTCCTCGTGGCCCGGATCTGAGCAAGAGTGTGATGGCAACGGTGTCTGGCAAAGGGTCCGACCCGCTGGCGCGCCATGCGCTTTGCCGCGCAGCCATCGAAGCCTTGCGATCACATCGGACCCGCATCCCGGCGAAGCGGGTCGGTTCCCTATCGCGCAACAACCCTGCGGGATGTCGTCGCCTGGTGTCAGGCAAGCGCCCTGCGATAGAGGCTGACGGCAAGCGGGACGAAGACAACGAGGATGACACCGATCCAAAGGAAGGACTGCCACAGCCAGGGCTGTAGTGGGGTCCCGAGGATCAAGGCTCGCATCGTGTTGACGACGATGGTGACCGGATTGATTCGGGCGAAGGCTTGCAACCAGGAGGGGAAGGTGGCGATGGGCACGAAAGCCGAGCTGGCGAAAACAAGGGGAAAGACCCACACAAAGGTCGCGGCCTGGGCGGTCTCGGGGTCACGGACCGCCAATCCGATTGTGGCGGCTATCCACGAAAACGAGTAGCCGAAAAGAACCGCGAGAAGCACCGCGAGGGCGCCTGCGGCCAGGGCCTCGAAGCGGAAGCCGATGAGGTAGCCGACAAAGGTCACCAGGATCATGACAAAGACGTTGCGGACTGCGTCCGACCCCGTGCGGCCGATCAACACCGCGCTGCGGCTCATCGGTAACGAGCGGAACCGCTCAATCAGGCCCTTGTTCATGTCATCGGCGAGGCCCACGCCGGTCTGGGTCGAGCCGAATATCGCTACCTGGGCGAAGATGCCGGCCATGATGAAGTTGGTGTAGCTGAGGTCTCCTGGCAGGTTGATCGCACCCCCGAACACGAACACGAACAGCAAGACGAACATCACAGGCTGGACGGTGGAGAACACGAGCAGCGTCGGCACCCTGCGGTACTTGAGTAGGTTCCGCTTGGTCAACACAACGGCGTCGGACACGAACCGAACAATGCTCCCTTCCGGCAGCATGTCCTGGGTTGGTGTCGTGGTCGCTTGGGTCATGCCCGTCTCCCTTCGCTGAGACTGGTGCCTATTTCGGCCACGTCGTCTTCTCGTTCGATTTCCTTGCCGGTGAGGGTGAGGAAGACGTCGTCGAGGGTCGGCCGAGTGATGGCGAGGTCTCGCAGCTTGATCTGTTGGCGATCGAGGCTGCGCACGGCTTCGGTGATGACACCCACCGGATCGGCCACCGGTAGCCGCACCCGACCGCTTTCCACGTCGATAGTGGGCGCTTCGGTGCCGATGTTCTTCACGGCCTCCGCGGCAGCGCCGAGCTCGGATTTCACGGCGACCTGAAAGTCGAGGACGTCTCCACCGATGAGCTGTTTGAGCTCCTGTGAGGTGCCTGACGCGATGATTTGACCCTGGTCGATCACCTCGATCGCGTCGGCGAGGTAGTCCGCTTCCTCGAGGTATTGGGTTGTCAACAACAGGGTGGTGCCTTCATCGACGAGCTTGCCGATGAACTCCCACAGCCCGAGACGTGCCCGGAGATCGAGAGCCGTCGTCGGTTCGTCCAGAAAGAGCACCTGGGGACGGCCAACCAGGCTGCCACCGAGGTCAAGGCGCCGACGCATACCGCCTGAATAGGTCTTGACCATGCGGTGCGCGGCATCGGTCAGGTCGAACAGCTCGAGGATCTCATCGGCTCGCCTCCTGGCCAGTCCGGCCCGGAGACCGTAGAGACGGCCAACCATCACCAGGTTCTCCATGCCGGTGAGGATCTCGTCCACCGCGGCATACTGACCGGCCAGGCCGATGGCCCCACGCAGCTCTGCCGGCTGGGTAGCGACGTCGAACCCGGCCACCCACGCCTTCCCCGTCGTCGGCTTCAGGAGAGTCGTCAGGATGCGGACGACGGTGGTTTTCCCTGCCCCGTTTGGGCCAAGGAGCGCTACAACCGTACCTGGCTCGACCGCAAGATCGATACCACTCAAAGCCTCAATAGACCCGAAGGTCTTGCCCAGGCCCTCGGTGACGATAATCGCCGAGTCAGTGCTCATCGCTCGCTACCAGCCATGTTGTGGTTCCCAACCGTCGGTGTATCCGCGGGAGAGTACGGTGCCGTGGCGTTGAAAAGACCGCCCGAACGTGCGGGCGGCCGGCGTCGGAAGTCTCTCAGCATCGCGCGTGCAACCTAGCCCGATGAGAAATGCCTCAGCAACGCCTCAGAAAAACCCCTTGACCTCAAGTCGGCTTGAGATCGTAGAGTGGTGCCATGACACACTCATACCAACCCATAGCTTGTTCGCTCTCGACCGACAAGGCCGCCGTTCAGCTCCTGGACTGGGCCAATCTCCAAAGCCACGTGGTCATAACCGAGCGCCTCGAACATGGGGTCGCGATGACGTTCGGCGCGGATCTGACCGAAAGCGTCGAGGATCTCGCAGCCCGCGAGGCCGAGTGCTGCTCGTTCCTGTCGATCGAGACATCCCGGACCGACGACTCGGTCCGCCTCGAGCTCACCTCGGAGGATCCCAACGCCAGCGGGGTGATCGAAATGCTGACCGGAGCGCCAAATTGATGAGCTCGACTCGACTGCTACCGATCGGCGAAGTGGCGGAGACGACTGGGATTGCCGTGTCGGCCGTCCGCTACTACGCAGACATCGGGGTGATCTCCACGGCCAGCCGTGTCGGCGGGAAACGCCGCTTCGGTGCCGAAACGGTTGGCCGAGTCAGCTTCATCCGCAGAGCCCAGGAAGTCGGGTTCTCGCTGGATGAAATCCGCACGATCCTCGACGATGAACACGGCGATTGGCGTGAGCTCGTCGACGACAAGCTCGACGAAATGCACGAACGCCGCGATCGGATCGACACGATGATCTCCATGCTCGCCGAGATCCGCGACTGTGGGTGTGGCCCCGTCGCGTCGTGCCCGCGAGTAACCACATTTTGATCTGCAATGGTGGGCGTCCGTCCACCTTATTCGCTATCCGTCGAGCGCCTTCCAGGTGAGGGCATCGACCTCGCCGGATGCCGGTAGGCCGGTGTTGGCTTGGAATCGCTCCGTCGCTGCCTTGGTCCCTTCGCGGAAGACGCCGTCTGCGCCGAACTCCTTATCACCGGTGAACAGATCGCGGTAGCCATGGTGGATCAGCATTATCTGCGCTGCCCTTACCACCGGGTCCGGTTGCTCCTCCGACCCGTCGCCAAACCTCACCGTTCTCATATCTGCCTCCGGTGGCTGCGGGGGTGACGGGGGCAAGGGCTCCGTGTCTCCCAGATTCGTTTGGATGGAGTCTTGCATCAGCCCGATCGTGTATGGCGCGCCCTGTTTGAAACGCGGATCGATCTTCCTGCTGGTGTGATCGAGATGCCCGATATGACGCCATTCGGACCACTCATAGTGGTCGCACATCAGCGAGGCCACGATCAGCTGTGTTTCCCATACGCCATCGTGGAGGTTCGACCCGTCTCCTCGATGAATGGTCTCCGTAGAGCCGTAGTGGCGGTTCCCGTAGTAGTCGGGCGTGTCGTCCTCGTGTTGGGGGCCTCGGAACCGGACGTCTTTGGCCACATGCTCGACGAGCACGTCCTTGCGGCCGGTGCCCGCGGTGAAGTTGGCGGGTCCACCAGAGGCGAAAACCACGGTTGGGATGCCGTTACCTTCGCTGTGGAGGACGCCGTCTCGCCACAGACCCATCCAGAGGTTCGCCTTTGTCTGGCCCTTTGAGTTCTTGACGTATGGGACGTATGTGGATGAGGCCGTGTGGTGCCACAACCATCCGACGGGGTCACCGTTGTACGCGAAGTGATGGAACGTCTCGTCGGTCCAGTAATAGCCGGGCTCATTTTCTTGCCATCCACTCAGCTCGACGACGTTAACGGACTTTGCCCGGAGCGCATCTGGAAGCCACAACAACGATACGTGTTGCGTTCCGGGTGGCGCGAGGGCAAGGACCCTCGGTGTAGACGAGACGGGGGTGGCGTCGACGTCCCACTCATCGGTCTCACTGGAATCGCCCTCGACGATGGTGGACGGGACAGGGTCGGCGGGGATCGGCTGTCCGTCGTCATTCATGCTGTGTGGCTCACTCAACGATCATCTCGTAGCCCGGTCCAAGCTAACACTCGGATCGGCTGGCTGCCCCTAGTCCCTGGAGTGCCTGTCGCGAGACCGGTGACGCATTTGCATCCGCACCATCAGGACCAAAACCTCTGACCCGACCAGCCCGAAGGAGAGCTTGGCCTGGAGTGACACGAGTAATTCGCTGGTCGTCAATGCAACCGTATCGACATCCTGGTTCAGGAGAGCACACGGTTGGCTTCGTCGATCAAATCATCGAGGTCGGTATCGGTCTCTTCGCCGAGGACGCGGCGAACGGGAGGCGATGCGGCTTCCATCACGCGCAGCATCTTTCGCAGCACGGATCGCTGCGCTTTCATCCGTGCTGCTTCTTCTGCTGGGGTGACGAGATCGTCGACAATTGAACCTTCGGCGCGAGACGCCACCATCGCCTCGGGCATGCCGCGGACCCATACCATCGAACGACGGCCCGGTCCCCGGCCCTCGGTGATGGGTTCAACGGCCATGACGTCATCCGATCGAACGTACTTGCCGTAGCCGAGGGCTATGAGCTGACCAGACTGGATGCGCATCACTCACCTTTCCCAGGCCGAAGGTACACCATGGGCAGGCGGCTCGGGCGAGTCGTGAGCTGCGAGGGTTCCAGGGCATCAGACCTCGCAGCGTGAAAGGTAGCTCGCTCCGAATTCGCTTCCTGGGCCCATGGACGGCGGAGGTGCTAGCGGATACGCTCGGCGGTGCCAGTCCGCGCCCGATCGGAGAGCACATGAGGACCGCTTCTCGACCCCGTAACCTTCCCGACTCCAAGGAACTTCGGATCGCCCTCGTCTGCTACGGCGGGGTCTCACTCGCCATCTACATGCACGGCGTCACCAAGGAGATCCAGAAGCTCGTCGAAGCGTCCGCCGCCTATGACGCAGACTCTTCCAACAATCCCTTTGCGCAGGGAACCACCGAGCGCGCCTACTGGACGGTGCTCGGGCAGCGAGCTTCCAAGGAGGGCGTGGCGACCAGGGTCGTCGTCGACATCATCTCAGGCACCTCCGCGGGCGGTATCAACGGGGTGGTTCTGGCAAAGGCACTCGCCGGTGGGCTGTCTCAGGATCAGCTCAAGAACCTGTGGATGGAGAACGCCGACCTCGAGCAGCTCCTCGACATCGACGTCCCCAACCTGCCCTTCGGCAACAGCCAAACGCAGGTGGGGTGGAAGGGAATCAGCTGGCTCCTCGGAAAGGGCCTGCCCGAGCTGAGGGCGACGCTGTTCGACAAGGGCCGCAAGCCGCGGCACCCGCTGCGTGGTGACAAGATGCTGCACTGGATCTACGAGGCGCTCGAAGACATGGACCAGGCCGCACAGGACCCGCCGACCTCTCTGATGCCGGACGGGCACCCGCTGCGCCTGTTCGTCACCGTTACCGATTACCACGGTTACCCGAAACGCCTATCGATCTACAGCCCCGACCACGTCATCGACTCCGAGCATCGTCATGTCATGAAGTTCCGCTTCGACGGCGGCGAACAAGGCGAAGAGGGGGCAGGGAACCAATTCGGGCCAAAGTACAACGGTGCGCTGGCCTTTGCGGCTCGGGCCACTTCTAGCTTCCCGGGAGGGTTTCCCCCGGTCAGCTTTCAGGATGTTGCGACCTATCTCGGCGGTCCGACGGACACGTTGGATAGCTTCTTCGACCTGTACAAGGTTTCGGGTAGCAAGGCGAGCGCAACCTACTTCGTCGACGGTGGGATCCTCGACAACTTCCCCTTTGGGCACGCGATCGGCGCGGTAAACGAGGCGCCGGCGCACACCGAGGTCGAACGGTATCTCATCTTTCTCGAACCGGACCCCGGGGCACCACCCGAACCCGCCTCCGGCGAGGAGCCGCACTGGGTGAGCAACATCTGGGCCGGCCTATCCCGCATCCCCTCCAAGGAGCCGATCATCGATGACATTCAGAGGGTCCACGAGTTCAACGACAATGTCGCCAGGGTGAGCGAGCTGATCGCAGGAGCCGAAGACCACGTCACACAACAACTCGACGCCGAAGACTTGCACATCGCGGCTCGACAGAGCATGGGCCTGGCCTACGACAACTACGTCTGGATGAAGCTCGACTCGGTGGTCGATCGGCTCGGAAGCCTGGCCGCCGAGGCCGCAGGCTGGCCGGATGGTTCTTCTGGTGTGTTTGTGGTCCGGGACATCATCCGCCGCTGGGCGCGCCAGGCCAGCAACATCATGGAGCGATCGGCCGGCCTCGACTTGACTCATGACCAGATCGCGTTCCTCAAGACCTTCGATCTCGACTACGGGCGCCGCCGCCTCCGCTTTCTCATCCAAGGCCTGAACACCCTGTATTCGACCCTGGACCATCGGCAGCGCCCGACGAGGGGCGATCTCGACGCAGCCAAGGAGGAGCTGTACGGATTGGCGGCGAGACTCGATGTCGACCGGCTTCTTGCCAGCTCTCGCGGACGCGAGCTCTCTGCGGGCGCCGAAGCCCTCCTCGGCCCAGCCGCGCTCGAACGTGCCGGGCTGTGGGGTTTAGAGCCAGTACGCGGCACCTCCCGAGAACCGGATGATCAGGTGGCGGGCTTCGTGAGCGGCCACACGGACGAACTGAACTCGCTCTACTCCCAGACAGCCGACTTTCTCGGCGCCGAGCTGAACGGGCTCAACGAGGAGCTCCGTACCCGCGTCGGAGAGACGATTCAAGGTTGGGATGACGAGTCTCAACGCACCGTAACCGTTCGCTTCGATGGGTTCCCCATCTGGGACACCCTGGTATATCCGCTCCGCCGCTTTGGCGATCTCGGCGAGCTGTACCCGATCAATGTTGTTCGCTTTAGCCCTGAGGACTCCACCCTCATCAGCGAAAAAGGCGCCGCCAAGCTGGAAGGCACACGCCTCCATCACTTTGGAGCCTTCTTTGACCGGGAAGGGCGCGAGGGCGACTACCTGTGGGGACGGCTGGACGGTGCCGAGCGTCTCATCGGCCTCCTCGGCGGTGGGGACGCGTCGCTGTACCTCGAAGCCTTCACTGCCATCGTGGACGACGAGCGGGCCACACTGAGCCCAGCGGTGATCAACCGCATCGATGACGCGTTAGCCGAGCGGTTCGGGTCTCGACCGACGTCGTGACCGGCCGCCGCCCTCAGTGATCCGCCACTTGCTCAGTGACCGAGGTTGACGCGGTGGGAGCGCTGCGCCCGGTCGTATGGCCATACGAAGAATCCACGAAGGTTCTCGCCGCTGCTCTGCTCGGCTTGACCCGCGGTGGCGCCGGTGAGCTCGATGGTGATCGTCGGCTCCTGATCGGGACGATTTGGGTCGTAGAGCCCGATCTCAGCTATGCCCTTCGCCGTGTCTTCTTTATAAGAGACCGCAAGCACCTGGTGGTTGTCCGACGGGTTGATAACGGTGCGGATCAGCGTCAGCGAGGCGGGGATCCCGCGGTTGATCTGGTCCTTGACCGTGGGCCATTGGCGCAACGTCAGCTGACGGATCGTGCGGCGCGGGTCCCACCATTGGCGCTGCGAGTTGCGGCTCTGCCATTTGATGCACTTGGTGATCAGGTCGGCGCCATGAAACGAGTCGATCTGTCGCAGCACCAGGATGCGGAACAGCGGCGAGTCCCGGTTCGGGATCTGCGTCGTCGCGGGAACGCTGTTTTTCGCGTAGAACCGGTCGAGCGCATGCCAGGTCATGCCGCCGCATAGGCCCCAGCCCTTCCAGAAGTCGGCGGATTCGCTGATCTGCCGGGCGAAGTCGCCGAGACCGTCGTCGACTTCTTTGAGGATGTCGAGGCCGTTGTACCGGTTCCTGAAGTGGAAGCCGTCCTTCTTCGGGTCGAAACCGCTGGTCTGTTCGATTGCCATGGGTGCTCCTCGCTGGCTTCGATCCCCGATCCCGCTACCTGCGAACCTACCCCGCGGAACCACCGCTGTCGATGGGTTGGCGTTGCTTCGGTCGCGGATCTTGTTGATCCCGGTGCGGAGGGGTCCACGACGGCCAGATCCACTCCGAGTTCGAGGACCAGCAGCGATACCCCCGACGAACGGTTCTCTTGCCAGGAACGCTAGGAAGGCGCTCGATGGACGACCGCTGGCTCGGTCTGGGCATCCTCGGGTTCCACGTCCACCCGCCAAGGCTCTATATCGTGATCGATGCCCAGAATCCATGGTTCATACGGTTGACCGCCGGGGAGATCCGTCGACTCGGATCGGCGGATGACACTCTCATGCACGATCGGGGTGTCCGCACGGTCGGGGTCCCATGCCCGGGCCTTCCTCCGGTAGAGCTTGGTTACCGTGCGGCCCCGCGAGTCGTGCATGACCCCTGCGGCGTCCTCTTTGACGTCAACGGGATGCTTCGGAAAGATGCGCAGACCGTGCACTGCAGCCTGCCGGGTCAGCCAGGCCAGCGCAATATCCGACAACCCCCGCTCCGGGTAGCCACCCCCGACGTCGGTGTGCATCCCGGCAAACCAAACCTGCCGCACCGACTGGTACGCGTCGTCGACGACCTCGGCATCCCAGAGCATGGGATGAAACGTCCGGCGTTCGTCGTCGATAGCGACGGCGTGGTAGGCGTTCTCGACGCTTTCGCTCAGGGTGAAGTCGTGGAATTTGTGGCGGAAGCCGGGGAGGCCGTCGAGCAGCGCGCTCGCCATTGGGAAGGGGAGGCCGAGGGCGGCGACCGTGTCGTAGCAACCCAGGAAACGGATCCTGGTCCACATCGTGTGATGCCGAGCCACGAATTCGTCGGCTCGTTTCTTGCGTTCTTCCCCAGCGGAGGTTCGATACACGTGGTACGCCTGCTTGATCAGCTCCGGGCGCGACTTCGGGAGCATCCCGTAGTAGTGGATGAAGCTCGACAGGCTTCTCATCGTTGCGGCGCCTCGGCTGAAGCCGATGAGGTATATCTGATCCCCTGCCTCGAAGTTCTCGAAGATGAATCGGTAGCTTTCGCGGATGTTGCGAGAGATGCCCATGCCGGCGACATTGCCGGTGAGCTTTCGCCACCCGGTGCCAACGCCCCGGTCGTAGAACACAATCTGGCGATCCGTTCTGTTCTCGAGCATCTTGAACACCTGGTAGACGTTGCTTGGTTCTCCGTCTCCTCCTTCTTGGCCGGTCCCATCGGAGAGTACGACGATGTTCTTCGCCACGGTGAGTCATCCTTTCGCCGCGCCCGGCCGCCGCAGCTCAGCTCGCCGTCATTCGGCAGCCCCCCACTCGAACCCTACCGGCAAGGGGTCGAAGCGTCCCGGCATCCGCGACGGACTGACATGATCACCGAATGAGAGACTCCACCGGGTGCCGTTCCACCTCCGCTGTGGACCAGCTGAAGCGCTTGTGATTTGGCAAGGCGACCATCACTTGGGGCACTCGTCGGTGCGGTACAAGACGCGAGTGATTCAGTCTGAACTGTCCTTCTGACGGCCGCGTTTTTGGGGTCGACGGCGCCACCGCGATCGTCTTTCTTCGCCTGCGGTCTGCTGCAATTTGATTACGACGAACTCGGCGGGCTTCAGCGGGGCGAACCCGACCACGATATTGACGATCCCGGCATCGATGTCCTGCTGATTGGTCGTCGTATCGTCACAAGTCACGAAGTAAGACTCAGCGCCGGTCTCCCCGGCAAACGCGCGATGGAGGCACCCGGCTGCTCACGCTGAGACGGCATGGGCCGACCTCTCTCGCCGCATGTGATTGCGGATGCCACACCATACGGCCTACCGGGCCTCGGTATCGGGAAATGTCGGGATCCCGTTTGGGATGGCTACGTTCAAGTTGACCGACCCGGCCTCATCCCCTCGTCAAGATCACGCTCACCGTAGGATCCGGCGAGCCGGCGGATCGGGAAGGGCACCATGTCTCGTCGAAACCGATACCTCTGGATCGTCTTAGGCGTCGCCATCGCCTTCGTGGCCATCCCGATTGCGATGTCATCGATCGTCGTAGCGCCTCAGCGGCTCTACCCGGGCGGCGCTACACCTGGGGGGTACACCCGGAGCCTGATCCTGTTCGTCCTACCGGTCACGGCCTATCTCGTCTGGTTCGCCATCACCAAGCGGAAGGACCGTCGCCGTCGCACTCCATTTCTGATCACAATCGGGATCATCGCCGTGGCATGGACCGTGCTCGACACTCTCCTCGCTCGAAGCTTCTTCACGTTCCCCGATCCCGACGCCACCCTTGGGATTCAACATCCCCGGCTGGGACCCCGAAACCGGATGGGGCCTCAACGTTCCCATCGAAGAGCTCCTCTTCTACGTCCTGGGCGCCCTCTTCCTCGTCCTCAGCTATATCTGGGCCAGCGAGGCGTGGTTCCCTGATCGTGATCTCAACGAAGAGGACTACCACGGGGTCTGGCCGGGGTGGAAGGGCTTCGTGGTCCCATCGATTCTGCTTGGTGGTGGGCTCGCGATCGTCGCTGCGGTCGTGGTCAAGCAGTTCACCTCGGCTCCTGGCTGGTTCCCTGGTTACTTCACCTTCATTGTGATCTTCGTGGCGGTGCCGTCGTTGATGATCTTCCGGGTCGGCTTCAGATTCATCAACTTGCCTGCCTTCCAATTCACGGTGCTGACCATCGTCATCATCGCCATGCTGTGGGAGGTCACTCTTGCGCTTCCATACGGCTGGTGGGGATACCGGCCATCGCAAATGATCGGGCTCTTCATCCGCCCCTGGTCCGACCTCCCTATTGAGGCCGCGATGCTCTGGGTCGCTGCTGCCTGGAGCAACGTGTCGACCTACGAACTCGCTCGCCTCTGGTACCACCGCAACGAACCCGCGGCGGCACAATCAGGGCTTGGCGTCGAGGTTGGCTAGGTCGGGCGCCGCCCCGAGCGTTTCGAAGATCGTCGCCGCTCGCTCCTGGTAGGTAGCGGCTCGCTCGGCGCTCAGTTCGCCGTGGTTGAGCATGGCCGACAGAAGCAGCGCCTCCTCGTAGGGAATCTGCAACCGCTCGGCGTCGGCGAGGCCCCGTCTCCAGTGACGCATCGCTCGGCGCCCCTTGCCGGTGAGGGCGTAGTACAGCCCCCAGGCTTGGTGCTGCCGGGGCCTGGCGATGCCGACGCTGCGAGCGAGCCGGCTCATTGAGCGGCAGGCTCGATGAGCGCCGCGTTGAATCGCTTGTGGGCTGGCTCCAATCGGCTCGGACCGAGAGCGCTCCAGGGCTGCCAGCCAAACCCGGGTGGTTGCAGCAAAACCATCGTATGCGTGTGGGGCGGTGAGCCACTCGGTGCGTTTCATCAGGTCGAGCGACGAGTTGGCGTGCTCCAGCGCAGCGTCGTGACGCCCTTCCCGCCACTCGCCGAGGGCGAGGAAGCCGAGTCGGGCGATCTGCGCCGGGAGCTCACCTACCTGGTCAGCAAGGGCGGCGACGGCGGCCAGCTCGGTACCGGCGATACCCAACTCCCCCCGGTGCAGAGGGATCGAGGCGCCCCAGACGCGACTCCACACGATGTGCAGCGCTTCGTCCATGTCCTCGGCCTCCTTCCGCAGCTCCCGGTAGCGCTCTGCCGCCTCGTCCCACCGACCCTCGAACAGGAGCTGGTAGGCCCGTACCGCAGACGCGTTGAGATAGTCGTAATGCAGGTTGAGCTCGCCGAACTCGCCGATGGCCCGATCGGTTGCGGTGCCGGCCTCCTCCCAATCGCCGATAGAGGTCAGATAGATGGCGCGGTTGAATTCCACATCGGCGCTGGCCTGCCGATCACCGGCCGCATCGGCGGCGGCTACCGCCCGGTCGTGGTAGCGGGCGGACGCACCCCGCATCCCCGCTGTCCCGGTTCCGTAGCTCATGAAGCTGTAGCCGCGGGCGAGAACGGCACTTGGCGGGATGCGCTCGGCCTCGTTGGTCGCCGCCAGACCGACGTAGAAGAGCGCCGGTGCGTCTTGGCTGGCGAAGGTGGTCGTGGTCATGGCGTAGTACACCGTGGCCAACTGGTAGATCCGGTCGTGCAGGTCGCTACGCCGGCTGATGAAAAGGCGAGGGGCGAGTCGGTGAGCGATCTGCCGGATCGACTGACCTATCAGACCCAGCCAGAGCAGGACCCGCGCCCGTGGCAATGGTTTGCCAAGCAGCGTGGCCGCCTCCGCCAAGGCGTCGTGGCTAGCGGAAAGGTCACCGAGGGCACGGTAGGCAGCCCCCAGCTCGGTAGCCCAGCCGGCACGCCGGAGCGGTGGCGCCGTTTCCTGACCAAGCTCCTGAGCTTCGATGAGGAAGTTGACAGCCTCTTGGTAGGAGGCGATGCCCATCGCATACCGGGCCGAGCGCTCCAGCGCAGCTTCGGCGTGCTCGATGTTCCCCGCCCGAATCCAGTGCTGGGCGATGACGGGATCGAGCGGCGACGGCTCCAATCCGACCCGGTTGAGCAGCGACGTCGCCACCCGCTCGTGGATGCGGCGCCGCTCCGCCTCGGGCAGGGTGGTGTAAGCGACCTCTGCGATGAGGCCATGCTTGAACACGTAGTGGTCGTCTTCGGTGCCTCGCTCCAGGAGCTGGTGGCGCTCGATGTCGGACAGATGCTTGGCCACCGCGTCCTCGGTGACCTCGGCGGGGTGGACCGCAGCGACAGTGCCCACGTCGAAATCTCGACCTACCACGCTGGCGACCCGCAGCGACAGCTGCTGGGGCAGCGACAGCTGATCGATCCGGCTGGCCACTGTGCTCTGCACCGTGGCCGGATAGGTGAACGCGGCCAGCTCCTCGACTGCTCCCTCGACGTGCCCCAGCGCATCGACCCTGATGACCCCGGCGTCTCGCATCGCCAACGCCAGCTCCTCAACAAACATCGGGTGTCCCTCGGTACGTTCGAATATCGTGGTCGCGACGTCTTCTGGCAGCGAGCTCACGTCGAGGCGCTGACTGACCAGGGCGGCCGTCTGCTCCCGGCTCAGAGGGCCCAGTTGCAGGACGGTGGCGTGGGCGGCATCGGCCACGTACTCGGCGTACAGCTGATCGGATCCTGATTCGAGGCGCAACGCCAGGACGATGAGCGTTCTCGGGATGTTGAGCAGCGAACCGAGCAGCTCCCAAGACGGTTGGTCGAGCCACTGGGCGTCCTCGACCACCAGCAGCGTCGGGATCCGCTCGAAAAGCAGGGAAAGTACGGCGGCGAGCGCGTCGTGGGCCGCGTCCGGCTTCGACGGGGATTGTTGCGGGGTATCGGCGCTCACGCCAAGGATCTTCTTGACCAGCTCTTGGCGTTGCGGCGACTCCGGCAGCAGTTCGGCAAGCCGCTCGGCAGCGGCGTCTTCCCCGCCGAGGAGGTCGAACAGTGCCGGGCGCAATGCGTGATATGGCGTCGAAACGTTGAACGGGCTCCCCCGGATCACGATGCCGCGAATCGGGAGCTTTTGCGATTGGTCGAGGAGGTGGCCCACCAACCGGGACTTGCCGATACCAGCCTCGCCCTCGATGACGAGCAGACGCCCGTTCGACCCTCCCTTGCTGATCGCCTGCAACTCGAAGGCGATCTGGGCTACCTCGTCGGATCGCCCCACGATGGGCTTGCGGCCCGGCACCTCTGACGCCAGCTCGGCCATAGGGGTGAACACACGGGTCTTCCTTGTAACCCCCTTGAGGGAGCGCGACGCAAGCTCCTCGAAGACGATGCGGCGCCGCGCTGCCAGCGTGGTCTCGGTGTCGGCCAGAATCCTCTCGTCGGATTCGTTCATCAACCGGGCGGCCCGGTTCACCGCATCGCCCACCATGGTGTATTGCCGGCTGCGCAGGCCGCCGATATCGCCGAAGAACACCTGGCCAGTGCCAACCGCAGCCGGAAGTTGGTTGGGCACGGCAAGGCCACTTTCGTCAAGGCGGGCACGAAGTGCGGTCACCGCTTGGATCGCCCGCAGCGCGTCATCGTCGTGGACATGGAGGGCGGCACCCCATACCGCGATCGCGGTCGTCCCGAGGTGATCGGGGAGCAGGTTGACCACCGAACCTCCGTAGGTGGCTACGGCCTCCTGAAACGCCAGGGCGAGCTGCTGGATCTTCGCCACCCGGTCGGGCTCGTCCACCTCGACCCGGGGGAGGCGGACAAACGCCACGCTGACCCTGCGGTATTCGGCAAAGGAGTCGAGGAAGCCAGCCTGGTGGCGTGCCCGAACGATGGCGGGAACGAAGGGGTGGAGGAGCGTGGCATCGGGAACCGGGACGACGGGGTCCGGTACCGTCGGTGGCGCGACCTCTGCGTCCTGGAGCCCCTGGCCTGTGGTGAGGTGTCGATCGTCGAGGTCGAGCAACGTGGCGGCCTCGGGCGACAGCACCACTTCTCCTGGCTCGGCATCGTCGAGGGTGGGTTCGAGCTGCTCGATGGCATCGCCGCCCGCGATCGGGATCCAGGATCCTTCGTGGCCACCCGCTGCCACCAGCCAGGCGCGCCCAACGCCGATGGCTACCCGGAACGCCAGCCCATTCGTATCCACGTCCGTAGACACCGCTCGGGACTGGATGGCGTTGCCGGCCCAGATGGCGGCACGGGCCGCTTGCTGCAGGTCGCTGTCGTCGCCGACGCGCCACACCGCCAGCAGGGCGTCTCCCATGAAGTTGACGATGCTGCCCCCGCTTTGATGGACGATACGGTCGAGTTCGCCGAAGGTCTGTTGGAGCCGGGCGCTGAGCTGCTCGGATCCGGATGGGCTGTCCTGGGCGAACGCCTCGGTCATGGCGGTGAATCCGACCACGTCGGCCTCGAGGGCGACGGCGGGGATCAGCTCCTCGCTGGGTCCCTCCGTCGACCCCGGCCGGGCGAGACGATGCACGACGAACTCGGGAACGAAGGATTCGAGGCGTACCGCAGCCTCGGCGGGCCCGTCATCCACTCGAGCGAGCCTTCCGGTTGGCCCGTGCCGCCCGCGCCCCTCGGGGACCGGCCAATGCAGTGTCGAGGAGGATGCGGGACACCTTGCCCCGCCTCTCGGCGTCACGCTGCTCCCACCAATCGATGGAGTCGGGGATCTCGAACCGCTCCTTGGATCCCTTATCGCTGTCCTGCCACCCCATCACCTGTTCGAGCAGATCGAGCGAGACATCGCGCAAGATGAGGGAGCGGCGGCCGAGCCGGGCCAGGATCACGCTGTCGATGGTGCCGGCGGCGCGAACCAGCTGGTGTATCGCCCAGTCCGGTACCGGCCACATCATGTTGCGCGGGATCTTCATGGCGTCGGCGACACCGGCGGGCATGAACAACCGCATCATGGCCGAGGGAAGCCCGGGAAGGGTCTTCTCCGCCAGTGCATTTCGAAGGATATTGAGTAGCTCGATACCTTGTGGGCTCGGGGCGACCTGCCGATTCTGGATGGCACGGGTGAGCTGCTCCGCCTCCTCCAGGTTCTGCGGGAGCAGTCCACTCTCGATGCCGAGCAGGCAACCGACCTGGCGCCAAGTGTCGATGAAGGCCTGGGCCTGCTCGTCGGTGACCCGCATGTTCATCTTGCCCAGGCCCTCGAGTACGAGATAGGAGAAGGTCATCAGGGTGGCGGCCAGGTCCTCCTGGTTGATCGGCACCCCGAGCGTCTCCGCATCGAAATCGGGATCTTCCACAAGAAGCCGTCTGATGGCGGCGTGGATGAGGCGGGTTCGCTCGGCGGCTTCCCTGCCCCCTTGACCCTCACCCAGGCCTTCGGTCATCACGTCCATGAGGATCTGGGAAGTCTCGGCAAGGCGCCGGTCCGGTTCCAGCTCGAGGAACTTGGTCGTGGCCAACACCTGGACACCCTTCTTCGCCGAGTACGCCGCCGGCAGCGAGTAGCAGCCGAGGATCATGAGGATCTCAGGCCCGTACATCTCGAACAGGTCCTGGCCGATCCGGATGTCCTCGTCGGTGACCCCCGGCATTCGCTCTGCCATGGCGTCGAGGAGCTCGCGGAGACTCGCCTCGGCCTCCTCGTTTTCGTCAATGGCCAGTTCGGCGAGATCCGTCCTAGCGACGTTCTTCTGCTTGACCAGCGCCGCCATCAGCGGCCGCATCGACTCCTTCTTGAAGTGATCGGCCACGAAGCGGTCCGCTTCCGGATCGCCGACCTGCCGCCAGGCGTCGAGTTCTGCGTTGGTGGGTGGCCATTTGCGCGCCATCCGTGTTTGCTCCTCTCGGGCAGTGCGCGAAGTGTACGTGTCAGGGGCAGGACTACGCCGGGTACGAACGAACGCCTGGCGGCTTACGCCGGTCGTGGATCTTCGGTCTCGGTGAGCCGGGTTTCCGAGTGAACACGCGTTGATGCGCCTCGAGAGGGTTGGGTCGCATCGTCCGACGCCCCCCAGGCCTGCCTGTGTAGATTCCCTGCCAGTGTCGACACTTGGTGAGCATGGAAACCTTCCAGCATGATGTCCTGATCGTCGGGGGCGGTGGGGCGGGACTCCGCGCCGCTATCGCCGTAGCTCGGGATCATCCCGATTTCAGCGTCGGAGTGATCTCGAAGGTATATCCGATGCGGAGCCATACGGTCTCGGCCGAAGGAGGGGCCGCCGCCGTCATCTCCCCGACCGATTCGTTGGAAGATCACGCCTACGACACGATCTCGGGGTCCGACTGGCTGGCCGACCAGGACGCCGTCGAGGTGCTCGTGGAGCACGCACCAGAGGAACTGTTTCAGCTGGAGCATTGGGGATGCCCGTGGAGCCGCGAGCCCGACGGCCACATCTCGGTCCGCCCCTTCGGTGGGATGAAGCTGGAGCGGACGTGGTATGCCGCAGACAAGACCGGTTTCCATCTGCTCCACACCCTCTTCCAGACCTCGCTCAAGTACGACTCCATCACCCGCTACGACGAGTGGTTCGTCACCAGCCTCATCGTCGCCGACGATCGCTGCCAAGGTGTTACTGCCATCGAGATCCGTACCGGGGAGATGCACTCCATCGGTGCCAAATCAGTCGTCCTATGCACCGGCGGAGCGGGACGGGTCTACCCATTCACCACCAACGGCAGCATCAAGACCGGCGACGGCATGGCGCTGGCCTACCGGGCAGGGGTGGCGCTCAAGGACATGGAGTTCGTCCAGTACCACCCGACCGGCCTCCCCGGCACCGGCATCCTGATCACCGAGGCGGCCCGGGGCGAGGGTGGGGTCATGGTCAACAGAGAGGGCCGGCGTTACCTTCAGGACTACGACCTGGGTCAGCCCCTCGACCTCGGCGATCCCGACCACCCACAGAAGCGAACCATGGAGCTCGGCCCCAGGGATCGTCTCTCCCAGGCATTCATCAAGGAACGGGAGGCCGGCCGAACCTTCGAGGGCCCAGACGGCGACTATGTCCACCTTGACATCCGCCACCTGGGAGAGGCGACGATCGACCGCAAGATCCCGATGGTTCGGGAGCTGGCGGTCCGCTATGTCGGCATCGACCCGGTGGAGGAGCCGATACCGGTCCGCACCGTCGTCCACTACATGATGGGCGGGATCGACACCGACACCAACGCGGTGACTTCTCTGCCGGGGCTCTTCGCCGCCGGAGAGTGCGCCTGTGTCAGCGTGAACGGCGCCAATCGTCTCGGCTCCAACTCGCTCACCGAGATCCTGGTATTCGGTGCCAGGGCCGCGGTAGCGGCCGTCGACCACGCCGGCCAGGTTCCACCTCCAACGAAACAGCTGCTAGAGAACTCGGCACGAGCAGACGAGCAACGGCTCCTGGAGACGCTGCTCCGTCCTAACGGTGGAGACGAGACCGTCTCCGGCATCAGAACCACCCTCCAGGAGACGCTGGAGGAAGGCGCCGGCATCTTCCGAGACCAAACCACCCTGGAACGGACCTGCTCCACCATCGCCGAGCTGAAGGAGCGTTACCGGAAGCTGACCCTGGCCGACACCAGCCGCACCTTCAATACCGACCTGATGGCGGCGCTCGAGCTGGGAGCCATGCTCGACGTTGGGGAGGCCATCGCCCACAGCGCATTGGCGCGGACCGAATCCCGGGGATCTCACCAACGAACCGACTACCCCGAGCGCGACGACGAACGTTTCCTCTTCCACTCGCTCGCCTTCCGAGGCGATGGCGACCCCACCATCGGCTACAAGGAGGTGACCATCACCCGATGGCCACCGGGGGAAAGGGTGTATGGACGTGACTGAACGGACGGTCCTCGAGGTCTACCGCTACCTGCCGGACCAGGAGTCTGAGCCGAGACTGCAAAACTACGAGATCACCTACCGGGACGACTGGGTGGTGCTTGATGCTCTCAATCACATCAAGGCGGAGATCGACCCCACCCTCAGTTTCCGCTGGTCGTGCCGGATGGGTGTGTGCGGGAGCTGCGGCATGATGGTCAACGGTGAGCCCAAGCTGACCTGCGAGACCTTCGTCCGGGACTACACCACCGAGACCATCACGATCGAACCCCTCGCCCACTTCCCCGTCGTGCGCGACCTCGTGATCAACATGGAAGATTTCATGGAGAAGCTTCCGACCGTCTCACCGTGGCTGATTCCCGACGAGGACAAGCCCCTCGAGGACGGCGAGTACCTGCAGACCCCGGCCCAGATGGCCCAGTACCAGCAGTTCAGCATGTGCATCAACTGCATGCTGTGCTACTCGGCGTGCCCGGTATACGGGCTCGACTCGGCCTTCACCGGTCCGGCGGCCCTGGCCTTAGCGCAGCGGTACAACCTCGACTCCCGGGACAGCGGGAGCAAGGAGCGGGCCAACGTGGTCACCGCCCACGAGGGCATCTGGGAGTGCACCTACGTCGGCGAATGCACCGAGGTCTGCCCCAAGGGTGTCGACCCCGCCGGAGCGATCCAGATGCTCAAACTGTCCTCTGCCCGCGACTGGGCCATGTCCCCCCTGTCTCTGGTCATGCCGCGCGGTGGCCGGTCGTGACACCCGAGATCAACCGTCCCCTACCGCGGAGCTGGTGGTTGCAGAAGCCGGCGTACTTCAAGTTCATGATCAGGGAGATGACCAGCGTGGCGGTGCTCGCCTACTCATTGTTGATCATCTGGGCGCTGTGGGCGGCCGCCGATGCCCAATCATTCTCTACGTTCTACGACTTCCTGCGCAGCCCGCTGAGTATCGGGTTACACGCCGTTGTCTTTGGGTTGGCGTTCTATCACACCATCACCTGGATCGCCCTCACCCCAAAGGTCATGGTCGAATGGCGCGGGGATGAGCGGATCGACCCCGACCTGATCGCGTGGAACATCTGGCTCGTCTTCGTCCTGGTCACCGTCATCGTGCTGGTGCTGGTGTTGGCATGAGCTCGCGACCCTCCAAGACCGCCCCGTTGTTTTGGCTGCTGTTCTCGGGCGGAGGAACGGCCTCGGCGCTGCTGCTGCCGGCCATGCTATTTATCACCGGGGTAGCGGTCCCTGCGGGGTGGATGTCCGAGGACGAGCTTCTGGCATTCATCAAGAACCCGCTGACCAGGCTGGCCCTGGTGGGGCTGGTATTCCTCTTCCTGTTTCACTGGGCACACCGGTTCCGCTATGCCCTCGTCGACCTCGGGCTGGGCCGAATCGGCACCCAGGCATGGCTATTTTACGGGACGGCGCTGGCGGGAACCATTGTCGCCGGGCTTGGCGCCCTCCGTCTGTAGTGTCAGCCGAAAGGGAGCTGCGTGGCAGAAGAGTTTGAACTGAAGAGCATCACGCCCGACAGCGTCGACGCCGCCATCAGCCGTGCCGAGCACTACCGGTTACTCGGCCAGCCGGTCCAAGCGCGGAGCATCTGTCACGACGTCCTTGCGGTCGAACCCGAAAACCAACGGGCTCTCGTGCTGCTCGTGCTGGCGACGACGGATGAGTTCAAGACCGGAGCGTCGTCGACGCGCGACGCCAAGGAGCATCTGAGCAAGCTCACCGACGAGTACGAGCGCCGCTACTACAGCGGCCTCATCGCCGAGCGTCGGGCCCGCGCCATGTTGACCAAGGGCCCCAGTGCGTCCTTCGCTTATGACGCGTTCCGTGAGGCGATGGAGTGGTATGAGAAGGCCGAAATCGTGCGACCTGAGGGCAATGACGACGCCGTCCTCCGTTGGAACTCCTGCGTCCGCACCATCCAGGACAAAAACCTCCGGCCCCGCCAGGCTGACGTAGAGCTGAGCCTGGAGTAGCCCGGAACCGCAACACGCCAAGAAGCCTCCAACGGGAATCGTCTTGGCAGCGATGGCTTGGGCTCTGATTCGCCGAGTGGTTGCCGCCCGGCCGGTGCGTAGACGCGAGCCATGTCGCACTCGGGCCCACGATGTTGAAGATGGCCGTCGGCGCCACCGAGGAGATGGACGGCGAACTCGCCGCAGCCGACGTGCTCCAGCAGTGCGCCGCCGCCCTGGACGGGGAGACTCCACAGGCCGGCCTGCTCCTTGCCAGTCACGATCTCGACTTCAAGGAGTTCCTTGCAGCCGTCGCCGATGCCTATCCGGATCTCGAGCTGATCGGCTGCACCACCCTGGCGCCGATGTCATCGGCATCGGAGTACATCGAGGGCTCAACCACCCTCACCCTGTTCGCCTCCGACGTCATCGACTTCACCGCAGGGCTCGCCGGTGATGTCGCCAGTGGTGTCGATGACGCCGCCCGCCAGGCGGTCGCCGAGGCCGCGGCAAAGACCGACAAGGAACCGGCGCTGGCCATCGTGACTCCCACGGTGGAGGCATTCGATCCGGCGGCGATCGGCGCCGAGGTCGGAAGAGTTCTGGGCCCCACGGTGCCCATATTCGGAGGCGGCGCGGTACCCGACTTCCCGCTGCAGACCCCCTGGGTGGGTGGCGTTCAGTTCTATGGAGATCAAGTGGTCACCGACTCGCTCCCGCTGCTTCTTCTCTCCGGACCGCTGCACGTGTCGGTCGGGGTGCGCCACGGGTGGACCCCCGTTGGCAAGACCTCGGTGGTCACCCGCTCCAAGAGCGACACCGTGTACGAGATCGACGGCGAGCCCGTCGTCGACTTCTACCGGCACTACCTGGGAGTGGGCGGCGAGCCGGCGCTGGCCCACCCGCTCGCCATCCTCGACGATGAGACCGGGCGCTACTACCTGCGTGCCCCGCTGGTTTGGGATGAGGAGGAGGGCAGCGCCACGTTCCTCGGATCGGTGCCTGAAGGATCCGTCGTGCAGATCGCCATGGCATCGACCGACGAGATCCTGCAAGGAACCGAAGCCTCGGTGGTGGATGCGCTCGCCGGGTTCCCCGAGTCGCAGCAACCGGAGGGTGCGCTGATCTCCGCCTGTGCCGTGCGCAATTTCCTCCTCGGCAGCAGGACCAGCTCCGAATTGGACATCATCAAATCCGAGTTGGGAGACGACGTTCCCATTGCCGGGTTCTACGCCTACGGCGAGATCGCCCCCTTGGAGCTCGAGGGATCGGCCCGGTTTCACAACGAAACCTGCGTGACCGTCCTCATCGGCACGTGAGCGACGGGGCCGACCGTCCCGCTCCGTCCGACGCCGAGCGTGAGAACCGCACACTGCGCAAGAAGCTGGCCCGCGGCGAGCACAAGATGCAAAGCCTCGAGATACTTCAGGACCAGAACACCAAACTGATGCGCACCCTGATGGCGGACCTCGATGCGGAGCGGGCTGAGTCCGAACGGCTGCTGCTCAATATCCTCCCCGAGCCTGTGGCACAACGGCTCAAGACCGAGGCCGGTGTAATCGCCGACCGCTATGAGTCGGCGAGCGTGCTCTTTGCCGACATCGTCGGGTTCACCCCACTATCCGAGACGCTGAGCGCAGAGGAGATGGTGGAGTGGCTCAACGAGGTGTATTCGGCATTCGATGGGTTCGTCCAGGACCGCGGTGTAGAGAAGATCCGTACCATCGGGGATGGCTACATGGTCGCCGCCGGCGTCCCCTTTCCCCGCGACGACCACGCCGCCGCCCTCACCCGGCTGGCGCTGGACATCAAGGCCTACTTCGAGGCGCTGCCGCCGGTTCACGGCCACACCGCCGATGTTCGCATTGGGATCAACTCCGGTCCGGTAGTCGCCGGTGTGATCGGCACCCACAAGTTCCAGTACGACCTGTGGGGTGACGCGGTCAACACGGCGGCGCGCATGGAATCGCACGGAATCCCCGGCCGCATCCAGATCACCGCCGCCACCCACGACTTGATCAAGGACCAGTTCTCTTGTGAGTCCAGGGGTCCGATCGAGGTCAAAGGCAAGGGAACGATGGACACCTGGTTCGTCCTCGGGGAGCGGTGACGCCGCGCCTGCCACTTCGCCCCAATGAAATTGGAGGCAATGAACACGGCGGCGCCAGCGAAACCCGCCTCGTTTCGCTGATGGATGGCCGTTTGGTGCGAAAGGTCAGGTTTCACCCGGGGCGGAGTCCGCGCCCGTCAGCCCGTGTTGCGGAGACCGGCAGCGAGCCCGTTGATCGTCAGCAGCAACGCTCGCTGCAGCGAGGGATCGTCACCGTCCCGTCCGCGCGACCGACGGAGCAGGGCCGCCTGCAGGTATGAGATCGGGTCCAGATACACATTTCGCACCGCGAGCGTGCGGGCCAACTGCTGGTCATGGCCAAGCAGATCACGATGCGTAACCCTCGTCACCTCGGCGACGGTCCGTTCGAACTCGGCGACGATGGCGTCGAACAGGTGCCGCTGTGACTCCGGGACCAGGTCGACGTAGCGGGCTGCGATCGCCAGGTCGGTCTTGACCAGGGTCATCTCGACGTTGGAGATGAATGTGGAGAAAAAGAGCCACTGTGAGTACATCTCGTCGACCACGACATCGCCCTGTCGGGCACGCAACGCAGCCAGGCCGGTCCCAACGCCGTACCAGCCAGGGACGAGCTGGCGGGACTGGGTCCATCCGAAGACCCACGGGATGGCGCGGAGCCCGTCGATGCCGGCGCTGCCGGGCCGCCTGGCGGGTCGTGAGCCAATATTCATCGCTCCAAGCTCGTCGACGGGGGTGGCGGCGTGGAAGTACGCCACCAGGTCCTCATCGTCGATGAGGGAGCGGTACTCGGCGTACGCCGCTTCGCTCATGACGTCCATGGCGGCATACCAGCGATCGAGCACTTCCGGTAGTTGACGCGACTCGCGATGCAGCATGGCGGCTTCCAGGGTTGCGGCGAGGGCGACCTCGAGGTTGTGCCTGGCCATTTCGGGGAGCCCGTACTTGTCCGAAATGACCTCACCCTGCTCGGTGATCTTGATCCGGGCGTCGATGGTCCCCCAGGGCTGGGCGAGGATGGCATCCCCCGTCGGTCCGCCGCCCCGCCCCACGGTTCCGCCTCGACCATGGAAAAGCCTGATCTCGACCCCATTGGAGCGGGCAACATCGCGCAGGTCTTTCGACGCCTTGTACAGCTCCCACTGCGAGGTGACAAGGCCGGCGTGTTTGTTCGAGTCCGAGTAGCCGAGCATCGCTTCCTGCAGGTTGCCCCGCCCCCTCACCAAGGTGCGGTAGGTCTCGTTGCTCAGCATCTGGTCGAGGATCGATCCGGCGTCACGGATCTCGTCGAGGGTCTCGAACAGCGGGACGAAGCCAAGCGTCGAGGTGCCAGCGGAGGGATCCACCAAACCGGTCTCGCGAGCGAGGATCACCGCGGCGAGCACATCGTCTGCACCGCGGGTCTCGGAGATGATGAAGCTTTCGATCGCGGCTGGCCCATAGCGCTCGTGAACGGCTCGGATCATGTCGAACGTCGCCAGCGTGGTCTCTGCATCGCCGATCAGGGTGCGTCCCGGCGGGGTAAGTGGGCGCCGGCCTTCCAGCTCCTTACCGAGACGCTGCATGCGGACGCCCCGGTCCAGATCCCGGTAACCGTGTTCATCGGCCAGCTCGTACAGAGCGGCAATGGTCTGGTGAATCCGGACGGCGTGCTCCCGGATGTCCATGGTGGCGAGGTGGAACCCGAAGGCGGCCACCCGGTGCCGCACCCTGGCCAGCATGCCCCCGGCGATCAGCCGGCCGCGATGCTGCTCGAGCGACCGCTCGATCAGCTCCAGATCGGCCTGGAGCTGGTCTGGACCTGAGTAATCGTGGCCGGGAAGGTGTGCGGTCCCGTTGCGGATCCGGTCCAGGGTGTTGTGCAAGCGCTGGTGGATGTAGGCGAGCTTCTGTCGGTACGGCTCGCCCGCGGAGAGCTTGGTGAACCGGTCGTGCACCGCCGGGAACCGGTCGGCATCGATGTCGAGGGAGCGCTGGAGGGCGTCAGCAACCCCGGTGATGCCGGCGGAAGACGAGAGCTCGGCAGCCAGCTCCTCGACGGCAGCGATGAGGTTGCGCAAGGCATGGATGTGTTGGACCTCAATCACCGCGGCGGTGACCGCCGGGGTGACGTTGGGGTTGCCATCGCGGTCGCCGCCCACCCAGGTGCCAAACTGCAGCGGCGCCTCATTCACGTCCACTGTGATCCCGAGACGGGCCATCTGGTGGTCAAGCTCGTCGTACACCTCAGGCACGGCTTGCGCAAAGAGATCGTCAAAGGCGTGGATGGTGGATCTCGCCTCCTCCTCTGGAGTCGGCCGTTCCGAGCGAAGCTCGTCGGTCTGCCACATCAGGTCGACGAGCTCGGCGAGCCGACGGTCGATGCGAGCTACCGCTACTGGATCATCGGCCACTCGCAGCCGTTCCTCGATCAGCGCGGCGATGCGGAGGGTTTTGGTGCGGAGAGATCGTCTTGCTGCTTCGGTGGGGTGGGCGGTGAACACCGGCCGCATCTCGAGGCGCCCAGCGATGTCGGCGACCAAGCTGGGATCGAGCTCGGCGGCCAGGATGCGGTCGGTGGCATCCGCCAACGCACCGGATCGGGGCCCGGCGGCGATGCGGTGTACCTGCTCAGCGACGTTGGCCAGGTAGAAGTAGGCGCTGAACGCACGCACCAGCCGGATGGCCGCGTCGAGATCGAGCTCATCGATGAGTCGATCGAGCTCGCCCGCGGCGAGCGCGCTGTCCTCGGCGTCCTCGGAGCGGATGCGCTTGGTCAGCACTCGAACCGCCTCGACGAGCTCCAGCAGCGACGTATCGTGCTGGCGCACCAGCGTCTCGCCCAGCAGGTTGCCGAGCAATCGGATGTCTCCTCGTAGTTGGGTGTCGTCGTTCATTGGTTGAAGTCAGTGCACCTGTGGGGTCCCCGCAGTTTGTCTGTTCGCTGTCCCCGGTCGCCGGCATCTCCACCTCGACCTGCCGAAGGCCCGCCGGGCGGCGACCTGCGCAAACGTTACCGGCCTGGCGGTGTTGCCCCAACGCTCACCGTCTGGTCGGTTCCTGCGGGCACGCAATGGCGTCGCCTTACTACCTTTCCCGCCGTGAGACGCAGGCTGGCGCCTGATGCCAAGGGAAAAACGTGCGGACATTCGTTGAACTACTACTTGCCCTGATCGGACTCGTGGTGGTAGTGGTGGCCGGACTCGGCGGTCTGGCTCAGCTCAAGTTCACGTCGTTCCTGACGGAATCGACCAACGAGCGTCTCGAGATCGTCGCCGCCACCTCGGCACAGGATTTCGGCGCCGCCATCGACCTCGGCCTCACTCTCGCCGAGGTTGCCAATGGCCAGGCGATCCTCGACCGGGCCCGTAGCCACGACCCGGCCATCAGCGCCATCCTCGTGTTCGACCTCGAGGGAACCATCCTGCACGCCGTAGGCGAAGTGAACGCCGATCGGGTAGATGATGAGACGTTCGAGGCCTTTCGGCTAGCCCGCTTGGGAATCACCGAAGCACGCTGGGGCATCGAAGACGACGCCCGCATCGGCAGCGGCATCGTGGTCGAGGGAAGCTTCGGTCAAGCGCTCGGCGGCATCGTCGTCGAGTACCCGACGACGGAGAACGGTCAACAGGCGAGCACCATGGCTCGGCAACTGATACTCGACGGCGTTGCGGTCGCGGGCGCCATGAGCGTGGTGGTGCTGGTCATGCTCGTTCTGTTTCGGTCGCGTCTGTTTCACGTCGAGGACGTCGACGTGAACCGACCGGAGTCGCCCATGAATCGCACCTTGACCCGCCCGCAGCTCGACGCCCGCGCCGAACGCAGATCTCGAGGCCTGGTGGTGTGGATCTCGCTGCTTCTGATCGTCGGCGTGGCCGCTTATGGCCTGCTGATCGTTCGCGACTTCAACCAGTCGCTTGAGCCCGAGCTCGCCCGCCGAGCCAACCTGATCGGGGAAACCATCCGCGACGACGCCGAGCGGGCCCTCGAGGTGGGCATCCCCCTGGCCGAGTTCGTTGGGGTCGATGAGTACTTCGCCGTCTTCCTCACCGATTTCCCCGAACTCGACTACCTGGCAATACGTGACGACCGCGGGGAGGTCCTCTATGCCGCTGGCGCCTTGCCCCCTCGAGTGCCGGTCCAGGGAGGACAGCAGACCTCTGACGAGCCCGTGATCGGGAACTCCATCGTCTACGAGTTCGCAGTCGACGATGGGAACGTCACAATCGGCTCCATAGACGTCGGCGTCGACCCGTTCTTCGTACGCTCCAAACTCAGGGACCTCGCCCTCGATGTCGGCGTCATTCTCATTGTCGCCCTGGTGGTGGCGTTCGAGGTGACGCTGGAACTCAGTCGGCGCATCGTTGCCAGACCCTCTCGCCTCGAACCTGCAGCCGTCACCGGCGGAGCGGGCGGCATCCGACTCGTCCTGTTCCTGTTCGTCGTCGGCGAGGAGCTCAACAAGTCCTTCCTTCCGCTGTTCATCGAGGCGGCAGACAATCCGATACCGGGACTCGAGACCAAGGTGGCCATCAGTCTGCCCATCATGGCGTTCCTCTTGACGCTGGCGGTCGCCTCCCCGCTCGCCGGCCGCCTCGTGAACGCATTCGGGCATAGAGGCCTGTTCCTCATTGGGGTGACGGCGTCGGCGTCCAGCCATTTGGGGATGGTGTATGCCGACAACGTCGTCCAGATCATGGGACTGCGCGCTCTCACCGGCGTCGGCTACGGGCTCGTCACCATTGCCTGGCTGGAGTACACGCTGGACCGGCAATCACAGGCAAGTCGGGCGCGCGCTATCGGGGTGTTCGTCGCCGTCGTCATCGGAGGCACCTTTGCCGGTACTGCGCTCGGCGGCATCCTGGCAGACCGCCTCGGCTTCCAGGCCGTCTTCGTGATCAGCTTCGCTCTCGTGGTGGTGGCCGGTCTCTTCGCCCTCAGGATGATGCAACCCCGCACGGCTGATGGCACGGAGCGCCCAAAGGCGTTTTCGATGCGGGATGTAGCCGCGGTTCTGAAACGACCGTCGTTCCTGTTTCTGCTCGGGGGCGTAACGATCCCGATGAACGTCTTGATGGCGGCCTTCCTCTGGTACCTGGTTCCGCTGACCTTGGCCGCGTTGGGCTCCAACCCATCGGCAATCGCCAGAACCCTCATGGTCTATTATCTGGTGATCCTGGTCGGGGGACCGCTCGCTGGGAAACTCACCGAAACACGCATAGACCACTGGGCGCTGGTCGGCGTCGGGTCGGTGGTCTCTGCGGCAGTGCTGCTCATGCCGGCGTTTGCGCCCTCGGCGCTCACCATCTCACTCGCAGTGCTCGTAGTCGGGGTCGGCCACGCGGCTGTTCGCGGTCCGCAGGTCAGCCTGGCACTCGACATCGCCGACGCCGAGGTTCCGGTCGGCGGACGCGGCGCCGTCTTGGCGGCGATGCGCTCTCTCGAGCGCATCGGAAGCTTGGCGGGTCTTCTGGTGGTGGCAGTGCTAGCGGCTCGCTTCGACCTCAATGTGGCCGTCGGAGCGATCGGGGTCGCCGCCGCGGTCGCGGGCCTGGTGTTTCTGGTCGCCGGTCGGTTCGTCGCACCGAGGTCGACCGTTGTTTAGCCTGGCGCCGAACATGAAGCGGATAGCTGTTGCGGCGATGTGCGCGTGGAGCTTGATGGTCCCGATGGCGTCGGCACAGCAGCCCGATTCCGACCCGACCCGGCCCGTGCGCATCGTCATGGTCACCTTTCGCGGGTGTGAAGAAGCCTGTCGCGGATTCCAGGATTACCTCGCGACCAGCGAGCTCGACGCCGAGATCATTCTCCGCGATGTGGACAGGGACCGCAGCCTGCTGCCGGGTCTCGTGGCGGAGGTCAACGACCTGCAGCCCGACCTGCTGGTCACCTGGGGGACGTCGGTCACCCTGGGCATGATCGGCACCCTGGACGACGCCGGCGCCGAGGTGGTGTCCGACGTGCCGACGGTGTTCATGATCGTTGCCGATCCTGTTGGCGCCGACATCGTGGAGAGTTACGACGGTTCGGGGCGCCCGCTGGTTGCCGGTACCCGCAACCGGGTGCCGGAAGAAACCCAAATGCGGGTGCTGGCCGACTACCTGCCGTTCACCCGGATCGGCCTCATCTACAACGACGACGAAGTCAATGCGGTGCTCAAGGCCGACGAGATCCACCGGGTCGCCTCCGACCAGGGCTTCGAAGTGGTGGACCGGGTACTGGAGAGCGATGCCGATGGCAACCCCCTCGTCGAGGACATCCCCTCTGCTGTTGCCGATATCGCCAAGCACGACGTGGACTTCCTCTACGTGGGATCGAGCTCGTTCATCCTCGCCAACGCCGATCTGTTCACCTCGGCCGCCCTCGACCACGGCCTCCCGGTCGCCACGGCATACGAGGCCATGGTGCGGGACTCGCACGGGCTGATCGCCCTGGCCAGCCCTTACTACAACGTCGGCCAGCTCGCCGGGTTTCAGGCAGAGGAGATCCTCCTCCGCGACCGATCGCCGGGCGACCTCGAGGTACTCGGGCTCAATCGGTTCACCGTGCTGGTCAACATCGACACCGCCCGCCAACTGGAGCTGTACCCGCCGATGTTGCTGCTGCGCTACGCCGAGATCGTCGGGATTCCCGAGTGACTAACCGGCGATCTCGTCGACTCGACTGAGGTACTGCGCCTTCTCGCCGTCGCTGAGCCAGCTCACCGTGAACCCGTTACGAACGAGCTGGACGACCTCGTCGTTGCTGAGCTTGGCTTCTCGTTGTGCGGTGACCAGATTCTCCGTCATGTAGCCCGGAAAATACGCAGGGTCGTCGGAGTTGACGGTGACCAGCATGCCTCGGTCCAACATGGTCTTGATTTCGTGCGATTTGGTGCCATCGGTCACGTATCCGTTGGAGATCGGACACACGGTGAGCCCCAGACCGCGTTGAATGATCTCGGCGACGAGGTCGTCATCTTCGAGCACGTTCACGCCGTGGTCGATGCGATCGACACCGATGTCGTTGAGGCACTGCCAGAGGTGGACAACGGAGTCGTCCTGGTCGACGTCACAGTGCATGGTCAGCTTGTAGCCCCGGGAGCGAGCGTCGATGAAGACCTGCTGGAACTTGATCGGTGGGTTGTCCTTCTCGTCGGAGTCGAGGCCGACTCCCACGATCCATTCCCGATACTCGCTGGCCTGGTTCAGCGTCTCGGCGGCCGACTCGGGCGACAGGTCGCGGAGAAAACACATGATCAACTGTGATCTGATCGAGAACTGCTGCTCGGCGTGGTGCTGGGCGCGGCGGATCCCGGAAATGACCGTGCCGAAGTCAATGCCCCGCGTGGTGTGGGCTTGCGGGTCGAAGAACATCTCGACGTACACCACGTTTTGGGGAGCAACGCGGCGGAAGTACGCCATTGCCAGGTCATAGAAGTCGTCTTCGGTGAGAAGAACGCTCATTCCCTCGTAGTACTGCGCGAGGAACGACGGGAGATCATCGAAATCGTATGCGGCCCGCATCTCGTCAACCGAGGCGTAGGCAAGGTCCACGTTGTTACGGGCCGCCAGCTCGAACTTCAATTCCGGTTCCAGCGTGCCTTCGATATGCAGGTGGAGCTCGGCTTTGGGAAGCGAGTTGACGAATTCCCCGATCCCGTTCATGTGTTTCTCCGCCACTGCGACTTGACATCGTAAACACAACGGACCGTGTCCGGCGTGTGCCATTTCGATCCAAGACGCTGCGAACCACCGTCCGCGCTCAGACGAACCCGGTGGCGCCCTGGTCGAGGAAGGCACCGGCCCAGGCCACGCGATCCGCGGGCGCGAGGTGTAGCGTTCGCAGCAACGGCGGAATCGCCGGTGACCTGAGACGGGGGTGGATCTCAAGCGGGGCCTTGGCGTCACGTGAGCTGACGGACGACACATTGGCTGCCCGGGAGGGGGCCCGATGGACGAACGAAAGCGCATGCAGCGTCGCATCGTGCTTGCTGGCCTCGGGGCCCTCAGCGGCCTGCTGGTCGGACTCGGCGCCGCAATCATCCTGACCCAGGGCGGGCACGTTCGCATCGACCTGGAGGTCGGCTTTCCATTCGTCGCGATCATCATCGGGGCCGTGGTCGGCTTCCTCGACCTCCCCAAGACTGGCAACCGCATCCTCGCGGCTGGGATCGCTTTGGTAACCCTCGCGCTTGGCGGGTTCTCGGTGATCCCCCCCCGCCAGTGGTCAGGTCCGCTGCAACGTCGCGGTCTCCATCGACGGAACGACGACGAACCTTTTCGACACCTCGGCGGAGCATCCGCTGGTCATCAATCTCGGCTCTACCAATGAGATCTCCTTCGAAGCGACCGCGGCGGGTGTCGAGCAAGGGACCGTCGAGGTCTCGGTGCTTTCGGTGTCAACACGCGGCTTCCGGATCGAGCCCGGCGGGACGGTGTTGTACTTCGCCGGCATCGACAGCACCGGCACCGTCCGGTCGACCCTGCAGATCAACAAATCCGGCCCAACCGGGTTCGTGATCGCAAGTCAGGGATACAAGTCCCCCATCCTGCCGCTCGGTCGAGTCAAGCTCGGCATCATCGTCCAGGACACGTCGTCCGGTCGCCCGGTCCCCATATGCGACGACGACGCCACTGCCTGGATCCGCTTCGTCGCCCAACCCGCCTCGAACACAACCGGGTGGATCGGGATCGGACTCACCGCACTCGGCCTTGTCGGCTTCACCGGGCTCCTCATCGCCAAGGAGGCCGTGAGGCCACCCCCAACAGCTGAACCCGGCCCAGAGCCGAGGCCGCCTGGCTTCAAGGAACCGGCGCAGAAGCCATGGATCCCGTCCGACGGAAGGTCGCGCGCCAGCTATGTCGAATCCCGCGTGCTCGACGCGCAAGGCCAACGGATCGATACGAATGCGGCCCTCGGCGAGGGTCGGGAGTATCGGCTCGAGCTCACGCTCAATCTGGGCGAGAAAGAGAGTGAACGGGAGGGCCACCGCAACGTGACTGCGTCGGGCAGGTCGGCGGGCATCGAGGTCGAACCGTCGTTCCAGTTCGGATTCGTCGGGACGCCGCCGATCGAGATCCCGATCATTCCCAAGAGCAAGGGTCGACATGAAGTTGCGGTGGACATCACCTCGAACGGTCATCTCCTCCAGACCGAGCGCATCACCGTGTCCGTCGCCGACAATGAGGGACCGCAGGCGGCGGGATCGGGACAGACCACGCGAACGGTCTTCTCGGCCAGCGACTTCTCTGCCGCTGATTTGGGCCAACGCAAACCCAGGGCGCTCCTGGTGATCCTGGAGAGCGACGAGGACGGGACGGTCGATGCGCGCGTGCTCGACCAGGACGGGAATTCGCTGGTCACGTTCGATTCTCGCCTGCAGCCGGCCGCCCTGGCCGAGGCGGCCGCGGACGCGCGGGAACAGCTGCAACGCCAGCTGCAACGAGGTCCCGGCCTCGAGCGGCACGTGTCTCGAGACCAGCTCGAAACCATGCTCGTTCCCCTGGTCAAGGCAGGAAAGCAAATGCATCGCGTCCTCTTCCCAAAGGGATCCGTCAGCGAACGAGACGTCGAGCGCGTGGAAGGACGCGTCGCCGAGGGAGCCATCATCCAGGTGATCCAACAACGGGCTGGCCTCGGCTACTCCGCCCTTCCCTGGGCCCTCGTCTACGACCACCCGTTCCTCCCCCATACCAAGCGCAACCGACTCTGCCCCGACTTCCCGGGGCACCCGACCGACGCCTGCCCCAACCGGGACGATCCGGAGGTCATGTGCCCCACCGGATTCTGGGGATTCCGCGCCATCATCGAGGAGCCGTGGGTAGCAACCGACACGGCCGTCTTCAGCCCACCCGTCGGGGGACGCGGCAGCGTCGCCATCGGGTACCTCGATTCGGAGCTCAGCGACTCTGAACGTCAGGCGAGTGTCTTGACACAACTCGGCATGGAGCAGATGGAAGACTTCGACCAGCTACTCGACACACTCCGCGCCCAGTCGCAGCAGATCGGCCTGATCTACTTCTACGCACATCACGCCCGCGACCGCGACATCGGCAACCAGGGCATCAGGATCGGAGACGAACTGCTCAGCAGCCTCACCTTTGACGTCCTGAACGTCGACTGGAAGAGCCGCCCGCTCGTCATCATCAACGGCTGCGCATCTGGCGACTACTCGACGACCGATCCGCTGAGCCTGCTCGGGGAGTTTCGCCGCGCCGGCGCAGTCGGAACAGTTACGACCGAATGCACGGTGTGGGATCCACTGGCAGGGGCGCTCGGCGAGCACATCGTCAACGCACTCGCCGAGGGCGCGGAGATCGGCAGGACGTTGCTGGACCTCCGGCGCCACCTGCTGGTCCGGGACAACAACATGCTCGGGTTCGTGTATCGACTCCAGGCGCTCAGCGAAACGACGGCGACCCTCCATGCACGACCTGCGGAGACGATCGAGATCGACCTGCGCGACCGCGAGCCGAGTCGGTTAGAGGACCCGGCGTCATGAGACCCTTCCTGTGGCTCGCGCTCGCCGGCGCCCTCCTTGCCGCCTCGTGCACAATCCCAACGACCGGTCTGATCGCGCTCGATGACGAGGCAGAGGTCGAATTCGAGGGCCAGGTGACGATCGACGTGCTGATCAATGACCGGCGTCCTGAATCGCTTACAATCGTCGACCCCCGGGGTGGGAGAGGCTCGGTCCTAATTCAGGACGACGGCACCTTGCTCTACACCGCGCCGGCAGGCTTCAGCGGCAATGATAAGTTCACCTATTCGGTGGTCAGCGACACGTTTGAAGACCCGGCCGAAGCGGCGGTCGTGGTAAACGTCAGACCACCGGTCGACGAGTCCCTCGAGATCATCGAGCCTTCGCTGGTCGACTTCGGGGAGGTTGCCGTGAACGGCGAGGCGTTCCAGGAGGTGCGGGTGACCAACGCTGGACCGGGTCGGATCCCGGTCGAGGCTCCGTTCATCGAACCTGGCAGCTCACCGGGCTTCGAAGTCGTTGGCTCCGACTGCGGCAGGGATTTGGAAGGGGGCGAGTCGTGCGGTGTTGTGCTGGCGTTCCGACCCGCGGACACAGGGCCGCACTTGGCGTCACTCGCTCTCGGGGACGGACACCAAATCGAAATGCGTGGCGTCGGCATCGTCAGCGGGAAAAACCCTGGGCTCCAGCCCGAGCCGAGTTTCGTCGAGTTCGGGAGGGTCGAGGTGGAAGGTGAGGCGGTTCGCGCCAGAGAGGTGCGGTTCACCAACCCAGGACCGGGTTCGATCGGAGTGAAGGGTCCGATCATCGAGCGGGGAATCTCAAACGGCTTTCACATCGACGACTCCGACTGCAGAAACGACATCGCCGAGGGCGCCTCGTGTGTTGTTGTAGTGGCGTTCCGACCCATCAACGAAGGACCGCACTCAGCCGTTCTTGCCCTCGGCGGCGGCGCTCGAGTCGAGCTTCACGGAACCGGCACCGGCACCGGCACCGGCACCGGGATCTCGGCCGACCTCGTGGTCGCCTATAGCCCGAGCCGCGACACAGTGGCGGCCGGCCAAACCCTGATCTATGAGAGCATCGTCCACAACCACGGACCCGACTCCGCCAGCAACGTGACGGTGTCCGTCACGCTGCCGACTGAGGTAACGCTGGTGGAGGTAACGCTGGTGAGCGCCCAGGGCAGTTGCACCATCCTCCAATGTAAATTGGGCACCCTAAACAGTGGGGCATCGGCCACGGTTCTCGTCGAGGTAGAGGTCAACGACGACGCCCTCGACGGCGCAGTGCTGACGAGCACCGCCAGCGTCGATTCCGACGTCAACGATCCCAGCCGAGCCAACAACACAATATCGGCTGGCACCAGGGTGCAGCCCGCGATCGACATCGACATCGCCATCGCCATCGACATCGACATCGATGGGATCGTCAGGGGGGACGAGGGGGAGATCAAAGAGGTAGCGGTGCAGGCCGTCGACCCGGATCACGTCGGGGCCAGGTGTACTGCGGAAACCACACAAACCGAGGAAGGTGGTTCCGAACACCCCAACAACGACTTCATCATCGCCAGCGGGGGAACCAGCGCCGAGATCGAGGATTTTGAAGCCGTCTCCGGGGCAACGGTCGCCATGTCGGGCGCAATTACCCTTGGCGAGTCGATCACGGTGTCCCTTCGGCTTGGTCCGAACCGCGTCTCCAGCGGTGGGTTTCTCATCACCTTGACCTGCAAACCTCCGGGCGCGACGCAATAACACAAGGATTCATCAATGGATCTTGAACCCATCGACCCCCGTGATGCCTTCACGGTCACGCCGGAACCTGTCGACGGTGACGCTCGGTTGGTCGCACCCACGACCGCCTTGGAAGCGACGGAGTCGGCGGCCGCCTCACAAGCCGCACTGCTCCTCAGCGCCCGGGCCGGAGTGCTGGGGGTGGGTGATGAGTTCGACGAAGAAGCCCAGGAAGCGGGTGATGCCGGCTTTGAGATCCCCGATCTACGACCGTTGCAGCGGTCGCGTCGGCTCCGCGTCGACGAAGCAACCGAACCGCTTGGCATGTCGGTCAAGGAACTCGAACAAGAAGAGAAACCACAGCTCCAGGATGAGATGGCCCGAACCGTTCGTGGTCTGTACGAGCGCCCCACGACTGAAGGCGCCGCCGCACTCTTTGAGGCTGCGATGTACAGCCCACATCCCTTGGTGCGGGTGGCGGCCGCGGCCGGCGCCAGGGAGACCACGCGCCTTCGCAAGCGTATCCGTCACATCCTCGAGGCCGGATCCCAATCCGAGGACCGGCTCGTGGCGAGTCTCGCCACCGAAGCCCTCAGCAAGATCGACCCCAAGGATCCGTATGTCAACCAACGGGTCATCGCGCAACCAACCGCGAAGAAGCGCAACCGAAAGTCAGAGACGGCGGTGATCACCCACGGCACGTTTTCGTCGGACGCCGCCTGGTATCAGCCTGGAGGTGACTTTTACGAGGCGCTCGCCCTCAATCGCCCGGACCTTGCGGTTCACGACGAAAGCTTCACCTGGACCGGGGCCTACTCGCCTGCGGCGAGGAGGGCCGACGCGCTTCTGCTGAAGCAGTGGATCGACGACCAGGGCCTGGTTGCGCCCGACTTCTTCGCCCACAGCCACGGCGGCACCGTCGCCACCCTGGCCACCAGACAGGGTGTCGACTTCGATCGTTTGGTATTGATGGCGTGGCCCGTCCACCGGCAGTGGTTTCCCGTGTTCTCGAGGGTCAATCGAATCGTTGACATCAGGGTCCGATTCGACCTGGTCATCCTCCTCGACCGCGGCGGCCAGCGCTTCCGAACCGATGCCTTCGATGTAGAGGAGCACCGGCATGGCTGGTTCGATCACACTGCACCCCACCAGCCGGACTACTGGGACGACCACGACCTGTGGAGCGTCGTCTAGCTCGTAAGCTGGGAACATGCGTCTCGGTGCCTCCCTGAAGGTGATTGGTGCCGGTATCGCCTGGCGAACCCTCGGTTCTGCCGGTGCCGGCGAAGCCTTGCTCGAGGCCGTATCCGGCGATGGCGAGCAGGAGAGGACACTCGCCGCGATGTCGATGGTCAAGGCCGGGGCACGATCGATCGACCTGATCGAACAGGCGCGAGAGTCGGGCCGGCTCACCCCGACGGTCGTCCGTCTTCTCGCCGACATCGGGGGAACCCGGTCGAGAGCGCTGCTTGCCGAGATCGCGGCCGAACCGGGGCCACTGACCGAGGCCGCCGTCGCCTCGCTGGACCTACTCGACCGGATGGACGCCTTGGACGCCACGGACTGACCGCCGCGTCGCTTCCGTCGATCGGATAAGAGGCTCCGCAAATAGGGCACGATCCGGTCTCTGTCGCAAGGCCATCCGCGGAGCCGTGGCCCGAGCGGCCCGCCGCGAAGCGGCAAGAGCGGAAGCGGGCCGAAGCCGAGAGCGGGAAACGAAGGCGAAGCGGATGCGACCACCGAGCCTCAACGACCAGAGAACTCCGCTGAGCCGGGGCCCGAGCGGCCTGCCACGCAGTGGCAAGAGCGGGAAAGCAGCTCCACTTCTGTCGAGACGACCGGTCACCCATCGGTGCGCGCTCTACAGCCAAATCCGCCTGGCTGCTGAGCTCTCGCCATGGCCACGTATCGATCGTTAGGCTGCGAGATCCCCACGCCAAGTCAGGAGCCGTGATGGACATCACCGCCAAGGTCAGCACCAGGGGCCAGGTGACCATTCCCAAGAAGGTTCGTGACGCTATCGGTATCGCCGCCGGCGACGAGGTGGTATTCCGGATCGCCGAACCGCGAGCCGTATTGGCGAGAGCCGAGCACCTCCTGGCCATGGACGCCGTCCCCGTGGTGCTGCCTCCGGCAAAACGGAAGGTTCCCTGGGACGCGGCACGTCGACCGGCGCCTCGACTCGGCGCCAACAAGCAAAAGGCGGGCCCCGGGAGAGTGCGCGGTACCGAGGTCCCCTCGCTCACCATCAACCTGGCAGAGGAGATTCGCAACCCGACGCGTCGATGAAGCGTCCTGGCGACTCACATGCCCTCGGCATCCTCCGGCGCCGCAACTAGCTGGCGAGATAGCCGGACAGTTATGCACTCAATGCTCGTTCGCCTATGGCGCCGGGCCGTCAGCGGCGCCACAGTGCCCGATTGAACAGGATGAGAATGGGCAGGATCTCCAGACGGCCCACAATCATCAGCGAGGCCAGGAGCCATTTGCCGAGCGCGGGCACAACTAGGTAGTTGTCGGCGGGCCCGAGCAGGCCAAGCGCAGGACCGATATTGCCGAGCGCCGACGCCACCGCCGAAACCGCAGAGATCGGGTCGAGTTGCGGATCGCCAAGCGAGCCGATGATCGCCAGCAGGAACGTGCCGGTCATGAAGGCGAACATGTATAGGAGGAAGAAGGTTTGGATCGCCTCCACGACCGGGTCGGGAACGGGCTTCTTCCCCACCCGGGTCACGAATACCCCGCGGGGATGGATGAGGCGGCGCACGTCCATCCGCGATGCCTCATACAGCACGTCGAGCCGATACACCTTCACCGAGCCGGACGTCGATCCGGCCATGCCTCCGATGAACATCAAGCCCACGACCATGATCTGGAGCGCAGGGCCCCACAGGCCGAAGTCGACCGTGGCGTACCCGGTGGTGGTGACGAGGGAGGACGCGGTGAATACCGCGTCGCGGATCACATCCACTACGGCCCCTCCCCAGGTGCCGATCGCCATCAGGATCGCAGCCACCCCAATGATGGACAGGTACAGGCGGAGCTCGGCGCTCTTCCAATACACTCCAGGGTTGCGGGCGGCTCGGAAGTGGAGCGAGAACGACACCCCGGCCAGCAGCATGAAAACGATGACGACCCACTGCGTATAGTCCGAGAAGGCGCCGACCGAGCCGGAGCTGGTGCTGAAGCCGCCGGTCGATAGTGTCGTCAAGGAATGATTCACCGCCTCGAACAGGCTCATGTCCCCCACCCAGAGCAGCATGGCCTCGATCGCGGTGAGCACGACGTAGACGAGCCAAAGGCGTTTCGCCGTCTCCCGGAAGCGCGGCGTCAAGCGGTCGGGGGTGGGTCCGGGGCTCTCGGCGCGGACCAGTTGAACGGCCCCCAACCCCAGCAGCGGGAGAATCGCCACCGACAGCACGACAATCCCCATGCCACCGATCCATTGCGTCAGCGAACGCCAGAACTGGATTCCGTGAGGGAGCAGGGCCGGATCGGGGATCACGGAGGCGCCGGTGGTGGTGAAGCCGGCCGCAGACTCGAATACGGCGTCTGTGATGTTGCCGATCGCGCCGGTGAACAGATAAGGCAGCACTCCGAAGAGAACCATTGCGGTCCAGGCCAGACCAACTGCGGCGAAACCTTCCCTGGCACTCAGCTCCCCAGGCCGATCGAAGCCCCTCCACAACGCAAGCCCGACCAAGGCGGTGACAGCGGCCGCGGCCGAGATCTGCACAGCGTCTGACCACTCCTGATACAGGAGGCTGACCGCCACTGCGGACAACATCGACACCCCGACGGCGGCGACCACTGCGCCCACCACATGAAGCAGGTGGCGCCAGGACACGGGTCAGCCGGACAGCTTCTCGGCGACCGGGATCCCGTCCGGAAGCGCAACAGCGATCAAATGATCCCCCTGCTGGATCTCCGTTTCTCCCCGGGGGACGAAGGCGTCCCCATCGCGTTGGACGCCACCGATGATCAACGACTTCGGAAGCTTGAGTTCGCGCAGCGTCTTGCCGATGGCGGGACTGTTCGGTCCCACCTCCAGTTCGATGGCCTCGGCATCGGAACCGGGGATTGAGACTGCGGAGTAGATCAACCCGCGACGGACAAACCGGAGGATCTCGTTGGCCGCCGACCGGCGCGGGCTCACCGTCGCATTGATGCCGGCGCCACCGAGCAGACCGACCAGCTCGGTGTTGTTGAATCGGGAGATGACCTCGCCGGCGCCGAGAGCGTGTGCCACCTGCGAACCAAGCAGGTTGTCGCTGTCCCATCCGGTGAGGGCGAGCACCGCGTCTGCGCTTCCGGCACCTTCCGATCGGAGGATCTTCGGATCGGTCGGGTCTCCACAGACGACGACAACGTCGGGCAGGGCCTCGGCGATGCTACGGCACCGGGCGGGATCCACCTCGATGAGCGTGGTTGCCACACCACGCTCGACAAGCAGCGCCGCCGTTAATTTGGCGAGCCTGGTGCCGCCAAGAATGATCACATTCTCCGCAGGACGATCGACGAGGCCGAGCAATTCGTACGGTGTTTGCGTGTGACCCGCCTCCGCCATCACGAGAACGTGGTCGCCCACCTTCAGCTCGGTGGAACCCCGTGCAATCCTGGTCTCGCCGTGGCGGATGACTGCCACCACCAGCCAATCCCATTGCTGGACGGTCTCGCGGAGGTCGGCCAACGTGATACCCACCACCGCCGAATCGGAATCGACATAGGCGCCCAGCAGCACGAGCCCGCCATCGGCGAACTCCACGCGCTCGGCGACCCGGCCCGTGCTCACCAGCACGAGCAGCTCGCGGGCGGCTGCCATGCCGGGGTCGATGACGAGGTCAACCCCCAGTGCCTCGACCTCGGCTTTCAGCTCCGGATCCTCGACCCTGGCGATCGTGATCGGGATCCCCAGCTTGGTGGCGGCGTTACACGCCAGCACATTGACCGCGTCCGATGAGCTGACGGCGACGAGGAGATCGGCCTCACCAAGCCCTGCCTGCTCCAGCGTCGACGACGAGGCTCCGTTTCCGGTAATGACCAGCGCGTCAAGCTCCCCCTCGAGCTGGGCGGCCCGCTCCGGGTTGGATTCGATGACGACGAGGTCTTGGCCCTCGGAAGAGAACCGCTCAGCGAGATACGAGCCGACGGCTCCGGCGCCGACGATGATGATCTTCATGAGCCGGAAAGGTTAGGGCGTTGCGTCGGATCCCTCTCGGATGTGTTGCGAGGCCGCTATCCAAGGTGCCATTGTGTGCGGTCTATGCCGCGAGCGCTCTGAAGCCCGATCCCGGGATCTGAGGGGTGGTCCGCGCCTCACACCGTGATGACGGTTTTCCCGCGAGTGTGTCGCTCTCCGACATGGCCGATAGCCTCAGGGAGGTCACTCAACTCGTACGTTCCGTCGATTACCGGTGTGACCCTTCCGGATTCGATGAGCTCCTTGAGAACACCCAAGTCCTCTTTGTTTGCTATGGAAAGAAAGGGGCGGAGCCGCTGGCGAACGAACGGTGACAACACGAGCGCCATGAGTGACCGGCCCGAGCCCATGAGCCAACGACCGCCAGATCCTCCGACTATTACGAGAGTCCCGTTGGGGGTGAGGGCGCGCCTGAGATGTGACAGCGAGCGGTTCCCCGCGGTGTCGAGGATGACGTCATAACGCTGCCCATTTCGGGTGATGTCCTCTTGGGTGTAATCGATGACATGGTCGGCGCCGATCGATCGGACCATGTCCACGTTCCTCGTTCCGCACACGCCGGTCACTTCCGCTCCGTACGACTTGGCAATCTGCACTGCGTACGTACCCACGCCTCCCGAAGCACCGATGATCAGAACCTTCTGGCCCGGCTCTACTTCTCCCTTATCGCGAAGAGCATGGAGGGCGGTGAATGCGGAGACCGGTACTGCGGCGGCCTGCTCGAACGTGAGGTTGGCCGGCTTGAGCGCCAGTGCGTCTTCGGAAACAGACACATACTCGGCAAAAGCGCCGTTGCCCCAGCCGAATACCTCATCACCCGGTTGAAACTGACTGACGTTCTTGCCAACCGTCTCAACGCGCCCTGCCACATCACTTCCCGGAACATGGTTCTTTGGTCTGAGTAGCCCGGACACCAGGCGGACGAGGTACGGCAGACCGCTCATCAGGAGCCAGTCACCGATATGGACGCCGGCAGCCTGAACGCGTACCAGCACCTCAGCGTCCCCAACGACCGGCTTGTCGATGTCCCTGAGCTCCAGGACATCGGGCGACCCGTACTCGTATTGGACGATCGCCTTCATCGTACCCTCCTTAGCCGTTGCAGGTGCGTGGAGCTACGGCCGATTCGCCTTGAAGACCGCCCCGACCACGATTCCAAGGCCGGCTCCAACTCGTTCGGGTCTGGTGATGATGTCATGTTTGCCCGGTCCTTCGTTGATTGCATACGTACGCTGTAAGTGGGGGCTCAGCCTACATGTACGCCGTAAGTTTGTCAATTGGAGGGAATGATTTCCGGGCCAAACTTACCTTGTATGTTAGAATGTCAGAAAAGGGAGGATACGGATGGCTACGGAAATCGACACGACCACAGCGCCCCGTATCCCCCTGAGCAAGGAGCGCGTGCTGGCCGCGGCCGTCGCCCTCGCCGACAGAGACGGTATCCAGGAACTCAGCATGCGGAAGCTGGGCCACGAGCTCGGCGTCGAGGCGATGTCCCTCTACAACCACGTGGCCAACAAGGAGGCAATTCTGGACGGCGTCGTCGATGCCATCATGGAGGAGCTCGAAGAAGCTCTGGGCGGATTCGATGTGCCAAGCAACGGATCCGACTGGAAGGCCAACCTGCGTGCGCGGATTCTCACGGCCCGGGAAGTAATGCTGCGTCACCGGTGGGTACCGAGTGTCATCGAGACCCGAACGACGATAAGCCCAATCATGATGCGTTACTTCGACACGTCCATTGGGATTCTTCGGGAAGGTGGCTTCTCCTACGACATGCTCCACCACGCGATGCATACGTTCGGTAGCCGTGCTCTCGGATTCAGCCAGGAGCTGTTCGAGCCAGACGCCGACGAAGAACCCGATCAGGACGCCGCTGTCATGCTCGAGCGTATGGCAGACCAGCTCCCCTACGTCGTCGGGATGATGGCGGAGATCGTCCACGACGACGCCGACTCCACGATTGGCTGGTGCGACGACCAGACCGAGTTCGAGTTCGGGCTCGATCTCATCCTCGACGGCCTGGAGAGGCTCCGCGACACGGCCTGATTCCGGTTAGTGGCAGTCACGTACTGCCGGGGAAACTGCCATCTACATCCTCCCGGTACTCGCATCCGAACCTGCAACATTCTCTTGGACCATCTTTTCTCTTGACAACCTTACGGCGTATGTGCTAGCTTACACCATACGCTTACATCGTATGTCCAGAGGAAGAATCATGGAAGCTCACATCTACGACATCGCTTCAAACGCTGGGAACGTTCTGCTGAACCCTTTCCTGCTCACCGTGCCCGTGGTCGGGGCACTTGTACTCATGACCGGCCTTGCCGCCCGTGTGGCCCTCTCCATCGAGGATCTGCGCTACATGTCGATGCGGCGTTGGCACGCCCCGACGCCCCGGGTGGCGCAACGGGCTCCGAGTCTGCGGCGTCGGGCTGATGGGGAAATGACCGGTCAGGAACGAATCGAGCCGCGCGGTAACAGGAAGGACGACACCGCCCGTCGGCTCCACCTGGTGCACGAGAACCCTCGGGTCATCAACGTTTCCGGATTCAGCGTCGACCCAACAACAGTGGGAGAAGTCCCGAACCGTCGCCCCGAGATGGCGCCGGCGACCGCGGTGTAGGTCGCCTCATACGGCTCGATCTCAACGATCCTTCCGCCCGACGACGTCGAGCCCGAGCGAGAGCTCCTTCCCGTCGGCTGACCGTTGGAATCGACAGGGGGCCGGCATGCGCCGGCCCCCTGTCATGGACGCCGGTCACCGTTCCCCGTAGTGGACCAGCCACAGGTCGGCGACGTTGGTACCGGTAGGCCCGGTGATGAGCAGATCGTCGGTTGCGCTGAGATACCCGTGGGCATCGTTGTCTGCCAGGGCGTCGATGGCGTCCAGGCCGACAGCCCGCCCCCTCCCGATCGTCCCGGCGTCGACGACGGCCCCTGCGGCCTCGGTGGTGCCGTCGATTCCATCGGTGTCGGCGGCGAGGAACGTCGTAGTGGTCCCCTCGATCGCCAGGGCTGCGGCCAGCGCCGCCTCTTGGTTCCTCCCACCGAGACCGGTGCCGGACACGGTGACCGCGGTCTCGCCACCAAAGACCAGGAGGTCTATCCCCGGTCTGTGGGTTGCCACCGCCTCCGCGGCGGCGGTACGGGCTTCGCCGCTGAGCGTCGTCGTCACCACCCCGGCGGTGAGACCTCGCCGGCGTGCCGATGCGACCGCGGCCGCGGCGGCGGTAGCGCCGCCGGCCACCACCCTGATCTCATGGTCCGGATGGCCGGTCTTCGGTGTCTCCTCGATGACTCCCGCCGCTCCGGCCGTGAGGTGGTCGGCGACATTCGCCGGTACCCGGCCCATCAGCTCGAAGCGCCCCAGCACGTCGATGGCATCGGCGAATGTCGTCGGATCTGGCACCGTCGGTCCGGAACCGACGACGTCGAGGCGGTCCCCCACCACATCGGATAGGACCAGGGTGATCAGCCTGGCGTCGCTCGCTGCCTTGGCCAGATACCCACCCTTGATCAACGACAGATGTTTCCGCACCGTGTTGACCTCGGCGATGTCGGCGCCCGAGGTGAGCAGCAGCCGGTTGGTAGCGACCAAATCATCGAGGGTGAGCTCTCCCGCAGGGAGCGCCAGCAACGCCGACGACCCGCCGGAGACGAGGTACACCACGGTGACCCCGGGTCCGGCGGATGCGGCCAGCTCGAGGGCACGCCGGGCACCGGCGACGCTCCCCGAGTTTGGCTCGGGGTGACCACCCATGATCACCGGCACCGGTGCCTGCTCCTCGATGGTGGTGACCGCCATGCCCCGTGTGATGTCCGTCACGGTGGCGAAACCCCGGGTCATGGCGACGGCTGCCTTGCCCGAAGCGATGACGACGGTCACGCCGGCGACGTGCGGGTCCTCTTTCAAGCTGCGCCGCACCGCTCCCTCGGGATCGGCGGCCGCAACCACGTCCAGGAAGATTGCGGTGACCAGTTCGCGGGGATTCACATCCCGAACGTTATCGGTGACTGCCGCAGGTCCCGGACAATTACGACCAGAAACCCTTGGCGCCGGCAGCTGGTCCGAACCTCGCTGGGCGTCGGAAGGGTGCTACCGGCTGCCGATCGGGGACCTGACGGTCAGTCGTCCTCCTCGGATTCCTCGTCGATGTCGATGTCGAGCTCGCCATCCTTCCAGCGAGCCCGGAACTCCGACTGGTGATCGGCGGACTCGAACTTGACCTCCACCTCTTTCGGCCCGGATTTCTCGACCTCGACTGAGAACCCGGCCTTGGGGACCGCGTTGACAAATGCCACGTCGGGTTCATCGGCAGAGATCCAGACCTGTCCGCCGATGAGTGTGTAGGTGGTGATAGCGGGCCCCGGCGGAACGGTCGTGGTCGTAGTCGTCGTCGGGGACGGCGAGGTAGTGAGCTCGGCGTCGTGGTCGTAGTGGTGGTGCTACTGGTTGGAGTGACGGCTGCCGTGGTTGTCGTTGTCGGGTCGATCGCCGGAGCGGTGTTGGTGGTGGTGGACGATTCCGCAGCCGCGGTCGTGGTGGTGGCGGCGAGCAGCGCTGCGGTCCCGGCGTTGGGGATGGCGGGCACGTCGGTGACCTGGCCGGCGTGGCCAGGGTGTGGTGGACCCTGGCCGGGCTGGCGACGGTGCTGGTTCTGCTGGCTGTCGTCGTCGCCGACCGGCTGGGACGATCCATGGTGCGCCCGGTTGACGACCTGGCCGCCACGGCCGACCGGATGGGCTCCGGCGATCTCGACGCGCGGGTCGAGGTGGCAGGCCCACCAGAGGTTCGCCGAGTCGGCACCGCCTTCAACCGGCTCGCCGCCCAGATCGGCGCACTGTTGCAGCTGGAGCGTGAAACCGCCGCCGACCTGTCGCACCGGCTCCGAACGCCGCTGACCGGAGCCCGTCTCAACGCCGACGCCCTTCCCGACGGCGACCGCAAGCATCAGTTGGTAGCGCAGCTCGACGACATCGAACGAGTCGTTGACCACGTAATCGACGAGATCCGAAGACCCGATCGTCAAGCACGCGGCGCGGTGACGGACCTCGACAAGGTGGTCGCCGAACGGGTGGCGTTCTGGGAGCCACTCGCCGCCGACGAGGGGCGGAAACTCGATGCCAGCCACAACCGGAGCCCAGCCCTGGTGTAGTCGCCTGAAGCCGATCTCGCCGCGGCACTCGACGCACTAATCGGCAACGTGTTCGCCCACACCCAGCCCGGGACCGGCCTGGCCGTTTCGGTCCACCGCAGCAACGGCCCCTACGTCGATGTGGTGGTCGAGGACGCCGGAGACGGCTTCCCGGACGATCTCTCAGCGTCGCCGATCGGGGGCGCAGCGGCACCGACTCCACGGGCCTGGGCCTCGACATCGCCAGGCGGACCGCGGTCGCTGCCGGAGGCGAGTCACTACTACGATCCAGTGCTCTCGGCGGCGCCGAGGTGACGATGCGGTTGCTGCTGGTGGGAGGCCGCTAGCAAAGAAGCGGGAGCCCTTTTTGGGTGGGTCGTGCCCCTCGGGTTACCGGCCCACCAGCAACCCGGGCAACGTCGGCGTATCGTGAAGTCAGCAGCAAGGAGAAGACGGTGGCTGATTCGAATTGGGAGAGGTTCGCTCCGCTGACCGGCGTTGTGTTCGTGGTCCTGCTTGTTGCCGGGGTGGTCGTGATCAACAACTACGACTATCTGCCACCGGCGGGAGAGATCGAGTCCTTCTACGAGGATGGCTCGACAACGATCTCGGTTGGCGCGTTTCTGGCGCTCCTGTCGGTGTTCTTCTTCCTGTGGTTCCTCGGCAGCGTCCGCAGCACACTGCGAACCTCCGAAGGAGGAACCGGACGTCTGTCGGCGGTTGCCTTCGGCGGTGGGGTCGCCGCAGCCGCCGCGATGATCGTCGGCTACTCGGCGACGCTGGCGGCAGCACAGCGGGCGGGGACGACCGGGGGGATCAGTGCCGATGCCGCCACCAGCCTGCATGACCTGGCAAGTGTGCTGGTCGGCAACACGGCACCGATAGCGTTTGCGGTCCTGGTGGCCGCCGCCGCGTTGGTGGCGCTCCGCACCGGCGTGTTCCCTGCTTGGCTGGCATGGGTGAGCGTGGTGCTGGCGGTGGGCTTGCTGACACCGCTCAACTACATCTTCATGGGCTTTGCCCTGCTGTGGGTCCTGATCGTCAGCATCCTTCTCTATCGCCAAAACAGGCTGAGCGGCGGTACCGGTGAGTAGCCGTCGAGCAGGACCGTCGGCCGATCCCCTTGGTCGGCTACTCGCGGCGTATTGGCTTACTCGCCGATCGGCGGCTGATCGATGGTATCGACCGCAGCCAGGGCCGCCCACGTCTGCGGTACCACACCCCGCGCCTCACCGGTCTCCGGATCCCACAGCTCGGCGAAGCCGGAGCGGACCGCTCCTCGGCGGGTCATCATTGCGATCTCGTCGGCGAGATCCATCCGGCCCCATCGCACCGCGGCTACCCGAGCCAGGTGATTGAGCTGCGGCCACGCCCCCCCGCGCCAATACAGATCGGGTCGGTACGACGGGTGGTCACGAGCGACGTATGCCAGTCCAAATGGGGCAGCGAACCGGGTGTCGTCCTCCAGCTGGTCGAGCGCCTGGGCCGCAAGGTCCGGGTTGTTCGTCGCCAGCGCCGGGAGCGCGCCGTCGAGTGTGGGCACCGCGGTCGAGGAGGCAGGCCCGATGACTGCGGCATCGGACCACAGCCGCTGGCCGGGGTCCCACAGCTGCTCATCGATGGCTGCGGAGAGCTCGTCGGCACGCTGCGACCACACCGAGTCTCCTCCGGCGGAGGCGAGCTCGCGCATCCCGTGAGCGGCGATGGCGTTGAAAGCGGAGGGCACAGCCTCGAAGCGGGTATTGCCAGTGGCCTCTCCCGTTGTCGCAAACGTCGTCTCGACGACCAGGTCGAGGTCGAAGACGGTCCATTGGGCGCGGTTCCACTCGGTGGATCCGATCCACGCATCCCATCGGGGCGAGTCGTCGGCTCCGGCTTCCCACGGGTGCACGATCTCGAGCAGACCGGCGTCGGTCCTCCGCTCCCGCCACAGATACTCGTAGGCGGCAGCGACCGCGGCGAGCAACGATTCCGAGACCGGAAGGCCCTGCCGGAAGATCGTGCCCAGTGCATGGCCGTATACGGGTGGCTGGGTGTACCCAGAGACGTGGTTTAGGGGGCCCCGGTACTCGGAGGGCGCCGCGTATCGCATGTGGGGCACGAAGCCGCTTGGCAGCTGGGCAACGAACACCGCTTCGAGCTCACGCACCGCCCGCTCATCATCAAGCGTCGCCCAGGCAATCGCATGGAAGCAGCTGTCCCACAACCAGAGGTGGGGATACACGTGCTCGTTGGGATACGAGTAGCCGCGCGCTTCGTCCCACGCTGCTTCCAGGATCTTCGCCGCTTGGGTCCTCGACTCGGCGAGGTTGGGCTCGATTCTCATCGTCGGGTGGGACTCCGGTCGGCGTCAGTCGTCGGCTGGCACCCACATCGGGCGTGGTGCTTCGATCCGGTCGAGGATCGAGGCGAACTCGGGGAACCGGTCGGTGTCTCCGGAATCCCAATCCCGCCATGCCGAGGTCAGCTCGTCCTTCGACCGCGCCACGAAGTTCCACCACATCGCGACCTGCTGTCCAAACGGCTCGCCGCCGATCAACATGGCACGGGCTCCGCTGTCGCCGCCCTCGATGAGCAGCTCGTCGGTCCCGGTTGGGACCAAACCCATGAACCCGGGCTCGACGATGGATTCGTTTACCTTGAGCACGCCTTCGATCGGGATCAACGCGTACTCGAAGGTCGCGTCGGCGGGAATGGTCGCCTCGCCCTTGCCAAGCGAAAGCTCGGCCCCGATGAGGCGGGTGTCGGCCCTGGCCGGTGACGTTGCCTCCCCGAGGCTCCCCACCATGACGATCGCCTCGCCGGTGGCGAGATCCGTCCTCGGCAGCTCCCCGTGGTGTTCGAACGCCGGATCTCCGTGCCGGGTCCCGTCGGGCTGAGCGATCCACATCTGTATGCCAAGCACGCCGGGCGAGGTTCCCAGCTCGGCGTGGGCGATACCCCTCCCCGAGGTCATCAGGTTGAGCTGCCCGGGCCGGAGCAGCTGCTCGGTGCCAAGCGAGTCGGAATGGAGCGCCTCACCCTGCAACAGCCAGGTCACCGTGTGGAGACCGATGTGCGGGTGGGGACCGATCTCCATTGGATCCGGCTCCAGCGCGTCCGAGGGTTGCATCACATCCACGAGGCACCAGGCTCCGACGGTGCGCCTACCCTTCGTCGGGAGGGCGCGGACAACGCCGAGGTTGCCGACCTTGGCTACCCGGCTCTCCCTGACCTCGACGTTCCCGGTGACGGTGTCACCGGCACTCACATCGTTGTCACTGTCTCGGATCGGGCCGCTCACGGCTGCCTCCCTCTTCGCTATGCATGCAATCGAGCGTAGCCGTCGGTCGGGAACGCTGAAACAGTGTGGAATCGCGGCACGATCAGAACCTGACTTCGAAGCCGGTCAAGGCTGGATCGGGCTCGACGATCTCCACTGCAACCGACTCGACCAGTGCTCCTGTTGGCCCGGCCTCGAGGAACTCCTGCAGCCGATCGATCGCATCGGAGGCCCCTTGGGCCCACACCTCGACCGACCCGCCCGGCAAGTTGCGAACCCAGCCGACGACGCCGAGTTGCCGTGCCGTGCCCCTGGTGATGTAACGAAAGCCCACCCCTTGGACGAGGCCTCGCACTTCGGCGCGGATGGCGGTCAGCACTGCTCCCGTGGTCGGTATCGTTTGGAGTATGGACATGGAGTATCCAGAGTTCGGCACGATCGTCATCGATGGCACCAGCTACAACCACGATGTTGTCGTCGATGGTGGCCTGGTGCGCAAGCGGAAGAAGGGTCCCTCCAAGAGGTTCCGCAGCGAATACGGGCACACTCCGCTGTCCGCCGGCGAAGAAATCCCGTGGTCGAAACCACGCCTGGTGATCGGGACAGGTTTCTCCGGACGGCTCCCTGTGATGCTGGAGCTCAAGCACCGGGCCGAGCACAACGGTGTGGAGTTGGTCACCATGCCGACCGCAGACGCCTGCGCCCTGCTCCGCACCCTCGACGCTTCCGACGTCAACGCCATCCTGCACGTGACGTGCTGACTGGGTGTCGACACGGGAGAAAGTGACGGTGCGATGACCACTTCCGCCGGCGATGGAATCTTCCGGAAACCGCCGGGGAGGATCACGCGGTGGCTGTTTCGAGCGCCCCTCTACCTGTATCGAGTCGGTCTTGGCCGGATGCTGGGGCGGCGGACCGTGCTGCTCGAGCACACCGGGCGCAAATCGGGTCTTCCACGAGAGACGGTGCTGGAGGTCATCCGACACGACGACCAGTCCTTCGATATCGCCGCCGCCTACGGAGCGAAGAGCGACTGGTTCCGCAACATCGAAGCCGACCCGAAGGTGCGGATCAGCACCGGTCGCATCCAGCACGCGGAGGCCACTGCCGTCCTGGCCGACATGGCGACCGCCCAATCAGCGTTCGCCGACTATACGGAGGCCCACCCGGCCGCGGCCAAGGCATTCGGCAAGTCGCTTGGGCTCCCCCTGGACGACCCCGCCCGAATGGCTGCGGTGGTGCCAGTGGTACGAATCACCCTCACCACGGCTGCGGAAGCCTGACCTCCGCCGAGGCGGGCGTGATGACAACGGCTGACACCGGCCAGGCGAGAGGTCGGCATATCTCCCCTCACCATTGCGCTATAACAAAGGTGGTCGACAGAAGGATGTTGAATGATCACAGCAGCGGACGACCGGCTGGCCCAAGTCAAGACCGCCGACATCGTCGATGCCATGGGGCGGGCACACCGGCACCGCTGCCACGTTCTCGATCTGGTCAGCCCGACCCCGGATCGGGTGCTGTTCGGGCCTGCGGTCACCATCTCCTATTTCCCGACCTGCCAGGAGACGCTGGACCCGGACCGCTACAACTTCGCCAAACTGTTCTACGAGGCAGTCGGCGATACGCCGGAGAACAAGGTGCTCGTGCTGGCCAGCAACGGGTACCGCGATGTGTCTATGGGCGGCGGCACCAAGATGTCGCGGGTCCAAAACAACGGGATGGCCGGGATCCTCGCCGATGGCCGGCTGCGCGACTTCGACGAGCTGGCTACCTACGACTTCACCACCTTTTGCGCCGGAGAGGCCACCCGCTGGGGCGGCGACGCCATCACCCCCTTCCAGGCCAACGTGCCCGTGGTGATGTCGGGCGTTGGCATCGTCCCCGGTGATTACATCTTCGCCGACTCCTCGGGAGCCGTCGTGATCCCTGTAGGGCAGCTCGACGCCATCCTCGACGAGGCGATGCGGGTCCGCGAGGAGGAAGCCGAGTTCATTGAGTCGATTCGCACTGAGGACCCGACCACAGGGCGCCTGGGCGACGTGCGATAGCCCAGCCCTGCTCATCGTCGCCGGTGACGCGTGGGCCGTGCCCTTCCGCTGATGCCCGGCCGCTGCTTTACCCGCGTCCCATGCGCGCCCTTGCCAGCGCATATGCTCCAGACCGGGCGCCGGCATCGGAGTGGGCGTGTGATCAGGCAAAAGGAGACCGCATGGAACTGGGGATGATCGGATTGGGAAAGATGGGCGGCTTCATGACCGAGCGCCTCGTCGAGGCTGGTCACAGCGTGGTTGGGTTCGACGTGGACCCAGACGCCGTGCAGCGGGTGGTCGCGGTGGGCGCTAGCGGTGCGGGGTCGATCAGAGATCTGGTCGATCAGCTCGATCCGCCCCGAGTGGTGTGGATCATGGTTCCCGCAGGTGACCCGGTCGACGAGACCATCGAGAGGCTGCTCCCGGATCTCGACGACGATGACGTGATCATCGACGGTGGAAACTCCTACTACCGGGATACGATGCGCCGTGCCGAAATGTGCGTGGCGGGAGGCTGTCACCTGGTCGACGTCGGCACCAGCGGCGGCGTGTGGGGCCTCACCGAGGGCTACAGCATGATGGTCGGCGGCGAAACCGCCATCGTCGAGCGGTTGCGTCCAATCCTGGAATGGCTGGCGCCCGGTCAGGATCACGGCTGGGGCCATGTCGGACCCACCGGCGCCGGCCACTTCGTGAAGATGATCCACAACGGCATCGAGTACGGGCTCATGCAGGCCTACGCCGAAGGCTTCGCCATCATGGCGCAAAAGGATGAGTTCGGTCTCGACCTGCATCAGATCGCCGATATCTGGCGGTATGGCTCGGTGATTCGCTCCTGGCTGCTCGACCTCACCGCCGAAGCGTTGGCCAAGAACCCGGACATGGAGGGCATCGCTCCCTACGTTCCCGATTCGGGAGAGGGTCGCTGGACCGTGTTCGAGGCAATCGACTCCAACGTGTCTGCCCCGATCATCGTCGGATCGTTGCTGCGCCGGATTGGGTCGCGAGACGAGGTCGGCTACGCCGACAGACTTCTCTCCGCTATGCGGCACGAGTTCGGCGGACACGCCATCAAGTTGGAGGCCCCGCAGTGATTCACCGCCACTTGGCTAACTCAGGCCTCCCCACCCGCCGCAAATTCGCAACGTGGAGGTCGACATTGGTTCAAGTTGCCACCGCCGGGCGCAGGAGCTCCCCGAACGAATAGCCTGTGGCAATGGAACCCAGCACCGGGTACGCCATGCTCGGCGACGAGAGCATCGCCTACCAGATCATCGGCGACGGCCCCACCGACATCATCCTCACCGTCGGCTGGTGGGGCTCGTTCGACACGGACTGGGACGAGCCCAACATCCGAGCGTTCTTCCTGCAGCTCGCCCGCTTCAGCCGCGTCATCCGCTTCGACCGAAGGGGCACCGGCGCATCCGACCCGGTTCCGCTCGATGCTCTCCCGCCCTGGGAGTCTCTCGCCGACGAGATCGAGGCGGTGATGGATGCGGTGGGCTCGGAAGCAGCCGTCATCATCGCGGCTGGCAACTCTGGGCCCGCCGGCGCCCTTTTTGCGGCGACTCGTCCCGATCGGACCATTGGTCTGATCTTGTGGCATACCTCCGTGCGCTCACTGTGGGACGTCGCCTACCCGTTTGGGGCCACTGCTGAGGAGATCGCAACGCAGGTCGAGGCCCTCCTGGAAGGGTGGGGTTCCGGAATGCTGATCGATCTTGCCTTCCCGAGCCGGGTCGGGGATCCAGGCTTCAAGCGCTTCTTCGCCAAGATGCAGCGAACGGGAGCCAGCCCATCTGCTATGCAGAAGTATCTCGAAGCCGAGGCAACCTCAGACGGTCGCGCGGTGCTCCCGACGATCACCGTGCCGACGCTGGTGCTGCATCGCAGCGACAGCCCTGCCTTGCCCATCGAACACGGCCGCTACATGGCCGAGCACATCCCCAACGCCAGGCTGGTTGAATTGCCGGGGGGGCGACGTCGCCCCCTATTGGGAGTACCCGGAACTCTTCATTGCCGCGGTCGAGGAATTCGTCGCCGGCACCCAAACCGCCCGGGAACCCGACCGTCAACTCGCCACGGTCATGTTCACCGACATCGTTGACTCCACGCGGAGAGCAGAGGAGCTCGGCGACCGCCGTTGGCAGGCTCTCCTCGACCGCCACAACGAGATCGCCAAACAGTCGGTGACAGACCAGGCCGGTCGCTGGATCCGGTCTACCGGAGACGGCATCCTCGCCACTTTCGTCGGCCCTGGGCGCGCCATCGCGGGCGCCACCAGTCTCCAGGGCGGGATCGCCAACCTCGACCTGCACATCCGCACCGGAATTCACACTGGAGAAATCGAGGTTCGCGGGCACGACGTTGGCGGCATCGCGGTGCACCTCGCCGCCAGGGTGATGGCCGAGGCGCAGGCCGATGAGATCCTGGTATCGCGAACAGTCAAGGATCTCGTCGTCGGGTCCGAGCTCACCTTCGAGGATCGCGGCGTCCATTCGCTCAAGGGGATCGACGAGAGCTGGCAGCTGTTCGCGGTGCAGATGGGTGGTGCCGGCGAAGCGAGCGGTTGAGAGTCGTTTTTCGTGCCCGACGCCGCAACGGTGGCTCACGCCGCGTCGACACCCCATTCTTCCGGCTCCGGTGACTCCGTTGACGACAGGGTGTCCATGGAGACATCCCGGCCCTCTTCACCAAGAGGTCTATTGAGAGCAAGGGGCTGCTGCTCTCGTCGTGCGCGCCGCGGCGCCAACGCCGCGAGCCCAATCCCGGCCAAGATCAAGGGCAGGGCGATGAAAACCGGACCGGTGACAACCTCGGCTCCCAGGGTCACCCCGAGCGCCACGGCCACCACCGGGTTGGCGTAGGCGTAGCTGGTGGCAAGAGCCGGACGAACGGTGCGGAGGAGATAGACATAGGCGGTAAACCCGACAATCGAGCCGAACACGATCAGGTAGCCGAGAGCGAGCCAAGCGGAAGCGGACGGAACCTCGGTGATCCGCTCCCCGCGCAGGGCGCCGAGCACCAGCAACACGGCTCCGCCGGCCAGCAGCTGGGCGGCAGTGGCCATGGCAGGCCGGGGAAGATCGAGGTGGGTTCCCCACACCGACCCGATGGACCACAGGATCGGCGCTATCACCAGAAGGATCAGGCCGCCGGGGTTGGACACGAAATCGCCCTCGCGGGCCAGCACCAGAACGCCAACGAACCCAGCGACGAGACCGACCCACTCCAGACGGAGCGGCCACCGGCCGAACAGCCCGCTCACCAGCGCCGCCCACAGAGGTATCACAGCCACCGCAGCAGCTGCCACACCGGAGCCGACGCCGAGGTCCTCGGCCATGGCGACGAGCCCAACTCCTCCCGCCAGCATGAGTGCTCCCACCCTGGCGGCGTTCCACCACTGGCGCCGGCTGGGAGCAGCAGTGCCGCGGAGACGCAACACGGCGTACATGATCACGCCCGCGACCAGAAAGCGAATCGCGGTCAACAGGAATGGGGGGAACCCCTCCAGACCGAACCGGATCGCCAGGTAGGTCGACCCCCAAATGAGGTAGACGGCGGCGAGGGCGCCACCAACGACGAGTCCAGTTGAGGAGGGTGAACCGGCGGGCTCACCACCTGTCGTGGATTCGGCCGGTGTCTTCGTTGCCACCATCGGTAGGTCCTTCGGTAACGGGCTATACTGATTACGTACATTACACTATTCGCAACGAGATGTAGCGAGTCAAATGGATTTTTCCCATTACAGCGATGAGCCGGTGCAGATGGCCGTGGCGCTGATCAACTCGATTGACGTGGTGACCGGCGACGACAAGCTGCAGGCGCCTGAGGACGTCGGGACCTTCATCGACGCCTGGGACGACGATTGGTTCGACGGGAACCGGCGCCTCTCCGATAGCGACCTCCACGAGGTCCGCGCCCTCCGCTCCCGGCTGCGAGAGGTGTTCACCGCGACCAATGAGCGGGACGCTGCAGCCGCACTCAACGCCGTGTTGCAGGATGTCTCGGCGACACCCAGGGTGAGCGTTCACGGCGAGCGGGAGCCCCATCTGCACTTCGAACCCGAAGGGGGCAGCCCGGCCCGCTGGCTGGGGGCAGTGGGTGCCATGGGATTGACGACAGCGCTGATCGAAGGCGGGTTCGAGCGCTTCGGGCGATGCGCCTCCACGACGTGCGACGACGTCTTCGTGGACACTTCGCGCAATCACTCCCGCCTCCACTGCTCGGACTCCTGCACAACCAGGGAGAGCGTCGCCGCCTACCGGAGACGCCAGCGGGCGCTATAGCCTGGTCCGAGTCTCAGTCGCCGAGGACCGGTGAGCCTTCGTTGAATGCAGACCAGGCGAACCAGAACTCGTTCTGGTGCACCGCCGTTTCGAGTTGGCTGCCGGCCAACGGGCCATCGATTCCCTCGCCAAACAGGGTCCAGATGGTGCCGGTCTCGGCATCGACGAAGGTGTCGGGGCCTGTCGCCGCAAACGTCAGCACCCGGTCGTCCACCGTGGCGAGAAACGCGATGCCGGTGCCGATCACCTGGCCCTCGCCTGGGAGCACGGAGTCGAAGTTGTCGGCGGCGCCGGTGTCGGCCCACCAAACGGTGATTGGAACCCCGGCCAGCTCGTCGTTGGCAACACCGAGCTCGCTGAGGATGCTGAACGGGTAGGCCTTGGTGGTGTCGTCGATGCGGACGCCGACCACCCGAGCCAGGGCCGGAAAGCGATCATCGAAGTCATCCTGGAAGAACTGGGGGACAGGGCCGCTGCGGCCGGTGTAACCGACATACCCGTTGGTCCCGTATGAGAACCGGAAGCCGGTGTTCTGGGAAAGCGCCTCGCCGTCGGGATGCGTCGCCGCGAAATCACCCCAGGTCACGGTGGCGGTGGGCAGGACCACCAGCTGGGTGCCGGCGTGCGCGCCCACGATGCCCTCGCCGGTGATCTGCTGCCACAGCGACTGGGTGACGTCGTCCCACATCACCAGATCAGACTTGCGCAGCAGCCCGGAGACGCCGAAGCGTAGGACGTCACCGTCGACTCGTCGGTCGAAGGCAACTGCGGTGTTGCACAGCGGGCAGTAGGTGACGGCGAACGGGATGCCGCCGACCTCGTCGTTGACGATCTCGTGGGTGGTGAGGATGCGCAGCGGGTAGAAGCGGGCGACGCCTTCGATCTCGAACAACACCCCGATCTCATTGTCGACCAGCCACTGACTGGCCTGCTCCACCGACTCGTATCGTGGGAAGTCCAACGGCGCGATCACATCGCGGGGATCGGAAGCGCGGATGCCGAGCAACAGCTCATCGAGGTCGATGGTGCGCCTGGTCCAATCCGTCTCCCAATCTCCAACGGACAGCAAGAGCTGCTCTGGGAGCGTTACAGGGCCTTCCGTCACCTCGACGCTGCCGGTTGTGGACGAAGGCGACTCCGTCGTGGTCGGCGGGGTCGTCGCCGCGACCACGGTGGGGTCGCCGCCCGCCGCAGAAACCATCAGTGCCGCGGCAAAAGCGAGTGCAGCAACGACGGCAACGATAGGAAAAAGGATGCGGTTCATGTTTGGGCCCAGTGTTCGGTGGTATCACTCGAGGCAACGCAACAGCCGGGCTTCAAATCGACACATTGTCAGGTCGCTGACAATCAGGTCGGTACTTTCGATCCCCTAAATGCCGTGCAAGCCGCCCGGGCGGTGGTGTGGTGGCTGGTCGCCGACGGCAACGCGGGTGTCGCCCGGAACAGCTCTTGTGTCAAGAAACCTCGAGCCCGAGACAGGAGATATCGAAACGACGTTCCCTTTGACCGGGACGATGGATCGTCATCGAGCGACCAGGAATGCGCTGCCGGGTCAGCGACCGGCAGCGCACCATCTCGTTGCCAGCGAGGGCCGGCGTTCCTCAGCAGACCTGGGGCGCGCTCGGGTCGACGACAGGGCGCCACATGTCGGTTGCATCCGAGGCGATCTGCCCCACGGTGACGATGTCGCCTTCGAGTCCTTCGGCCTCCACCCACGCTTCGGCAGCGTCGCGGGTGGCGAAGAAGTTGACCAGCGGGCACCAGTCTTCGACGACATTGCCGCCGTCGTACCCACCAAGGATGAACAACGCCGTGTCGCCTCCCGGCTTGCCGCCCGTGAAGGGGATCTCGACACGGTCCCCGCTACGGGGGTCGGTGGAGCGGACGGTTCCGTCGGCTTCGAGGGCGCCGAGGATGCCCACTGCGTCGAGGGCGCACCAGGTCCAGCGGATCGTGCCGTCTATGTCGATTTGGTGCCGGCTGGGTTCAACCGTCAGCCCGGCGATCCCGAGGAGACGACCGTCGTCATCCAGCTGGACGCGGCCTTCCACCCTGGGACTCTGCAGCAAATCGCGCAGGGCTGCGTCCTCGATCCCAGCTGCAGCCGCCCACTCCTCGACCTCGATCGGTCGGCCCTCTTCGAGAAGGAGCCGGAACCCGGCAGCTCGCATCGCCCTCACCTCTGGGGAGGTTGCAGAGGCGCGTTGCAGGTCCTCGATCCCGGCGGAGACGGTCTCTTTGCTTGTCGGGACCGTGCAGCAGCTCAGGTCGAAGTCGGTGTCGTAGTCGCTCTTGATGTCGGTCATGGTATGTCCTTTCAGTTGGAGGAGTAGTCGAAGCTGCTCCAGGTTTCGGGCTCGAGCATCAAAATCACGTGGTCGCCTGCCATGCCGGCCATGGCTCGTCCCATCGGTCGATACGCTTCGCCGAGGTACGAGACGGTGACGTTTTCGACAAACTCGTGGTGGTCGATGGCATCGGCTTCGACGAGCGTCGCCGAGCCGCGAATGGTCACGCCCTTGTACGGCCACTCCTCGGTGTCGACGGTGAGGGCGAATCGGGGGTGGTTAGCCAGGTTCCTCGCCTTCTTGTATCCGGCCATGGTGTGCACCAGGATCCGGTCGTCGTCGACCCGGAACCACACCGGCGCCACGTGCGGATCCTGCTCAGGTGTCATCGTGGCGAGACGCCCGATCCTTGGTTGCTCGGTGAGAAAAGCGAACACATCTTCACGGGTCCAGGTGGTCATCGAGTAGTCTCCATTCATCGATATTCTTCGATGGGAATAAAGCATCGATATTCTTCGATTTATTCCGTATGGAGGAAACCGAAGTGCCAAAAACCCGACAGATCGTGTGTACGTGCACAACCGAGACTGCGTGCTGTGTGGCGCTGCAAACAGAACCGATCGACGAAAGCAACAGCGCCGATCTCTCCGCAGGGTTCAAGGCGCTTGGCGATCCGCACCGGGTGGCGGTGATCCACTTGCTGTCCGCCGCGCCCGGACCGGTGTGTGTGGTGGATATCGAACGCCACCTCCCGCTCAGCCAATCCACGGTGAGTTATCACCTCAAGACCCTCGTCGACGCCGGCCTGTTGGACCGGGAGCGGCGTGGCCGATGGAGCTACTACACGATTCGTCCCGACCGGCTCGCCGAGCTGTCGGAAGCGCTTGATCGGTACCGCAGCGTGCTCGTCGCAACCAGCCTTGACCTTGAACCGGCTTGAGGGCGTACCTTGGGGTGACAACATCACTCGCGTGAGGTGAGCATGGACGAGCGAGCATTGCTTCGGAGGTCTCAGTTCCGGTTCGCCGTCGTCGTGGTTGGTGTTCTGGTCGTCGGCGTCGCCGGTTATCTTGGATTTGTCGCCTTCGCCGGATCGGAGCAAGGCCCGGCAACCGGGGTGATGGTCCTGGGGGCCCTCACCGGGTTTGCCGCCTTCTTCTCCCCCTGCTCCTTTCCCCTGTTGTTGACGTTCCTGGTGACGAGGTCGACCGAGTCGAGGGGGGAAGCGGCCTTGAGCGCACTCCGGGTCGGTGCCGGTGCCGCCGCGCTGCTTGGCGTTCTTGCCGTCATCATTGCCGGCGGTGGCGCCGCCCTCGCCTCCGTCGTCGAGTTCGATAGCGTTTCGGGGCGAGTCTTCCGACTGGCGATCGGACTGGTGTTGATTGCGCTCGGCCTCCGCCAGGCCCACCTGTTCGGTGTTCGGATGCGATGGATCGACCGGGTGGCGGGTTCGGCGAGCCGAATATTCGACTCCTCGAGTGTGTCGGGCCGGGCTCGGGGTGACGTTGCCTACGGCTTCGGGTACCTGCTGGCGGGGTTTGGGTGAACCGGACCGCTGCTCGCCGGTCTGGCGGGCTACTCCCTCACCGTCTCCAGCGCCCAGGTGATCGCTGCGTTCGCCTCCGCAGCACTGGTCTTTGCCACGCTGCTGTTCACCGCGGCAGTGGTGGTGTCGTCGGTGAGCTCGGATGCGCTCCGGCCGATGCGCATGACCGGAACCGCGGTAAGGCGATGGAGCGGCTACGTGTTGATCGCGGTCGGGGCTTGGTTCATCGTGATCGCCATCGTGCCGAGCCCGATACTCGGGTCTTGACCTTCAACCCACTCGAAGGTTTAGGATTGGCATCGAAGGGGGCACACATGCGCATCGGTGAAGCTGCCAGGGAGGCCGGCGTCGAGGCGTCGGCTATCCGCTTCTATGAAGGAAGCGGGGTGCTACCGGAACCGCAGCGGACCGACTCCGGGTACCGCGTCTATCACGACGACCAAGTCGACCTGATCAGGTTCGTGAAACGGGCGCGCAGCCTGGGTATCCCGCTCGACGACGTCCGCCAGATCGTCGACCTCCGTACCCAGGGACAGGCTCCCTGCGACGTAGTGAGGACCGTGATCCGCCGCGAGGCCGCCGACATCGAAACCCGCATCGCCGAACTGCAAGGTTTGCGTCAAGAGCTGCTGCGGTTACAGGTCCTGGCCGAGGAAGTGACCGACGACTGGCCCACAGGGTCGTGTGTGTGCCACATCGTCGAAGCGAGCGGTTCGACAAATTGAAGCGAGGAGAGACATGGAAATCACGTTGCAGTACTTCGACGACTGTGCCAACTGGCAGACCACCGACGGTTATCTGAAGACATTGATCGACGAGCACAGCCTCGACGCCGAGGTTCGCTATCAGCTCATCGACACTCCAGAAGCCGCCGCCGAGCAAGGGTTCCGGGGGTCGCCGACCGTACTCGTCGACGGTAGCGATCCCTTCGCCGATCGCGACGCGCCGATCGGACTCGCCTGTCGGATCTATCAAACCGAGACCGGACCTGCCGGATCCCCTTCCCTTGCTCAGCTCGAGCAGGCACTCCACGCCGGGTCGCCGGGAACCTGACGCCATGGTGACTTCTATCGACCGCACCGAACTGCATCGTCTCATCGACGAGGAGAACGCCCAAGTCATCGATGTCCTGCCGGAGCGGGAATACACCGAGTCGCACATACCGGGAGCGATCAGCATTCCGTTGCGGCGCCTCAACGCCGAGACGGTGTCTGTTCTCGGCCGTGACAAGCCCGTGGTGGTGTACTGACACGACGGGCTGTGAGACATGTCTCCACGAGCCGCGTGCCGGCTCGAGCGCCTCGGATTCGAACGAGTTTACGACTACGTGCTTGGCCTCGCCGACTGGAGGGCGGGGGGCCTCCCTACCCAGGGCACCGCTCCCCTGGTGCAGCGGGTGTCCGACGCCGCCCGCCCCGATGTCCCAACCTGCGACGTCGACGAGCTGCTCGGAGAGGCTCGGCGCCGCACCTACGACGCCGGCTGGGACGAATGCATCGTCATCGACTGCGCCGGCATCGTGGTCGGGCGGCTCCGCAACCGAGCCTGGGAGGCGGACGATGCCGGAAGCGTCGAGGAGGTGATGGAGTCGGGGCCAACCACAGTCCGACCCGACGGACTGCTACAGCGCCTCGTCGATCGTATGTCCAAACGAGACACCAAACTCGTCGTCGTCACCACACCGCAGGGAAATCTGATCGGCGTCGTGCTACGCGAGGAAGCCGAGCGGCTCCTCACCGGGGAACCAGCCGAGCAGATTTGGCGAGACTGCGAGGGCTGCCCCGGCCAATGGGTCCCCAAGACCTGACGTTCCCCCGGGGTTCCACCCACGAGTCAACCCGTGGTGAGCAGGATCTTTCCTACCGTCTTCCTTGATTCCAGGGCGCGGTGGGCATCGGCGGCATCGCCGAGGGGGAAGCGGCCTCCGATCAGCACGTCGAGATCTCCGGCGGCGACGGCGGTGAAGACGGCGTCGGCACGGCGGACCAGGTCGTCCCGCCCCGCGATGTGGTCGCCCAAGGTGGGTCGGGTGAGATACAGCGATCCCTCTCGCATCAAACGGAGGGGATCAACGGGAGAAACCGGTCCGGAGGCGCCACCGAACAAGACCATCATCCCGCGTGGCTTGAGCAGGGCCAGCCCGTCGTCGAAGGTGGTGCCTCCGACGCCGTCGTACACCACGGTGAGGGGCCGGGATCCGCCAATAGCCTCGACGGCGGGGCGGAAATCCACCTGGTGATAGTCGATCACGTGGTCGGCCCCGGCGGCGCGCGCAATGTCCACCTTCTCGCCACTACCCACCGTGGTGAATACCTCGGCTCCGGCTTGCTTCGCCATCTGGATGAGCAGGCGACCGACGCCGCCGGCACCGGCGTGGATCAGGCACCGGTCACCGGCCTGGAGCGGATACGTGTCGTGCACCAGATAGTGGGCGGTCATCCCCTGCAGCAGGACGGCAGCAGCCACATCCGACGACACCCCCTCGGGCACGGCAAGGACCCGATCGGAGGGAATAGCGACCAGCTCTGCATAAGCGCCGGTCACGCGGGACCAGGCGACCCGGTCGCCAATGGCGAGCTCGACGACCCCTTCGCCGACTGCAGCCACCTCACCACTGCCTTCCTCGCCAGGGATGAACGGCACTTCCATTGGATACAGGCCGCGGCGCTTGTATGTGTCGACGAAGTTGACTCCCGCGTAGTCGACCCGAACTACCACCTCGCCCGGCTCCGGTACGGGGTCGGGAACCTCGGTGGCAACGAGGGCGTCGGGCCCTCCCTGCTCGCTGACCACAATCGCCTGCACAGGATCCTCCTCGCCTTTGGCGCAGGGTATCGGAATATGCGCAACCCCGGATCGAAGTTCGCGGTGCGGCCGTGCAGCACAGATTCGGCGGTCGATAGAGTGGACACGCCTGCCGGCCACCGGGTCTTGGGCAACCAAGGGAGGAACGATGAAGGTCACCCGTCTCAACCACGCCGTCTTGTTCGTCGGCGACCTGGAACGAGCGCTCGCTTTCTACACCGACGTGTTCGGCTTCGAGGTGATCGCCAGAGAGCCGCGGGCCAACGCGGCGTTCTTGCGGATAGCCGGATCCGATAATCACCACGATCTGGGATTGTTTGGGCTCGGCCCTGCCGCCTCACCCAAAACCCAGGGCAGCATTGGCCTGTACCACCTCGCCTGGCAGGTCGACACGGTCGACGATCTGGCCGACGCCAGAGCCAGGCTCCTCGAGGCCGGTGCCCTGACCGGCGAGTCTTCGCATGGCGCCACCAAGAGCGTGTACGGGCTCGATCCAGACGGCAACGAGTTCGAGGTGATGTGGCTGCTGCCCCGCGACGCCTGGGGAGAATATGAAAACCAGGCAGTCGTGGAACACCTCGACCTCGCAGCCGAGATCGAGCAATGGTCTGGGGTGCCCACCGCATGACGATCGGAGACGACAAGGAATTCCCCCTCCCCGGCCGCTTGTGACCACCGTCATCGTGCCGTCGCACGTGCTTGGGGTCACACTCAGCGAGTACGTAGACACGTACGACGATCGAACGGACCTCAGAGCAGTGTCGCCGTAAGGCTGATCTCAACGTTGCCGGCGAGAGCGTTGGATACGGGACAGCCGTCCTTCGCCTCCTTTGCAGCCTCCTGGAAGGAATCGGCGGTGATGCCAGGCACATCGCCTCGCACACTCAACGCCATTTTGGTCAGCCTCCAGCCAACATCGAGCTGTTCGAAGGTCGCGACCGCATCGGTGTCGAGGCGAGTCGGCGGGTGTCCTCCGGTGGCCAGACCGTGTGACAGCGCCATCGAATAGCAGGCAGCGTGTGCGGCCGCGATGAGCTCCTCGGGGCTAGTCTTGCCGCTTGCTGCCTCTGTGCGGCTCGCCCAGGTCACCGGCAAGGGCCCGGCGGCTCCACTCAGAAGGTTGGTATTTCCGCTACCTCCCAGCAGATCTCCTTCCCAGGTCGCTGATGCTCGACTCTCCATAACGCACTCCTTCCGATTGCGTGCCGTTCGGCATTGAGCCTACGTCGCATCGATCACGGAAGTCGTACCCCCTTCGAGCATCGGTGGCAGCCCGCTTCGCGGTCGACGATCCGCCTGCTGTAGGGCTTCGTCCCTGAACCCGTTTTGTTCGAGCTTGCACAGGCCAGCAAGCGTCGCCAAAGGTGAGGGTAAGGCCGACGCCGATGTGGCGTTATGAGCGGGTGTCTGCGATTTCGTCGATGCGCCGCCACGCCACCGCGAACACCTCAGCGGTCGCGTCCTCCGCCTCCGACCGTTCCCCACGACGGGCGCAATAGGCAAGCACCTCGTTGTAATACCGCTCGAACATCGACGTGAACCTCGCATCGATGTCGCCCGAGGCCATCCCACTCCCGGTTTCCATATGCATTGATCGTCCAGATACGACCCAATCCTGACAGGTGTCAGGAAACCATGCCGACCGGACAACCAACACCTGAAGCGACACAGGTCGCTTCGCAGCACGGAGAGACAGATCGGGAGGGGGCCGGCACCGCCCTCCCGATCTGGAGTCCAACCGGAGAACCCGGGATGGAAGCAACTTCCGTCAGTTCTCGATGCTTGCTACCGGCGCGGTCGCGCACGAAAACGCGCACGTGGCGACTCGTCCAGCCGATCGCGATAGGGGAGAAGCCCTTTGCGTACACGGGCTGCCGTGGTTGTGGAGGTGACGGGATTTGAACCCGTGGCCCCTACGTTGCGAACGTATCCGACCGGTCTGAGAAGCCCTACGCCTCAACGATTCAGCGTCTCAACGTGGCTATTGCTCAACGGATATCTGCATTCCACCTGAACCACACATTCATGCCGTATGACGTGGAAGTACGAGTACCCGTGGCCAAATCGTGGCCACGACTGAAGCGCCGATAGCTAGCGCATATTCACTGCCGCCTCAAGGCGTGAACGCAACACCTTGGCGAGAGTTGTGATGTCTCGTCAGGAGGTGTGCGGTGTCAAAGAGGCTCACGGAGGCGGAGATCGCTGAGGTGTGGCAGCGAAGGAAGGCGGGTGAGCCGACCCGGTCGGTTGCGCGTCGGCTGCGAAGGAACGGGTCTTCGATTCGGCGGCTGTTCGAGGATGCCGGTGGGGTGCATCCCGCACCGCGGAAGCGCTCGGCGCGGCATCTGTCGCTACACGACTCGTGGAGTGCGACAGATCGGCACGTATCGAGCGGCTTGGTCAAACCGCCCATACTGCCGGTTATGCGCTACCGAGCTGCCGTCGGCCTTCAGATGCACGACAACCTTCATCGCCGCCCCGGGCAGCCCGTTTGCATACGACCCCACATCGTTGTGCTCCCTGAGTTCGGCTCATCCCGATGCATCAATGGCAGCTGCCTGGACTTCCTTCAAGGTCCGGCCATCGTCTGTCTTCCACTCTGTACGACCATTTGCTGGACGAGCCAGCAACACCGCCGCCGCCTGTGATGGGGAGGTGAACCGATGGTCCTCGGTCAGCTCCAGCTGGTCCCCTCGGGGTACGAGTAGTTCGTCGTCGATGAGCTGCTGACGAAGGCGGGAGTACCCCTCGTGCATCGATTCGACCTCGGCCAGTCGGGCGAGTGCGCCAGCCAAGACGATGAATCCCTCAGGTTCATCGCGACCTCGCCCCATTGCGCTCGGCCCGCTCAGCTGTAGCTCTAGCGAAGCAGGGCCGGCGCTGAGTGCTTGTGGCGCAGTCGGCCTTGGTGGAGGCGTGACGACCTCGAAGGCGTCTACCTGTAGCAATGGAAAGAGCATCAGCATGTCGTGCAGAAAGGCATCCGCGTCAGCTTGGTCCGCCTCAGTCAGCTGAGGAGTGTTGGGCGTCGCGCCGTTCTCGAGCTGCCAAGTCTTCGCCTTCGCCGCGAGCAGGCAGAGCCGGGCTTCGATGTACCGGACATGCGCCTTGTTGATGCTTCCATCCGTAGAGCTGAAAGCAACGAGTCGCGTCCAGAAGTCTTTGGTCCTGGCGTGCTGGTCAAGGCGGGCACGCAGCGCATCCGCTTCGCCCACATAGACCCGGGGCTTGACTCCATCCTCATCGGGTGGTCCCAAGAGCGCATACACCCCTGGGTTGTCGAATTCCGGCCGATTGCGCACCTGCGGGTATTGCGCCCGGGACACCACAACGCCCTGGCCAGTCCAATTCGACCTAGAGACGATCTGCAAGCCGTCAGGAGTACCGTCTACGAGAAAGATCCTGATCGTCTGAGCCACGTAGAGACCTTACGACTAAGCCGCGACCGCCGACTCGCGGAGTCGGTCCACAAGGTCAACCACATTACCGATCTCGTCTTCAGTGAACAGACCCTCAGGCCGTCCGCATCTTCGGAGAATTAGTTATCTAGGAAACCGTTTCCTGAGCTAGCTGTATTGATCATCCACGTTGTTGACGGTGTGAAGGGTTGAGCCTCCTGGTGGCATGGTGGTGGTTGGGAAACGACCGCCAGCCACGAGGAGGCTCGTCATGCACCGTAACGCTCGTCTTACTATGTGGGCACGACAAGAGATTGTTCGACGTCGTCAAGCAGGGTGGACGCTGGCTGAGATTGCCCGACAGTTGAATGTGTCACGAGCCACCGCATCGAAGTGGTGGCACCGGTTTCTGGCTGATCCCGACGGGGATTGGTTTGAGGATCGGTCGTCGCGGCCGCACAGCTGCCCACATCAGACTCCCGCCGAGGTGGAGGCGGCGATCCTCTGGTTGCGTCACCAAGAGAAGCTCGGTCCGGCCCGTATCGGTTACCGGCTGGATATGCCGGCTTCGACCGTGTGGAAGGTACTGCGCCGGCACCGGATCAACCGACTGGTCTGGATGGATCGTCCCACCGGACGGATCGTGCGCCGTTACGTAAAGTGTGACCAGCCCGGCGAGCTCATCCACATCGACACGAAAAAGGTGGCCAAGATCCCCCCTGGGGGTGGCTGGTGGGCGTGGGGTAAACCCCATGGCAACACCTATCAGGCGAGGAAAGCCTCTGCAGGGTCCGAACATGTCCATGCCGCAGTTGATGACCACTCCCGGGTCGCCTACGCCGAGGTGCTCCCCGACACCCGGAAGGAAACCTGCGTCGAGTTTTGGGCTCGAGCCGCCGCCTGGTTCACCAATCACAACATCGAACCCCAAGCAGTGATGACCGACAACGCTGGTGCCTACCGCTCAAAACTGTTCAACACCGCCCTTGGTGACGTTGACCACCTCTATATCCGTCCCTACCAGCCCCAACAGAACGGCAAAGTCGAACGATTCAACCGCACCCTCAACAACGAGTGGGCCTACGCCCGCATCTACACCTCCAACCCCGAACGCACCCAAGCCCTGACACAATGGCTCCACACCTACAACCACCACCGACAACACACCGCCCTAGGAGGCGCCACACCAATCGACCGCGTCAACAACCTCCCTGATCAATACAGCTAGCGCATATTGCCGGTTATGCGCTAGCAGTGAGCTGGGTGGGGTTGGTTGTGTTACTCGACGAGGCTGACGGGGTTGCCTTCGATGTAGGCTGCCCAGGTTGTGGTGTCATTGGTCACGCCTGGGTAGTTGTAGACGATCTTCCACCAGCAGTCTGCGGCACAGGTGTAGTCGCTTGGCAGGGCGATCCGGATGGTTAACTGCCAGTTGTTAAACCTGCCTCCGCTGGTAGAAATTACACAACTCGGTTCGGTGCCAGAGGCGGTGCCGCTTCCGTTATCTTCCTCAGCTACCCACACGCATGGAGGGATGGTGCCGGAAGGGTCTCGGATCTCTACTGAATGGTTGCCGCTGGCGTCGCCCGGGTCCCAAAGCTCGATGACGAAGCTCTTGCCGGCATGGAATTCCTCTACCTCCGCGAGGTAGAACTCGGTGTTGCCGAGCGCGCCATCGACGTTGGCGTAGATCGCCATGTCACCGAGGCCATAAACCCTGGGCATCGGACCACCCGAGGTGGAAGCTCGCAGCGACCAACGGTTAAGGCCTCGCTGGTCGAAACCACCCGGGTCGTCGACCATCACCCGCAGCGGGAAAATACCCGCTTCGGTGATCGGGATCGTACAGAACGGCTCCCACAACGCAGCCACCCCACCCGGATACCCCAACTCCACATCATCCCAGTCGAGATCGCCGTCACCATCTAGGTCGTCGCTGCTCGATGCCGACCCGTCCCCGTTGAAGTCGGCGTACGGATCGCGCGGATCGTACGAGACCGAGCATTCCAACAGGTTCCCGTCTGTGGTGTTGAGCGGGGTCGGGTCCGTGTCATAAAGCATGAAAATCGTGATCGGACCCGAATCGTCGTCGTCGTCGTCGTCGTCGTCGTCATCGCCGCTGCCTTGGGGGTTGTCGCCCACCAGGACGAGGTCTCCGCCGCCGCGGGTGAACTGAGGATCAAACAGCTCCACGGTGAGGAGCGAACCAACCGACGCCTCTTCGACTTCGATGCCATAGAGATATCCGCCTTCGGCGTCCTGGCTCCCGGCGTTGACCGATTGGCGTCGTTCGTCGTTTTTGGTGCATCCCGACTGGCTCTCCCATTTGATGCATTGGGACGAGTAGCGATCCCCCATGCCTTTTCCGGTGTAGTAGCCATGGATATTGCCCCAGAAGTTCGGCCAACGCCCCAGCGCCGGATCATTCCCGAAGTACGGCTCTGGGCTTCCCAACGGCAGCGGCAAAACATACTCGGCCACCGCAGTACGTGAGATATCGACGCTGTTCATCCCGAAAATCGCCATGAAAAAGGTGGGGACTTCGTGAGTGACGTTGGCTCTCAGCTGAAAGGCATTGCCCAGCGCCGCCGGATCGTCAGTGAAGGAGATGATCTCGACGACATCGGGTCCACCAAGGGTCGTATCCACGTACCCGTTCTCAGCTGCGGCGGCACGGCCTTCATCCTTGGCCAAATCCAAGTCAGTCGCAACGTACACCACCCCACCCAACGCAGCAGCGTCGGCCCCATGCTGGATCTCGATACTATTCCAATACAGCCAACCCAGATCCACAGCGAACCCCACCACCCCCAAGAGTACCGCAAGGATCAATGCCATTATTGGCAGGACCGCGCCCCGCTCGCTGGTAATACGGGCGACCCGGCCCTGGTTGTTGAAAGATATGGGCATGTCGAACAAACAACCAGGAGCCGGATTACCCGCGACCTTTGGAGCGATGCAGTATGTGTCAGACCGAGCACCCCGCGGCCTGACATGAAGGCGCAATCCGCACCACCTGTTGGCGCGTGAGTTAATGCGATCATCGCCTAGGTAAACGCCCATATCGTTATTTATCGGTATCAACCATGCCGGTCTCAATGAGGGTTCTCTGGGTGCCAGAGGGCCTAGTCCCTCCCACAGAGCGGCCCAGACTCCTCGCGGACCGACTGGAACGAGGCAAGGGAGCGCATATTGCTGGATACGCGCTAGTGGAGTTGGATCTAGAGGCGGCGGCAATAGAGATCGTCTTGTGGCAAGGCTCGGGCGGACACCCGATGGGATTCTCTCACCAGGATGCTGGCTAGTCACATGGGTGTCATACGAAACCCTCATCGAGCTAGTCGTAAGTAGATCCGATTAGAACAGAGGAGTGATTTAGGGGATATGTGAGCACATACCGCAGAGGCGGTGACTCGATCAGACCGCGCTGGTATGCCGATGTGCAGCGAAGAGGCCCGAACGCCTTAGGTGTTCGGCGGGCTTCCAGCAACATCCCCCGCAAGGTCACGGGTGGTCCCGATCCTGGTCGCTGTGGGGGCGGCGTGCTCACGCCGAAGCACGGCCGGGGTCGGGACGCTCGTATTGCCAACGAGCGGGCCGCGGTGCTACCGATGATGGCGCTCATGCTTGTCGTCTTGATGGGGTCGGCGGCGATGGCCGTCGATCTTGGCTGGCTGTTTTGGCAGAGCATTGAGATCCAGCACGGTGCCGATGCCGCTGCACTCGCCGGCGTCATCTACGAGCCCGATCAACGCGCCGATGCGCACACGCACGGCACCGCGGCCGCGGTCCAGAACGGTTTC
>PVMK01133132.1_pt1 | contig 77181 bp, 79 predicted proteins | sample 1853481 | NCBI WGS metagenome assembly PVMK01 (sample SAMN08533507, study PRJNA380276) | Marine sediment metagenome, whole genome shotgun sequencing project.
AAAGGGAGCAAAGGACCGATAGATTTCGATTTGATTCGTGATATTATTCCCGTTGAAAGTGTTAAATCGATAGTTTTAAAACCCGGATATGGATATATATGGGTCACCAATTTCAGGGATAATACAACCGAAGATCTTGTGGCGGCATTAAAAAAACACGAATCAGCGAAAGTTCCGCTAAAAGGTCTGATTCTCGATCTTCGTGACGATCCGGGGGGACTTCTCAACCAAGCAATTAAGGTTTCAGACCTTTTTCTCGAAAAAGGGAAAATACTCTCCGTCAAAGGGCGTTTGAAGAAAAATGACCAGGTATTCGAAGCAACGCCAAACCAAGTGAAACGGGATTATCCTATTGTTGTTTTGATTAACGGCGGGAGTGCCAGTGCATCGGAAATCGTTGCCGGTGCACTCCAGGATCAAAAGCGCGCACTGATATTGGGAACAACCTCTTTTGGGAAAGGTTCGGTCCAATCGGTGGAAACCCTGAGGGACGGCTACGGCCTTAAATTGACCATTGCCAGGTATTACACACCCAGCGGACGCTCGATTCAGGCAAAAGGTATTAAACCGGACATCCTTGTAAAAAGAAGGATTATCGATAAGGAAGAAATGGATTATATTGATGAAGGGGCTCATAAAGGAAAAAGATCTTCAAAATCATCTCGAAGCCGTGCCCGACAAAAGCCCAAAGGAGCAACCGGAAGCCGGTGAGAAAGAAGAAGGGAATCAGAAACAGGAAATCGAAAAAACCAAATTTATGTACGGAAAGCTTACCCCCGAAATTCTGGAGACAGATAACCAGGTGATGCGTGCACTTGATATTCTTTTGAGCTATGAAATTTTCAAGGATGTCAATAAATAAGGCATGGCGAAGAAGAAAATACGAGGGCCAAGGAAACCGAGAAAAAAGAGGGGTAAGAGGAGCATCCCAAAAGCCTATCTGATAAAGGCGTTTTCAGGGCTTGGCGTTTTGATACTTCTTGTTGTGGTTGCGGGGATATTTGCGCATCATTTGATATCGCGCAAATATCCTGTCGCGCCGGTGACAAAGCTCCAATTGCCAAAAACACCCAAGTTTGAAATCTATACAAAACACGAAATACCACCTCGCAAACCTGTGCCGAGACCCATAATTCCTATACCAAAAAAATTGCCCAAGATCGCCATTATTATTGATGATATCGGCTATGATAAACATATGGCGGAAAAATTCCTCGGGCTTGACACGGTGTTAACCTTTTCCATACTTCCTTACAGCCCGTATCGGAAAAGCCTTGCCAGGGCCGCCCGTTCCAAAGGGTTCGATGTGATGCTGCATTTGCCGATGGAACCCCACGAATATCCCTTGATCAACCCGGGACCCGGCGCTCTTTTAACTTCAATGTCGCCGGACCAACTCATCCGTCAGCTCGAAGAGGACCTGGATTCCGTTCCTTTTATTAAGGGCGTAAACAATCATATGGGATCAAAAATGACGACGGTATCGAGCCAACTGCATCAAATTTTTTCGGTGCTTAAAAAAAGAAACCTCTTTTTTATCGACAGCCGCACCACCGCCGATACGCTATGCAAGCCGTCGGCTCATTTGTTTCAGATACCGTTTGCGGAAAAAGATGTGTTTGTCGATCATATTCAGAGACCTGATTTTATCCGTAGACAGTTATACCTCCTAATACAGATAGCCCACAGCCACGGCATGGCCGTGGGTATCGCACATCCCGCATGCCGTAACCTATGAGGTGCTTCGTGACGTACTCCCTGAGTTGAAAAAAAAGGCGATTTTGGTTCCTGCATCTGAGATAGTGCATATTGCCGGTTAGTGTCCTGTATAATTGACACCTATTTTTGTTTGACAGGATATCCTGCGCATTGTATTTTCTGGTCATCCCTTGAGGATGCTTCGTGCGGGTATTGAACTGCAACAGCGCTCGCATTTCCCGCAAGCTTGTTAGAGCCAAGTTTACCCCGTGAACCCTATCTATCTTTTCTGTTTAACCGGGGTGTAAATACCGTTTCAGCGGGGCTGCAGGGAGCTTCGATTTTTGACCGGAAAGACAAATTTTTCAGTCAAGCACTAACCATATAACGGGTTCCGCCATGAAGCAAAATATCAATCCGTTTTTGATGATTCTTTCTCATGTTCTGTCTGGCATGTCTCACTCCCGGTTGAAACTGCGAATGCCGATGGTATCCGGGAACCGGTATATGCCGGAAGTTTTTATCCCGCCACACGTTCTGAGTTGAAAGCGTCCATTGAACAGCTTGTCAGCCAGGGTTAAACCGGTCCATGTAAATCAACCCCCTCATACATCGCTCAAGGCGATTATTATTCCCCATGCCGGTTATATTTATGCCGGGTTGACAGCTGCACATGTTTCACTGGGTGTTGAAAGAAAATAGATTCAGCCGGGTCATCGTTATGGGGTCGGATCATCGCATCGGCTTTCAGGGCTGTGCTATCAGCGATGTGAGCGCCTATGAAACCCCCGCTCGGGATCGATCCGGATCCATGGCGATGCCGTCCGGATGCGTCGGGATAAATACTTGTTTCAAACAGTTCCCCTTTCCGACCGGCTCGAGCACTCCGTGGAAGTGGTTCTTCCATATCTTCAATATTTTCTGATAGAATTCGAGTTCATACCGATTGTGACCGGTCATGGCCAGGGTCTGGTCGAAAGGGTTTCGGCAGCTCTGGATCCTTTGCTCGATCAAAATACCCTTCTGGTGGCCAGTTCCGATTTGTCCCACTATCTGCCGTATAAAGATGCTGTTGTCAGAGATCGGGAAACCATCGAGATAATATTAAATCTGGAAGCCGATAAACTGATAAATCGTGAGAATGCAGCCTGCGGCAAAATACCGATTCTAATTTTAATAAACATGGCCCGCCGATACGGCTGGAAACCGGTTCTCCTCCATTATTCCAACAGTGGTGACACGGCCGGCGATCGTTCAAGGGTTGTCGGCTATGGGGCCATAGCCTTTTATGGAGGTTCCTCTATGCAACACAGTATCGATCCTCAATCTTTAGATAAGCACGAAGGGCAAACACTGGTGCGGCTGGCCAGGCAGACCATCGCAGAAAAGCTTGGGAAATCTTCCATCAAAGCAGATCCTGAAGATCTAAAAGAGACCGCTTTTCAGGCCCTCAGGGGCACCTTTGTAACACTGACTATTGACAAACAGCTGCGCGGTTGTATCGGAAATCTGGACCCCGGTGAATCGATCTTGGCCGGGATCAAACGCAATGCCATTAATGCCGCTTTCCATGATCCCCGGTTCCCCCCCTTTAAAACCGGCTGAACTCGACCGGGTGGACATCGAGGTCAGCATCCTTACCGAGCCGTATCCCCTGGAATACCGTGACAGCAAGGATTTGCTTGCCAAGCTGCGCGTCAATGTGGATGGCGTTATACTTCGGAAGGGATCGGCCAGTGCCACTTTTTTGCCACAGGTCTGGGAGCAATTGCCCCGGCCTGAAGAGTTTCTTTCCCATCTTTGCATGAAAGCCGGTCTGTCCGCCGATACCTGGAGAGAAAGCCATCTTGAAGTCTTGACCTATCAGGTTCAATATTTTGAAGAGGCGAAATGAACGTTCCATAACACGGGTGGTCATCGCCACGGGTATTTCTTCCGTGGTGACCCAGCTATTGATCATTCGTGAATTCTTAGCTCAATTCCAAGGGAACGAGTTCGTCATTGCCCTGATTCTCTTCAACTGGCTGATCTTAGGTGGCATCGGCACCCTGTTGGCCCGATGGATCACCCGGCGTTTCTGGGTTGCCACTGTTGACCGGCTGGGAGGCCTCTCTCTGGTTTTGGCAGGACTCTCCGTCGTACAAATTCTAGCCGTTCGCGGTCTTCGGGATATCCTTTTCATTCACGGCAGTTCGGTGGGATTCTATTCCACTCTGGCCTATATTTTCTTGACCCATTGCACCCTATTGCCTTGTGCTCGGTTTTGTCCTCCCTTACAGCCTTTATGCCATCAGGACGGAGAATCCGGATTATCCCGGAACACGTATCTATATTATTGACAATCTGGGAGATGTGTCGGGCGGCGCCCTGTTTTCCTTTGTCCTTGTTTTTCTGGTTACCCCATTAAAGGCCGTATTTTTGGCAAATCTGCCGTTGCTGGCGGCAACCTATCTCCTTTTTACCCCTTCCTCTCGATATCATCCTGCTGTTTTAGTTGGGACGGGGCTGACGTTTGCCATACTTGTTGCCGGTCTTTTGCTGGAACCCTCATCTCTGACGCCATCTGAAGGCAAACTTGTTTATTACAGCGAGTCTCGTTACGGCCGGATCGAGGTGCACCAGGACCAGGGAGCAGTTTACGCTTTTTGTGAACGGCAACCCGCTGTATGGCAATCAGAATCTGAGCATGGCTGAAGAAGCCATCCATTATCCTTTGGCGCAATTGGCCCGCACACGGAATATCCTTTTGATTTCCGCAGAAGGCGGTATGTTGGCCGAACTCGAAAAGTACCGGCCGGAATCGGTGGATTATGTGGAACTCGATCCACGGGTGGCAGATGTTCAATTCAGGTTCGGCCTGATAAAAAGGATTCCCGGCCTGAAGGTTATCCATCAAGACGGCCGGGCCTATCTTTCGGATTCGAATAAAACCTACGATGCGATCATCGTCAACCTGGGCGAGCCGGACACGTTTCAAATCAACCGGTTTTTTACAGACAGATTTTTTGCTCTGGCGAAACGTCATCTGACCCCGGAAGGTGTGTTGAGTTTTTCCATGAAGGGGTTTGACAATTATCTGGCCGAACCCCAGCGACAGAAACTTTCTTCACTTTATAACACAGTTAGCGACTATTTCGATCGTGTCCTTTTACTGCCTGGACAAAAAGTATTTTTTCTGTGCAGCGCTCAACCCCTTTAATATCGACATCCCCGCTCCTGTTGGATCAAAAAAATATTCGTACGCGCTACATCAAAGGCTATTATTATGGCAACCTTACCCGTGAAAGAATTGATCGCCTGAACCATCTCATGGATCGAAAGACTCCAAAAAATACGGACTATTCCCCCCAGTTGATGCGTCTGATATTTCTGCAGTGGTTTGCCAAGTTCTCCGCCTCACCCACAAGGTTCATGGCAGTCTTGAGCGTATTATGTCTGATCTACCTGGTTCGTATCAGTGCTGAAGAGTTCGTTCTCTTTTCCACGGGCTGGACGGTTATGGGAAGTGAGGTTCTTGTAATATTTGCCTTTCAAATTTTTTTCGGTTATATTTATTTACAGATCGGTCTGATCGTCACTTTTTTCCTGGCCGGTCTTTTGCCCGGGCGCCTGGTTCGGCGAGAGAATGCGCTCACAGGAGCAAAACGACCCTGGCGTTTGCCGATGGACTGATTATTGTCCTGATGGGCACACTGATCGTTGTTCTGAAGCGGATCGGCCATGATTTACCGCCTGCTTTTTTTCTTGTTTTCGGTTTTGTGATTTCCCTGATCTGCGGGTTTCAATTCCCGGTGGCCCTTTGGTTGCGGGGCGGCGACGCCCCGGCGGCGACCCGGGCCTTCTCCGCCGATTTGATCGGGGCCGCCTGTGGAACCCTGGTCACGAATGTCGTATTAATCCCCTATTGTGGGATCATCTGGGCTGCAGCCGGATTGATCGGGCTAAAACTTTGCAGTTTAATCGTTATTTTTGCGAGTCATGAAAAAAATTAACCGACGTCATTTTCTTTATTGCAGTGCCGGACTTTTTGGTTGCGTCCTGCACGCCGGTGCCTTCCGGCCCTTTTCAGTAAAAACAAGCATGGCAGCGGGCCCGGCCGATATTCGCGGCCATGTTTTTAAAGGAGATGCACCCCAAAAATTGTGGAAGTGGTCCCATGAAGGATTTCTTTATACGAAGCTGGACAACAACCTGGTCATGTGCGGTATCTGCCCCAACAGATGCCTTTCTATCGCCGGGTGACCGCAGCGTATGCCGTTCCAAGGTCAATATGGACGGCGTCCTTTACAGTCTGACATACGGCAATCCTTGTAGCGTGAATGTGGATCCCATTGAAAAAAAACCGCTGTTTCATTTCAAACCCCGATCAAAAGCCTTTTCCATTGCCACCACCGGCTGCAATTTTCGGTGTCTGAATTGCCAGAACTGGGAAATCTCCCAAGCCAAACCCCATGAAGTTCGCCATCACGAACTTTTCCCGGCCGATGTGATTCAAGGGGCACAGCGTACCGGATGTGCGTCCATTGCCTATACATATTCCGAAGCCGTCACTTTTTTTGAATATATGATCGATACCGCTCGTCTGGCCAGAGAGGAGAGGATCGCTAATTTATGGATTTCCAACGGTTATATCAACCGAAAGCCTCTGGAGGAACTGTGCAGCGTTCTGGACGCCGCCAATATCAATCTCAAGACATTCAGCGACGGCATCTACCGGAAATTAAACGGCGGCCGTCTGGAGCCGGTATTAAATACTTTCAAAACCTTGCATGAGCAAAAGATTCATTTTGAGATGACGAATTTGGTGGTGCCCGGGTATGCCGATGATGCCGAGATGGTCAAACAGATGTGCCAATGGATTCTAACGACCCTCGGACCCGATTATCCTCTGCACTTTTTAAGGTTCTTTCCCCAATACAAACTCGACCGCTTGCCGGCCACTCCCCTTTCAACCCTCATTCGGTTTCGCAAGCTGGCCATGGCTGAAGGAATCCATTATGTCTATGTGGGCAACGCTTCCTATCCCGAGGGAAACAACACGTATTGCCACAATTGCAAGAAACTGCTCATTGAACGGATCGGATATTTCATCCAAACTTATGACCTGAACGAAAATCGGTGCAAATATTGCGGGACCGTTATTCCCGGGCGATGGACTTGACCCGAATGGTCTATACAGAACAGCAAAGATCTTTCCTTTAACTGGAGGAACTTTTATGGATGGTTTTTACGGAAGGTTTTTAAAAATTAATCTAACGGACAATCAATTCGATGTGGTGACCTTAAATGAAGAGATTCTTTTAAAATATCTTGGCGGGAAGGGTCTGGCTTCATATCTCCTTTATTCCATCAATCCTCCGGGTGTCGATCCTCTGTCACCGGATAATTGCCTGATTTTTGCAACCGGGCCATCACCAACAGCCGGATATGGGGTTCAAGCCGGTATGGCGTCTTTTACAAAATCCCCCCAGACCGGTTTTTTTTCTGAATCTTATGCCGGCGGAAAAGTACCGGAAGCCGTCGATTCAACAGGGTTTGACGCCATTGTAATTGCCGGGAAAAGTAAGCGCCCGACGGTTGTTGTCATACAACCTGATGGTGTCAAATTCAATGATGCTTCAGGTGTCTGGGGGATGGATACGTATCAGACCGAAGATACCGTGAATCAACAATTCGGCAGTGTCGGTGGAGAAACGACAAAATCCGGTGCCGTCGTCATTGGTCCGGCAGGAGAGAACCTTGTTCGATTTGCTGTTATCGAAAACGATTACTGGCGATCGGCCGGAAGGACCGGGGTCGGTACCGTCATGGGATCAAAGAATCTCAAGGCCATTGTATTCAAGGGAGATAGAAAACGTCCGCTTTTCCATAAGGAACATGTACGGCAGTTTTCAAAAGCGATTGGCAAAGAATCGAAAAACAACCCTATTGTTCAGGCTTTCAGGACTATGGGTACACCCATGATGGTGAAAACCACCAATCAAGCCATGGCGTTTCCCACAAAATATTGGTCTGAAAGTTTTTTTGATAAATGGGAAAATATCGGTTCAGAAGCTTTGCACAACCAGTGCCGTGTTCAGCCGCGTGCCTGCTCGAAATGCTTTATCGCATGTGGACGGATGACTACTGTGTTAAGCGGGCGCCATGCCGGTCTCAAGATTGAAGGGCCCGAATACGAGACGATATTTGCTTTTGGCGGTCTTTGCATGATCGACAGCATCGAGGAGATCGCTTATTTGAACGATATTTGTGACCGTCTCGGTATGGATACAATATCTGCGGGGAATCTGTGCGGATTTGCCATTGAGGCTGCCAAACAAAAGAAAATAGATTTTCAGATCGATTATGGAGATGTGGATGGCATAGCAGATTTGCTTAAACAAATTGCAGCAAGGCAGGGCATCGGAGACATCCTGGCCCGAGGGATTAGATATGCAGCAAAAGCCTGGAACCTTGAAGACATAGCTGTTCACGTCAAGGGCCTTGAGCCGCCGGGTTATGATCCCAGAGTACTCAAAGGGAGCGGGCTTGCTTTTGCCGTTGCAGACCGCGGTGCATGTCATTTAAGGGCAACGTTTCATAATCCTGAATTGAAAGGGGTGATCGATCCTGGAATCATCAAGGGAAAAGCCGAACTTCTGGTGGATTTTGAAGATCGCCTGACGCTGATGGACACCTTTATTCTGTGCCGATTTTACAGAGATATGTATCTCTGGGAACGGTTGGGACAGATCATCCAAATTACCACCGGCTTGAAGCAGAATAAAGCCCAATTGCAGAAAAGAGCTTCTGAAATATCTACGCTGATTCGTTGCTTTAACATACGGGAAGGTCTTAAACCCGAAGATGATTCGCTTCCAAAACGTTTTCACGAAGACATCCTCAAAACAGGACACGTAATTACCGAAAAGGAGCTTGGCTCAATGTTGAAGGATTATTACAATCTTCGGGGTTGGGATGAAAACGGGGTTCCTGACCAAACAGCCGAAGATCGCCTACAGCGACTCGACTGAACTCGACGAAGTCTTGCCGCATGGATCTTCAAGGTCAGTTTTTTTGTTGACAGCTACGACAATGTGATATATCATCTGTGACTTAACAGAACTTGAGTTTTCTTAGATATGAATTTATTTTTCAGAAAAATAGTTGCCTGTCTTTTCGCCGTAATGTTGGGCATGAATATAGTTTCCCTCACGGCAGGTGCCGTTGACCATTGCGTCGGTTCATCGTGTTTGCACTGCAACGGAATGATGCTTTCACTCAGTGAATCGGTAACAGTATTTGGTTCTGATGGTCCTATGTGCGATTCATCTTTTGGAAATAGTCCTTGTAATCTGAATAGAAACCCAGAGTCAAATACCAAGATCTTCATTGCATCGTCTATAAAACAAGATCGGCACGAGACGGGCGGCTCTTTTACTATTTCCAATTGTGAAATCTATTTCTTACAGTCCATCAGAAAAAACAGAGCGCCAGACCAATTCCGGCCCACGACCGGTACCATCCCCATATATCTTCAAAACCTTTCTTTTCTCTGTTAGCCTCAAAAGATAGGGTTCTTCAGCTACAATTATATCATTTCGCTTTTAGATTCCAAGAATCGGTGTCTTTTATTTTTGCAATTCATCCCGATGGGGGTAATCTGCACCGACACCCTGTTAAAAAAATATGGATATTTATAACCCAAATGGGAATCCCTGACTGGATATAATGTATACAATTATTGACCTTTGGTACGGGAAAATTGGGCTCTGACAGTATGACAATCGCTATCATGATCAAAGAGAGTCCATCAATAAACGCTTTTTATTCCCCGTTGGCATAACTATTGCTTTTATTGATGTAAAGCGTAAAGCGAACAGATTCATTACTAAATTGGAGGTGTAAAGATGAAAAGAACAATGAAAATCTTTATCACAGCAATTTCGTTTGTGGCAATTATAGGATTCAGTTATTTTTTTATTGGAGGAGTCAAGTCGTGCGAACGCCTGTGGCGTTGGCGCTCAAGGTGGTGAAAGTTATGTGCCGCAGCGGCGCGGTACAACAGGTAATCTGGCCCGGAAAGCCTTTATAACCAAAGAGCAAGCCTTTGAAATGGTGTCCCGGCACGTAAAAAGATTGAATCCGAACCTGAAAATTGGACAGCTTAACGATGCCGGCAGATATTTTGAAGCTGAAATCATGACAAAAGACAATGAAATTGTCCAGCTGATAGGAGTGGAGAAAGAAACCGGTAGAATTTTACTCATTAATTAAGCAACTGCCGTTACCTTTTCAAGGCGTTACATCGGCCGGCGATGACAGGCTGTGACGGATATGCAAGAGAACACCCTTCACTAAAATCTGTTTTTTGCCATGACAAAGAAGTCGTGTCACTGAATTTGCAAAATAAGACTTTACAATGTCTGTAAATTGAATAAAATTTTCACAGCAGAGGGAATTTATGCGTGCTGACAATAAATATTTGGATCTTCTTTTTCTATTACTATTAGCTATAATTATCGTTGGTTTGCCTTACGGTATACGAACCTATGATCGTCAGGTGTGGCAAAAGAAAATAGAACCCGGCGCCAAAGAATTTACCCTGACCGGTCATACGGAAAGGGGATGGTTGCTGGGTGAAGTTCATGCCCTGGATGTTCTTTCCCTCGGGCAACCTCATACTTCTGTTGAAAAACCGGTGATAGAGGTTCATAAAGGGGATCGGGTCGTATTAAAACTTAAAAGCAGCGATGTGATTCACGGCTTCAGTCTTATAGATGCCGGTATCATTATTACCGACGGTATCCATCCGGGGAAGGTTGTTCTGGTTTCTTTTATAGCGGACAAGGTCGGCACATTCACCTTTTCATGCAATGCCATATGCGGCAAAAACCATGAAAACATGCAGGGCACACTGATAGTCAGGGCCTAAGTAAGGGTGATTATGTTCAAGAAAAAAATGAGTTTGTGGATCGGAGTTTTTTTGATCCTGGGAATTTTCACTGTACTTTCTTTTGAAAAACCCGGTTCAGCTCTGGCACAGCTGAAATCAGCCCGGGATCGAACCATCCGGGGTCGTGTTATATCTGAATATGGCCCGGTTGAAAATGCCAGGGTTAGAGTGGCCGGAACAGAAACATTTGTCCTCACCGACAGGCAAGGAAATTTCGAGTTCTCCACCGAACGTCTGACAGGGAAAAAGTTTTGGGTAACCGCCGGCAAAGAAGGCTGGTTCAATAACGGACAGGTCGCACTTCCCTCCGGTCGTATGAACGACATCTTTTTATATCCGATTTACCTAAACGACCGGCCGGACTATCGTTTTATTTCACCGGTCACCTGTTCCCGATGCCACGTTAAACTCACTCGATACTGGGATAAGTCCAAAATGGCCCACACCACATCCAATCCAAAGGTTCTTGATATATATTATGGAAGAGATGCCCTCCAGCAAAAAAATGTCGCTCCAGGATACCGCCTCGATAATCCGAACAGCAAGGGCAACTGCGTTGTATGTCACGCACCGTCGGTGGCAGCCTCCAGGGCATGGACAAAGGATTTGGAAACAGCACTCTGGTCCGCCAGGACCGAATGGGACGGAATCAGCTGTGATTATTGCCATAAAGTGAGAAATGTCATTTCGGATAAAACCAGGCCAAGCGGCAAAAAGCCGGTTCTGGAACGACAAACCGCCGCCAAAGGATCGTCAATTATGGTCTTCGGACCTTATGATGATGTGGTGGTTCCGCCCATGGGTGCATCCTATTCCCCCATCTATGATAAAGGGCGCTTTTGTTCCACATGCCATGGCCATTTTAAGCAACTGGAAAAAGGCAAATTCTGGGATCACAGCAAAGTATATTCTGCTTCGGAATGGAAGGGATTTGGCTTGAAAGAAGACACGATTTTACCGATCCAGACCACTTACCGGGAATGGGAACATTGGCAGAATCAACTTTCTCCCAAAGATCCCAATAAAGGCAAGAAATGCCAGGATTGCCATATGAGCTGGCGAAAAGAGATGTTGCCATACGATAATTATGTCATAGACGGCAATGCTCGAAATATGTGGGGCACGTATCGTTCGCCCAAGAATATCCGCCCGCATCATTTTGACGGTGGTACGAAGACTCAGCTTAAAACCGCGCTGTTAATGGAACTTGACGGCAAGATAAACGGTAATAAGTTGGCCATCAATGTTTATATTACAAATACCAATGGCGGCCACTGGGTTCCCACAGGAGAAACCATGCGAAGTGTGATGCTGGTAATCGATGCAGTGGATTCAAACGGCAAATCCTTGAAAATGATAAAAGGCGAACAGCTTCCGGAATGGACCGGAAAAGGAAAGGTTGAAGCCGGCAACTATGCCGGGTTGTCCGGCTCGGTTTTTGCCAGAGTGCTGAAAGATGACAACGGTAATCTGAATGTTCCGTTTTGGCGTGCCACGGCAATTGCCGCAGACACCCGTATACGGCCGAAAACCACGGTAACTCTGAACTATGAATTCATCCTAAAGGACCCTGAGGACGAACCCACTGTCGAGGCAAAATTGATCTACCGCCCGGTCATGCGTCCTCTGGCAAAAAGCAAAAAGTGGACTGTGGAAGACATATTAATGACCAGCAGTGTCTGGTAGTATGAGGAATTCAGGATAGAACGATTACAGGAGGAAAGTTAATTGAGAAAATATTTAAATTTTATATGTTCGATGGTCTTTTTACTGGTTTTGTGTCTGCCGGGCCAGGCGATGGCAGGAAATATCACCGGCACCGTAAAGGTAAAGGGTTTACGCTCTCCGGACAACATTTTAATATACATAGTGAAGGCGCCTTCAGTTCACATGGATCTTTCTAAAGTCAAGTTTATTATGGATCAGCAAAATCTGACCTTTGTTCCTCATATTTTACCGGTTCCTGTTGGGGCAACCGTTCATTTTCCCAATAACGACAAAGTGGATCATAATATTTTTTCTCTATCCCGGACCAATAAATTCAATCTGGGCAGCTATACGCCGGGTGAAAGCAAAACCGTCCGTTTTGATAAACCCGGGATTGTAGAACTTCGTTGTGACGTTCATGCGGAAATGGCAGCTTATATTATGGTCTTGAAAAATCCATATTTTGCCGTAACAGACGATCAGGGCCGGTTTGAAATTCCGGATTCAAAACACCTTGAACAAAACGGTATCAAAGAAATAAAGAATCTTCCTCCAGGCAAATACGTCTTAAAGACCTGGCATGAAAAGCTGAAATCAAAAAAACAAGCCGTGATCGTTCCCGATAATGGAGATATTTCCATTCACTTAGACCTTACCCGGGGAACTCCGGGTGTATTATACAAATAACCAATGACACAGAATGTTCCCATAACCATGGCATTTGGCGCAGGATTAATTTCATTTTTATCTCCCTGCGTTCTCCCGTTAATTCCGGGATATATCTCCTTTATATCCGGTGTTTCCCTTCAGGAGATGAAGGATGGTTCTCCCGGCAATGGATTGCTGAACAGACAAAAACTTTCCGTTATTCTCAACTCCATATTCTTTATTGGCGGATTTTCGGCAATTTTCATCCTTTTGGGTGCCTCGGCAACATGGTTGGGGACGTTATTGTCAACCAAGATTTCTTTTCTTACGAAAATAGCCGGACTGTTCATTATTTTTTTCGGAGTATTTAAAATGGGGCTCATTCGTCCGCTCTTTTTCTTTAAAGAGGCTAAGTTTAATGTGGAGAATAAAAAATTGGGGTTCATATGGGCGATGATCATTGGTGCGTCATTTGCCTTTGGCTGGACCCCCTGTATTGGTCCCATCCTAACCGGCATTCTCGCCTTTGCCGGTACTCTGGAACATGTCAAGCAGGGAATTCTTCTGTTGTCTGTGTATTCTCTCGGCCTTGGGATCCCTTTTCTATTAACAGCATTTGGTGTGAATCAATTCTTTAGATTTTTTAACCGGATAAAACGACACCTTGGGCTTTTAGAAAAAATCACCGGCGGAATAATGATACTCCTTGGCCTTTTGATTTTTTTCGACAAGCTGATTTTAATTCCCGGCTATTTGCCGTTTCTCAATAAATTTGCACTATAAGGCTATATCTAATAAAAAATGAGGTTAAAAAAAACATACATTATAATCTGGGCAGTATTACCTGTCTGCCTATTCCTTATATCTTCTGTTGTCATGAGCTTTTCGTTCAAAGCGGGCCAAGTGATACCCACAGGCACAGCAGACCCGAAAACAAAAAGATTGTTTCGTGAAATGGGGATTATTGAAGTCCCCCATATCACTCCGCCGGTTGATTTCAGTCTTATGGACATAAACGGTCAACAATTTACGCTTTCTGATTTTAAAGGCAAAATAGTGTTTTTAAATTTCTGGACCACATGGTGTCCTGATTGCCGCATAGAGATGCCTAATATGGAAAAATTACATAGAAGGCTCAACGGTCAAGACTTCGCAATGATTGCCGTTAATTTACAGGAGCCTGCTTTACGGGTAAAAAATTTTCTCAAGAAGTATAAATTAACTTTTACAATTCTTTTGGACACCAAAGGGAAAATAGGACCGCGATTCGGGATAAGAGCCATCCCGGCGACGTATATTCTGGACAAAAATGGCGGGATCATCGGCAAAGCTTTTGGAAGCCGTCATTGGGACGGTAAAAAATCGATCGCCCTGTTTGAGCTTTTAATAAACAGGGTTGTACAAAATACAAATACAAACGAACATGAGCAGAAAAAAAGCATATCTTCTAGTTCTGTTAAGTCTGATACTGGCATTGGCAATTCCGCTGATGATCAGACTTATACCTCTTGAACCCAATACTCATACGATTTCTCTTGAGGCCAAAAAATACGGTTACTCCCCCGGGAAAATTATTGTGAATAAGGGGGATACGGTCATTTTAAAACCGACCTCCCTTGATGTTACCCATGGATTTCTTTTAGATGGATATCCCATTGATGCTGTTTTGAAACAACAAGGCCTGACATTTTTAAAATATCAATGGATGGACGACGACAACAAAATCCAGACAGATTGGGATAAGGTTAAAGAAATCAAATTCAAGGCTGAAAAAGCCGGCAAGTTCACATTCCGGTGTACACAAACCTGCGGAAATCTCCATCCGTTTATGACCGGTGAACTGATTGTGAGACCCAATTCTCAGTATCATCTTATGGTCTCACTTTCTATATGGATCGTCATCAGCGCCTTGTTACTGTTTCGGGTCAATCCCGAAATTCGATTTGCTGGTTTCAGGCGAATCAACATCCTTGAGCATCTGCCGGGGCTCAAATGGATAGTTCTGCGCCGCAGTTTTCAATTCCTTATTCTTTTCCCCGGTTTCATTGTTTTTTATTTGTTTATTTTAAGCAGCCTTTGGGGAAGCCCTGTGGGCAACAGAAACATCGCGATTATTTTTGTATGGATACTGTGGTGGTTTGCCCTTAAGGCCATTTTCGTTCCTCTGGGCGGCAGGATATGGTGTATGATTTGTCCCCTGCCCGCTCCTGCCGAATGGCTTAGCCGCAAACGCCTGGCCGCAGTCCAATATATTCAAAAACCATTTAAAGGTTTGCACCATCGATTCCTCGGTCTTCAAAAAGACTGGCCAAAAATGATCCAAAATATGTGGCTTCAGAATTTTATTTTTCTGTTGATGATATCATTCGGTATGATTCTGATCACCCGGCCTGTAGCTACAGCCGGTATGTTTCTGCTGATACTGATTTTAACTCTTATTCTTGCCCTGATATTTCGTCGAAGAGTATTTTGCCTGTATTTATGTCCGGTGGGCGGTTTTCTGGGAAATTATTCCATGGCATCCATGACGGAAATACGTGCGATAGACCCTGACGTTTGCAAAAAACACAAGGAAAAATGCTGCTATGCTGGCGCTCCAGGCGGCTGGGCCTGCCCCTGGAAACAGTACATCGGGAACATGAATCGCAATAATTACTGCGGGTTCTGTATGGAATGTCTGAAAAGCTGTCCCAAAAATAATATTGGTATTTTTTTAAGACCGTTCGGATCGGATCGAAAAATAGAGGGCTATGATGAGATGACCAACATTATGATTATGCTGGTGGTGGCGATTGCCTTCAGCATTACCATGTTGGGCCCCTGGGGCTTTATCAAATCCGCGGCCAACGTCACCGAAAGCAGACAGATCATTCCATTTCTAACATACCTTGCTGTGATCTGGCTCTCAGCCCTTGTTATTTTTCCCGGCCTGTTTTCCCTGACGGCGAGATTCGCCAACCGCCTTGTCGGAAAACCTGCAAGCAACCGTATAATGACACTCCGACTTTCATATATTTTGATCCCTGTCGGTATTTTTTCATGGATTGCGTTCAGTCTGCCGTCGGTAATGGTCAACTATAATTATATTCTTTCGGTATTGTCTGATCCTTTGGGGTGGGGCTGGGATATTTTCGGGACTGCAAATTATCCGTTTAGTCCTTTTCATCCAGAGTGGATCCCCATGATCCAGGGGATCCTTTTACTTATAGGGCTTTATTTGGGCTTAAGTCGAGGATTCCTTGCAATTAAAAATATAGTGAAAGATCCTGTCACAAGAGGAAAGGCCATGATCCTTCCGTCTCTGTTTGCGCTTTTCGTAATCAATATATTACTGAAGCTTTATATGGGATGATATTTTATGTCCGGTTGCCGTAAATAAGGAATGAGACCACCGTTATATGCCACATTGGCATCCATTTCTTAAACCTGAACCATTCAAAATTTGCTCCGTGAGCTAGCCGCAGAACACAAGGCGACACAAACGAGAAAACGATAAAAGATGTAACAAATTGATTTAGAACAGCTGCCGTAACTATGTTTATCTTTTAAGCAGTCGGTTGATTATTCCTTTTTTGGATGGATCTATAAAGACAACGCTGGGAACGCCTTTGATCTCAAAGTGCTTCACCAGGCGTTTATGTAATGGATTTCCCTTGCGGGTGAGATCCACCTTGACCATGATCACGTCCGTTTTTGACAAGTGGACGACGTCAGGATAATGAAAGGTGACTTCGGCATCTACGACCTCATTTTTGGCGGCAAAAGAAACGACCTCCCTTTCAAGTTCCTCCAGTCAGTCCTCAAAATAAAACAACGAGATCCGGATCTGATATTGCCATTAACTGTCCAGACCTATACTTGATTTGACAGAATCGAAAACCGAGTCATGACTTCAGTTGACAGATTGTTATCTCTTAATATCTAAAAACACAATCTCACGGCTTTTAGCCAACGTCAAGATACATAACAGAAATCGCCACAACTCATGTTTTGCGATACCTTTTGAATATGTCAGAAAATCAAGCTCATGATAACGTGACGAAATTAGAGTTAGATCAGCCACTATAGTTTGGTGATACGGCATTATGTTATTACAGAAAAATCAAGCACTTGATAGTATGACGTAATTGCAGGTGTCACCACTAAACAACCGTATTATCAATCCCTTTATCTTTATGACGCATCTACTCTTATTTAGCCAAATCGACGATCATCCTGCCTTTTTGCTTTCCTGCTAAAATGCGATCTATTTCGGCATCCAACTCTTCAAGTGAGCAAACGGAAGTCTGTCGATCCAGAATAGTCAGTTTCCATTCATTGGCGATTTTATCCCATGTCCTGCGGCGAAAGGCCATAGGGCAACTCTGTGAGTCAATACCGACAACCGCGTAATACCCCTCAATATGAAAGGGTAGACGTTAATATGCAAATCAGGCGACGCCACGTTACCGCAGCAGGTAACGACGCCATACGGTTTGGTGGACCGAATGGCTGTTGATAGAATTTCACCCCCCACCAAATCTACTACACCTGCCCAGCGACCCTTCAACAGAGGTTTACCGGAAGTATCGGTTGCCTGCTCTCTGGAGATGACTTCCTTTGCCCCAAGATCGATAAGAAACTGCTTTTCATTCAACTTTCCAGTTACTGTGACCACTTGGTATCCGATTTTGGCAAGCATTGCCAAAGCGAAACTGCCAGTTCCGCCAGAGGCACCCGTAACTAATATCTGTTTAGTGTTTTATCCATAGTCCCGCAGTAGATAAGCCAAAGATTATAGTTTTTTGGCTCTATTGGCAACAGGATTTTGAATGGTGATTTATCGATGCGGGATTATGGATAAAACACTAAATAGATATCAAAGGTTTCATATCTTATCCCACCACCACAATATATTGTATATCCATACAAACAAGAAAAGCGTGGAATTTTATCATCAATTCACGCTTTCTCATCCAAAGGTTTGAGTGTACGATGGTAATAGTTTTAAGATTTTCGATTATGACAACTGTGTATCGTAGTGTTGATTATCAAGGAACCTAAAAAATTGTGCATAACGAATATAATAAATACTTCCTGACCCCTCAACTATTTGAGGATGCGATTAAGATCGTAATATTGTCGTTTCCTCCTGAATCGAGTGCAGCCTGGACCAGGGATCTGGCTTTGGTTTCGATATTGGTGTCAGCGTTGAGAAGAGAAATCATTTCTTCATTGGAAATACTTTTATGAAGTCCATCGGTAGTGAGAATCAGCAGATCTTTTCCTTTGATTTCCAACTGGCCCGTTTCTGGCTCACATATACCGCAACCCACACACTGATCCATAATATGTCTGGAATAATGGGTGGGAACCTGTTCCGCTGTTATTTCGCCTTCTTCTAAAAGAAACCGCGCAAAGGTCTGGTCCTCTGTTATCTGTATCAGTTGCTGATCACGAAATATATAGAGACGACTGTCGCCGACATGAACCCAATTGGCAAATCCACCGCGTAGAATAACACCAACCAGTGTGCTTCCCATTCCTTCCAGATCGATATTTTTTTTAGCTTCGTTGTAAATGGTCATATCAATATCTTTTACCAACCGTTCAAACTCTTGTTGCTCTTTATCTCTGGGTATATGTTCTATTCCGGCAAGCCTGCCCCTTAAGATTTCGGCAGCATAATCGCCGGCCGCCTCTCCTCCCAACCCATCGGCGATCGCTAGTAGTAAAGTGTCGTTATCCAGTTTCTTAATCAAATATCGATCTTCGTTTGTCTTTCTAACCAATCCGATGTTGGTAAGTGCCAAGACACGCATTGAACCCACAGACAATTGGGTTATGCTCTCTTCATAGTTGACCTTTTGGTAAAAATCACACTCCCTACAAGACACCCTTTTTTTGGCAAACGATCCTTGCACTTTTCCATTGCAGAACGTGCCCGCTACCAGCCAGCAGGTTCTACCAGCATTATGACCCAAGTTGAATCCGTCAAATGTGGAATCTATCGCTGCAGGGCATTCACCGAGTTTGTCAGCCTTCTCTCCCCCTGGTTCTCTCCTGCATTTCATATACTCCCAACAATTCTGTTTTTTACTTTTCATATTTTATATATCACAAAAATCAACCGTCTTGTTCATAACTCGTTTCCTAAATTCAGGGCACATCTAAATCCAACATCCAAGAATGCTTCCCACGGGTATCTAAAGCTTTTAAATTTTAAACTCGAGTGTTTGGAGTTATTAAAGACAAGGCTCGGATAGAAAATATTCTCTTTACGTCCAGTTTCATTAAGGTATTCTTTCCCAACCTCACTCCGTATCATCCCATTCCCTAAATTTTTTTCCGAGCCTCTTGTTATTAGACGGTTTGTCATGGGTCATGGTGTTGTCGGATGAAGAGCCCATGTCCATCATATGGGTATTCGTTTCGGTTCTGGCAGGTGCTTCATCGATGTCTGATTGTAGGGTGTCTGTTTTTTCTATCAGCAAGATTTTGTTGCGAAGATCTTTTTCCGAAACCACATAATCCCATTCGTATTCTGTAGCTAAACGTTTACCGTAGTGGTTTGCATAGGCTGAGGCACCATACCAGGTAACACGAACAACCGGGTTAGCCGCGTATTTCGTATCACGCAAATGGAATCGCCCGTGCTCGTAGATAATCTGTTCCTTCATATCGGTTCCTTCACCCAGATATAACCAAACCTCATCTTCATTTTTTACAATGCCGTTCTCAACAGTCACGTTTTTTTTGACTTCGTTTAAGAATTCAATAAAATGATGATTCGTCACCATTTTTTCATCCATATAAAAAGATGATATCTGAACGGTTTGCTCTTGATCCGTTGAGTCTATTGTTCTTGTCTCAACCTCGCCGCCTGGAATGAAATGCATTCTAATTCCATCCCTGCCCAAGATAAATTTTGCAGGCTCGGCTTTTGAGGGCTTGATAGGACTTGGTTTTGAAGATTCAATTCGGGATACTTGATGACTCTTTAAAATTGTCGCCTTTTTCCCAGGCTCACCCATTAAGTGCCAGAGACCCATTAATGCCATGGATACAGTGGCAATGAAAATACCTGCCCAGACAAACCGAGGTTGATGCAAAAAAGCGAAGCGCTTGGGAATTTCTCTGGCATCCGGCACAGTTCCACTTTTCAAGATATCCATTGCCTCCAAAATTTCAATTCGCAAATTACTTACCGATTTCAATCGTCCTTTTTTTTTCTCGGCCGTGGCGTCTTTGAATGATTTCGGTCCAGTTTTTTTAAAAAGGCTGTATCCGGATTTGCAGGGCTACAGCTTCTTTAAACGGAAGGACCTTTGACGTGATTTTGCCGTCAACAGCCTCATAAAGGATCTTGCCCAATGAATAAATATCGCCCTGTTGATCCGCATTTTTAAAATCAGAAAAAATGCTCCGGCGACATATACGCCGGGGTTCCTTTGACATCCATAGACTGGGTCACGGGTTTCATGCAGATAGAGCAGGCCAGTCCGAAGTCAGCGATCTTGGGGGTCTTTCCGTCCATAAGAACGTTTTCAGGCTTGAGATCACGGTGGGAAATGTCCTTGGCATGAATTGCCTCGACGCCCTCTAATAATGGAAGATAGTAATCAGACAGCCAGGCTACAATCAAATCCTGTTCAGGATAAAACCCTTCTTCAGACATGGTAAAGCGCAATGTTGACCCGGGAATGAATTCCATGGCGATGTATTCCACCGGAAGGACATGGTCGTCTTTATGGATTATTTCTGAGCCATAGTCGAAAATTTGCAGAACATTGTGATGTCGAACCCTGGCCATAGCCTGAACTTCGCGACGGAATCTCTCTATGGCGATTTCAATCTCTTCCGGATCCTCTTCAAAAGATTGAAGCATTTCCTGAGAAATAACCTTAATGGCCACATCCCGTTTAAGGTTTAGCTGATGGGCACGGTAAACTTCTCCCATGGCGCCTTTACCGATAAACTCGATAATCACCCATTTGTCGTTGAGGACATGTCCGGTTTTGAAAATTCGGGTGGATTTTGAGGTAAGGTTATCCATGATAATTTCTATTAAAAATTCAACGGATTGAGAGTCAATTTCTTTTGACAATTTATAACTGCATTGTTACATATTTTAAAGCGCAGTCAAGAAAATTTTTTAGTCTCAATAACCGATCCGATCTGCGCTGTTCTTTACTTAACTTCTTTATCGGTATCACGATCTGGACCAGGATTAAGACATTTTTTTTATTGGATGTGCTTGAGCAATATGAAATTGGAGGATTTTGCAGATTAGGTTTAAATCGGATCTATTACCGAACCAAAACTTTTTGAGATACCTTATAAAATTTCCAAATATCTAATGATTACAGACCTATGTGATACGATTTAGATGTCATACAATCTTAGATAGTTGCGTATCATTGCAGGCTCCGCGAGCTCAACTAAAAGGCTCGCTCACCTCCCAACATCTACCTCTCGGAAAGGTACCAGATATCACAAGTTCGCCTGATATTTGAATACGTTGGACATATCTGAAATCTAACGGGGCTCTTAAGCCACGCAAATTTTTGCGTCGGCTGAATTAGACTTGTTGGGCGGTATTTTTATCCTTCTGCGATAAGATATTTTACTGGGAAGCCCAACCTTCTGATAGGTAAATCCTTTTTCAATTTGAAGTTCCATTTTGACAAGAAAGGGATGATATCAACTGGATGACAACCCTGGCCGAGCGATTGGAATCTGCCAAACATATTGACCCACATTCGACCAATGAGGTCTGCCGGCACGTCCATATATACGGAGAAAAACAAACCCTTACTTTTCAAAGTTCTTTTTATTTCTCTGAGAATGTCATTAAAGTCACTCTTTTGGCAGAAATCAAAAAAACAATTTGTAAAGACTGCATCAAAGTGACTATCGTCAAATGGTATGGAGAAAAATGGTTCCACACATATTTTTAAACCTTCTATGTTATACTGAATTGAATATTCCTTCCCAATTTCCCCTAAAGCCTCAGAAAAACATAAGAGATATGATTCCCCTTTTGGATTTGCTTGCGTTAAAACCTTTATTCCTCTGTCTGTAGGCGGAGAAATTATCAATATTCTTAAATTATTGATCCTTGAATCCTGCACTTCCATAATTCTGGTTCGGATTTCCATAATCCTTACCCAAAGGTCAAAAAAGCCAGATAATGCAAGATAAGATTCTTCTATCTTCATAATTGATATTCTGCGATTTAAAAATTCGCCTGACTTTGAGCTGAGCGGCCGAAGTTCGCACCCTCTCTATCTCTCCTCGCTACACCATCATACATCATGGTTTTCAAATCGCGTCGAATCACCGGTCCGCTCCAGCGAGTGGCTCGAGGTTAGGCAGCGATAGGCTCGTTTATTGGAATTTCACCCACAGAAAGATAAAGGACGCCATGATAGTATTCTCGATATTCAATAACTGATAAATATCGATTTATCGATTCCCAAGGATGACGACTTGTTAACTCCAAGCTTACACCGTAAGGCTTATTCAACCAGGCAGCAAACCGGACTAACCATTTGGGCCAGTTTTTCGGTTTTTTAAAGTCAAGAACTGCCATCCTTCCGCCTGGCATTAGAGCCATGGCGCTATTGCGGATCACCTCGTCGTATTCCGGAACAAGTGTAATAGATAGGGTCGATAATATTCCCGAGACTCCATTTGGAAAATCGTATTCGGCGAGATCCGCCTGTACTAATTCAATATTGGTCCAACCGGCATCTTGAACCCGCTCTCGAGCCTGATTGAGCATCGCATCAGTCAAGTCCACACCAATAATCTTGCCAGTTTTCCCAACAGCCTTCTTGAGCCAGCGAAAATTCAAACCTGTCCCGCAAGCAAGATCAATTACAGTGTCACCTTCTTCTAAAGAAAGTGAACCAACGGCGTCACGCCGATATTTGGTTACTCGGAACCCCGCCAGACGATAAATCCACATAGCGAGGTCATATCGCAGTGCGCGTTTGCGATATAAATTGCGAGTCTCAAGCTTGGTAAGTGTCATCTTTGGATCTCTTATCGCTGCCTGACATTAGATATTGATTCGCTAAGAAAGAATTACAACCATAAATTAGAAGTATTCCCATGAAGAATTTCAAAAAGTATTTCTTGTCAAATAATTTCTTGTAAAGATCAAAGAATTATTGAAATACCGGGTAGCCGGGGGCTGCTACCAGCCCCAAGCCCCCTAAGAACCGGGCATGATAGTTTCCCATCACACGGCTCAAGCCCCTCAAAAGCCAGCCTCGGCATAGAGGCGACCCGGTGATCGAAAATTCCAATCACCTTTGCGATACACACTGACAGCCAAAATCCATTTCGGTGAAGGGCGCATGGCTCACATAATGTGGCCTCATTTGCTTTCCCTCCTAAAATCGGTTCTACCAGTTTTTTCGCAACGAAGCACCCGATGGACGTCTGCACCCTTACGGGTCGGGTAATGTTGAGCCTAAGGCTCTCAACCCGTATCCATCCCATTACAGGATAGCCTTCGCTTCTTCCATCATCTCTCCCCATACCTCCTACAGCATGCCTTACGGTTAGCCTGCCCCTAAACTGAGGCGGAGGCATGAGGTTACTACGTTCCACGTGATTGACAACGAATACCTTAGATCCACTTTATCTGCCGGTGGGAATAGTGCCCGTGTCGGACGTCCACAAACCCATCCGAACCACCCACTTACCTTTTGGTCCAAGCCTCACAGCTCCTTTGGCTTGTTAAGAATCACGGCAGTTACAAGTGTTCACTTACGTTGACCATAGTATTCTATCCTAACCCCTCACCCGGATGGAGCTTCCAGGAGCGGTTCCACCTCACGGTTTCCTCGCCGCATCAAACGATGCTTCGGCGCATTGTCAGGAAGGCTTCATACCCATCATGGATACACCATGAGCGCATGCTTCCATAGGATCTCAGCGACGGGACGCTGGGTTCAATCAAGGGTCAAAACCCTTGTTGAACAGTCTATAATTACGCGACTTCGTGTCGCAATTGCGTTATCTTGCCCTATTTGCAATTTTGAATCTTCTTTAAAATATAGAGACAGCCTTATGATATCAATTGTAAAGAGAACTAAAAAGAGGACATTTATTTTGATGAGAAAATAGATTTGTTAAATTAAAATAGTTTGAAAATAGCATTCCGTCAACAAGTGAGAAATAATTATCTGATAACATGGCCCAAAATGTCCTCTTGCTAATATTTCAGTTGTTTTTCGATGACTTTTAGCATAGCTTTTCCCTAAGATGGTTTTCTAAGTTTGACTCAAAATTGATGATCATATGATCACAAAAAATCAGTAAAATTATATGTTTAAAATTACAAGACACATGCACATCGTTTGAATAAGGAAAACACGGGCATGCAATGGAATAAAATTTTAAAAGAAATGATTTTCCTTTTAGGGATATCAATAATTTCTGCGTTTACTGCAAATTTTTTTTCTCCTGCAGGCATTCCCCTTGTTGGTAAGTGGGATGAATCGCTTGGCATTATAGCTGAAAAAACTAAAAGCGATGTTTTTAGCGGCGAATTGGAAATTAAACATGTTAAGATCGCCAAACAAATATACGACAGTGATAAAGCAGTTTTTGTTGATGCCCGTTCGGTTGAAAATTTTAAAGATGGTCATATAAAAGGGGCAGAATCCCTGCCTCTCGGTCAATTTGATAACCTCATCGAAGCGTTTAAAAAGAAATATCCAACCAACACAATCATTGTTACTTATTGCTCAGGGAGAACCTGTAACGATAGTCACAGGCTGGAACAGCTTCTATTTGACAACGGTTATGTAAATGTTAGCGTCTTTATCGATGGTTATCCAGGCTGGAAAGCGGAGGGCTACCCAATTGAATAACAGTCTGAGAAATCTTTTCAATAACGCTTGGATAGAAATAGCATTACGTTGGATTCTCGGTATAACCTTTATCTATGCCAGTTATTATAAAATAATGTCTCCTGCAGATTTTGCTAAAGTTGTTTATGGATACAACCTTTTCCCGGAGGTTTTAATAAACCTGATAGCTATTATTCTTCCCTTCGTGGAGCTGATCTCCGGCCTATCCTTACTTCTTGGGATATATCCCCGTTCTGCAGCTTTGATAATAAACGGATTGCTACTGGCCTTTATCTTTATTTTGACTATTAATATCATGAGGGGCTACGAATTCGACTGCGGATGTTTCTCAACAAAAAAGACAGGATCTCCTAAACTGATGGTAGCAAGGGATGTTATATACTTAATTATGGGACTACAGGTTTTCTTGTTTAATGGTGTCAGAAAGGGATGTTTTATCCGTTTGGATAGAAAGATATGAATTTACTATAAGTATTTATTACAGTGTGATTTTTCAGAAAGATCATCTAAAATGAAAAAGCATGAAATCGAGGGATTTCTCAGCCATCTGGCCACAACCCTTACTTTCTGGGCCATGGTCTTTGAATCAGATCATGAAAAAAACGCAAGATATCAGGGTGGGCCCAGTCCTGTGGGCCGATAATTTTTTGGACGAGTATTCCATCTTTGTCGATGATAAAGCTCGCTGGAATTCCGGTGGTTCCATAAGCTATTCCGATAGTTCCGGTAGAATCGATCAGAGCAGGAAAAGTTAGTTTGTGTTTTTTCATGAACGGAACCACAGCCTTTAGTCCCAAGGAATCAATACTGACTGCCAGAATTTCAAAATTTTCACCTTTGAGTTTTTGGTAAAGCTTCTCCATTGAAGGCATTTCATCGACACAGGGAGGACACCAAGTGGCCCAAATATTAACGAGAACTATTTTACCTCTGTAGTCAGACAGGCTGACCATTTTTCCATTGATACCGGGAAATGTGAAATCAGGTGCAGGAAGTCCAACCTCTATCGGTACTTGCTCTACAGATTTATAATTTGACCTATTTCTATTCAGCAACAAAAGGATCAACAAGCCTGTGATCATCAAAAAAATGAGAATAGCAGCGCGATAGTCGATCTTTTTTTCTTGCATATCTATAATCGAAATCGGAAATACAATAAATCTCCGGCGATAAATTATAATGCGGATACGGTTTTATTCTATTCCCTCAACCCTGTTTTATCGTAATCGAAACGTGGTTATACAGGTTTTGCTGTCATCAAACGTTTTTATTATACCTTTGGCTGTTCGATTCAGACCCTGAACTCTCAGACCGATCTTACGGTTTCTAGGAAGCCATAATTCAAAAAAACCGTTTCGCAAGGTGACAATAGTTTTATCGATCAGGACATTTCCATCTTGGTCAACAGCTTTTACATAAAACTCTTTCTCGGGTAATTCCGCCTGACAGGAGGACATGTAATGAATTGTTCACCTATGCGTCCTATTTATATAGGGAGCCACAGCGACCAACATTTTATCTTCCGGAAGCGGAATCTTTTTGGTTTTATCTTTAGAGAATTTAAACACCACCTCTCGAGTGGTGACGAAGCTCTTGATCTCCTTTTTGGACCAATTCCAATCGTTGGCGATTGCCATAGCTTGAACGGCATCAACGTTATTCAATAATTTCTCGTCGCCTTGGGGGCCACACGCTGAAAACAGCGGGCTTAATCCAAGAAGAAGAATAAAGGATAGTACGATAGCTTTCATCTATTTCCTCCTTAACTTGCACTCATTTGTCCTTCCCACGGTTGTGAATCTAATCCGAAAAGCATATGACTTTGGCGTTACAATCCGCAATTCCGATCGGCCTTAACCACACTATAACATATAGAAACGATATATTGCAGTCTTAATTCATGATTCCGTGCCTGAAACTTCAATGCCCCAAATTGAAGATTTCTACCCAAGTGGATAAAAATTATACATCGCTGTCGAGATTTCCTTTCAATTGTCGTCGTCTTTTTTTGGGGCTGATATGGTCAGTTTGAAGATGACTACGAACAAAAGGGCGACAATCACGGCAGCGCCCATCCAGCCGATATTTTTTGGGCTGCTGGATTCACTTGCCCAGCCTGAAAGCAATTCAGTGGATGTCAGCATGCTGTACATATAGTATTCGGGGTCTAACTTTAATGCTTTCTTGAAATCTGCTTCGGCCTGTTCGCTCCGGCCCAGTTCCCTGTAGGCCTTGGCCCGAACCGTATAGGCCCTACCGATGGTCGGCTCGCTACCGCCAAGCTCAATAGCCCTGGTAGCGTCTTCTATGGCATCCTCGATCATTCCTTTTAAACGATAAAGTTCCGACCGATAGCTGTATGCGTCGGCAAGTTTCGGATCCAACTCTATTGCACGATTCAAGTTGACAACGGCTTCATCAACGTCTCCTTTTTTCATATAGGCCAAGCCGAGCATCAGGTGTGCTTCCGATTCAAAAGGTTTCAGTTCGATAACCTTATGCAAATCGTGAATCGCTTCGGTGTATTCCTCCTGAAAATAGTAAAGTATGCCTCTCTTTTTATAGGCTGCAGACAGTCCCGGATCCAATTCCAAAGCCTCGGTAAAGTATTTAATTTTTGTTGGAGTTATGGTGCTTTTAAGGCCAAGATCGTAGAAATGCATGGCACCCTGGCCCCAGGCTGACCCGGTAGCTATCAACAGGTAAATAATAACGCCGACCAGTGATTTTCTCATTGCCATTTCCTTTAGTTATATTCTGAACATACTTTTGTTTTGCAAACCGAATCAACACCCAACAAAGGCTGTGAAGGCGTGCCCCACGTTTTGTTATAAGGTTATTCAGTTTTTTTGTTGTATAGGCGAAGGCTGTTTGTAACCACGGAAATACTACTTAAGGCCATTGCCAACGCTGCAAGAATGGGATGCAGCTGTCTTATAAATACAGGGAATATATCAAACGGCGCAAGAATACCGGCTGCAACAGGAATTAAGAGCATATTGTAAATAAAGGCTAAAAACAAATTCTGTCTGATCGTAGACATCGTTGAACGGCTAATTTTTATTGCCCTGGACACGCCGGTTAAGCTGCCGCTGGAAAGGATGACATTCGCTGTTTCAATGGCCACATCCGTTCCTGTTCCAATGGCCATTCCGACATCCGCCTGGGCAAGGGCCGGGGCGTCATTGATCCCATCCCCCACCATGCCGGTTTTATGTCCTTCTTCCTGAAGCGCTTTGATTTTGGATGACTTTTCTTCAGGGCGCACTTCGGCAAAAATGTCGTCGATGTTTACCTCCGAAGCAATGGCTTGTGCGGTTTTCAGATTGTCACCTGTCAGCATGACGACCTTAAGATTCTGGGCGTGAAGCTGCTCGATCGCAGCTTTTGATTCAGGCTTCAGGGTGTCCGATACGGCAACAAGGCCGCACATCGTATCTTCCTTAACCAAGACCATGACTGTTTTGCCCTGGGACTGGAGCTGATCTATTTTGCTTTTAGCCTTTTCAATGTCGATTTCTGTATTGTGAAACCATTTCGGCTGCCCCATTTTCACAGACTGTCCTTCTATCTTGGCTTCAACCCCGAAACCGCGCATGGCCTTGAAATTCTGAGGTTCCCAAAGATCGATACCCCGTGCCTTAGCTTCATTTACAATCGCTTTTCCCAGCGGATGTTCCGAACCTTTTTCGACCGAAGCCGCCAGTTTTAAGAGTTGATTTTCGTTTTTAAAATCGGAATCAAACACCATGATATCGGTTACGGCGGGTTTGCCCATGGTGATGGTTCCGGTCTTGTCGAGAACAATCGTGTCGAGTTTTGTCGCCGTCTCAAGGGCCTCGCTTTTTTTAAACAGAATCCCTTTTTCCGCCCCTTTTCCTGTTCCGGCCATAATCGCCGTTGGTGTTGCGAGTCCAAGGGCACACGGACATGCAATCACCAGCACGGCTACCAGCCGAATCATGGATGGCACGAACTCGCCGGTTATGCCCCACCATAAACCAAAGGTAATTAAAGCGATAACAATAACGGCAGGAACAAATACCGCAGACACCCGGTCGGCAATTGCCTGGATAGGGGCCTTGCTCCCCTGGGCTTCCTGAACCAGTTTAATGATCTGAGCCAGGGCTGTATCTCTGCCCACACGGGTTGCTTCAAACTTCAAGAGACCTTCTCCGTTGATGGTTCCTCCCACCACAAGGTCTTTTACATGTTTGTCAACCGGCAAGGGTTCACCGCTGAGCATGGATTCGTCTACGGCTGATTCTCCTTCGAGAACGATCCCGTCAACCGGAATCCGTTCACCCGGTCGGACAATAACAATATCACCTACCTTGACACGGGTTAAGGGCATCTCTTTTTCTTCACCGTTTTCCAGAATCATTGCGGTTTTGGGCTGAAGACCGACAAGCTTTCGGATGGCGCCGCCGGTTTTGCCCTTGGTTCGGGCTTCGAGCATCTTACCAAGTTTGATCAGCGTAATAATAACGGCCGAAGTTTCAAAATAGACATGCTCTCCTAATAATGGAAAAAGTAAAACAGAAAGAGAATAAAAATAGGCGACCGAGGACCCCATGGCAACCAGAACATCCATGTTTGCGCTCTTATTTTTAAGGCTTTTATAACCTCCCACATAATAGTCTAAACCGGTGTAAAACTGGACCGGCGTGGCAAGGGCCAGAAAAAACCAGTTCACCCAGGCCGCATAGCTCCAAGACCCGACAAGGTTGAAGTCGCGCAGCATACTCAATGCAAACAAAGGCAGTGAAAACACCACGCCGACGATAAATTTGCGGGTTTGATCCCTGATTTCGGCGTTTCGGGCGGCTTCCTCGGCGTCCTCTCCTTCTAAAGCCTCATCCGGAGCTATTGCGCCGTATCCCGCCTTTTTTATAGCGGAAATGATATCGTCTAGGGTAGATACCGCAGGAATGTATTCAATTGAAACCCTTTCTGTGGCAAAGTTTACAGAGGCATCAACAATACCCGGAACTTTTTTATTTAAAGCCCTTTCAATGTTCATTGCACAGTTGGCACAGGTCATGCCGGTCACCGGAAGTTCGGCCTTTGTGGTGACAACTGTATAGCCTGAGCCCTGAATGTTCTTGACAACGTCTTTCGCGAGGAGCTGTTTCGGATCAAAACCAATAACCGCCTGCTCGGCGGCAAAATTGACGTTTGTGGTTTGAACGCCCTCGAGCTTTTTGATACCCCTTTCAATATTCAATGCGCAGTTTGCGCATGTCATCCCGGAAACCGGCAATGTGATTGTTTGTTCAATCATGGAATCACCGCCTTTCAAAATTGATGTCAGTGCCCGGCCCTAATCGGCAGGGTAATTGATATTTTTCAGCGTCGTCCTGATGTCTTCCAGGTTTGCAGGCGTGTCCCATTCAACAGTAATGGTTTTACTTTCCGGGTCCCCTTCCACTGCCTTGACGCCTTCTGTTTCAGTCAATTCGTTTTTGATGGACATCACGCAATGACCGCACGAAATATTGGGTATCGAAAACGTCTGTTTTTCCATTTTTTCACTCCTTTGTTATATGCCCATAGAATTAATCTGCCAGGCCACGTTTTTTGGTTTCGAACTCAACCTGGTCGATCTCGCCTCTGGCGTAGCGTTGTTTAAGAATTTCAATAGCCCCGAAGCTGCCGTCAACTTTTCTTTCCTTGGCTCCGCTAATGGCCTGAAACATCCATTTAATAAGGAATATCAAACCCACAATCACCAGAGCCCAGAAGACCATCATCAGGAACATACCGAATCCCCCCGTGCCCCACGAGCCCATCATCCCGGGGCCCATATGCCAGTCGCCGTACCTTGCGGGAAATTCAAAGGCTTCCGCCCAGGAGTAAAATATAAAGCCGGAGAGAAACGGAATTAAAAACCCAAGAAGTGATAATTTAATGCGCTTCATAGTGCTTTTCCTTTCTGTCGATTGCATCCAGGCATGTGTAGAACTTCCGAATAAGTTGTATAATGTCTTGCAATTTTTCGATGAAGAGTTATCAAGAAAGCTAACGGGTTTTTTTGCCCTCATAAGGAACCTCCGATCGACTTCTCAGCGTCAGCATTAAGACATCAGCTTGAAAAGTTAAAGGGTTAAGCAACAGTGTAATGATTAAGCCTGCTGTAAGTGTTGTCATACGTTATCTTCCTGTTTTATGCATTTAAGATAAGCACCACTTAGTGGTACTGCAAGCGTCGTGCCAAATCTACTCAGAACAAATCAATTGCATGATATTAAACGGTTTGCTGTGGTCGACAATTCATCGTGCCCGGTTTTTCGCAACAATTGATTGAAGCGACGGGTAAAAAGTATCCAGTTTTGGATCGGATGCATTTCAGGCGGATCATTATTGCCCACTTTTTGTTTGCCATGTCGGGCAAGCAACACCTGAACAACTGGCACTTTGTCTTTGGAGGCAGCGAATGCAACGAACTGCCGAGTGAAAAAAGATGTCGGAATTATCATTTGTTGGTGATCGTCGCGTTAAAGGCGAAGCGTGGGGATTCCAAAAAGGGGATAATTACAATCTACGTTTCCGATACCCAATCCCAGGATACCCTGGCTGCAAAACATTTGCAGGGAATCATAGAAATCATTGAATCCATGGGGAGCGACGTCATAATCCGCGAATGCCATGAAAGGAATTTTTCTTGTGTTCATCATCTCCGAAAAGTGGGGATGGGTGACGGCTAAAAACTGAATCCCTTCGGGACCACAGGCGGTATCCCCAGTAAGTTTCTTTAGAAGCTGGGAAACCTTCAAGGATTGGTATTTTTCACCGGGTTGGATTTTTGTTAAGTAAAACCCTTTGGGTCTGGGTGGTGCTCCGGGGCGCAATCGGAAATGCTCCGGCTTGTCAAAGTCGATATACTCACACTGCCATGTTTTATACTTTCTGCTTTTATGGGCATATTCCCAGGCGAATCTGCCTGAGAGTACAGCGTCGGCGTTACCACATCCATCATCGCCAAAGCCATAGGAAAGGATCACTCCGATAAAACCATCACGTCGATCTTTTTCCTCTAACAGAGGGGATGCCTTAATCTGATCAAATTCAACCTTTGGAATTCCCCATGCCATTTTGCGATCGGCTTTGCGCCAGGATTTGATTTGTTTGGGTAGGGGTAGAATGAGGCGATTCAAACCGGATTTACCCTTTAAGAATAATTTTATCATTTTATTTACTATTTTTGATTAACTGAAGAAATCTTTTCATCTAAATACCACTCAAGATTACCGAGTTCCTCGATTTTCCTGCCGATTTCGGTCTTATCTGCGTTATCGAAATGAAACAAAGAAGACAGTTCGCGTCTTTTTTCCTGTATTTGTTTCTCAATGACTCTATTTCAGCTCTGGAATTTGAACGTTCCTGACTGTAGTCTTGTGGACTCTGACTGTACCGATTGTCGTTACTGCGACCAAACCAGTCAGTCATACCACGTCTCCTTCCGTGACTGCCCATCATTGATAACGGTATTGCCTATACTGTTGTCTCCATGATATCCGGCGCCGGGATCCACATCTGCCAAAGTATAAGAACAGCGTCGATGACAAAGACCGCGCCGAATAAAGCACCGCCGGGAATGTGCAGCCAGAAAAAGGCGGAATTGACCATTAGCTTAAGCCAGACAGACGACAAATCAATGATTATACCGATAAAAGGGAGTACGATCAGCCAGACGCGAGCCTTGATGGAAAGATCGAGGAAAAGAACGAAGAATCCCATGAGTATGAAGATCGCGCTCATTCCGAAAATATGGATGTGGGTGAATTTCAGGGCAAAGATAAACGCATCGGTTTGGTAAAAAGGAGAGACCTTTTCTTTCACAGGAGCTTCATCAAAAAGATCTCCCCGGATGCTGGAATGTTTTTCAATCTCACCATGATCTGACATCCTTTGTTTGTCGCCGTCCCAAAAGGTGGGAATTATATCATGAACGATGATCTGTCCAGCGGCAACACAAAACCCTAAGGACATCATTACAATAATCATGGTAACCAGAACTTTCCCGGGTAATGGCCAGTCACACAACCGTGGCCCCCAATCAGAAAGATTGGATATTTCTTTTTGACTGTCCTGATCCATTGTTTAGGTCCTTAATTCCCGGTAAAGTTTGAGCCGATATATTCTCCTTTTTCGCTAAAAAAGATATAAACAGATCGCGGCTCGCCTTTGTTGCGGCTGAATTTCACGATGGTCTCTCTTTTTTGAGCAATTTGGCGCGAAAATATTTCGATATTTGCCAAATCCGTTTCCCAGGGTTCTGAAAGCTTTCCGGATGCCAACAATTTATCATACAACGCAATTCCTTTTTGGACAGCCTGAGCGGCAGTGAATTCGGCGCCGCTGTGACCTTTGGGCCCGTGGGCCGATGCCATAGAAATGCTCTGCAAAATCATCAATAAAAATACTACCAAAACTGAGAAACGCTTGGATGGATTATCAGGTTTCAAAAGATCATTCATAAATCCTCCTTGCATGTTGATAATGAATTAAAATGCTATATTTAATTTCATCATAATATGATGATTGGCAAGCTGTCTGTCAAATCCCTTAGAATTATGTTTTACGCGGTGTAATTTGTTTTCTAATCATTTACTCCATCCATTGATCATCCAAAAATCGAAAGGCGACCATAAAAGGTCGCCTCGACTTGAAGATAGGTTTATTGACGATCTTTATCGCCAACAATAACCGCCATAGGAAGAACCGTTACCCATTCCGCCCCTATCCGTGTACCTTCGGCCGGCATTTGGGTTAATCTTTTTCATCTCAACTATATGATCAATCCGTTTTTGATCAATCTGGGCTTGAAGTTCGGATATATCCTTTTGCAAACTTGCAGCTTTTTTAGTGTCAGGTTTTTCTCTTGCAAATTCACTTTGCAGTGCAAGTTCCTTTTCATAAACTTTCTGTCTGAGATCTTCAGTTGATTTAAAGAATGCTTCACGCTGTGCGTCCATCTTTTGAATTTCTTCATCGCTCAGATTACCCATCATATTGCCAGTTCCGGGGTACCCATAACCACCATGGTGCCAACCTGGACCATGATGATCATAGCCCATCCCCCAACCAGCAAATGCATATGTACCGAATCCAATAACGGCCACTATTGTTAAAACAATAAGTCCTTTACCTGTAAGAGTTTTTTTCATCATTGTACCTCCGCATTTAATTTTTTAATCTTATATTGTTTTTGATTTAAGAGTAAATTATTGGTTTTGTGAATCATCATATAAAATGTCTTTCCCAGGACTTTAGTGGCATCCTTCCCTGCATTGCTCCATTCTGGGTTTCATAAAATATCTTTTAACATCACCTCCTTGGTTATCATGCGTTGTAATGCAAGATGCGATTTCGAATTATCCCGCCGGTAGCGTTTCAAAGTAATTAATAAACTCCCGCTTCTGCTTCTCTTTGGACCACACAACCTTATACTTTCCGTTTTCTTTGACCTCTAACTTGTCCACGATGATGCTTTCACCTTTTGACTTTCCGATGATCTGGACATCTTTACCTGCGTATCTCAGCTTCACACTCCGGCTAAGATTTGGCAGGTAGTAATACTTATCATCGGAAGCAAGAAGAACGAAATTATTCTCAATCAGAAGGTGGGCATCGAGATCATCCGGCGGGCATTTTTTGCCATTCAATGCGCAAAGTGCACCCTGGATTGTCCCTTTGAACGTTGTTGCGTGAGTTTTGGCGATTGCCACCCCGGGTACAATCAGAGCCACGGAAACGACAAAAACCATAAATGTTTTATAAATGGTTATCTTTTTCATTTTGTTACCTCCATATCATTATTAATGACACTTACCCGACTCATCTTAAGCTCTTGTTTAACTTTTAATAGAGCTTCGGGATACACACTCCTGAGCAATATATAGGTTGATCCCATAGTAATCATCTGGCCCAAGAAATATGATATTATCTCGTTTACTCCTATTGTATTTAAAAAAGCAGACAAGGCCAGCCCCATGAACAATAAAAAAGTGAACAGTCCCCTGATTAAAGACAATGTTCCAAAGCCGACCATAAGGCCCAATAATATAGATAAACCTGCAAAAACTGAAATCATTGATGTTTCCATAATTGGCACCTCCTGTTTAATTATTAATGCTGCCACATTGTGGTGATATTTAAAGCAAGCCGTATGCCAAAATAGATCTTCAGAAAACACATAGTGTCCAACTAACTGATAAAACATAATAATTAATTAAAATATATTTTTAGAACAGATACAAATAATGTTTTTTTATGAAGTTGAGAAAGATAGTGGATAGAAAATATCCAGTTTCACGGGATAGATAGATTCAAATGGTTAGAAAATATGCATTTGTTGAGATTGCGTCTGAACAGATGGAGTAGTGTAACGAACGGCAAATGAAGCTACTGCATTATGCGTTCTCCAGGCCAGGTTGAAGAATATTACCAGAGAATTAAAGTATAGTAGTTTTCTTTTTTCATATATATTTTACCATTTTAAGCTACCTCATTCTAACTGTGATAAGCAGTTAATATTACCGCAACGGCCGCCAAAACTTTCTATCAACAGCCACTCTCACCTGGGAAATGTCATTTTCCTTTTGACAAAGTGAGTAGGCATATAAGGCCTGGTCCATGGATAAAAAATCGTACGAATACATTCCCGTGGATCAATTCGAAAAAGTAATGGATCAGAAAGATTTCACTCTCATAAATGTGCATATTCCCTATCAGGGAGAAATTGACGACACTGACATTTTGATCCCTTTCAATACCTAAATCAAAAAAAACCAAACTTCCAAAAAATAAAGATGCTAAGATTGTTGTTTACTGTATAGGAAATCATGTAGGCTATGTTGCTGACGAACAATTGATCAAAATGGGATATACTCGGGTTTCCAACTTACAGGGAGGAATGCTGGCCCGACAAAAGCAAGGCCAACGCCTAGTGCATCGGCAGTCGTTATCCGGAGGAGCGTTTTAATAAAAGAGGAACAACTTTCAAAAGATGGACGCGGAGCATATAGCAACGAAGACCATTTTTAAAGGAAATTTCTCGAATTAATAAGCCTGCGTTTCTTTGCATTGGTCAAAACGCCGGCATCGGCATTCGCCCCCAAAGATTTCGTTTGAGAGTCTTTTCCACCTCCAGCACGGAACGATTTTCGAGATCAACATCTACTTTTAGCAACGGTAGATGTTTTACTGAAAAGTTCAAGGCTTCATCTGCAGGTGCGAATTTTCCATCAGGCCATGTGAGTTGTGAAAAGATCAAACGCACACCGTCACTATTCATCCTCCCCATCATCTCTTTATGATTGTGATGACTGAGAAATGGAAAAACAAAACCTACCACATTTCTCCATGAGGATCTTCTGACAGGTTTCTCTTCCGAGTTAAAAGGTCTTACAAAAAGCCCTTGCATCATGTAGTGGGCGGGCATCAAATGAACCAGAAAACCTTTATGCCCTTCCTCCTGCTGGTACTCAAAAAGAATGGATGCAATTCGGCTGTCTTCATAGACAATATCCAAAGCGTCTTTCATCGCTTGATCGGAGCGCGGAAAAATCGAAACCGCCGTTATCTTTTTCTCCGGCAAATAAATATTAGAAATTTGAGAAATTGTATAACGACGCAAGCCGAACGCCGCCAGAATCGCGAAAAACAATATTAATCCATAGCCCACTGCCAGTGCCAAACGCGGAGATTTGATCCAGCCCAAAAAAAAGCGAAAGATTTTTTTACCGTATTCTCCGGGTACGAACATAGCGGTACGCTGCATGTATGCAGCGTAGCTGTCGCCATGTTGTTTCAACATTCTATCCTCTTCGTTTTTGGCTAGGATGTAGTAGACAAACAACATGCTGATATAGAGAATAAGAATTATAAATCGGGGCCAGAATAGCAACAACCCCAGTCCTGATATGGCGAGAAACAGATATTGTGGATGACGCACCCAACGGTACAATATGGAGGAAACGACGCCTTTACGGCGGATTTTTGCTGAGTAAATTTGCACCGCTCCAACAAAAAAAGCAATGAGGCCAAAGGAAAAAAGAGATCGGCCCAGTGCATTCAAAAGATTGAGCAGGTCATTCTTGGCGATGACGGCATGGGGCAGAAAAAATCCCGTTAACCATGATGTTGCCTTGATGCCATAGAGAAAGTCGAGTAGCGGTCCATACCCGACATAGAAATAGCCAGCAAAAGGGCTGATCATAATGACAATTTCCAGTCCGATTAACAAATAAAAAAATGTAACGGACCCTTTTATCAAGCTATCATTAGAAACCATGAGTTATTCCTTTGAACACAATTAATTCGTTTGGTTTCGGGAGGGTTCATCGTCTTTGGCCGGCAGGGTGGTACATCCGCACATTGATTTAATCATTTGTGTTCGATCTCTTTGATCCTTTGTGGTCCCCTGGGATCTTCAGGAGCGCGAAACATGCCTCGCATCATCCAGATATGGGCTAAAGGACAAAGCAGAATCAGGGCATATACTCCATATTTCCCCAAAATGCCTATAAGTCCAAGAGAAGAGAATACAAAAATGGCGACAAATGGAAGTGCGCAGCAAAAAACCATAGCCAAAAAGGGGTTTTGCTTAATTTTTTCAATGATTGATTTCAGCATTTTTGTCCTTTCCTTTTTAAAAATATTATTGATAGCATGAGTTCATTTAATGCAATATTGACTATTCAGGCAGTTTAACGTCATGCCCGGGACTGGAGTCAGTGCCCACTGCCGCAGTGAGCAACTCTGGGAATCATAAAACGTTTCATTATTATCACCTCCTCGATCTTTATAACTTCTGACCGGCATGGGATCACCACCTTTCAAACAACGGATACGAGCACCCGGTCATGAGGAAGCCGGATAGCTGATATCTTCTAATGTATCCTCAATATCTTCCAGGGTAGCCGGCTCTTCCAATTCAACGATAATGATTTTGTTTTCCGGATCACCTTCCACTGCTTTGACACCTTCCAATTCGCTCAATTTATTTTTAATGGTCATTACGCAGTGTCCGCATGAAATACTCGGTATCAAAAAAGTATGTTCTTCCATTTTATGTTACCTCCTTTATAAATTCAGCACCCGGCTAATTCCTAGAGTATGTTAATCTGAAGAGAAAGATTCATTTTGCAAGCCTATTTTTGATATCTGAAGAAAAGCAATATTGTCATTCTGTTGGTTAGGGTGCTATCTTCCATTTGAAAATTCTTTCGGGTACATTCGCGATATCTTGAATGACAAGGGCAACCGAGCTTGGATTTCCTTTAAGCAATGGAAATTCCAGAACTTCGCTTCGATGATGACCACCGGCTGGAGATCCGTTCCAATTCACTGGAAGATATTCCTGCCCCAAGTCGTCTGTTAAAATGGAAATATCAACGATATTCTGATCGAGGCTTACCGAGTGAGTGTTCATTCGAACCTCGAATTTAACAGGCTTGCCCAATACCAGAGCAATCGGTACAACATCCACGCTAACCATGTTCTCTCGATTCATTTGGCGTTCATAGGCAGCAACTGGAAGGGCTAAGCTCAACCCAAAGATCAAAACAACCACTGTTGGAATCCACTGCCTTAAAAATAGTTTTTTTATTCTCATTATTCTGTCATCTTCATTCTTTTTTTAAAGTCCGATGGTGAAAATTTTTGCAAGAGTTCCTGCAGGTATCAACCCGTTTTTATTCATTGTTCGAATCATTATAACAATTCCAAAAATATTCGAAATTACGCCAAGAAAGAAAAATTCCTCTTGATATTCTGCCAACCCGGCCGCAGCAGCCGAAAAGAAGGGAAGTCCAAATGTCGGAATAAAAGCTACAAGGTAGTGCGCACAACACGCTGCCATGGTTGCAGCGGATACCCCTCCGGAAGCGGCCAAACTTGATTTTGCAGCTGTTATTGTTTTCCCTTTAAGTTGATCTTTAATATACGCAAATAACGTTGCCTGAATACCTAAACCCGTTGCAAGGGCGATAATCCACCCCCAGTATTGTGTAAACTGTGACGTGGCATTATACCAGTCCGATACCAGGGTCAAAAGGCCCAAGTAGAAACCGATAATGCCGGCTGCCGTCGTTACGCCAAATAGATAGGGTCTCATATTGAAAGCTTGTTTCAAAAGCAGCCCCTGTGATTCATTTGTGACTTCTGTAGTATTTGCATCGCTTTCCAAAACACTGTAGCCGACAGTGTTTATCGCTCTTTTCAGATCGTCGAGGTCGGATTTAAGCGGGTTTAAATGAACCGTCGCTTTCTGTTCAGATAGGCCTACAACTGCAAAGGTAACTCCTAAACAGTTTAACAGCGCGGATTCAATTTTTCGAGCACAGGCTGCACACGTCATGCCTTTAACAAAAAAATAATCCGAGGATTTTCTTTATCTTTATCCTGTTTCATGATCTATCCAAGATGTTACATAGTGGTACTGCAAATGCTATGCCATATCGCTTCGAAATTAGTTTAACATACTAATATAATAACTCTAAACTAAGATATTAGAAATGGAAGATCTTTTTCCGAACCAAGAGATTTGAATGAAGTGGATAAAAAGTACCCGATTTTCGTTCTGAAAGGTCACGCAATTGGATAAGAAGTATTCACCTATCGGTTCCCTACCACCCACTTTCCAAATAAAGCTTATGACCTGTCTATGTTTCCCAAATAAGTGAATGTTCACGGCATCCGAGATATTAGCTTTCGGAAACGATGGTCTCTATTTATCACTCCACCAATAATCGTTTTTTCCTACTGGGTCATAGGTTTTCCACTTGCCGTTAATGGAAACCTCTGGCGACAATCTTGTTTCATCGCGGCCGCAACGCATCAAGCGGTCCATTGCCATTATCCATCCTACCAACATGCCGTGTTTTTGAATACTTTGTAAGCTGTATTCGGAATCTGACGGATACATGGGGCATTCGCCGTACCTGACAGCAGAGAGATGATTCAACTGCCCCCGGTAAAAGCGTGTCATTAAAGACAACGGGTCAGCCCCCTGACCGGTTTCAGTCTGCATTAATTTCGAGTAGGTACACGATACAATTAGGCTAAAAAGGATCAAAAACAAAATCGATTTTACAAAGGTTTTTTTCATGACTTGTTACTGCAAGATTAGGGATCATTAACCTTGCAAGGCCGTTTCACAATAACGGCAAAACCAATCATCTTTATCCATCTGGTTGCCGCAATCACTGCAAAATTCTGCTTGAGACTGTTTTTGGGCCTTTGCATCTTGGGTTGCGGACCGGATGGACGCATCTCGACGGATGGCAATCTGCCAAACAAAGATAATTACTATAATTACACCACCCGCAACAACGGCTAAAATGGGCCAGTTAATACCTGCGCCAGTTTTTGACGTGGAGGGCAATCCAGGTTGTTGTACGCCTGTACTGGGCGGTGCCAAACTTTCAACCGACAATTTAGCCTTGGTCATTGTGTAATCCACGCGCACTAAAAGTGGCAGCCCAGCCGGCACAGCTTGTTCAGGGTAAGCGTAATAGGTAAATCCATCCTGACCTTCTAATACATTTATGGTCGCAGGCTCAGTGGCAAGGAAACTTGCAGATATTGGTTGCTGTACCCTTAATTTAAATCTATTAACGGATACGTCAGCTAACCAAGCAAAGTTAAAGGTGCGCCGGTTGTTATTGACTGCATAAGGAAGATAGTACTCTACCCTAAAACGTAAATCAGGGGTAGTGAGCCTGAGCTCGCCGGGTGCAGGGCTGGAAAAGATATCATCTTTCATAATGCCGTCACTGCTGTCAATGCGAGCAACCGCATTCAACTGGGCTGTTTCCGGAAGTGGAAGAATGACAGTTGCAGGTAACTTCGTGTCAGCGGATAGCGTACCAGTCAACAGTACCAGGACAGAGGTTCGATCATAATCAGGCCAGAGGTCAACGACAAGTGCGTCAATAGCCGTTACCCTGTCTTGGGTCTGGCCGGCGGTCGGGAGTATCATTGCAAGAAGAAATAGCAATAAAAAGTATTTATGTTTCATTGTCTAAAACCTAAGTTCAGATATCGTAATTAGTTTATTGGTTAAATGGTCAAATAGTTAAAAATGCCCATTTTCCCAGCATTGAGGTTTTAGCTTAACGGCTGCCAGAATCTTTTATCAACAGCTATTCTCACGCGGGCAATGTCGTTGTTTTTTTGATAAAGCGCATAGGCGGATAAAGCCTGGTCCTGGCAGATAGCACAGTTATCAGTGTGTTTATCCACAAAGCACGTCAACAGGCTCTTATGCCCTAAGCTTTTTTTACAGTTGCAGTAACAGTAAATGCTGCTGAAGTTATATTTTTGATGTCTTGCAAAACCTCCAGATATCTAATAATTTCAAACCGATGTGATACAATTTAGATGTCATACAATCTTAGACAGTTGCGTATCATTGCAGGTATCTGCATCTTGCAAATTCAGTGATACAGAAGCTATAATTGAATACTAAAGGACCATATCAGTTTTTCGAATAATAGCAGAAAACAGTAATTATGAAGAATTCAGATTAACTAATGCAGTCGTAAATCTTTCAGGAGATACCAATCTTAATGGCCCAGTTAGTGTCATTGTTCCCTATGGAAATGTCAGCTTAATAAAAACTGCTATGGTTTTGCCGATCATTTTGCCATAATAAATTCAAATATTGAGAACCCTCTCGCTGTCATTTTCAAAGCCAAATCTATGCAAAATAGCACTGCAACGCTTGATTTTTCAATAAGCTTTCAATCAGGATCAAATATGTTACTGCCGCCACAAGTATTTTCTTCTTTTGTCTAAGTTGCCTCGGAAAGTAGCTGCTCGAACATCATCAAGCCTTCTTTACTTTCCCACTTCCGATATCCGCTGGCAAAGGCCACAATCTTCCCTTGAGGGTTTATGAAAAAAGTCATTGGGACTCCTCTCACGCCATATTGTGCAGCCGTTGCAGATTTGGGATCGAGTAAATTGAGGAAGGTCAAATTCCTTCGACTAACATAGCTTTTCAATAACTTCCTCACTTTTTCATCTTTTCCACGGTCGATTGAGATGGCTAAAACAATCATACCTTTACTTCTGTAAAGACGATGGATCTTTTCTAGAGAGGACCTCTCCTTACCGCAGTAAGGTCACCAAGTAGCCCAGAAATTCAACATTATGAATTTGCCTTTAAAATCATCCAGGCTCCATTTATCCCCCTCCAAATCTGAAAGGATAAAATCGGGAGCATCAAACATTTTGTTCTGCCTGACTACTCCCATCGGCTTTAGGTAATCCACTTCCTCGCTAAGGGAAAGTTCAGCGGCCATCAAAAAAATAAATATAACCAAAGAAAAAGTTGTAAGCAGTCTGGTTGTTTTTTTAACCTCTGGAAATTTCACGGACTTTCCAATTCTCTGAATAAGATAGGCCGGAGAAATTTTATCAAATTTCATATCTTCTCCTCCCTAAAGGTTGAATTTCAAAAAGGGTATTGAGGCTTCTCGCAGCCTGTTTTTGATCCTTTCAGACACCTCGTGGTTTGAGTTCGGCAGTTCAATTCTCTTTCCACTAAATGGTTTGTATCTCTGACTACCAGACCAATCCGTTTAAAAACCCCAGTTTGGCCGTTATTAAAGTCAATTTTCCGGTTATCATCAGTATTCCTAAAAGCACCAGTATCGCACCGCTGATTTTTTGGATGATATTCATATGTTTTTTAATTTTTGAAAAAAGCTTGAAAAATCCCTTCATGGCCACCGTGGTTAACAAAAAAGGAATTCCCAAGCCAGCGGAATAAACAATCAGCAGCATCACTCCCTTACCCACTGTATCCATGGTGGCCGCGTAGGTCAATATAGCAGCAAGAATCGGCCCAACGCACGGTGTCCAGCCAAAGGCAAATGCCGCTCCAAGCAGCGGAGCTTTAAACAGACCCAGCTTTTCCGCCGGCAGGTCAATCTGCTTTGTGGGCAGCATGAAACCGAATTTAAACAGCCCGATCTGCTGAAGCCCGAAGATTATTATGACCACACCGGCGATACTTATTAGTAACGGCAGCCTCTGGACGAAAAACCCGCCCAGCCAGGTCGCCGATGCTCCCAAAACCACAAAAACAACAGAAAAACCCAGCACGAACATGACGGAGTTGAGCATGGCTGAAGCCATTTTTTTGTCTGTCAATCCACTTTCCGTCATGTCATCAATGGAAAGGCCGGACACAAATGCGATATATCCCGGGATAAGCGGCAGCACGCAGGGAGACAGAAATGACAGAAGCCCGGCGGTAAATACAATTAGAAATGATAATTCCTGCTCCATATTTAATAATTATCCTTAATTTCAGCTTCTACTAATTCTTGTAATTGATTGTAACCAAATCTTGGAAGTGGTTTACCCAAAACTTTTTCCCTGTCAGACGTTCGGTGGAGAACTCGAAATTTCCTTGCCTGTCGGTGAGGACAAATGTTTCTGTTCCGGCCACTCTAACCCTGGCATTTTCAACCGGGCCATATTCAGATATAACACGACCCCGGATGGTTCGATCCCGGGCTGATTTCAGCTGTGCCAGAGCTGAACCGGGTTTTTCAAAAGAAAGTACAGTGAAAATTCCCAGGATCAAAAAAACTCCGATCCACAAACTCATTTTTTTCTTGAACATAATCACCCTTACTTAGGCCCTGACTATCAGTGTGCCCTGCATGTTTTCATGGTTTTTGCCGCATATGGCATTGCATGAAAAGGTGAATGTGCCGACCTTGTCCGCTATAAAAGAAACCAGAACAACCTTCCCCGGATGGATACCGTCGGTAATAATGATACCGGCATCTATAAGACTGAAGCCGTGAATCACATCGCTGCTTTTAAGTTTTAATACGACCCGATCCCCTTTATGAACCTCTATCACCGGTTTTTCAACAGAAGTATGAGGTTGCCCGAGGGAAAGAACATCCAGGGCATGAACTTCACCCAGCAACCATCCCCTTTCCGTATGACCGGTCAGGGTAAATTCTTTGGCGCCGGGTTCTATTTTTTTTTGCCACACCTGACGATCATAGGTTCGTATACCGTAAGGCAAACCAACGATAATTATAGCTAATAGTAATAGAAAAAGAAGATCCAAATATTTATTGTCAGCACGCATAAATTCCCTCTGCTGTGAAAATTTTATTCAATTTACAGACATTGTAAAGTCTTATTTTGCAAATTCAGTGACACGACTTCTTTGTCATGGCAAAAAACAGATTTTAGTGAAGGGTGTTCTCTTGCATATCCGTCACAGCCTGTCATCGCCGGCCGATGTAACGCCTTGAAAAGGTAACGGCAGTTGTTTAATTGATGAGTAAAAGTCTGCCGGTTTCTTTATCCACTCCTATCAGCTGGACAATTTCATTGTCTTTTGTCATGATTTCAGCTTCAAAATATCTGCCGGCATCGTTAAGCTGTCCAATTTTCAGGTTCGGATTCAATCTTTTTACGTGCCGGGACACCATTTCAAAGGCTTGCTCTTTGGTTATAAAGGCTTTCCGGGCCAGATTACCTGTTGTACCGCGCCGCTGCGGCACATAACTTTCACCACCTTGAGCGCCAACGCCACAGGCGTTCGCACGATTGACTCCTCCAATAAAAAAATAACTGAATCCTATAATTGCCACAAACGAAATTGCTGTGATAAAGATTTTCATTGTTCTTTTCATCTTTACACCTCCAATTTAGTAATGAATCTGTTCGCTTTACGCTTTACATCAATAAAAGCAATAGTTATGCCAACGGGGAATAAAAGCGTTTTTTGATGGACTTCTTTGATCATATAGCGATTGTCATACTGTCAGAGCCCAATTTTCCCGTAGCAAAAGTCAACAATTGTATACATTATATCCAGTCAGGGTTCCCATTTGGGTTATAAATACCCACATTTTTTTGAACAGGGTGTCGGTGCAGATTACCCCCATCGGGATGAATTGCAAAAATAAAAGACACCGATTCTTGGAATCTAAAAGCGAAATGATATAATTGTAGCTGAAGAACCCTATCTTTTGAGGCTAACAGAGAAAAGAAAGGTTTTGAAGATATATGGGGATGGTACCGGTCGTGGGCCGGAATTGGTCTGGCGCTCTGTTTTTTCTGATGGACTGTAAGAAATAGATTTCACAATTGGAAATAGTAAAAGAGCCGCCCGTCTCGTGCCGATCTTGTTTTATAGACGATGCAATGAAGATCTTGGTATTTGACTCTGGGTTTCTATTCAGATTACAAGGACTATTTCCAAAAGATGAATCGCACATAGGACCATCAGAACCAAATACTGTTACCGATTCACTGAGTGAAAGCATCATTCCGTTGCAGTGCAAACACGATGAACCGACGCAATGGTCAATGGCATCTGCCTCAGGCGAGATTAAATTTATTCCCAACATCAAGGCAAAAAGGGCGACAATTATTTTCTTGGATGAAAAATTCATATTTATAAAAAATGAAATTTAATACGGCAAATTATATGCTACATTGTCGTAGTTGTCAATATGAAATATCAACATTGGAGCTTTTTCACCTGCTTGAAGTTTTAAATAAAGGTATCGCTGGAACAACGATCCTTCATTATCCGGCAATAAGATGGGCAAAGAAGTAAAATTTAGTTATTCTGAAAATTTGGTGGTAATCTTTTCTTTGCCATTTTTCGCCTTAAACTTTATCTTAAGCGCGACACTTTCGTTGCGGATGCCCAAGGAAAGTTGTGTTTTTCCTTTATCTTCTTCGATATGGGAAATTTCTCGAATCGCATCCACAATTTTTCTCCCACTTCCAATCCAGGAGTGGGCAGCTCGGATTCACGGTACTCGGCGACAACGCGCACATTTCCTTCCGAAGAACGGGTGATTGTGATTTCTTCGGGTTTGTTGTTGACACCGTGCAGGGCTGCAAGGGCTAACCATTTTATTATGGGTGATTACCTCTGCAAACCGGTTAATCCACAGGAGCTTTGTGACATGCTTGAGAAGTGGATTGCGAAAATGGACTCTTCTCACAGATCAGCAGTTGATTTTTAAAAATTATCGAAGATCCCACATATTGTGGTTTCCCCAAAATCTAAAAGTTGCAGATACATTGGGAGTACTTATAAGAAATATACTTCGAATAAACTTGTGATAACTTGCAAATATCTATTTTCACTCATAAAGAGATACGATAATGATATCTCAAAAATGATCCATCACTTAATTCCCGACATCTCTCTTACTAGTATCAACACAATCAATAAAAAAGCTGAGTTGCAGATATCATATTTTTCAAATATCAATTCAAGTAAATCCTATTTTTGACAATTGTCAAATCATCACTGTCTACCGACACATTAACTGTATTGATTTTAAATATGTCAAGGAATAATTATGCATATGTAATGTTTCCAGATCATTCTTATTTTATAAGTATAAAACTAAATGGGGAGATAACGATCATGAAACGTCATTTGAGGAAGACAGGGTTTAAAAGTCGAGTTTTCTATTCAATTTCACATGAGTCACCACATTGATTTAACGAGGGACGGCGTTCCCACTGCAGGGTGATGTGATCAATGCCAAATTGGTCATGAAGTTCCTTGCTCGCTTTTTCGATGAGCGCATCGTCATCTTTTGGATCCGGTTTAATAAGATGCGCTGTCAGAGCGGTTTCCGTAGTGCTCATGGCCCAGATATGCAAATCGTGTACGCCTATAACACCGGGAAGATTGGAGAGATATGCTCTTATGGCTTCAGGATCGATATTCCTTGGGACGGCATCCATAGTCATATTAAAAGCGTCGCGAAACAGCCCCCAAGTCCCGAACAAAATGATAACGGTGATAATAAGGCTGATCGCCGGATCGATCCAGAGCGTGCCGGTAAAAAGAATCGCAACACCGGCAATGACAACACCCGCTGACACTCCGGCATCGGCAACCATATGTAGAAAAGCGCCTCGAATATTTAAATCGCTTTTGCGGCCGGATAAAAACAGAAGGGCTGTTGCTGTATTGATGACAACGCCGACCAAGGCTACGAAGATGATGGTCTTGCCGGCAACCGGAACAGGGACGCTAAAACGTTGGATCGCTTCCCAGGCAATGCCGCCAAGCGCAACCAAAAGAATGACGGCGTTTATCAGTGCCGCCAGAATCGATGATTTTCGCCATCCATAAGTGCGGCGTTCCGTGGGCTTGCGCCGTACCAGATAAGTTGCGCCCCACGCCAGCAGCAATCCTAAAACATCACTCAGGTTATGACCGGCATCGGCCAAAAGTGCCAGTGATCTGGCCATAATGCCATAAGCAGCTTCAACAATGACAAAACCCACATTGAAAGCCACACCAAAGGCAAAGGCACGACTGTAATCCGTAGGACCATGGGCATGATTATGTGCCATAGAGGTTTCCCTGGTTGGAAGGATGAGAACAGGACTCGTTCATATCGTTTTTGGCAACCAGGATTATCCTAATAAATCTTTCCTCTTACTGTCAAACTCATCTTTATCAATCTCTCCCTTGGCATAGCGCTCCTTGAGGATATCAATTGCCCGGCTTTCGCTGTTTCCAATTGATTTATTATGACTGGTGGACTGAATCAGCCACCTGATAAGAAATACCAGCCCCACCAGAATAAGAATCCAGAACACCATTGTAAAAATCCCTCCAAACCATCCCATGCCCCATCCGCCCATCATGCCGGGCCCCATATGCCATCCGCCATATCGTCCTGTCTGAGCCAAAGCCTGATTATAGGGCCATAAGACCGGAACGATCAGTATTGGAATCTTAAATATGGACCATAACGATTTTATTTGTTTCATGTTGTACCTCCGTCTCATCTATATTTCGCAAGCCTTATTTATTTTAATATGGAACAGAGCAATCAGCATGCCAAAAAATGGATTCGGGTGATGATGCACCCATATTCAATTGTAATCATTGTTTATATCTATACTTCAGTTTATTTGGGAAATTGTAAAAAATAGTGAAACACTAAGGATGTGGGTATTTTCTATACACAACGCCAAAAATATCGGTGAATACGGGTAAAAAATATGCAATTCAGATTTGACCCGATAGTAGATCTTTGGCCCCTATTAATATCGGATTATTTTATTTGATATGTTTTTTCACCAGGTTATCTTTCTCATCCTTTCTAAAAAAAGATTCTGGCACGCGGCTTGCTATTAACAAAAATTAACTGGTGTCCATACATCGGAGGTGATCATTATGGAAACATCACTTATTTCAACTTTTGCAGGTTTATCTATACTTTTTGGCCCCTTGGTTGGCTTTGGAACTTTGTCCGTCGTCAGGGGAGTATTTACTTTTCTGATGTTTATCGGGCTGACCTTGTCTGCGATTTTAAATACTGCAGGCGTCAATATGATATTATCTTATTTTTTGGGCCAGTTAATTATCATGGGATCAACCTATCTATTGCTCAGGACGATATATCCGGACGCGCTGGTAAAAGTTAAAAAGGAATTTCAGACAGGTCCAGCCAAATGTCATTGATATTATTAAGGAGGTGATAATAATGAAACGATTTATAAAACCCAGAACAGCAAACTGCAGCGAGGGGTGCTCACTTAAGCCCCGGGCATGACGTTAAACGGCCTTTTTCAGATCAAGAAACAAAAAAAACATTTTAATGGAATACAAATTAAAAAATACAAACGGGAGAATAGTAATGAAAAAGATTTTAACAAGCAAAATACTTATTATCTTGACGGTGGTAACCGTTCTTGGATTCGGAGCCTATGCTTTTGCTGACTGGGGTATGGGACCCGGTATGATGGGCGGATGGGGTCATCACGACCCCGGCTGGCATCACAGAGGTTGGAATAGTTCCGGATATGGCCCTATGGCAGGAAACCTGAGTGATGATGAGTTGGTTCAGATGAACAAGGAACGCTCGGAATTTTTTAAGGCAACCGAAAACCTTCGGCAAGACCTTTACGCCAAACAGCTTGAGCTGAGAAGTGAACTTGCCAAAGAAAATCCGGATTCTAAAAGGGCCTCAAGTATACAATATGACATATCCAAACTCCAGGCTCAGCTGGATCAAAAACGAATCGATCATATGGTTGAAATGAGAAAAATCAATCCCGACGCCAGCAGGGGATTCATGAGCAGAGGTGGAATGGGCTACGGTTCTGCTTATGGCGGTTATTGCTGGCGATAAATAAACTCCTCCTTAATTGGAAGTGGCCTCTCATTACGAGGGGCTACTTCAAAATATCAATTACCCGCGCTCAGTGTTCGTTTGAACATTATAAAATAACTTTGGTGGGTGTCAGAAAAGTTATTAATGTTTTCGAATATAAAAAGATAATATTAAGTCCGGGGTTTGTTTAATTTAATGTACTAATTATTGCGCCAGATGGTAAGAAAGAAGATGGGGCTCGGCAATCCTGTTGCTTTACCCCATCTTCAAACCCGCATGGTTATAGATGAACCGTCTTTTATTTAACCGGTGTTAATTCAACCCTTCGGTTTTTGGCTCGGCCTTCCTTGGTGTCGTTGCCGGCGACCGGCTTTGTTAATCCAAAGCCCTTGATGGTAAGCCGTTTGGCGTCAACCCCTTTACTGACGAAATATTCCATGACGGCTTTGGCCCGTCTTTCAGAAAGTTTCATGTTATAATCGGCAGGCCCAATATTATCCGTGTGCCCATCGACCTCAACATTGATATCGGGATTCTTTTTCAGTATAGCGGATGCCTCATCAAGCATGGGGTGGGCTTCGGACTTAATTTCAGCACTGTCAAAACCAAACAGCACCACAGCCGCGTATGTCCAGCAACCCCTTGCATCCACCGTGGCGCCTTTAGGCGTATTGGGGCATTGATCTTTATCGTCCGTCACGCCGTCCCCATCACTATCCATCGGTTTTGCAACCGGCTTGGGAACCGGCATGGGAGCAGGCTTGGCCAAAAATATTCCTTCCACAAAACCGGCCATGTCCCCCGAAGAAGAGAGCCTGTCGGCAGCGGTTGAATATCCACAATCTCCAGCTTTGGTAATCTGATCCAGAATCTGTTTGCCGGCAGGACTATCTCCGATCAATACCGTGAATATGCAAAGTCTGTCACCGAACTTTTTTTTCAGGGCCTCCGCAGCCTTTACCGGTTTTGGGGCCATATCTTCCCCGTCACTGACGATAATGACCGCCATAGAACCTTGGGCCGACTTCAAGTCACCAGCGGTAGCGTTTATGGCTTTTGCCAGAGGAAGAGAACTATTCCCGCTGGGCTCCTTTGCAGCGTTCAGGGCCGCTCCTAATCCTGCACTTGAATATTTCGTCGGTCCGTAAACAAGGAGAGTCGACGTGTCAGGCACATAGTCATTATTACCAAAAATCCTGAGTGCCCCATTGTACTTCAATTCCGGAAGGGTCTGATTCATAGCGCTTAAGAAATCTTTGGCGATATTGGCCTTTTTCTTCTGATTGTATTTCGTAGCCATTGAAGAAGATGTGTCAAGGATCACCACAAAATTGTCAACCTTGGGCACATACTGATTTGCGTTAAACTTATATGGTTCGAAAGACGGCGCGGCTTTTTGAACTTTCTTAGCGCCACAACTGATCAGTAGGGTGCTGATCGTTAAAATAGACAATATTTTCAAATAATTCCTTGCCATAGTTTATCTCCTTCTAATCTTGCAGGTTAACACCATTTTTTTCAAAGTCTATTTTTTGGTTTGGTAAACTTGAAGACCCTGTCCGTCAAATTGCTGGGGGACGATGGCCCTTAAAAAATCAACTACCGCACCAGAGGATAGGCAAGAAGATGGCTGTTCCCTCCTTTGCTGAAAAAGGAGCTGGTTTCAGTCGTTACAAATAGTAGCCGTCCATGGGCAACAGTTAGTCCCTGAACCGGTTTTCCCAGCATTTCGCCGAGGGTTCCTTTGACAAACGTGCCATCCCGGTACTTTACAACTGCCAGCCGGGTATTTTTGATGCCGGGAGAGATCCCAGGGGCACCGATAGACGGCCTGTCGGAGGCAATGACCACCAGTTCCAGTCGCCCATCACCATCGAGGTCCGCTACCGTTGGTGATACTTCAACCACGGCAGAATTTAAGAAAAGATTCTTGGCGTCGGGATCGACCTCGTATGTTGCCACCGAGAGGCTGCCGCCAATATTTGGGGGGGATCTGTAGAGCTGTTTTTTGCCGGCGTAGATATAGAGCTCTTTGCCGCGCACAAAAACGGACTCAAGGTGCCCGTCGCCGGTCAGATCTGCAAAAAGGCTGCCCAGAACCGTGTAGCTGCCGGGAACCTTCAAACCCGGATTCGAAGCCTTGAGCTTTCCCTGGATCAGACTTATTTTTTTGATCTGTCCGCCCCAAAAGAGGTCTTGGTCAAAGGACTGACGCAGCAGGGTCTCCGGTGTTCCGTCGCCAACCAGGTCAAAAGTCCCCAAAAAATATGGGAGCCACGCTCTCAGAGGAACGAGTCCATTTTCTCGAAGATCGAAAATCTTCGCTTCCACTTTCTGATCGTTCAGGTAGGTCACCGCAAGGTGCAGGGAAACCTCGTCGGAGGGTTGCCACCACTGCACCGAAAGAATCTGTCCGTCCCCCTTCGGGAGCCCTTTTGGTTAGGAGGGATACGTTTTTGCCGACAACATAAACACGAATGGCTGACCCATCGGTCGTTGCCATGAGGAGCCGGTCCCCATCCTGTATGAAATCGGCCATAACTGTTGCTCCGGCAAGGTCTGCTACAGCCTGAAAGCCCTGGATAGGTCGCTTGATAGCCAACCCCTTCCTCTATCGAAGTCGCTGCCTTGGGTGTTGGTTCGACAGCAACGGGAAGCAATCCAAGGGATCCGTAGGTGTGAATGATCTGGAATTCGGAGTCCCGAACTTCAAGACCCTCCTTTTTTAAAATGAAGATCAAGGTCGGACTGTCGATTTTGGAAGCGGCTGGAATGTTGGGTTTGGCCGCCTGTGCGGCGGCATAGTCCTGCCATTTCAGATGCGGAAGGGTATTTCTGAGTTGCAAAAAAAAGGGCTCGCCGCTTCCAGAATAATCCCAGAACAGCGCTGGAATATTTTCATAACGACGAATCGGATCGCCCTGCTTGATTCCCTCTATCTTGCCGAACGGCCGGGCATAGGAGTACCCTTCCTGAAGCCGGGTCACCTTGAGAATCCCTTTAAGTTCCTCGAGGGTGCCGAGTATTTCTCCACTAACAGGATGGACGATCTTTTCACCCGGTTGTAATACGCTGAACAGGTCGCCGGTAAAGATGCCTTTTTTGGCGTCCAGATCAATAATGTACTCGCTGTCTTTCACCATAACCACGTAGCCGGACAGGGGTTTGAAATCCCCGGCCACTTTGTCTAAAACGTCGGCCACAGCTGGAAGCCAAGTGACGGCGATAATAAACGCTGAAAGCATTGAAATTCGTATCCGGATCATGCGACTGCTCATGGATGCCCCCTGAATAAGCATGTTTATGCCCAGGGGCCGGATAGCGGCTTTGGGTGTTAATATGCGCCGTCCGGTTCCCAGGACTTTTTATTTAACAGGTGGTTGGGACTTTGCCCAACCACCTGATCGAAAAAATGGCATAATCACATTCGTTATGCAATGTCCGTGTTAAAACTTGTAACGGACTCTGGCAGCCGGATTTAAAAATGTTCTCATCGGAACTTCCGTTTTGAATGCTGTCCTCCTCCCAGTAATCCATGGCATCGCCGGCAAGAAGATAACCGGCATTTATGGCAACTTCCACATTTTTGTATAACATGTAACTGATGTAACCGTCAAATTCCAAGCCGACGTCATTCACGCTCACCGATTGACCATTAGCAGTGCGGTGTATTCAATGTCCTCCGCTGTCAACATGTACAGGGCGGCCACACCCACTTTGAGTTTGTCACTCACTTTGTAGTCCAAAGCCAGCTTGTTCATGATAAACCCTTTGTCCAACAGGTAGTGTCTTTCGGTGAAGTAGTTGTCGTCAGTGTATGCCTCGAAAAGGACGACGCCGTCGAAACTGTCAACATCGGTGGACACATAGCCGTCAAAATCGCTATCAGCGGAATTGTCGTCTCCGGAAGCGTACCAGAAGGTGTAAGTCAGTTTGGCCTTTTTCCAGGCGTAGCCGATGTCCGCATGGGCAAAATAAGCTTGTCAAATCAACGTCAGCGTTGGGAATGGGAGATCTCCATCTGCGTCTATAAATATCGACATCGTCTAGATCGCCGGTCTGGTAGATCAGATCCCAGTTAATGAAAAATTTGCCGGCGCCCGCCGACGTCTCATAGCCGCCGTCGATGCCGAGGTCCCATTTTTTGAATGGTACGTCTCTGGCGAATCTCTTGAGCTGGTAACCGGGTCCGGTAATGGTTCCAAATCCGCTTGCTGTGTCCGCGTTGCTCTTGTTGTAAAGCGCGAAAAAACCGATCTTGAGGCCGTCTGTCGGCTTGAAATTGACCCGGCCCAGTAAAGCATCCACATCTTCGGGGCTGGCTGTGGTTATACGTCGAACTTCCCAACCGCGGATCCAGGCCAGCTGATAATCGATTGAACCGGGGGCGGCGTAAAAATTGACCCCCATTGCGGTTTCCTTCCAGAGGTAGTAGTTTATGTTCATGGGCTGGAGGCCTATTCTGAATCGGGCCTTGCTGTCTACTCCGGGCAGTTGAAAATCGGTGTAGGCCCAACGGGTTTCGATATTGACCTTGTCACCGGAAAAACTTCCACCCTGGCTCGGTCCCGCACCCGTAGGAATAGATGGGGGTTTGCCAAAATGCAAAGCACCCAGCTCGATGGCGTATACCCCTTTGACCTTGCCGTCGTTGGTGGAAGCATCCAGCCACAACCGGTATTTGATCTCGCCCCAGCTGTCGCTTGCCCCGCCTTTTTTTATGAGTCTTGGCTCGAGAATACTCTGTTCGCCGGCGCCTGCAAAAAGACCGGACTGATCAGTGTAAACCATGAATCGGTTGTTGAAATCGCCGTGAAAGGTGAACTCCGCGCCCAGAGCGGGCACAGTCAATCCCAGCACAAGCACAGCAAATAAGATTAACCTTAATCTCTTCATCGCTTTTCCTCCGCTATGATTTCATTTCCTTGTTTACTCGCATCCATCCAAAACGATACGTTCTCTTCTCCGGTCCGGTTTAATAGGTTTCTCTTGGAAAGCTTAAAGAGCTTAGTGGGTCGGAAAGAAGTTAAGTGCTTGAAACTAGATGTATTTTTGACAACATCCTTGTCCTTTCCCGGCAAGGGGAAAAAGTTTGCCAAATTTCCGGATGGACGCTAGGGCTATCGTTTTTAAAGATTATCACCTCCTTTCCGTATTTGGGTCTTACCAAATCCCGTCTCCGGTCAGACTCAACGGTTTTGGGTCTCGTTGACCCGCTTAGCAAGTGCATTTCCCGAAGTTATTTTTGCGCGAACCCTAAGTAAATATTTTCAGGTGCGAAAGAACAAATTTTTTTCGATCATAGCGGGAATAACTGAATATACCTCCCGCCGATTCAGATTTGGCGTTTTTCATGGGCCTTGTGAGGCGAAGCGTCTTAAAAAAAAGATTTGGCACTTCAGCAATTTTGGAGTTTGTTTTTATTAGCAAAATAGCTCGACTTTTACAGCGATAGAAGGCTAAAAAGCGCATCATGTCTGGTCGAATCATATGCTCGGGCCAAGTAGGAGATTGAAAAATCAATAATAATCTGAGCATCGCAAAAACATTCGATGCTACAGGGTGGTAGAAGAATTGTAATTTAGAAGAAATGTCAATGTCAACCTATTTAATATATTTCAATTAAACGGATATTTTTTATCCACTTGAACTTTCCTGTCCTGCCAGACTGAATATTTTCAACCCAGCACCTGCTAAAATTGTATAAAAAACGCATATAAACCTGTCATTCAGTCGAGGCGGTCTTTTATGGCCGCCCCTCGATTCTTGAGTCATCATTAATGTTAAGAAAAAATTTCCCTTGTAAAACTTAATTTGGTGAAATTTGACAGAAAGCTAATAGATTGCCATATTAAGGTGAAAATAAAATTGTGTAACGATTTCATGAAACTCCAGCAGAGCGAACCTTCGGGATCTCATCTTTTTTTGAATCATCAGGAACATGGAAGGAGGGATTATGAACGATCTTATCAAACGCCGGAATCCATTCAAATGTTTCACGACTTTGATTTTATTGCTATCCATGGTATTGATGAGTGTGCCTTTGGCTTCAGCTCACGGCCCAAAAGGTCATAGCGGAGCCGAGTTCACTGCGCTAGAGGCAGTAAAAAAAGGAATCGAACTTTATGACAAGCTGGTGGCTTCCGGAAAACTTAAAGCACCCTGGGAAACGGATCTGAAAAATATCGAAGTATTTCTCGCGCCGAAATAGCAGCCAAAATAGAGATCTTGTTGTCAAATTCAGTCGCAGCAAAGGTGACCCCCAGTCTGTCTATATCTTCTTTACCGAAAAGGGAGACTACAGCGGCTCGAACTTTACAGGAAATTAGAGGTTTTGTAATACTTTAATCTTTTGAAAACATTGTCGCTTAAGTTATAATTAAATTTTTCCTGAAAGAACTCGTGAATAAGGGCTCATATTGAAAGAACCCGCCCAGGCTATTAATAAAGGTCTCTTTTTAAAAGGAGGTTTCATCCATAAAGTTAAATAGCATATGGTTCTTTCAAAACGATCCCTAATCCACTCAGACAGCTTCCAGCCAAAAATTTAATCATACCTTAAGCTCATTTGAGATCGATTTATTTCAAAGGACTATACTATTGCGAGGTTTTTAAACCATGGACAGCATCAATCTACAGCGACGCTCTAAGCCCGCTCAATGGGGGCCTCGTTTGCGTGCCTGGCCATTGACCGGAAAAGTATGGGCCACCATGATTGTCGTGATGATGTCTTTGGGTCTTATTGTTGCCCTTGGACAGATTGTCGTGCACGATATCATTCCTAGGTTCCAGGACGTCGATAAACACCTATCCATGAATCATGGTGAATCGGAAATGCATTCAGATATGCGGGGAGATTTATTCTCTGAAACCCCGGTAGAAAAAAAAGTTGTTCCATTTTACCAGACCGATGAGTTCATCTTTGCCTTAAAATTTACCCACATTCATATTTTCGGAATGAGCGGAATCTTTATTCTCATGGGCATCCTCGTTTTTTTTCTCGATGTTAGCCAAAGAATGCGAATCTGGCTGATTGTACTTCCTTTCATCGGCGTGGTCATCGACCTGGCATCGGTCTGGCTGAAGCTGTTCGTTGATCCAGTTTTCTTCTGGCTGCACATCCCCGGCGGTGTTTTATTCGGCGGGGTCTTTGCCGTTGATGCTGTTCTTATATTATGGCAGATGTGGGCGAATCCTTCAAAAAATATATAACGGATCGATTCGAAAAAAATATATATACACTTATAACACGAATTGATTCAAAATTTGATTCAGCCTTATAGCGTGGGTATTTTTTATCCATCTGGATCACCTTCCGGCATGAAATCGGGTAGTTTCTATCCACTTTTAAAGGACTTTTCAAAAACAAAAATAATTTTATTGATACAAAAACGAATAATACTTGCAAAAATAGACCGTTAAACATAAATACCACAATGTGGCATATTTCTTGCTGTGTGAAAGCACAGAATACTACAAAGGGAGTATGGCCATGGAACAATCAACAACATCCAACCAAATATTTATTGACCCGGTTTGCTTGATGAAAGTGGCTCCGGGTAAAAAAAATATCGTGTTTACTCACCAGATGCGAACCTACTATTTCTGCGCAGAGTCCTGCCGCAAAGCTTTTGAAGCAAATCCGGACAAGTATCTGGAGTCAATGTCTTTTAAGCGCAAAGGATGGTGGAGCCGTTATTTGGATCGGTTGAACAGGGCCACCGGCGGCAAGCCGCCGAAATGCCACTAATGGGTATGAGACTATTTAAAATCTTCAGAATTATAGGAGGCACGACATGAAGCAGTTTTTACTTAAAAAATTATCCTTCGCGTTTGTAGTGGCAGCGGTTGCCTTCATTGCTCCCGGCAATTCATCGGCTGACCCTTCCATCTGGGCGCCACCGGAGCTGGCCAAGCTTATTGAAGAGGGTTTGGAAAAAAATCAGGATATCCAGAGTCTGGGGTCTAAAGTAAAAAGCCTCAAAGAAGAAGTTTCGTTTGCGGGATCATTGAATGATCCCCGCATTGGTATCGCTTTGCTGAATCTTCCAACCGACACATTCAGGTTTGACCAGGAGCCTATGACCCAGAAGCAAATTTTTATCGCCCAGAAAATACCATGGTTCGGCAAATTAAGCCTCCGTTCCCAAAGGGCGGCAATGAAGGCCATTCGTCAAGAAGCGATCCTAAATGCAAAAAGGCTGGAACTCGCCCGACAAATTGCTTCGGCATATTACGAACTGGGTTTTATTGCCAGTGGTCAGAAAATCAATGAGAGACTCATTAAAATATTGACCCAGCTTCTCAGGGTGTCGGAGGCGAGATATACAACGGGTCAGGGCCTTCAGCAAGATGTTTTGCAGGCCCAGGTAGAAGTGGGCAAACTTTTAGATGAACAGATCACTTTGGACAAAAAGTACCGCACACTGGAAGATCGGATCAACAGTCTGCTGAATCGGGAGAGTTTCACCCCTGTAATACCACCTGAAAATCTGCCGTTTCCTGATCTGCTACTGAAAGGAGAGGAATTACAAGATCGTGCTTTGAAGATGAATCCCTGGCTGAAAGTCAAGCTGGCTGAAATCAATCAGGCTAGTGTGGAGGTTGAGCTGGCCCGAAAGGATTATTGGCCGGATATGGATTTTAAAGTGGCTTACGGTCAGCGAGACGAGAGTCAGAGCGGCCAGGACTGGGCGGATTTTTTTTCAACCTCTGTTGTCGTGAATATCCCCCTTTGGCAGAGAACCCGGCAGGACAAAAAGCTGGAAGCAACCAAATTGAGTCACAAGGCTGCCTCACAGTCTTATCAAAATTTAGCGAACGGCCTTCCTCATAAAGTAGACGCACTGGTAAGCGACATCCGAAACTTACGGAAAAACTACAAGCTGATTACAGATGCGCTGATCGTCCAGGCAGAGCAGTGGGCTCGCTCATCCTTAACAGCCTATGAGGTTGATAAGGTGAATTTCAATACCACGATTACTGCTCAAGTTCGTTTGCTTCGCTTCGAACTTCAGTCCGAAAATTACTTGTTCAGCCTCTATAAAAAACGTGCAGAACTCGAAGAGGTTTTGGGCGCACCGATTTTGTTTCAGAATCCAGGTGATAATGTATCTCATTTGAATAAGGAAAAAACATCATGAAGCAAATTATAAAAAAAAATATTCTTCTTACAACCTTTGGTTTGATCGGTGGGTTGACATTGCTCATCACTACTACGGGTTTTGATATGAACCTTTTCGGCGAACCGATTCTCACGGTAAAAAAAGTCTTGGCCGCGGAAAATGAACTCAAAGCAGGAATGATCGATCCTGAAACCGGCAAAAAAATCAAATACTGGGCCGCCCCCATGGACCCGACCTATATTCGAAACGAACCGGGCAAATCTCCCATGGGGATGGATTTGGTGCCGGTTTACGAGGAAGAGGGCGGTGAGAAAGAACCGGCTTCGACCATCCGTATTGACCCGGTGACCATTCAAAATATGGGAGTTCGTATGGGACGGGTAAAACGCAAAACTCTGGTTAAACACATTCGAGCATTCGGCAACATTACCTACGATGAAAAACGGATCTATGCGATCAATACCAAGTTCAACGGATGGATTGAAAAACTGTATGTGAATTTTATCGGCGAGATGGTGAAAAAAGGCCAGCCCCTTTTCGATATTTATAGCCCTGAGCTGGTTACGGCTCAGGAGGAATACCTTCTATCGCTTCAATATAACGCAAGTTTAAAAGAAAGTCCTTACCCCAGTATCCGGGAAGGAGCTCAGCGACTTTTGAAAGCCTCCCGTACCCGACTGAGATACTGGGATCTGAGTGAGAAGCAGATTAAAAAAATAGAAAATACCGGTAACGTTCAAAAGACAATAACCATATATTCTCCAGCCAAAGGCGTGGTCATCGATAAAATCGCTTTTCAGGGTCACCATGTAAAAGCAGGTGAACACCTGTATAAAATCGCCGATCTTTCAAGGGTATGGGTGGATGTGGAGATTTATGAGTATGAGCTTCCCTGGATTAAGAAAGGGATGTCTGCAAAGATGGAGTTGTCCTACATCCCGGGTAAAACTTTTACCGGTAAAGTACTGTATGTATATCCGTTCCTTACAGCCAAGACCCGAACGGCCAGACTTAGATTGGAATTTCCCAATCCCGATTATCAGCTAAAGCCGGACATGTATGCCAATGTGAATCTAGAGTCCGCCGTTGCCGGGGATAGTTTGGTTATTCCTCAGGAAGCGGTCATTGACAGCGGTGTTCGCAAGGTCGTTTTCGTGGCCCTGGGTAAGGGGAAATTCCAGCCTCGCGAAGTCAAGCTTGGTTTGGAAGGCAATGATAATGAATTTCAGGTATTGGATGGCCTTAAGGAAAATGAACAGATCGTGATTTCCGCTCAGTTCATGCTCGATTCGGAAAGTCGTCTGCGTGAGGCCATTCAAAAAATGCTGGAAGTTCGGCAGCAGAGTGATCCCTCGGTTCCTTCTGAAACCATGAAAATGGAAACAGATGATCTCGATGTGTCAGATATGAAAATGGACGAAATGACCGAAACTCCGAAAACGCATCAAGAATAATTGTCGGAGGTTGCTGATATGACTGGATTGACTCTTACAAATTTTAGAATCAGAACGAGGAACCTGAGATGATAGTAAAAATCATAGACTTGTCTATTAAAAATAAATTTCTGGTAATCCTGATGACTTTTTTTGTGATTGCGGCCGGCATCTATGCAATGTTGAAGACACCACTGGATGCCATACCGGATCTCTCTGACGTTCAGGTGATCATCTTTACCGAGTATCCGGGTCAGGCACCTCAGGTTGTAGAGGACCAGGTGACCTATCCGCTGACAACGGCCATGCTTTCGGTACCGTTTGCTAAAACCGTCCGGGGTTATTCCTTTTTCAACCTTTCTTTTGTATATATTATTTTTGAAGACGGTACGGATCTTTATTGGGCCCGCAGTCGGGTACTGGAATATTTAAACTTTGTCTCCGGGCGTCTTCCCCAGGGGGTAACGCCCTCTTTGGGGCCGGATGCCACCGGTGTGGGCTGGGTGTATGAATATATCCTGGAAAGTGATCGACATGATCTTGCCCAGCTTCGTTCTATCCAGGACTGGTTTTTGCGTTACGAACTTGCCAGTGTCCCCGGTGTTTCCGAAGTGGCCTCTATCGGCGGTTATGTCAAGCAGTATCAGATCATCGTTGATCCCAACAAGCTGCGGGCATACAACATTCCCCTTCACAAGATCAAAATGGCCGTTCAGCGAAGTAATAAAGATGTGGGCGGGAAACTGATCGAGATGGGGGAGACCGAGTTTATGGTTCGGGGACTCGGATACATCAAGAGCATTGACGATCTCAACAATATACCTCTTGGAGTCGATCAGCGGGGCATACCAATTTTGCTCAAAAATGTTGCCACCATCAAGATCGGCCCGGAATTACGGCGGGGAATCGCTGACTATAACGGTACCGGCGAGGTCGTCGGCGGCATTGTGATTATGCGGTTCGGAGAAAATGCCCTCAAGGTTATCGAAAATGTCAAAAAACGGCTGGAACAACTCAAATCGGGATTGCCCGAAGGCGTTCGAATAAGAAGCGTCTACGACCGGTCAGGCCTGATTCTGCGCGCCGTGAACAACTTGACAAAGACCCTCATTGAGGAAAGTGTTATTGTGGCGTTGGTTTGCATCGTTTTCCTGCTTCACCTTCGCAGTGCTTTTGTGGGCATTTTCACCCTGCCGGTGGGCGTGCTGATCAGTGTTATTATTATGGAACGGCAGGGGATCAACGCCAACATCATGAGCATGGGAGGCATCGCTATTGCTATGGGCGCCATGGTGGACGCGGCAATCGTGATGATCGAAAACGCCCATAAGCATATCGAACACGAAGGCGGCAAAAAGCCCCACTGGGAGTTGATCGCGGATGCCGCTAAAGAAGTGGGGCCGGCTTTGTTTTTTTCGCTATTGATTATCGCTGTCAGTTTTCTGCCGGTGTTTACCCTGGAAGCCCAGGAAGGGCGGCTTTTCCGTCCGCTGGCTTTTACCAAGACCTATGCTATGATGGGCGCTGCGTTCCTGGCAGTGACCGTCGTGCCGGTTTTAATGGGCTATATGATTCGCGGAAAGATAAGGCCCGAAGGAAAAAATCCGATTAATCGTTTCCTGGTCTGGGTCTACCACCCGATTATTAAGCTGGTGCTAAAAGCCAAAATTTTGGTGATTTTGCTGGCGGTAGTAGTCCTGGCCGTTAGCTACATTCCCTGGAAACATATCGGTTCTGAGTTTATGCCCCCGTTAAACGAAGGTGATCTGCTTTATATGCCCACAACCCTGCCGGGTATTTCGGTGACCAAGGCCAAGGAACTTTTGCAGCAGACCGACCGTATTATCGCCACCTTTCCGGAAGTTCACCACGTGTTTGGCAAAATCGGCAGGGCCGAGACGGCCACCGATCCTGCGCCCCTTTCCATGATAGAGACGACCATTATGCTGAAACCCGAATCCGAGTGGCGCGAGGGTATGACCATGGATAAACTGATAAGAGAACTCGATAACTCCATTCAGTTTCCAGGGTTGACCAATGCCTGGACCATGCCGATCAAAACCCGTATCGACATGCTTTCCACCGGGATCAAGACACCCGTTGGAATCAAGCTCATGGGTGAAGACCTCCAGGTCTTAAGCGACCTGGGAGTAAAGATCGAAGCGGTGATGCGGGAGGTGCCCGGCACCCTTAGTGTCTATGCGGAGCGGGTTACCGGTGGAAATTTTTTAGACTTTCATATCAAGCGTAAAGAAGCCGCCCGTTATGGTCTGACCACCGGCGACGTTCAGGACATCATTATGACAGCCATCGGCGGGATGAATATTACCCAGACCGTAGAAGGGCTGGAGCGATATCCGGTGAACCTGCGTTACGGATCCGAGCTTAGAGATACACCGGAAAAATTGAGGCGCATTCTGGTCCCGACCCCGACGGGAGCCCAGGTGCCAATTACCCAACTGGCCGATATTCGGATCGTCAAAGGGCCGCCGGTGATTAAAAGTGAGAACGCCCGTAACACCGCCTGGATTTATATAGATATTACCGGCATCGATGTAGGGACCTATGTCAAAAAAGCACAGCAGATTGTCAACGAAAAGGTGAAACTGCCTCCCGGCTACAGCTTGATCTGGAGCGGCCAGTACGAATATATGGTGCGGGCCCAGAAACGTCTCATGATTGTGGTACCGATGACCCTGGTCATCATCTTCTTGCTGCTGTATTTTAATTTTAAAAATGTCACCGAGAGCCTCATCGTGATGCTGAGTGTACCGTTCTCTCTTACCGGCGGCCTGTGGTTCATGTATCTGTTGGGTTACAACATGAGCGTCGCCGTTGGCGTGGGATTTATCGCCCTGGCGGGCGTGGCCACCGAGATCGGGGTGATTTTGTTGGTTTATCTCGACCTGTCCTACAAAAAGTTTACATCCCAATATAAGGAGAACTTCAACCGCGAACTTCTGTATAAGGCGATTGAGGAAGGCGCTGCGTTGCGGGTGCGGCCGATCATGATGACGGCTGTGGCCATCATGGCTGGACTGCTGCCGATCATGTGGGGCCATGGTACCGGATCAGAAGTGATGAAGCGAATCGCTGCACCCATGGTGGGCGGTATGGTGAGTGCAACTCTTCTAACCCTTCTCGTGGTACCGGCAATATACGGATTGTGGAAGGAATGGGGTTTACCAAAGGATAATTCTGTCCAAAAGAGAGAACAATAAAAGATGATGAACTCGTAAAAAGTCTGATTTTGCTCGATGTCGTTCACAAAAGACTTTTTGCAAAGCCGTCAAAGATAAAAAGGAGAAGTTATCATGAAAAAAACGATCGCAATTTTTATAATGTTCATTACCATCGGTTTGGTTTCGTCAAATTTTGGAACTGCAGGCACATCCCATGAAGGGCACGGAAAAGCAGACACGCCTGCACCAGCTGCAATGGAACACACCGGCATGACAGATACATTTAAGCACGAAGCAGTGGATAAACATATCCGAGCAGAGTTCAAGATTATGAGCCTGGCAAGCATGAATATGAAAGATCCAAACGGTGCAACCCATCACGTTATGGTAAACCTGTTTGATGATTCCACGAACCATCCGATTAAAGATGCTGTTGGAAAGGTTAAAGTCGTCGGACCGGACGAAAAGGAGCAAACAAATACACTGAAAAACTACAATGGGACTTTTGCAGCTAACTTTACATTTAGCAAAAACAGTAAATACGGTGTAATTTGTTTGGTGAAAGTGGATGGCGAGAAGCATCTTTACAAGTTCTGGTACCCACATGGCTAACCCTTGGTGCATGACAAAATTCACCTGTTGGCGCACTGAAGTTCGGCGAAGAAAGATTGGCAAAAGAGCGAGTGGTCCGAATGCTTCCGGATAAAGGAGAGTTCGATGATCAAAAGTCTAAAACAAAAGTTATCGCTTTTGTTAATACTCCCTGTGGCATTGCTTCTTTTTTTCGCGGGCTTTTCAGGATTTATATATGCTAGGAAAGTCCTGATCGATGAATGGCAGGAGGCGGCGATTCTAAAGCTGGAACGCGCTGCGCATTATTTGGACATGCGGTTAGGTCGTCCAATTGAGTGGATTGAATTATTCCACGATACTGCCGAAAGCCGTGGCGGGCCCGGGACCCAGGAATTGATTCTAACCCGGCTGCAAAATATGGAGGGTGTCATAAACGTCAACCTGAAATGGACGGACAATCATTCAGATTCTGCCCATATGGTCATGCAAGAGCATCATATGGAGGGTAGAGATATGATGCAATTTCACCGGGCAAGAATCTCCGAAGTGACACCACCGCGTTACGATGCACAGACCAGACAAAAAACGGTGACCTTGATTTCAGATTTTAAGGATGAATCCGGCCAGCTTGTTGGCCGGTTGGAGGTATCCCTTGGTTTTGATTTTCTCATGCAGGATATTAAAAAATATGGATGGTGGGAAAGTAGCATGATCTGTCTGGTCGATTTGTCAGGCCGGTATCTTGCCCACAGCACCGCCATGCAGAACAGAACCCGGCTGGGAGAAACCAAAGATCCGGTTGAACTGTCCGTAATGAAGAGTATGCGCGAAAAACCATATGGAACTCACCTGGGCCCCGGACATCCACCCAGGATGGTGAGCGGCTTTTACCGGATTCAGAAAGCCCCTTGGGTGATTGTAATGTTTGCACCCGGAAAAAATATTCTGGCACCGATCCTCGAATTTCGCTTCTATTATGCTGTTGCTGGAAGTTTTTGTATTATATTAATCTTATTGCTGATTCAATTTGTCGGCGGCAGGATGGTTCGCCAAATCAGAAAAATTTCAGATGCAGCAAAACAAGTTGCCAAGGGAGAGTACATGAGTCCACTTCCCATAACTTCTTCAGATGAAATCGGACAATTGAAAACCAGTTTTAACACTATGGTCGAAGGTTTAAAAGAAAGAGATTTCATCCGTGATACCTTTGGGCGATACGTAAATAAGGAATTTGCCAGAGAGTTGCTTAAACGTCCTGAGGCCAGCAGGCTGGGTGGAGAAAAACGAAAAGTGGCTGTTTTAATGGCCGACATCCGCGGCTTTACACCGGTATCGGAACGCTTAACTCCAGAGGAAACTATTCGTATTTTAAACCATTATTTTTCTCACATGATTATAGTGATCCGGAAACATCATGGAATTATCGTCGACTTTTATGGGGATGGCGTACTTGTTTTTTTTGACCCCCTTGATGGGCCAATCAAACCCGTTGTTCGGCAGGCCATCAATTGTAGTCTTGAAATGCAGCGAGAAATGGAACTCTTCAATGCAGAAATGAAAATAGAAAAACTGCCTGAATTACAAATCGGTATTGGTGTTAATGTCGGCGATGTTGTTGTGGGAAATATTGGTTCGGAAATAAGAGCTAAGTATGGCATTGTCGGATCGGCAGTAAACATTACTCAAAGGATTCAGACCCAAGCTAAAGAAGGTGATGTGATCATATCAGATTCTGCCTATGGCTTTGTAAAAAAAGATTTGAAAATAAGAAAATCTTTTTCAGCTCAGCTAAAGGGTGTCAACGAGAAAACGCTTTTGTATATAGTTGAAGGTATGCAAAACAAACCCGAATCAGGAGGTTAGAAAAACCATCCTTTTGATTAGTTGCTTTATGACTTCTGAAAGGAGGTTATATGAAAAAGCTATTTATTATCGCTGCTGTTATTATCGGATTAAATATAGGATCTATTGTATTTGCCGAAGACCTGAAGGTTGGAGGCTACGAACAGTTTCACCCTAACCAGGTAACCGATAATCATATTGGGGCCGGGTGGGGACATAAGTCCATGACGTATGGGATGATGAATCTTATGTCGGGGATGACGACCCAGGCAGCTAAAATTATACGCTCAGGGAAGGCTTCTAAGGAGATGAATAAGAGATTGGCAGAAATATTGGAACACGTGGCAGAAATGCTGAACTATGCACCTTCTTATATGATGGGCGTCAAAGTTGTGGATTCAAACATGATTAATCTAATGCAAGGTATGTTGAAAGATCTTGAAAAAATGCGTAAACAAGTCGGTATAGAATGAACTGAAAAATTTCAAGTGGTGGAATAATCACCATTTCTTTCACAAAATCAAATACATGAAATGAGTAATCCTTTCAGCAATATTTTCAAAACCGGATATGTCCTTAACGACAAATGGGTGATCATCGAATTTATCGGCAAAGGCGCCATGGGCGAGGTTTATCGCGTCCATCAGCTGAACCTTAAACGGGATGTGGCCATTAAGGTCATCTCCCGGGAAATGCTCGCTTCTTTGGAAGACGATCCGGAAGAGATTGAAACCGCCATACAAAGATTCCGGCGTGAAGTTCAGGCCATGGCTCAGGTTCGGCATCCCAAGGTCGTGCAAATTTTCGACTATGGTTCAGCCTTAATCCATAAAGAGGACCATGATATTCCGGTTGAATATATCGCCATGGAGTATATTCCAGGGGCCACGCTTCGCTTTACCATGTCTGAAGAAGGATTCTATCCTGAACAGGATTTAATTGCAGCATGGCTTGCTGACTACTTTCTTCCATTACTCGAAGGTGTTGAAGCCATTCATGCCAAGGACATTTCCCACCGTGATCTCAAACCCGAAAACATTCTCATGGACGGAAAGACCCCCAAGATCGCCGACTTTGGTCTGGCCTGTTCTATTTGCATGAAACCCGTGACCCAATCCCTGGATGTAAAAGGAACGCCGGCTTATATGTCACCGGAACATTATTTCGACTTTAAAAAGGCTGATCGGCAGAGCGATATTTATTCGTTGGGGAAAATACTTTGCGAATCGATTGACGGCAAAATAACCTCAAAAAGTCTCCCGTTTAAACGTGCTGCCCTGTCAAATCCGGATACGCCGTTTTTTCAAAAACTGGACCGGATCATTCAAGATGCTACGGTCGAGAAAAAAGAAGAACGAATAACATCTGTTGGTGATTTGCGAAATGAAATTTTGGAGGCAATGGATATCTTAAAAAGTGTAACTGTGCCGGATGCCAAAGAAATTCCTAAGCACCTTGCTTTTCTGCATCAACCTCGGTTTATCTGGGCAGGTATTTTTATTGCCGTTCTATCCATGGCATTAATGAGTCTCTGGCACTTAATGGGTGAGCCCGGGAAAAAGACGGCAATTTTAAAGAGCCGACCAGTATCCCGAATTGAATCTTCAAAACCAAGTCCCATCAGGCCCTCAAAAGCTGAGCCTGCAAAATTTATCCTGGGCAGGGATGGAATTAGCATGCATTTCATTCCAGGCGGCGAGGTTGAAACAATAACAATAGAGTCAAAGGATCAAGGGCAAACCGTTCAGATATCATCTTTTTATATGGATGAAAAAATGGTGACGAATCATCACTTTGCTGAATTCTTAAACGAAGTCAAAAAAAACATAACTGTCGAGAACGGCATTGTAAAAAATGAAGGTGAGGTTTGGTTGTATATAGGTGAAGGAGCCGATATGAAGGAACAGATTTTCTATAAGCATGGGCGATTCCATTTGCGTGATACGGAATACGCAGCCCATCCTGTTGTTCGTGTTACCTGGTATGGCGCCTCAGCCTATGCAAACCACTACGGTAAACGTTTAGTTACAGAATACGAATGGGATTATGTGGTTTCGAAAAAAGATCTTCGCAACAAAATCTTTCTGATAGACAAATCATACATTCTTCAATCATACATTGATGAAGCACCTGCCAGAATCGAAACCCATACCCATATGATGGACATGGGCGCTTCATCCGACAGAACCATGAACCGTGATAAACCGTCTAATAACCAGAGGTTTGGAAAGAAAATTAGGGAATGGGCGATACGGATTGATGCGAGAAAAGAAAATCGTACTGAAACCGGACTTAAAGAGAATATTTTCTATCCGAGCCTTGTCTTTGATAAACCCAAATACTCGGATTTGAAATTTAAAAGCTTTAGATACCCGTGGGAAGCTTTCCTAGATGTTGGATTTAGATGTGCCATGAATTTAGGAAACGAATTTTGAACAAGACGAAAAACCTTTAAAGTACTCATATGTTCAACTTTATATTGCAAAAGCACTTCTAATGATTATTGTAGACGCAACTCAATTTTATTTTAGAACAGATACAAAACTCTCATACAAAATACCGCTGTTTTAACTTTTTACGAGGCAATTAAATGCTGGAGGATAGTCGATGGCTTTTGAAACCAAAGAACAAGTTCTAGAAAAGATCCTTTCCCAGGGAAAAACGCCGTGCCCTCACTGCGGCGTGGAAATGAATATATGGGAAGTCCCCCCTTTTACCTTTAGCGACGGCCTCGGATGGGGAACCCCTTATCTGTTTGTATGTTTTAATGATGAGTGTTCGCTCTATGTCAAGGGATGGGAAAACATAGAAGAAAACTATTCCCATAATGCATCATACCGGTGCATGAACTATCCAGGTACAAAGCAGTTTGAATGCATCCCTGTATTTAGTCCCGTGGGAGGCACGGGACAAATTATTGACGATCAGGTTCTGGTCGAGCAGGAGATGTTGAAAGAGAGAATTAAAAGGGGATTTTCTATTCTTACGGATGCCTATTTGTCCAAAGACGGTGTCACGGCAGTCCGGATGCTTCTTGATGCAACCGAGCCCCAACGCGTCCGTTTAAAAGCGGCGGAAATAGTGGGTGACATCGGGGAATTAGAAGCCATAGAACCTATCAAGAATTTAAGATTCGGGAATGAAATTATTCAGAAAAAGGTCGATGAAGCCGTGCAGAAGATTCATGAACGATATTTTACCCGGGAATGTCCTTTTTGTGCGGAGATAATAAAGAAAAGAGCAAAAATCTGCAAACATTGCAGACAAGATGTGGCCGGGCAGTGACGGCAACTTAATTAGGCGTTATCCGTTTCCGGTAAGATAATTCTCAGCCAGAGATCCGTAGACAACCGGTAGCGATTCAATAGCCGGTGGTTTGAATCCAAAGACGATTTCGAGAAAAACCATTGTTATGCGAAAGGTTGCGCCCCAAAGCACTTCACGGCCGTCCGGATACTTATGGACAAAACAGGGATAGTCTTTAATATCCGGATGGTTGCCGTTTTTGTTCGACATCCCGATATGTAATCGGTAACGTGCATAATGAGACGGGGTTAAAAGATTCCGTAAGGGAATGTGAACGACCCTTTCCACCTCCCAGTTCAGGGAAAATCTTTTTTGACGGCTTATCCAGCAAGCCATAGGATAGATCACCTTTCGAAACATAACAAGCTTTTGTGACGGAAGAGGTCCCAAAAACCTCACTCCCAGAGGGTTTAAGCGCATTTCTTCAACACTTTCTCTTAAACAGGTGGCAAACAGTAATGCCATACTTTGGGCTTCGTATGAATGGTGTTTGGACCACCATGTCCAATGCGACCACCGTGTCAATGGAGATCCCGGTAAGTATAAAAGCTTTGCAAGAATGGAATCGAGCGGAGAAGATATGCTCCCACCCGGGCAGCAAAGGTCCCCCGGCTGTTTTACCTTAAGGGACCGTTTGTTCAAAATTAAACAGGGTTTTGGAGCAGATCGTTTTCCTTGGTCATAAAGACCCAGCAAAAACAGCACGGCAGACGATATTGCCGAATCTTTAATCCCTTCTGAAAAAATGGGATCCTGACGATTTTTTTTATGAAGTGCATTGGTTATTTGTTCAATAAAGGCGGTGGTGTTTCCGAAAGAATGCGTCATTTTTATTCATCCATGGGCATTTTTGGTATATTAGGGATTATATTCTGATTTATACCATATGGCCGGCAAAAGATATCATTTATTATTCAATTTATTCATTCTTGAACTTTTTGCAGGTATGCGTTAAGTCGCAGTTCAACAAATGACCGGACACGTAGACACAGGAGTGGAGCGGGGGAGCAAACCCCGTGAACACATGCAAATCGTAGGCGGCTGTGGTTGCGGTAGCCATGCAGGCGTAAATTCCGCCTTGCGGGGCTGCGGGGGGCTTTTATTTCGGACTTTGCATCTCAGACTTCTTGTTCAAACCTAAGACAGAGATTTTATGAATGGGTAATACACAAACCATGGCCATATTGGGTCCCATGCGGATACCCTTTCTAATACTGCCGCCGGTATGTGTTGCTGTAGGGTCAGCCACTGCATTCTGGTCGGGAATCGAATTAAATCTGGTTTATTTGACACTCGCTTTTATCGGCGCTCTTTTGTCACACATCAGCGTAAATGCCTTCAACGAATATTATGACTTCAATAGCGGACTCGATTTCAATACTCGGCCTACGCCGTTCAGCGGGGGAAGCGGTACGCTTCCCAAAAACCCTGAAAAAGCGCATTATGCACTGATTCCCGCACTGATTCCATATATGGGGCGGAATGTTATCTTGACCCTATTAACCCCTGTCTTGCTTGCCATCGGTCTCTTTATCGGCTGCTGACAGATTCTTATTAGGAGGAATAAAATGTCTCAAAAATTGCCGGATGATTTTTTTAATTGGCTGGTTGATTTGCGTCGCTGGTTTCATCGGTTTCCGGAACCGGCTTATAAAGAGGAAAAGACGGCGGCCAAAATTTGTGAAGTGTTAGAAGGGTTTAAAGTGCCGTTTCAATCGGGTGTGGGAGGAACCGGTGTGGTGGCAAAGCTCCGTGCAAAGCATAAAGGCCCTGTAATCGCTTATCGTGCGGATATGGATGCGCTGCCCCTTGAACAGGAAAATACGGTTCCTTATAAATCCCGGAATGAAGGATTTATGCATGCCTGCGGACATGACGGGCATATGACCATTTCCCTGGGCGTCATTCGCTGGTTGATTGAAAACAGGTGGCGTCAGAACGGCTCCGGTGAAATCATATTTATATTTCAACCCGCAGAAGAAGGTGGGGCGGGTGCTATGGCGATGCTTGAAAGCGGTGTTTTTGATTCGGAACCGATTGAAGCCGCTTTTGCCGGACACATGTATCCTGAATTTCCTGTTGGGCATATCGGAATTGCCTCTGGAATCAGCAATGCTGCCGCAGATACTCTTATTATCCGAATAAAAGGCAAGGGCGGGCATGGTGCTTATCCGCATCATTGTAAAGATCCCATTGTTGCCGGTGCGCATCTGGTTACACAAATTCAGTCGCTGATCAGTCGGGAACTCCCGCCCCATGAAAGCGCTGTGCTGAGTATCTGTCGTTTCCATGCCGGAACCGCATCAAACATTATTCCCGAGAACGCCGTATTGGAAGGAACTCTCCGGACCCTTAAACCTGACGTTCGTGAACAAATAATAAAACGCCTCCAGGATGTCGTGCAAAGTATGGCCCGGTCGTTTGATATTTCAGCAACCCTTGAAGTGATTCAGGGATATCCTGTGCTGGTAAATGATCCAAAGCTCGTGAAGCACACTTTGGCTTGCGCAGAAGATGTACTGGGGGCGGATAATGTTCACACCGGACTTCCCAAAATGGGTGCTGAGGATTTTGCCTACTTTTGTCAGAAGTGGGGGGGTGTGTTGGTGGGTCTTGGGTGTCACGATCCGCGCAAAGGCTTGCAGTACGGTCTACATTCCCCATATTTCAATATTGACGAAAAGGTTCTGGATGTGGGGACCCGGCTTTTCGGACAAGTTCTCATGCGGTATATGGAAAATTGTTAGCCTTTCTCAGAATAACATTTCGTTTTAGCCGCAGGATAATTCCGTTTCCATCGGCAAGAACTCGCAAATAAAACCGCGTAAGAGCGAACAGGGCTAAGGTGTTAAGATTACACTGCGTGAATATGATAATCATCAATAATTTTGGCTACATCTATGCTGTTCGCTTTAACGCGCTCTAATTTACTCAGACAGCTTCCCGATGGAAACGGAATCATCCTGAGGCTTACTAAAATTGTGACAGTAAATTCCAACCCATCCGGAAGATCAAAAAACATTGCCGAGATAATCTTCCTTTTCCATGGAGGTATAAGAAGATATGCTCGGAAGTCCAAGTGAATTTATTGCAAAATCAATAAGTTGATTGTAGCTAAAATGCAAACCCATCTTTTCGTAGTATTTTTCTAGAATCCTTTTTGGCCTGAATTCTTTGAATTTGCACGGTATTGAAAGTGTTGGGAGATTTTCCTGGGAGATCACTTTCAATATGTCGTTGTTGTTGTATTTAATCAAAGGTCTAAAAACCTGATAACCTTCCTTCATCGTTAAAAGTGGATAAAAACGCTGAGCTGTTTCCTTAAATCTTTTATTTTTTTCAATCCCTGTCCCCTGATCATAATTAGAAGAAATGTTGTTTAGAAAATTTTCTAAGGAATAGCTGACGATGTCCCAAAGAGAGTAACTAACGATGAGGACAAGGCTGCTCCAGTCCTCTATGGAGCGGGTCAGAATGCTTTTAAGTAGCTTTCTCCTTCGTTCTTGACATAAAAGACATGGATTTTTTGAATTCTTAAGGTCGTCATCCGTCTTGCCCATGTCATGCCAAACTATAGGTGCCCCCCGTTTAATCCAATAAGAATCGATCCTTTTTATTTCTTCGCGGGTATATCTGTGAACCGGAAAGACTCCGGTATGCGCCGTAAAATTGAATCCGAATTCTTCCCTGGCCCTAATGATGAAATCCATAACCACAGACGAGTCTTTGCCCGCTGAAAACAACAGGATAATATTTTTGTTATAAAAGCTTTCGAGTATCCGTTTATGTTCCGCTCTCCATTGAGTATAATTTAAGTCTGAGTACATATTTGCCTTTAAAATGAAATAGAGGATGATATTGATATGATTTCGGAATCATAGGATAATATATTCCTCAATCGTTGAGAATCGACTTTAACGCCCAATCCAGGGCTATTCAAAGGCCCTGCTTTACCGCCTGGCTCAAAAGATACATTTTCAAAGGTCGTATTTTCCTTTAACATGAATTCGTCATAGGAGCCATCATAGTATACGGCATCCCGGCAGAGAAGACACAGAGCCCTGCCTGCAGCAGATAGAATGCCTGATTCGCCCAGCTGACATCCGACTTGGAAAAGAATGCCCTGGGTCCGAAGAAAGTCAATTATCTTGAGTGAATTTCTAAATCCGCCGCATTTGGATAGTCTTACGTTGATCATCTTATAATAGCCCTCTTCAGCAATCTTTTTAATATCGACTAAAGAGCATGCCGACTCATCGGCCATCAGGATCACCCCATCGGTCTGCATACGGCCGGCAAAATCGGCTATGTCCGGATCCTTCGGCATCATCGGCTGTTCAACCACCTTGATTTTGTATTTTTTAATCAATGGGATGTGCTCAAAGGCAAGCTTGCGGTTCCAGGCACAATTGATATCCACCCTAAGATCATGGTCCCCTCTAAACACCGAGTCAACTGTTTCAACTATTTCTTTATTTTGTTCGAAATCTTTGCCTAGTTTCAGTCGGAGGGTATTGATTTTCATTTTCTTAATCAATCGGCATAGTTCCATTATCTTCTGATGATTATCCAGTGGGATTGCTGCACCGTAATGAATATTGTCGGCAATGAAATCTTTGGAAAAATAGTCCGTGATGTATCGATCCTGACTTTTACCTAAGGCGTCTAATAACGCTGTTTCAATGGCGCAGATCGCAGCATTCTGCTCCTTTCCACGCGTAATATCATCGATGAAATGCCATATCTGTGAGATATCGTTCAATTCCCGGGGGAACGTATTTTGCTGTATGAAATAGCGAATGCTTTTGGACGTACTTTCCGGGGACTCGCCCGTTACGTAGGATCTGGGTGCGCCTTCTCCGAATCCTATAATTTCTCCCTGTTCGGCTATGATCTCGACTATGATATTATTGACATGGGATCTTTTTCTTAAAGAATGAGAAAAATCGAATAAAAAAGGGAGGTTTATCCGATGTATTTTGACTTGGTCTATTTTCACGATTCCTTCCTTGCGTCAATTGAGCGTGATGATTGATTGGAATGGTCGGATGGCAAAGTCAGGGTAAATACGGTTCCTTTATTGACCTTGCTTTTTACCTCAATGGTCCCGTCATGATCCTGCATATTCTGATGGGCGATAAACAGACCAAGGCCGGTACCGCTATGAAGACTGCTTTTGTGTCTTGTGGTAAAATAAGGATCGAATACATTGTCAATCATCGATTGATGGATCCCGGGGCCGTTATCTTTGATTTCGATGCAAATGGTATCCGGGCGTCCCTTTTTGACGCAGTTTTTTGTGGCAAACTCGATCTTTCCGCCTTCGGGAGTGAAATCAACCGCATTGGAGAGCAGATTCAGAATTACCTCTTTTATCTTTTCACTATCCATCCAAACCTCTTCGATGTTGGGGTCGAATCGACGGGAAACGTTAATTTTTTTGGCATTGCTCTGGGGTGAAACCAGGAGAATCATTTTATCGATGAGGTTATGAAGGTTATTAAACTCGAAATGCGACTCTTTTTTTTTGACAAGATCTAGGAGTTCCGTAATGAGGTTGTTGATCCGACCGGTTTCTTCCAGTGCAATATTATGGAAGTTTTCCCGGAATTCTTTATCATCGTATTTCTGCGGCATCATCTGGATGAACGTTCCGATGGCAGTCATGGGATTTTTTATTTCATGGGCCAGCCGTGCCGCCAGGTTGCCCAACAAAGAGAATTTTTCGGAGCGACTCAAAAGGGCTTGGGATTTTTTCAGCGCCACCATCTGTTCTTGGAGTCTGCTGTAAAGTCTTGCGTTCTCTATGGCTATGGCGATCTGCGGTGCGAAGATCTCCAGTGTTTCCCGAGTTTCCAGAGGGACGCCTCTCCCATCGACCGCATCAGTGGCAATGACCCCGATTACCTTGGAACGGGTAATAAGGGGGGCAACATAAACCGAAGTCGGTTTGACATGGGTCAACATAATATTTTCTTTTCTAAGGCTCGAATCCTTTACCTCAGGCACATATTCCGGCCGGCCGGTATTGGTTACCCTTGCCAGGATATTGCTTAAACGATCAAGGGGAACTCTGTAGTTTCTGATTTCATCGGGCATTTCGCCGTTTAAGCCCATGCCGTGAATATATTCAAGACTCCCTTCATCTTCATTAACGAGCATGATTAAGGCACGGTTGATCCGGCATACGTTGGACAGAAGATTCATGATTACGGTGAGGAGATGTTCCAAATCGAGTAAAGAAAGGATCGCTTTGCCCGTCTCGTGGATGGCCGTCAGCTGCTTTATTTTATAGTTCAGCTCTAAATTGAGTTGATTGACCTCTTCATATTTTTCGTCGATTAATTTTTTATCTTCCTCCATTTCAGCAATGGTTTCCATAAGCACCGATTTTGTGGTGAAAAACTTTGAAAAAATCTCATAAAGTCTGTTTCGGTGAGACCATTTTATATGATATTCGCAGTAGGGGGCGCCTTCAAAGTAGCAGCATTTTTCCTTAAGAATGATGGGTTTCCCTCCCCATATGAGGGGCATGGAAGTATATGTTCCTTGATTATACAGGCATATGTCTTTAGTTACATCCATCTCGGTATTCCAGTGCAGGCGCATTACGGCCCTATTTCTCTCAATTTTAATAATGGCCACTTTTTTACTTTTGTTCCACTTGTCATTTATTTTTTGAGCGTTTTTTATAAGTTTTTTTATCGACCAGAACGTCTTGATGATGATCCGTTGAGCATAGCCCAGAGAGGCTTCTTCAAAAGCGTTCCTGCCCATTTTGAAGGCGGCCATTTCATCATTCAACATACATCTCGCCCGTTCGTATAATTTCGAAATAATCTTGCAGGAAACCCAATTGTTGGGATCACTTAAAAAACTTTCAGGGTCTGAAAGAACATCGATTTCGGGATCAAGGTTATCGAGAAGGCTGGAATAGTCACCCTGATATTGATCCTTCACATAATTGATGATGACCCTGGAATTAATACAGCTTGTTTCTTTTTCCATTTTTTTTTCATCATAAAGGTAAATTTCGGGTGCTTCTTTGATCTGACATAAATGGATTATAAATTTTAGTTAAATCAGGGGCTAACTTCCGGAACGTTGAAAGGCTTTCTCCCTGCACGTTAAATATCGTCCTGCTCTGGTCCTTGAAGCATTCGTCCGGGAGGGAACTGTCCGTTAGCGCCTGGGCTGGAAGCCTGAAAAAAGGCATGATGTTTAAGAGCGCATTCTGAAGTTTCGGCGTGTAATTGGAAAGATTGAAGATTTTTTTAGAATAATCCAGAATGGTTTCAAAATCTAAGTATTTAGAGGGCTGCCGGACAATATTTTGCCCAAAAACACCGTTGTCATCAAAAACAACATCCGGAAGGGAAACGGCAAAGTCATATATATCGGTTTTTGGATATACATGACATTCTCCGATCTTAAAAACATGTCCCCCCGGGCCTGTGTTCTTTGACAACGTTTGGGCAAAGGCAAGGCTTTTTTCAAGATCTTCTTCCGAATCACCCGGATATCCGGCGATCATGAAGATCATCATTGGGATTTCATTCCGGGCGGCTTCTTTGAATATAGCCATGGTATTTGCCATATATTTTTCATAGTGCGATTTGTCTCTGACCTTATTCATCCGTCTTAATGTATGGTAGCTGGCCGACTCAAAACCAAGGGCAATTGCCCCGCAAACATCTGAAATTTCTGATATTATGGATGGATCCAGAACATCGCAACGGGTTTCAAAATTCACTTTTAAACCCAAGGATCGAAGCAATGGGAAGATGTCAAACGACTTGAAAAGCGCATCGCTGACCAACAGGGTATGGGCATTGGTCTGATGTCGTAAATTTTTCAGATCGAGATGGATTATGTCATTGGGGACTGCTTTTCTGTGGGGTCGTATGGACGATTCCATACAAAAATTACAGTTATAAGGGCATCCCCGGCTGAAAGCATACGGCAGAATATCATATCCGCCGGGATTTTTTAATAAACTTGGATTTAGAAGCGCTTTTTTGCCAAGATCAAATGGTTTTCCTTTTTGGGTGAGGTGGATTTTGCCGTTTATTTTCCAAACCAGGTTGGGAATGTTATGGTCAATGGGATTTTTGCCGCTTTCTAAGGATTCAATGATCTTGAGTGCGGATATTTCACCTTCACCCAACACGATCAAATCGACGGCTGAAGTTCTGGAAAATATTTCTTCGTAATAAAGGGTTGGAAAGTAACCGCCTAAAAATATAAAAATATCCGGATGAAGGGCCTTGATAAGGTCGCACAAGTTGACGACTTCTTCCGCCTGTGAAATCGCTGTGCATGAGATTCCGATCCCCTTGGGTTTTATTATGGACAGATCTTTTAAGAATTCTTTGAATATCTGTTCTTTTCCATCTTTGGTAAGGGGTAAACCATAGTCCATGGGTATGGATGTAACTTTTATTTCGACATCGGGGAGGTTGAATTTAACAAAGCTTGCGATTTCCATGATGGGCAATGGATAAGCAGGAACATACATTCCTGTATTTTTTGAAATCGGTTCAACAAATAAGAACATCGTAGAATCCTTTTTAAATAGGGGAAGGTTTCAGAACAGGAACCGATGCCGGTGTTTTGATATCGGCACCAGAGGGAGCGAACTCATCCAACCCTTTGTATTTCTTCCACTGATACCATTCTTCGGGATATTTGTATATATAATGTT
>PVMK01187982.1_pt1 | contig 77179 bp, 62 predicted proteins | sample 1853481 | NCBI WGS metagenome assembly PVMK01 (sample SAMN08533507, study PRJNA380276) | Marine sediment metagenome, whole genome shotgun sequencing project.
TGCTGTACTTCCTTTTAAAGCAGCTACGTCATAGTTTCCAGCAGCTACCGTGCCAGGAATAGTTACAGTGATTGAACTTACACTGATGCTATCCGGGGTCAGTATAGTTGTGGAACCATCTGAAGCTGTCAGACGTACAGCGGAAGTCCAGTCAAACATGCCTAAGTACGTGTTTGTAAATGCCGTACCGGTAAGGTTTACTACTGTGTCCGTGCCGGCAATTGCAACTAACACATCGGTACTGCTGATAGTGGGAACTATTTCGCCAGTACCAGGTGCAGCATCAGCCGATATGAAGCCGTGACAGCCCCAGCAGTCATCATTGTTTCCAATATGACCGTATCCGGCGTTCTCCTGGCCAACATCGATGGTGGTGCCTGCATCATCTGAGTCCATCTGAATGTTGTGGAGTGATTCAAGACCGTGACAGTTTTCACACCATCTTACACGGTCTGCATCATGACCTCCGGGAGCATGCGGGTTACCGGCTTTATGACACCATACACATTTTGCCGGTGCCTCTGTACCGCCGAGCCTGTTTTTGTATATTCCGGAGCCATGGTGAGTATCATGGTTGTCAACAGCTACAACACCACTTGCACCATCGGTGCCCGCATCATGGCAGTAAGTACATGCACCCTCGAACGCAACCTCGACAGTTTGATCACAGAATTCATTTCCGTTTGTACATGTTTCTGTAACGGGGCAATCCGAATCCTCATTACAGGCTTGTGCTGTTGTCGTACTACAGTTTCCTTCAACACAGTCGCTGTTATCTTCACACGCGACTTGAGGTGCTACCGGTAAACCTGATGATCCGACTATACACTCGTGACCGTGGTTACTTGGTTCAGGTGTTACGAGTGAAGGTGTGTACGTGGGGATAACGTGTCCATCGTCACAGGATTCTACAGGATCGCATGTTTCAGTTGCTGGGCATTCTGAAGCAGAATTACACACATTTCCTGCAACAGAACACTCTGATTTACACCCACCCGGGTTGTCAACAAGATCACCGTGACAGGCTACACAATCGCCGCCCTTTGCAGTGGGAGTATTGTGGTGAGCAGTCGGTGTATCTTTTGCTTGATAATGACATTGATCACAGTCTCTATATACTACCATGCTGATGATGCCGCCAACTATGTCCACTGTGTGGCAGTTGAGACATGCAAAGTTTACATCAGTGTTGCCGTCATTGTTTGCATCCGTATCTTGAGCAGATGATCCACCCTGACAGAAAGGCTGGCCGCAAACTTGCCCTGTATAAGACTGCGGGCATCCGCCAACATCGCAAGTCTCGCTTGCCGGGCAGTCGCTGTCAACTTCACAGGCAGTTGATACTGTTGTTGAACAGGCGCCTACAGGACAATCCTGTCCTCTGATATTACAAAGGTTTCTCGGTGTTGCACAGTCCGCGTCCGATGCACAAGTACGCTTCGCACCGCCGTCATCGTCAACACATGTTTCTGTTGCGGGACAGTCGCTGTCAGCTTGACAATCCTGTGTGGTTGTCGTTGAACATGAGTTGTTATAGGTCGAACATAGTCCTACCGACATAGCAGAGTTCATGAGCAGATGGTGTCTGTCGGGTATTGACCCTTCATTAACGATCTCATCGTCTGCATGACAGAAACGACACTCTGCTTCTGTTAGGGCACCAAACGTTACGTCAGGCATTCCGACATTCTGGTTGACCGGTGGTGCATCTGTGTCTGCTACCACATTTCCCGTTGACAGGAGGAATACTGAGATTCCCATTAACAGTGCTATAAATAGCCATTTACTGTATTGCTTCATTTTTTCTAACCTCCTAACCATTTCTAAAATTTATGAAAATGGTTTTTTTACCCCCCTGAAATATTTCATAATATGTTCTCCATTATTGAATTTCAGGTAAGTTGTCAATTTTTTTGACAATTATTTTTCATAATTGATAAAATTAAGCGTTAACCTCCTTTCTCCGCTGATTGGGGGTGGGGGCTCTCATTTTGAGGGCCCTTTCTACTTTTCAGGATGTTCACTCTTTTGCTGTTTGTTCACCTCCTCTCGTCAGGCAGTCAGTATATATTTTTCAATTGCACTTTTTGCCTTTGCATGGTTTATCAGGTTTTCCATCTCCGCCAATTGTGGCTGCGCCCATTAACGCATTAATTGTAATATTGTCATTTCCTCGACAACTGGATACTGATGCCTTGATCAGGCTATCTGACCATGAGATGATATCCTGATTCTGGCCATTTACCTGAACATTGATATACGCATCTGTACCAGCAGGCTTTTCTCCAAAACCTGAACCGTTCACAGTGATCACCCCCTTCTTTTTATTGCAGTTGACATTAGTAATAAACACACCGGAGATGACAGAAAGAATCTCTTTGTTGCTCTGCTTGTCGTCCTTCACTACCCTCAGGTCGTAAAGTCCCACAGGGAGGATTGAGGGTACAGTTGCTCCTATACTGTTTACTGTTATCGAAGTCTTTTCGAGCGTGACTGTGGTAATACCGTTATCAAGGAGAACGTCCGACACAAATGTCACTCCTCCGGTTTCATTGATAAAGCCGCTGCCATAGATGTCGAGCACCGTGTCCCTTTGAGCCGTCACAAACTTAGTGCTTAAGCCGGTTATGGAGGGAATGGTTGCCCCTGTCTGGGGAGTGACAGAAGCCATGTATGCGCTTGATGCCATAAACGCGCTGGCACCATTAAACGATTCGTGGCACCCAAAGCAGTCCCACCCATTGCCAATATGTCCCCAGCCAAGATCCTCTTCACCGGGAATGATCGTTCCAAGGTTTGCCGGATTGTCAGAGTCTGCCTGTATGTTGTGTAGGGAGTCAGGGGCGTGACAGGACTGACAGGCCCTTGCTCTCTGCTCGGGTGTCGAGTGAAGTGGATGACATACGCTACAGGTGAATCCGATCTTGTGATGTAAAGAAATATAAATTATTGCAGGATTCGCTAATGGATCATCTGTGTGGCATACATAACATCCCCCTGATACACATATGGGGCCGTCCCATGTTTTACAGAACGGGTCAGGTGTTACATTTGATATATCATAATCCGGGATGTAATGGTCATCGTCATAATCCTGCACAACACTTCCGTGGCAGGTGCTGCAGTGCATGTCGAGTGCATCCTGGGTAATATGATGCGGAGTAGCCGGTTTTGAATCAGGGATAAAAACATGACACACGAGACAATCCCTTTCGATCAGAAAATCAATGACACCGGTGCTGACATCTTCTGCATGACAGGATAAGCATTCATAGGGAGTGCCGGGAATTCCGAATGGGGCATCTGTTCTTTGCGGAATAATAAAATTCATGAGCAGATGGTGTCTATCCTCCAACCCGTTATCATGGCAATCCCTGCATGTGTTTTCTGTAGGATCTTCTAAACTTGTATCATAAAAACCAATGAGCTGATTAACTGGTGGCGGTGGTACTGCTCCCCATGCTTTGTACTCTGGGCATACTGGCACTGTTAGGATGAAAACTAAAATGTATAAATTTGTCCTGGCCGATATATACATGTTCATTCCTGTTTTCTCACGGTAAGATTAAAAAAGTTTTGTAAAGAGATAATCGATCCGACTCTCTTCAGGTTAATTTGAGAGACAGGCATGTCAGAATGTCCTTTCATATCTTTTAGATATTAAGTACTCTCTGGTCAGCTTTATAATTTATTCTGTTTGTATGGTATAGGTTCTTTTTATACCTGATATGCTCATCAGTCAATAGAAAAGTTATATACAAACCCCGAGGTTCTGTGAAGAAAATTTCACCGGTTTAAGGAGCAACTCATCGTATAAAAAGAGTTATTTTTGCTGAGAATGGCACTGCAATTTATCTATTATCAGCTATTATCGGGGGGGGGCTAACCTCATTTTACTTTGTTAGTTCTCATCTGATAAACATTTTAGATTGTTCCTGCCAGAGTTAACGGTTTCATTCTGTATTGAAAAATGATTGAGAAATGTTAATACACATTTTTGTCATCGGTTGAAAATTGTTTTTTGACACAGTCAGGACAATAACCATGGGTTATTTCAGCCTCAGAATGATCTCGGATATAGACATCGACCCTGGTCCAATTATTTTTGTCATCGCGTACTTTATTGCAGCATGCGCAAATCGGCAACAATCCCTTTAGTGTTTTTACCTTTCTCAAGGCATCTTTCAGTTCAAGCACCAACCTCGCTTGCTCTTTTTCCATTTTCTTGCGCCTGGTGATATTTTTCACCGCCTCTATACCGGCAATAATTACTCCTTTTGAATCCTTAATGACCGATGATGTGATTTCAACAATTAATTCTTTCTTGTATGGATTACGCCTCTCCACTGTATGGACCTTGCCATCTTTGAATGATAATGCCAACGGGCATTTGTCACAGACAACCTCGTTGTGTTCAAATGCCTGATAACAAAATTCACCCGTATGATTGCCAATAATTTTTTTTGCTAATTTGTTTTGGTATATAATCTTAAAATTTTTATCTTGCAAGCTCACGGCATAACCAATGGCTTCAATAATTTCCTGATTTGGCAGAATATTCATAAGATTTGATATGGGCCCATTCTTGTCTTTCATTATCTACGCTCCTTGATTAATCGTACTTAGTGATTAAACTTATTTGCCTTAACGCAACTTACATGCATCAGTAGAAGTGTTTTGGATCAACACAAAAGACTCCTCCCTTATGTTGATGATATGAATATATTTGATTTCACCTGGAGATACAATAGAAAAGTTGCTTACAAAAGAAGTGTATTTTGAGAATAAAAATACACAGGCTCGGGAAAGAAGGGACACCCGAAATCTGGGAAAGTCATATTTATGAAGAGAGTTTCTACATGCCGGAGTGGCAATCTATTATGAGAGGTGCCTTTCTATAATATTTAGGCAGTCATAAGCTTTATGGCCTTCTTTCGTAAGATGATACCCCTTTTTCTCGTCCTTATTTATTAGCCCTGTGCTTATGAGGTTTCTCATATGAAAGACAATTTTTGTATGATCATCAACACAAAGTTCTTTGGCAATCTTCATGAGATGTATTGCATCATGCGACTTGATCAATTTCAATATACTTCTCCTTAAAGGATTAGATAACGTGCTTAAAGTAAAGTCAATGTCATACTTCTTCAGACTCTTATTAAACTGCTTTTCCTCCAGGCATCGCTTGATAGTGGTGTGCAGCTCGTCAAAATCGAAAGGCTTTTGTACGTATTCAGAGGCCCCTTTTTTGATAGAATCTATTGCATCTTTAATTGATCCGAAACCGGTCATCATAATTACCTTTGATTGAGGAGAGATCTTTTTAAGTTCTATAAGTACATCTGTGCCGGTCATTTCAGGCATCACCTGATCCAGGATTACAACATCATATTCGTTAGTTACTGCCTTTTTAATTGCTATTTTTCCTGAAGATGCATCATCTATGCAGTACTGCTTTGCTTGCAGAAATTTGGTAAGGGTTGACCGTACTCCAAAGTTATCATCCACTATCAGAATTTTTTTCATGGCAAAAAATCATCCTGTTATTCTTCACAGATTACATAAATCCGTTGTGATAATACTTATAAACTAATTCTAACTATTCTGAAATGTTTAAATAAGTTTTCAAACAATTCTCCAACGTAATTTATATACCTCATGCCTACTTGCACGTATAAGCATACATGCAAAAGAGGGGCCATTAAAAAAATGTCTTATTATTATGATCTTTCCTTTACCATAATTATTATGTCTTGTCAAATTGTCATATAATTGCCATTTTGACATATCCGAGGAACATGTTATTTATCTTATATGAAGCAAAATGCATTTTAATAAATCTTATGTTTGCAGTTCACAGGTTTTGTTATAATGTCTAGCTCTATAATTTATTGAATATCATAAAATGTTTTTCTTATTTATTAATAAAATTCAATAAAATATATTTCATTTTAAAAATTTCACATATTACCATCCAATGTAATGAGTAGATTTTCTAATGTCAGGGGGGATTTAACCTTTATTTTTTTAATCATATTGCAAATGTTGTAAAATAATCGGTGTGGTTTTGAGGGGAAGAGAACATCAATAATCCCCCTGACCCTCTTTACCAAAGGGGGGATATAGGATTGAAATGAAAAGCAATCAGAATATAAATATCAGGAATGCTATTATCTACTGGTTTATTACCTTCGGGTATATGGGAATAATATTTGTCCTCTCTTCTCAGCAGAGCTTTCATATGCATGGATTACCTGAAAATGCTGACAAGGTGGTCCATATATTCATATATATTCCCCTTGCATTCTTGCTTTATCTTTCTCTGAACACTATCGGACTAAAGAAATCATTGTTTGTGGTGGCCTTTATATTTGCAGGAATTTATGGAATTACTGATGAGTTTCACCAGTACTTTGTGCCGGGCAGGTACGCATCTGCGGGGGATGTTGCTGCGGATTTTTTCGGTGCTTTTCTGGGAAGCATGGGCGCGAAGCACTTTATTAAATCAAAGGTTAACTTCCAATCACAAGACTCCAAAAATTCCTATGATTGACGTTTGACGGACGACGAACACCGGGTAATGGACAATAATTATTAATTCCTTCAATAAATTTGAAGTTTGTAATTTATTGTTTGTTACTGAAATGGGTCAGGCACTATTATGGTATTGATCTTCTCGACTCTATTTTCTATATCGTGGTAATACTTATACCTGAAAAGGGCGTCAAGGCCATGGCAGTCTATGCAAATATTATAGTAGCTGATGTTTCTGAGGAAACTGTTTGTTGTATTGCCTTCAATATTTTTCCCCGGGCCGACTTTTTTGAACTTGGGGTTCCACTGATGAACATTATGACAAGAGGGGCATGAAATATTCCCTACTGAAATATACTCACCTGAACTGTCATTGAAGAGAGGAAAATAATTGGCTGAGTGCTTTATGTCCCGGCCGATGTTGTTAATCAGCTGATTATCAGGATGAGAGCCGATAGCAGGTATTTTGTCTTTTGCCGGGCCATTTATGGAATGGCAAAAGTTACACATCTTATCCATTAGGGGTGCACTGCCGGTCAAGTCCAATGCCCATAGCCTGGTTTTGTTTTTGCTGTTATGGACATTATGGCATACGCCGCATGTGCCTGATTCAGAAGCCGTTAGTCCCATGGTTTCCGATATGTTCATGTCATGATCGGTCATTGTTACATAGGATTCATCAACGTGGCAGTTTCCGCACAACTCCGGAGAGGGTGAATTGGTCATCCTGAGAAAACTGTTTCTTCCATTGCCTTCTATTTTAAAATGTTCCTCTGTATTAATTTTGTCAGGTGACCATCTGTGGGGATCATGACATGTTTCACAGGTCATGAGTCCGTTATCAGCTACATGTCCCTTTTTATCAAACAGGGGCAGGGTGGTGGTCAGTCCTGATTCAGTGAGTGATATATTGACAGGATGGGAATAATCTTTTATGAGCTTTTCCTTTGCCATTCCCCGGTCATTATGACAGCCAATGCACAGGTCCTGCACAACATTGCCGCTTTCAGACACTGTCTTTCTAGCCCACAGATAGCCCTTTTGGCCGCTATGGACAAGATGACATACACCGCAGAGACCTGACTCGGCAGGTGTCTGGTCAAGAGAGTTTTTTTCTTCAGGTGCCACCTTTGCTATATCATGTTTTGAATTTTCTATGAAAAATTTATTTGTATGACATTCCCTGCAGATATCAGGTGCGGGCTTTCTTAGAAAAGATGTAAAATTGTCGCCTTTTACATCTTCCCTGATTTCCCCTTTGTCTGAATCTGGTCTCCATCTGTGCGGGTCATGGCAGGTTGTGCATGTCACATTACCCTCATGGTCCTGAATACCGTATTTATTAAAGAGAGGGAGAGAGAACTTGTCTTCGTCAATGCCGGCAGTGGCAAGATTAAATTTGTGATCACCCTCCTTATTAAAGGGGCTCATTCCAAGGGGATGCCTGTAATCAACAGGGACCGCCTTTTCTGCGATGTCACCTTTTTTATGGCAGCTCAGACAGAGCCGGGTTATAAAGTTCTTGCCTTCCCCTGATGTCCTGGCCTCTTTGTGCGGCAAATGACAGGGTGAGCATATCCCGGCTTCGGCAGCAGTCTTACCATCAAGATTTTTCTCTTCAGGCGCTGAGTGATTCAGATTATGCTTGGTATCGGCAAGGTAGTTTTTGTCCTTATGACAGGTTAGACACAGTGGTGACTGCTCGTCTTTCATTATCAAAAGAAGCTTTTTCTCGATAGTGTTGTTGTGAACTTTGTGGCATGTCTGGCAGATAATCTCTCCTTCCCATCCGAGCTTTGCCCCTTTATCAATCACCTCTTGAGGTATTTTTACATTTACGGGCTTTACATTGACTACATGCTGATGGTTTCTCTTGCCTTCAGCATCAAAGATCGTTTTATCAACATGACACTCAAGACAGAGGCCCGAGTTCCTGGCACTCTCAATAAGAAAACTCTCATTTGGTGATCCGTGAACAGTATGACAGGTCTCACATATGATTTCATTCTTGCCGTCTCCCTTGCGGCCGCCATTTGTAATCAAAGTTTCAGGGATCTCTTTTTCAGAGGTACCGATAAGATGGTTCCCTTTTTCTGCCCCACCGGTTTTATCGGTGTGACACATTTTACACATTGCGGAATTTTCATTTGATGTCCTGATAAAGATCGTCTTTTCTATCCCGGTCTCGCTCGGCACTCCATGGGCTGTATGGCAGGTAGCACATTGCATATTGCCTTTTTCATCAAGAGGGAAGATATCAGGTATCTTCATATGAGGTGGTGGTGGTTTGTCTGTATTGTGGTGCCTGTCATTATAGACCTTAGCGCGGGAATCGACCACACTTCCGTCATGACAGGTAAAGCACATTTCTATTTTTGCCACCACTTTTTCCTGCTGATATGGGACAAGATCTGAGCCTTGGTGATCCAGAAAAAAAGTGTCGACCCATCTGTAATGACATATGGCGCACTCCTTTGCAGAGTCGGGATTTCTCGGCGTTTCAACTACCGCAAATGAAAAGGTGACTGGCGTTATGAAATAAAATAGAGCTATGAATAAAACTGTTTTTCTCATGCTTAATTTTCTATACTGTATACACCCACCCGGTTGGCAAACATCTCAACTACATAAAGCTTGTTATTGTTATCAATATAAATGCCAACAGGTGTGTTAAATTTTTTGACCGTTGAATTATCAGAATTGCCCAGGACAGAGTCAAACTCTCCATTTGGTTTAAATACCTGTATTACTCCCATATATCCATCGCTTACGTACACCCTGTTAGTGCTGTCTAATGCAACACCTTTTGGCCTGAAGAATTCACCTTTTTTAACACCCCATCCTCCGATAAACTGTACAAATTTACCGTCAGAATTGAGGACCTGGACACGGGTATTGATCACATCAACTATGTACAGATAACCGTCTTTGTCTGATGATATTAAAAATGGATAGCGAAACTGTCTTTTTTCAATGCCAGGGGTACCGTATGTATCAATCAGTGCCAGTGAATTAAGGTCATATACCAGGATATGATGGTTATTATTGTCTACAATAAAAATCCTGTTTCCTGATTCATCAACAGTGAGGTCAGTAGGGTCTGCAGGAATACCTTCAAAGGGGGGTATGTTAATCTCCGCTTTATACTTACCAAAGGGATCGAATATCTGTATCCTGTGGTTTCCTGAGTCAGCAAGATAAACATTTCCGGCACTGTCAACAAAAATGCCGAGGGGAAAAAGCATCTGTCCTTTGCCGGATCCTTTTTTGCCGAATGTAAACAGCACCTTCCCTCTTTTATTGCTCACAACCACCCTGTTGTTGACACCGTCAACAATGTAAATCTGACCGCTTCGTGAGACAGCAACGTCGCTGGGCTCACTCATGTCAAATGTTATGTCATATAGGTGCTGAACATTGGTGAACTTGATTCCAAAGGCAGGCTCGCTGCAATAAAGAATTGTAAAGATAACTGCAAGAATGATAAGTGATATATTGTCCGTTCTATGTAAAAGTTTTTTCATTTTCATCGTATGATAATGGGAACGCACCGTGCAAATCCATGGAACATTCCGTAACAGTTAATAGAACCGGTTTTTTCGGATACTCAATAACTCTTGGTTATGGTTAAGGATTTCTTATTTTTTTTTATGTTTGGTCTATGGTTCTGCTCTCTTTCTTTTCCTTTTTTATCTCCGGGATTGAGCATTCTTGGTATATAGAACTGTGTATAGTTCTTAATTAGCCCTACGACTTCAGTGCTTAAAATCGAATCTATTCGTTTCTGTGGATATCCCAGCTTTTCAAGGGGCAACACAGGGTTTTTACTGTTATGGCAGTCTTCACATATATAGGGCTGTTTGCTTACTATCTTATGGACGATCTTTTTTGCCTTTGTTCTCTGGCCCTCGGTCAGGGTCTCCCTGCTGGTCTTAAACTCATGGGCAAAACTGGTCCTTTCTTCCGAATCAATCCTTTGAAGCTGACCGTTTATACGTTCAAAGGGGATGATCTTTGACTTGTAGGTCCCTGGTTCTTCAAATGCCACAGGGCTCGGGATAATTACTCCGGTCCGTCTGTCATACCACCTGAACTCGCCTGTCCTCTCTGCTCCCTCAAGTTTTACATGACAGGTCTGGCAGCTTATAAAAAAGGAATGCATGTTCAGGAAGGCGCGAAGTTCCCTGATCTGGTCATGGGGCATGTCTCCGTGACATTCAACGCAATATGATCGTTTGTCAGGCCCGACGTCCAGACCTATATGATGAAAATGGCCCTCGATCCTTTTTTCTTCCAGAACCTTGTAACCCAGATAGTGTTTCACCGTTTCCTCACTTTCAAGAATGATTTTCTGGAAAGTTGTTTTTACGGGCACTGCTTCCTTTTCATTCTTTTCTTTTAAAACATGAAGTAATTCCTGCCGATTATGATATTCTTCTATCACATGTGCGAATGTGACTTTCCAGATAATCATTATGAAGAATATTGACAGAGCTGCAAACCCAAGGATATATATTTTCATTAAGTATTTCTTCATTATGCCTGGCCTCCTTCTTCTGAAGCCACGGCATGCATGCCGTGGGGCGGAAGTATCTCATGCTCCAGTCCTGCTTTTGTCATGATCTCAACATACTCTTCATAATGCTCCTCAACCATCAGCTTCTCCGGAAGATAACCTGTAATAAAGGCTGTTCCCATAGGAAAGACCGCCTCGGAGAAATGGGCATTGTACCAGTGCCATATAAAGAGAAACAGGGCAGCCAGCAGTGCCTCATCACTATGAGCAATTAATGAGAAGTTTATTAACTGTCCCGGGAATATTATGGTCGCCAGCTCCTTGTTCCACATAATCAAGCCTGTAAAACCTATGATGACCATACCCCAGAAGGGCGCCCAGTAATCGAATTTTTCCTTCCAGGTATACTTTGCTCCGTCCGGTCTGGTGGTTGTTAAGTACAGAAGGTACTTCATAAGGTCCCTGATATCTTTGGCATCTTTAAGATTGGGAACAAGCGGCTGGTTTGCCAGAAGCTTCAGTACCTTGAAAACTGTCAGGCCTTCCTTTTTCTTCATAGGAAGTATCTGATACTTGTAAATAACATATACGAGATAGACAATATGATATAAGAAGAGGACTAGCAATATGCTGCCGAACACTTTATGTATGATCGGTGCTGCATGAATGCCGCCGAATAGTGAATACATATAAGGGGCCCATGATGTATCAGAAAACTTCAGGGGCATGCCGGTCAGGACAAGTGTGACAACACAGCAGGCAAGTAAAACGTGCTGTATTCTCTGGTTAACAGTGAATCTGTGAAAATGTCTTGCACCGTTTACTACCTTGATGGCAGGAGTCTTTTCCATTTTTTTATTTCCTCCTCTTTATCACGGCATTTGGAAAGAGCCGTCTTATACAGTCAAGAAAAATTATCCCCATTAAAGGAAGCAGCGTACCGCCTGTCAGCACTATAAAAAACAGGGTGAAGTAATATTGGCCGGGATTTTGTGTTTTGTTAAATTCAGCATGTACAGAGTAAGTTGCGAACTTGGGTGATGCTGACGGGTGGCAGTCCATATTAGTGCATATTTTGCTTCTGTTGTCTTCATGGGTTGATGATAATGGATTTTCATGGTTCAGCATTTGATGAACTGACTCGCCTTTTCTGACATGACAGTCAAGGCAGTCAGGAACCCTCTCATCAAGAAACTTTGCTGCCTTTCCGTGAAATGTTTCTCCATATGAATAAACAGCTTTAGTTGAGAGATTGTGTCTTGCCACGATCTCGGGATTGTTGTGGCATCTGGCGCAGACTTCAGCAATGTTTAAAGGGTTTCTGCTTTTATGCAGTCTGGTTGTTATATGGTTGTAAAATCTGTATATAAACTCCTCTTTTTTATGGCAGACCCTGCATCTTCCAAGGGAACTCTCAGACACCCCATAACGTACCGTCTTGAAAAATGAAAGGGGCCTGAACAGGGGATTGTCATGACAGTCCTTGCATGTAGGCATGTCTTCAGTAAATTGCTTGAGATTACCATCTTTGTCATTTTTACTGTGAACACTGTTTTCCAGAAAGAACGCAGCATCTTTGTGAGAAAATTTCTTTTCCGTTGATGGTTCCATTATATGGCACTCTATGAGACAGTCGACTTTATTGGCCGGGTCATGAGGTATCTTCTTAATGTCAGCATGGCAGCCTTCACATTTGACTCTGGAGTGGACGCTATTATTAAAGATATCTTCATTCACATAAAAGAGTTTGAGGTTGCCGTTTTCATCAACTCTGCTTATGCCCGGATACTTATGGCAGAGCAGACAGTTCCCTATGTCAGCGGCAAAGACAGGAGCGGTAAAGGCAAATAAAAGGATACATATTAAAAGGATAACAAGATAAAATTTATTTCTTATAGCATTACCTGCAAGTTTCATTTTCTTAACCCCTTTATTTTGGATTTTCACCCATTTATTAAGGCAGTACAGTTGTGTTTTTTGTAATTAATTAGTTCTTGGGAATGAATAATTAATGTCCATATCTTTTAAATACATCAGAAATAGGGGACTGTAAAATAATTAATTGTAATACAGGTATTAAGCAGACGAGTAAGCGTCTAATTGCGTATGTTTATTACCGGTGAATCAGACTCTACTCTTTTATTCGGGTCATGGAAATACTTGTACCTGAAGAGAGCATCAAGGCCGTGGCAGTCTATGCAGATATTGTTGTAGCTCACGTTTCTGAGGAAACTGTTTGTTGTGTTGCCTTCAATGTTCTTATTCTCTCCCTTTTGCTCTGTTAGAGGACTCCATCTATGCGCATCATGGCATGTGGGGCAAGAGATATTTCCAACATTGGTTTCAATGCCTGTGTGCCTGTCAAAGATAGGTGCAAAATCAATCTTTGTCCTGTCGCAGCGCATGATATTATTGACCAGTTTGTCTTCGGGATGCATAGCAGTTCGAGGAATTTTGTTTTCCGCAATGTTACCTCTGGAGTGGCAGCTGTTGCACAATTCATTGATCACGTCCTCTTGGCCGGAAACCCTGCCGTATGCCCTGGCCCATAGCTTAAGCTTGTTGGGACTGTTATGCACCAGGTGGCATGCCCCGCATTGACCGGACTCTTTAACGGTCTGATTGAGCAGGTTCTTTGAATCAGGAGCTGTTACATTCATGTCATGATCGGTACCGTCAACAAAAGCCTTGTCTTCATGGCAATTCTTGCAAAGGTCGGATGAAGGAAAGTTTGCTTTTCTCAAAAAGCTGTTAGAGGCATCACCTTCCATATTTGTATATGAATAATTTAACACTGGTTTTTCAGGGTCCCATGTATGGGGGTCGTGGCATGTAATACATACCATCTTGCCGTCCGATGTTTTGTTGCCGTCCCCGTCGTATAGTGGAAGAGTAGTTAAGATATTAAATTTATCAAGCGTAACGTCAACGGGGTGATAGTTTTTACCGATAAGCTTGTCTTTTGCAGCCCCGTCTTTATTATGGCAGCTGGTGCATAATTGTGTTACATAGTCCTTCTCCTCTGTACGGTCCCTTGCCCATAAACTGCTGGACAAGGCATTATGCGGGATATGGCATGAACCGCAGGGACCTGACTCCGCTGCAGTAAACCCCTGAAAGTTTTTTTCTTTTGGCGCCGTTACTTCAAGGTTATGATCAGAGGTTATTATTTGATTCTTACTGTTGTGACATTTTAAACATAGAGTTGATTTGAAATTGGATATTCTCAGAAAGCTGTTGAGAGAGTTGCCTTCAACATCTTTTCCGCCTTTGTTAGTATGCATGTCCGGGTCCCATATGTGAATGTCATGGCAGGTAAAGCACTGGATAGCACCATCAGGATCTTTTTCACCGTTTTTTGTGAACAGTGGGAGTTCTTCGGGAACATTTCCGGGTATCTCCGGTTTCACATCTACGGGATGGGTATATTCCCCAATGCCCTTTAGTTTTGTATGAGCGCTTTCGCCGTGACATGTAAGACACATCTGGGATGCAGGATTACCAGGCTTTATTGGTTTAGCCCAGAGTTTTTTGCCCTCTGCCCCATGAGGGGTGTGACATGCGCTGCAGGGGCCTGATTCAGAAGGCAGCTGTTTTTTGACATTCCTTTCATCAGGCATTGTTAAACGGAGATCATGCTTTGTATCAATAATATTTTTTTTGTCTGTATGACAGGTAGCGCAGAGCTGGGATTTATCGTTTTTAACTATCAATAGCTTATCGCCTTCTGCGCCATGTACCCTGTGGCAACTCTGGCATATTACCACATCATGTTCGAGGGCCTCTTTACTTCCTTTTTTAAAAAGCTCATGGGGCAGCTCAAAGGAAGCCACCTTTTGCACCGGATGACCATTGTAGCGTTTGTAGTCAGCCTTGCTGCTGTGACATTTTTCACAGAGGCTTGAGTCAACATTGGTTTCCCTCATGAGAGAGGTCTTCCCTGTTGGATCGCCATGCGGTGCAGAGCCTTGTCCATGGGCTGAGTGGCATGTGCCGCAGTATATCTCTCCCTTTACACTCAATGGGAGGGATGCTGGTACTGTAATGTTTTCGGATGGCTTTACAAAGGTAACATGCCTGTTTTTATTCCAGGTAATATGTCTGGAATCCATTACATATCCGTCATGGCAGCTGTAGCACATTTCTTCGGAACTTACCACTCCCTGTGAGTCCTTCATTAATACATTCCCTGGTTGAAATGGTATCAGAGGTTCTTTGTCTGTCCTGAAGGAATCAAGCCACATTATATGGCAGACAACACAGTCCCGCTTGGAGACCATGCCAACTGCTCCGGCGGTTGACGATGTAAATATAACGGTAAGAATAGAAAGTATATAAATAATTATTCTTGTTCTGGGCATGTACTTTACTTATTATTTATCCGCATAAAGCAGCTTTAAAACGGTTATTTTATTGCTTCTCATTTCTACAATTAATAGTCTCTCTTTGTCCACGGCAAGTCCAACGGGTGTATTAAACTTCCTTAATTCATTGTTTTCACAGATGATTCCAATATACTTTCCGAGACCAGTAAAAACCTGAACTACTCCCATATAGCTGTCACTTATATATACTCTGTTCAGGTTATCCAGGACAACACCTTTTGGCCTGAAAAGCTCACCCGGCAAAACACCCCATGATCCGATGGTAGTTATTAATTTCCCAAAGGGATCAAACTTCTGCACTCTTGTATTTAAAACATCTACTACAAATATTTCGTTATATTCATTTATGCTTATAATTCCGGGATATCTGAAGGCGCCGTAATCCTCTCCAAATTCACCCCACTCAAATGCAAAAACACCCTGCTGGTCATATACCTTTATTTTGTGATTGTCATTGTCAGATATATATAGGTAGTTTTTTATTTTTGAGGCCTGCACATCTACCGGGTCTGAGGGCCGCTCCTCAGGGCCGCTATTAACGGTAAACATAAACTGGAAATCACCTTTGAGGTCAAATTCCTGTATCCTGTGATTTCCTGTATCAGCTATGAATACCTTTCCGCTATCAGTAATATCTATACCAAGGGGCCGGATAAAGTCTCCCTTGCCGGTTCCTTCTTTGCCAAAGAAAAACTTGAACCTTCCGTCATTGCCTACCACAATTATCCTGTGATGGACCCCGTCTACAAAATAGATATTTCCATCAGGAGCGATAGCTATATCACTCGGCTGATTTACCTCACCTTTGATATCAAAAAGAAACTCTGAGTTAATACAGTCCAGTGCAGAAACACTGAGGGGACTCCCCAGGAGGAGAAAAAGGATAATTAATTGTGTATAGATGATTCGCAATTCACAGTGATAATAATAGAATTTACATGCCTAAATCAAATTCCTGCAGGGTTCCAGGTATTACCTGAAACCCTGCAGGATAGGCTGAGTCTAGTCTGAAAAGAGCTTTGGGTATATAAAACTTTTCGTATTTGGTTACCATACCCTTAATGTTCAACTGCTCCAGGTCAACTATTCTGTTGATTGCAAAGCCGAGCTTTTTGAATTTCAGAATGCCATTTTTTGAGTGACATGCTTTGCATTCGTGCCCTTTTGCCTTGATATTGATATGGAATTTTTTCTTTACATTGTCTCTCTGTTCAGGTGTAAGCTCGTCCCTTACATTCATGTAATCCTTGGCTAAGGGAGCATCCTGTGACTTTAATGCGGCATCCAGCTTATCTCCATACTGGAAATAAGGTGCAATCTTGGAGAACTTGTCTTCTACTTCTGCAAGGTTTCCAGTATCCTGATTGTAGCTTGTACCGAAAAAAGGACCTGTAGGATTGTTATCAAACGGGTTATACCACTTATAAATAATTTCAGTGTCTTTTCTTTCCTCTATATGACAGGTTTCACAGACAAAGAACTGTGTATGCATATTAAGCAGGGCTCTGACCTTTTTGTTTTTACTATGGGGATAGTCAGAGTGGCATATGTAACAGATGGGTTTGGAACTTTCAGGTAAACTCGGGAATTCAACAATGTTATGAAAGTGTCTGTGCTTTTCATACTCTTCCTGGCGAGTTACTTCCTCAAGAATAGCTGATCTCTGCTTAGCTTCCATTTTCTCCTTCATTGGTATTAGCAGTCCCGGACCATGATGGGAAAATGTTATCTGGTAAGTCACTCCAATTAATACCGCTATTGTGAGAATCTTAAAAATAAAACCTATTAAATAAACTGATTTAGGATGATCTAATCTTTTAGGTTCGCCTGGCACTTGAATTCACCTCCCTTAGTTTGTTTCAAAACCGTTTTCTTTTAAAACTTTTTTCATATATTCTTTTTCTTCCGGGATCTCCTCAAGGTTTCTTATATACTCAAGGAAATGCTCTTCTATCTGGTGTTCCCGGGTGATTTTTCCTGTTAGAAAAGACCACTGAAGCGGGAACCTTCCGGGAACGAGGTGCACATTGGACCAGTGCCAGAATACTATGACTGTTAATGCCATGATCGCCTCATCAGCATGCATCAGTCTTGCAAGGTCCTGAAAGAATGCTGCATTTGGCCAAATGGTAGCCATGAACTCTGGAAAAAGCAGGCTGGTACCCGCAGTTATGAGAACAAAACTTCCCCATAAGATTGCAATATAATGGAGCTTCTGCTTGTACATGAATTTGTCCATTTTTGGACGGTAATTTTCCTTACCCGTAAAGTACTTCATGTCGTGTACAATATCTTGAAGGTCTTTCAGAGTAGGTATCTGTGTTCTCTTTATATTAAATTGTTTTTTAGAGACCTTTTGTATTGTTCCTCCAATAATTGTAATCAGGTGATAAACACTTGCAGCTACCATCAGGAAAGCTGCGACCCTGTGAATTAACCTGGCAACATCAGGACCGCCAAAAAGGGAAATCATATGGGGCGCCCACCAGAGGTCACTGAAGTGTAAGGACAGGCCGGTTGCGGCAAGCACAAGAAAGGTTATGAATGTGAGAAAGTGCTGGATAACTATGTGATAGGAATACCTGGGAAGATCACCCAGCGGGTCTGACTTGACGAGCTTGTAAATGTCCCTTGGAATCTTCCCTACTCCTTCAACATAGGTTAAGTCCTGTACTGCCTCGGCTGTTTCGGTCATTGTTTCTGCCGAAACGTCTTCGGAAGTGGTTGCAATGTTTTCAGAAGGTGTTGACATAAATCTTTCTCCTTGTATTAGGAATTTATTTGTTTAATATATTTTTAATATCTGTTTTTATTTTGGATATTCCGCGCCATGTTGTGCCGCCTCTTATCTGCCATTTGATACCGTCTTTTTTTCTGCCGACTGTTTCTATAATCATAAGACCGAGCAGTCCGAAGACAGAACCGTAAAATGCAAATGTCAGCCCTGTATTCATGTAGTAGAGGACAGGTTTTTTATGCCGGTCCAGTTTTGAATGGACATCGATTCCGGCAAACTGATCACCAACATTTGTATGACATTGCCTGCAAGTTTCTGTACGGTTTTCAGCGTGAACAGATGATTTTTTGTCATCTTTTTTATAAATATCATGAATAGCAGTTGTCGCATGGCAGCTGATACAGTCAGCTGCATCTTCTGAACCAAGGGCCACTGATTTTCCATGTACTGACTGTGAGTAAGTTTCAACAGCCACAATGCTTTCATCAGAGATATTGAAAGTCTTCATCAGCTCAACTTCCTGATGACAGTTCTTGGAGCAAAGACTTACAATTTCCTGCGGGGAACGGGATGTTTTGTGTCTCAGCCTGTGAGTTATATGTTTGTATGCCTGGGTAACGCCTTTCTTTTCATGGCAGTTCAGGCAGCGGCTGAGTGTACTGTCAAAGGATATCCTCCCTTCCTGAACTCTGGTGAAGATCGGATTAAGATGACAGTATTTACAATTAGGTTTTGCGCTCTTTAATTCCGGTGAGTCCTCATCCTTAATGCCATGAACACTGTTCTCATACACTTTGATGATCTTCTTATGAGAAAAGTTTTCTTTTGAAAACGGAGGTTTGATATGGCATTCGTTTGCGCAGTTTACCTCTTCTGTTATCGGGTCATGAGGAAGCTTTGTAATATAGGTATGACAGTCTCTGCAGGGAACATTTCTATGGGTCGTATTGGCATAGATGTTTTCATCAACATAATAACTTCTCTTCTTTCCCTCCTCATCAATCCGGCCTATCTGACGATACTTATGACACATCAGGCAGTTTTCATTGTCAGCAGCTTCTGCGCTGTATGAAGACAATATGATCAAACTGAAGAAAAACAAAAAAAGTGATATTTTAGCAGCAAAAGAGATTATGCCCCACACATCCTTTCTGTTACGGTTAATTAAGACCTTTTGAATCTCCAAGTTACATCCCTCCTTATAATTAGTAGAGAATTTAAAAGCGTTATACCGAAAAATTTACTTAGATGTTCAGCAATCCAATAAAACAGGTTAATCGCCCGAAAAAAACTGTTCAAAGCTGCGCTGTTAATAATGATTAGGGCGTTTTTTGTACATCCTTTTTTAAGCCTGGTCTATTCATTAAAAATAGGGAATATCAAAAAAAGAGCTGTATTACTAGCAAAGTATATCACACAAATTATTAGAATCAATTTAAAAATTATTATCTTAATATAACTTGATTTTATGCACTGAACGCTATGTGAAAACTTAACCACCCAATGCCGCTTAAGTGTTTTTAAATCGATTATTAAATCATGAGTTAAGACTATATTGAAAATATTTATCGCTCCATAACCTGCCTTAATATATTGCTGGATAAGACCGATATAATTAATGGATAGATATGTTAAACACATTAAAATTCAAATTCATAATTGCGTCCTTATTGATTATTTCTGTCATTATGTCAATCAGCACATGGAGGGACATTAAGGACACAAAGCAGAGGCTGCTTGAAAGTCAGAAGGCAAAGGCTGAACTAATGTCTCAGGGTGTGATGCACAGCATTTCAGTGCTTATGCTAAGGAACAAATGGAAGGACTTGCAGTCCATGATCGAAAACATGGCAAAAGATTCCAGTGAGATCAAAGAGTTGAGAATATTTCTTCCTGATAATGGGCAGATAGTTTCATCATCGGAATCTCATGAGTTAGGAACCAGAATTTATGCCGAAGATATGGAAATTTACAACAGCCGGAAGTGGAGGGAAGTCTTTATTCTGGAAAAGAGCGGACTGAGATATGCCTCCAAACTTACCCCTATAAATAACAATACTGAATGCCGGAATTGTCATGAACAATCAATAAAAGTGCTTGGAGTTCTGGATATGGAGGTATCCCTTTCAGGGATAGATGAATCCATTCGATCGTCTGTGAAAAACCATTTAGAGGATTCCCTCATAGCTTTTTTAATAATGGGTGGAGGTGTTCTTCTGGTTGTAGGCCTGTTGATTGACAGGCCAATTATAAACATGATCAATACCATAAAAAAAATAGAAAGCGGCGATTTATCAGTAAGAATGGAAAAAGGCAAGAATGAATTTGGAATTATGGCCGGGAGTTTTAACAGCATGCTTGACTCTGTTGAGGCTTCAAACAGGGAAGTGGAAAAATGTCACACCGAGCAGATGCAGAGGGCAGCAAAGCTGGCATCTCTGGGAGAGATCATATCCGGCATTGCCCATGAAATAAAAAATCCTCTTGCCGGGATAAGCTGTGCTGTCCAGGTGTTTCAGTCTGAACTTGAGGATGGGGACAGCAGGAAGGTTGTTACATCAGAGATCCTTGATAACATAAAACGGCTGGATAATATAGTAAAGAGTCTTCTGAATTACGCCAGACCCAAATCTCCGCAGTTTATAAACCTGAAAGTTAATGATGTCCTTGAGAAGGCGGTTTTTTTTGTATATCCCCAAGCCAAAAAACATAATGTGACTATTGACACGTTGGTAGATGAAGAAATCCCGGAAATAATGATGGATTCAGATCAGATGCAGCAGGTGTTTCTGAATTTAATGATAAATGCTGTGCAGGCCATGCCTGACGGGGGAAAGCTCAAGATTACAGCTTCAGAATCCGACAAGGATAATATGAATTTGGATGACAAGGCAAGATCCCTGTTTACGGCTGAACGGGCCGTAACAGTGAAATTTGAAGATAATGGGCATGGTATTGATCCGGAAACACAGAAGAGCATATTCGATCCATTTATAACGAAAAAATCAAAAGGTACCGGGTTGGGCCTATCCATCAGCCAGAGGATAGTACAGGAACATGGCGGAGATATTGTTGTTAACAGTGAAGTGGATAAAGGCACGACCTTTACCGTGTATTTGCCGGAAACAAGTAATTCATGATTAGGGAGGTATTTTGATCTCAAGCAGAATCCTTGTCATTGATGACGAGGAGTTTATAACGAGGACACTTAGAAAGCACCTTGAAAAGGAAGGTTGTGAAGTCTCGACCGCATCATCAGGAGAGACAGCGATCGAGATATTTAAGGCTGAAGTACCTGATGTTGTGCTTCTTGACCTAAATATGCCGGGGATCGGTGGTATTGAGACACTTCAAACAATGCGTTCCATTAATAATGATGCTGCAGTTATTATCATTACTGCCCATGGAGATATAGCAACAGCAGTGTCTGCAATAAAATCAGGCGCCCATGACTTCATAGAAAAACCCTTTTGAGCTGGACCGTATTTCTGTCCTTATTAAAAAAGCGATGGAAACGGTGAACCTGAAACGTGAGGTCAGTTATTTTAGAGAAGAAAAATACGAAAACTACAGCTTTAAGAATATAGTTAGTGTGTCAAAGGTTATGCAGGATGTCAAAGAACTTGCAATGAAAGTTGCCTCAAGTGATGCAAATACTATTCTTATACAGGGTGAAAGCGGCACAGGAAAGAGTCTGCTTGCAAGGGCTATTCATTATGATAGTCCGAGGTCATCAGAACCCTTTGTTGAGGTCACCTGTACTGCTATACCTGAAGCGCTAATAGAGAGTGAACTGTTTGGTCATGAAAAGGGCGCCTTTACCGATGCCAAGGCAGCCAAGAAAGGGCTATTTGAAGTTGCAAACGGCGGGACCATATATCTGGATGAAATTGGCGATATTAAACCATCAACTCAGGCAAAGCTTTTAAGAGCACTTGAGGAGAGGACCTTTAAGAGGGTAGGAGGTCTTAAGGATATAAGAGTAAGTGTAAGGATAATAGCTACTACCAACAAGAAGGACATGGAAAGTGCTGTAAGAGATGGGAGCTTTCGCGCTGACCTTTACTACAGGCTCAAGGTTTTTCCAATAGTAATTTCACCTCTGCGGGAAAGAAAAAAAGACATTATTCCTCTTGCACAATATCATATTAAGAAATTCAACAAGGAGTTCAGGAAGAAAGTTAAGGGGATATCACAGGGTGCAGAGAAGCTTTTAATGAACTATCCATGGTATGGAAATGCCAGGGAACTTAGAAATGTTATAGAGAGAGTCTGCATTCTTGAAGACACAGACTTAATATATCCTGAACATTTGCCGACAGAGATTATAAAGCATGTTGAGACTCATTCTGATAACGGCAAAGCTATTGAGTTGCCGGGAGATGGATTATCGCTGAAAGAAGTTGAAAGGGAGCTGATTGTGCAGGCGTTTAACAAGGCCGGAGGAAACCAGACAAAGGCGGCCAAACTGCTTGATATCTCACGTGACGCATTAAGGTACAAGATGCAGAAATTTGGGCTGCTTTAGTATAAGGGCTGACAAAATTTCATAATATAAACTGGGCTTATATACTTATATATTAATGAATTAAGGCTTATGTTATAATTAGCCAAATTTGTGTATTTTTTGAGAAAATAATTCCCAATTGCGCTATTTAACGCAATATTTTCAAGGTCGGGAATGTATTTTTTTATATGCAAATTAGGCCGGGAGTGAAAAAACGATTAAATTTATTGCATTAGAAATTTCTAATCGTTAAGAATGACATACATTTGACCGAATAGTTTGGTATGAATATTGCATTTACAATTAGGAAACAGAAAAATGAATATGAGGAATAACCAGGGGAAGTTTAATTATGAAAATATTAAAAAAAAACAGGAAGGAGGAATGTAATATGAGAAAATCATTCCTAGTATTATTTTTTGCTTTTTTTGCATTAGCATTAACCGTTGGTAGTGCCAATGCAGTCACAGGACAGTGTTCAGGTTGCCACACCATGCATGATAGCCAGGGTGGGGCAGGTGTTGGAGCTGCAGGTGCGCAGGGACAATTATTGAATTCCGGCTGTGCAGGCTGTCATACAGGTACGCATGATGGTGATGGTAAAAACAGCTTTGGAGCTCCCGTAGTTCTGGATGGAGCAGATCCTACAGGTCAGGGCAATGGTTTGACAAATGCCGGTGGTGATTTCTGGTGGGTTACCCAGGGAAGTGGCGATGCAAAAGGGCATAATGTTGCAGATATAACAGGTCTGGGGGTTGATGGCACTATAGGCACAACTCCACCGGGCTGGGACCCTGATGCAACAAGCGGCCATGCCTTTAGTCAGGTAGCAACAGGTGCAGCAAGCTGGGGTGCCAATCAACTGACTTGTGCAGGTACTTACGGGTGTCACGGAGATCGTGGTCAGGCCAACAGTCTGCTTGCCATATCAACTTCCCATCACAACAATGCCGATACCGGAGGAGGTGTGTCAGCTACTTCTGCATCCACTTCAGATACAATAGCCAACAGCTACAGATTCCTTGGCGGTATCATGGGGCTTGAGAATGTCGGGTGGAACTGGTCTGAGACAACATCATCTCATAACGAATACTATGGACAGGCTAATACTGATGCGGAAAGGGATGATGATACGACTGATACTTACGAAGATACCGACACAATGAGTTACTTCTGTGGGCAGTGTCATGGTTTTTTCCACAGCAGGATTGTTGCCTCCGGTGCAGGTATTACGAGCCCGTGGGTAAGACATCCTACTGATATTGTTCTTCCCAACAGTGGCGGATATGCCAACTATAACAATGATGGAGGACCTATAGGCAGTTATAGTCTTTCAGTGCCTATTGCAAGGGGTGCAGTAGCGACCAATGCACAGGGAAGCAGAAGTACAGTAATTGCAAATGATTCTTCTACAGTGGATGGTGCCATTGTAATGTGCTTATCCTGCCACAGGGCCCATGGTTCTCCGGAAGATGATTTGCTGAGGTTTACTTATTCAAATATGGTTGTAGGTAATTCTAACACGACAGGATGTTTTGTATGCCATACGGACAAGAACTAAGAGGTATATGAGATAGGGTTGATGATAATATAAGGGGCGCCAGGCATAAAAGGCCTGGCGCCCCTTTTTTATTTTATACATTAAAACAAGAGATTGTAAGATTATTCACATTGAATTCAATGTGAACATGTTGCTACTATTAATGCAATAAAAAATGAGAGGGGTCGTTCATAACATGGAAAATTCCGTGAATGGTATTTGCCGTGTATTCAGATTGTTTATTACTTTTCTGGCAGTTGTATTTTCTTTGACTTTCTTTCCTGATCAGGCTATTGCTGAGCCGGATGCAATAATATATGAAGACAGTATTATTCTTGATGATGAAGAAGGCAAACTGTCCATGCCGAACTTTGTAATGATAGACCGGAAGATGAATGAAGTATATGTTGTCGATGGCAGAAGCAGGATTATGATATATTCATCCGACCTTTTCCCCCTTTATATTTTAAATAGTGAATCCGGCGTTGAATCTCCTCAGGGTTTGGCCCTGGATGAACAGGGGAATCTGTATGTGGCCCAGGCAGCTTCTAAAAGTGAATCAAGACAGAGGATCTCGATTTACAAGTCATGCCTGAGAAAAGATCGGGATATTTATATTGATAATTTAAAAGGGGTGGAGAATTTTATTCCTCACCGCTTGGCTGTGGATAAGAAGGGTAATATTTATGTGTCTGCCAGTAATTCTACAGGTGTCCTTGTTTTGAGTAATGAAGGAAATCTTATTGATATTATGACTTCTGAGGAAAATGGCAGAAAGGTAAGATTAACCAATGTTACTCTGGACAACAAAGGCAATATTTATCTTGTCAGTGAAGTGGAAGGACATGTTTATATCTATGATCAGAACAGAAAGTTTATCTCAAAATTTGGTGAAAAAGGCGGTAGCTCTGGTAAGTTGAGCAGGCCAAGAGCAGTTGCAATAGACAGTTTAAACGGCAAAATGTTTGTAGTTGATTATATGCGGCATACCATAACAATTTACACTTCGAGCGGTTCTTATTTTCATGAATTTGGTGGTCTTGGAAGGGGGGAGGGGTGGTTTTACCATCCCACTGATATTGCTGTTGATAGCAATGGCAGGTTATTTATAGCAGATTTATTTAATAACCGGGTGCAGATACTTAAGACCAGGTAATTTAATTGAATAGCAGGATTAGGATAACCTGATTTTAATTTGAGATAAGCACTAATACAGTTCTAAACAATGAAAGTGATTAAACATTATATAAAAACGTTAACTATTATATGTCTGGCATTCGGCTTTTTATCAGGCTGTATGTCGCTGGGGGGGACAAACCGGTTCTTCAGACAGTATAAGGGGGACAGCTTTCACTCTTTCTGGAAGGTCCTGATAATGACGGTGTTGATATTACATTCAACTTGTTATCGGTCAATATAGTTGCTGAAGACGGGACAGTTATCCCGGTTGAGTCTGTAAGGCATACCATAAGTTCGCGTTCAATGTCAGGAACGCACATTAACCTGGGTGAAATTTCTCTTCCTGTTGGCAAATACATAAAACTGGACTTTATCATCAAAAATGCGACTGTTAAAAATAATAATGAAATAAAAGAGTTGAAAGTTGCTGAGGACATTGCTGTTCCCATAAATATTAAAGTGAATAGACAGCAGAATTCATCTGTATTCATTTACTGGAATACAGATGGCTCTGTAACTGATGACAATATGTTTAAGCCTCTGTTTGCTGAAAAAAGCAGGGCAAAAGAATTAAGCTCTTCGCTTATATATGTTTCCAACGAAAACTCGGATAATGTCTCAGTTATAAACAGATATTCAGGGGAAGTTGTTGAAACCATAATGACCGGCAAGAGGCCAAGGGGTATTGCAGTCTCTCATACCGCTGGCCGTTCAAAATTATATGTTGCCAATTCAGGGTCTAACAGCATTTCTGTTATTGATCCGACTACAAACAAAGTACAAAATGAGATACCTGTCAGGTTTGGAACTGAACCGGTTGATCTGGCAGTGGGTACAATACGGTCAGGCAGAAAACTGCTTTTTATTGCAAATTATAAATCCAATTCCGTATCAATCCTGGATTTGTCCACCTACAGAGAGCTGGAAAAAGTGGATGTAGGGTCCGGACCAATTGCGGTGGAGGCTGATCCGCCTGCAGATAATCTTATTGTGAACAGATTTTTGAGCTTTGATGTAATTAATGAACTTAGAAGTTATAGAGATAAGTTTCTGAATGTATATGTAGCAAACCGGAACTCTAACAATGTATCCATACTAAGGATCAATATTCTTACAGGAAGGTGTGATGATGTGCTGACTCTGGATGTGGATTGGGATCCAAGGTCTCTTCATATTGATTATTCAAGGGGAAATGTTTATGTTGTCAACTTTGGATCTGACAAACTATCTGTAATAAACATAGTTCAAACCCTGACAGCTGGAGGGGCCGGAGCTGTGACATCAATTAATAATGTGGGGAATCAAATGACATCTGTTATCACAGACCCGGACTTTGACAGAATTTACCTTTTAAGGGACATGCCCGGCGAATTATTAATTATAAAGCCTTTTTCGAAAACAAGTGATTTAATGCAGACATCGTTGCAGCCAGTTATGGGTAGAGTTAGTGTGGGAAGTAACCCGCGGGCGTTAATGTTTGATTCTGAAAAGAGGAAAATATTTGTAGTTAATCATGGATCAGACAATATATCTGTAATTGACAAGACAACAAGGAGGACCGAGAGTATCATCCCTGTCGGTAAAGGGCCCTATGATATTGCAATTTTGTCTGAATAATGTTGCGTAGAAATATATTATGGCAATAAAAAATTTGAATTTGATTAAATCACTAACGAAAGTTATTTTGTGCTGTAGAAGATCACGACAAACAATATGGTTGAACAGTTTATTAATCAAATCTGTTTTGACAGTATTACTTTTCCTGATATCCACTTCAGGTGTATTTGCAGAAGGGCTGGGTGGATTGGCCAGTTTTAACTATAACAGCATAAAGGTAGAGGAAGATGGCCAGAAACAATCCACATCCAAAGCACTAAACCAGAACCTCCACTTAAACTATAACAAAACTGTTACGCCAAACATCTCTTACCAGCTTTATTTAAGGGCAAACACATTGGACATGGAAACTACTGATGTACAAGGCACTGTCACCGATACCGACAGGAGGATGGTCGAGCCTGCTATTGATTTTTATCTTCGCAATTCTATTTATTTCTTATCTGCAGGGTATCGCAGGCAGGAGGAGTGGTCTTCTCATCGTCTAAAAGATGAGAACAGAGAGACTACGGAACTGTATTATTCACGGTTAAATTTTATTCCTGATACTCTGCCCTCCCTGTCACTGGATTATGACAGGCAGGAAAACTTTGACTATCTAACTCCCAAAAACAAAGACCGTACATTTGAAGAGTACTCTATTAGTTCTGACTATGTTCTGCCCCCGGGGGATATTAGGGCAAGGTACCATATTAATTTTACTCATAGCATAGATAAGAACCCTAATGAATTAACCAATAAAATTACAAGTAATAATTTCAATGCCAACTATCACGTTGAATATTCAGGGTATTTCTGGCATCAAAGGGCTAATTACTCAGTTTCATACAGGGGGAACTACTCAAGAGATGATAATAAACAGTTTTTGAACCAGACAGGCAGTTTTCTGACAAAACGGTCAGCTCTTGGAGGATTTAATGATCGTGGAAGTGGAGCCAAGCCTGACGTAGACTTTCTCCCCTCTTTAGTATCTCTTGTTGATGACAATTTTATTACTTCAACCGGTATAGATATAAGCACTTTAATTACAGGCCAGTATCAGAATTTAGGAATTAGAGTATCAGGCACAAAACCCGTTGATACCATATACGTTTATGTTAATCAGGATGTATCTGGAGATGTACTTAAAAACTCGTCTAGCTGGAAGGCCTACAGCAGTGACGTTAATATTAATGTGCCGAACACCTGGACCGAGAGGACAATTCAGAGTATTACAGTTTCTTCTCATGATATATCTAATTCTATCTACCGTTTTGAAATAAAGCTTTCATCTGAAGTAACAGCATCCTACTTTAAGGTTATTAATTTAGTGACCTCATCTGTTGCTAATGTAGCTGTAACTGAAATCGAAGCTTATGGCACTGAGATAATATTGAACACTGAAACTACGGATAAGTCAAAAGCGTATACCCAGGGAATTAACTTAAGAACTAATGCGCGTTTATATGAAAATGTTACACTGGCCCTTCACTATACACTTGACAGGACAGACCGTAATCCTGATTCGGTACTTAGCTCTATGGGGGGTATATTAAAAAATGTTTTCAGCGATGAAGTATCAGGTGATGATGCCGGCTTCAGGAGTGTAATAATAAGAGATTATGGAGCTACAGCTATATGGGAAGCTCACAGGCTGTTGACAACTTCTCTGAGAATTCAAAGGAATGAAAGTTTTGATGATCTAAAGACCAATGATTTTGCGTCAAACTCATATAACCTGTCTTTTAACTCGGCACCATTGCCGACTCTGGATGCCACTCTCTCTTTGCTTAGAAATGACACATACAAGTCTGATAACAAAGAAAATGAGACCAATTCAGTGCTCTTAAGTATTGGCTCCAGGCTCCATAGGGACGTTAACATGATTAATGATGCGTCTTATACAAAGTCCAAATCTATTTCAGCTGACACAACTTCTGAATCTTATATCTTTGATGGGTCGATTGATGCAAACATTACCCGCAGGCTTTCGGGCAGCATGAACTACGGCTTTCTGCACACTAAATCGGGAGGCTCATCTTCTGATTCGAAAAATGCTTTCTTAATAATAAACTACAGGCCCGGACGTTTTATTAATATCTCAGGCAATGCCAGGGTATTGGATTCAGCCGGTGTAGTAACGACTTCTACGGGTGTCATTACAGATTGGATCCCTCTTCCTGCTTTCAGAGTAAATATTAACTATGTACATACAAACTCGGACGCATCTCCTTCAAGGAGTGATTCCTTTACCAGCTATCTGGTCTGGTATATTGCTAAATCTGCTGATCTCAGGTTTACATATAATTTTACAGAGAGAGTGGATCGCAGCAGAACTAACAGTTATAGCTATAACTACTATCTGAATTGGAGATTTTAGCAAATGTTACTTATAATACGGGAATTATATTTAAACAAAGAGGAGTTGGGGAATAATTCATTGTGTCAGTACATGCTGTGGTAATCTGATATGAAACAAAGAAGCGATTATATTTTTATGAAAGAAATAAGAAAGAAATTTTGGTCTATACATTTTATCCTTATAGTATTGTTATGTGTTATTCCGCTGTATAGTTGTAATGGAAGTATGAAAAACTATAAACGGGCTGATATTGAAGTAAAAAATTTAAAGAGGATAGCTATATTACCACTTGAAAACCTGACACCCAATAAATATGCAGACAAGAAGATACGGAATTTGCTCATTATGGATCTGCTGGAAAGAGATGTTAATGTTATTGAGCCTGGAGAGGTGACGAGGGTGTTGAGAGAGTTAAAGATCAGGTCTGTTGAGTCCATATCAGCCGGGGATATGCAGAGTCTTGGAGATATGCTGAAGGTGGATGTAATATTAAAGGGGTCTGTTGGAACATTTGAAATGAAAAAGGGAGTTGCTATTGAATACCCGGAAGTATCGATACATTTAATGTTAATAGACACAAAATCAGGGCAGATACTATGGTCTGCATGGCATACCTCCGGCGGGGCCAGTTTCTGGACCAGGCATTTTGGAGCTGAAGGTGCAACGCTGGATGAAACTGCCGGGAAAGTCATAAAAGAAGTATTTGACAGTTTAATTTGATGAGATTTAAGACAAGAATATACAATTATTATATTCCAGGCTGTGTTAAGTGTATTTAAGGAGAATAATATGAAATTATTAACAAAACCTTTCTTATTAATATGTGTCTTATTTTTAATAGTCGTTGGATGCCGCAGTAATGGCCCTTCTCCTTATCATGTGAGGCAGGATGTAGATTTCAGTTTTATAAAAAATGTAGCTGTACTCCCGCTTGAAAATCTGAGCAATGCAAAAGATGCAGGTGAAATTGTGAGACGCCTTGTGATCAGTGAACTGCTGGCCTCAGGCCTGGTTAATGTAGTTCTCCCGGGTGAAGTGATGTCTGCTGTGAAAGACCTGAAAATAAAGAATGTTTCCTCGTTAAATAAAAAACAGATCAAGAAATTAGGACAGGACTTAAAAGTGCAGGGAATTGTCCTGGGTTCGATCGAGCAGTATGGGTATGCAAAGATAGGAAGCGGTACTGCCCCTGAAATAACAATCACGTTAATGATGGCTGATACAGGGACAGGTGATATTATATGGTCTGCAACAAAAAGAAGAGGTGGGGACGGTTTTTTTGCCAGACATTTTGGAGCAACATCACAAACGTTAAGCAAGACAGCACTGGATGTAGTTAGGGACGCGGTCAGCACTTTGACCGAATACTGATTAACGAGTTGTAATGGAATTGGACTTTAAAATGAATGATTACTGCCATAAACAACCTATGAATTATGGGCGACAGTTATCATTACCGGAGATTTAAGTTGCTGAAGAATAACGCTGTTTACGCCATAATTGCCCTTCTTGCTTTAATTTCTCTTCTCTCTGTTTCCGCTATTGTTATTAAGAAGGCCCCCCCTTCTGAGGTAAAAGACGCAATCCACTCCACTATTGATATAAAGTTCAGCAGGTACGATGAATATGAGAGAGTAGTTTTTTATGGACCTTATGAATTTATAAATTCAGGGAAGGTCAGACATGAAAATAATGAAGTAAGTGTTACTTTCCCTGATGCTGAATTTTCTTTAAAAGAAGATAAAATAGAATTACCGTTCAGGAGAGAAAAAGATAAGATAATATTTCTACAAGATAATATTGAGAAGATCAAGGTACTTAATTTATTAAATCCCAGCCGTCTTGTAATTAATTTTTATTCAACAAAAGCAGATTCAGATCAACATAAAACTTCTCACATAGAAAAGCAACAAACGGTAAATACAAGAATAGCGGCGGTGGTGGATAAGGTCCTGCAAGCTTTAGATAATCAAGAGCAGAAAGTAGAAGGTCAGAAGTTGGAAATATCTGAAGAATCTTCTGACATAGAAAAGAGTAAAGACGTAGTTTCAAAAGGTGCAGATACAAGAGTAGCAGAGGTGGTGGAGAGAGTTCTGCAAGTTTTAGATAATAAAGAGCTGAAAGAAGCAAGTCAGATGTCTGAAAAGCCTGAAAATAAGGCCACTACTGCTGAAGTAGTAGCAACGGCACCTGCTGTGTTAATGATTCCCACTACTTCTGAAGTGCAGACCCAATCAACAAAGCCCTTGGATAAAGCTAAAACTGACCATGCAGAAGCACTTAAAACCAGCAAAGGCTCTGCCAGAACCTTAGAAAATAAAAGATCAATTATACATATTGATACTGCTAAGGGCTTAGAGGTAAAGACTGGAGCTGACAATATCAATAAAATTACTTCAGATTTATCAAAGCCAGTAAAACCTGATATACAAGTTGATGCATCAAATAGCAGAATTGCCATTCTGCCTTTTGACAATTTTAGTGGTAATAATAAAGCCCTTGGCAAAATAATGCCTCTAATACTTAGTCAGCTTAAAGACAGGGGTTATGATGTTATTGATTATAAGGAAGTTGAAGCATTTCTTTGTGAAAGGCGTATCAGAAATTCATCTTTTATCTCAAGAGAAGTTGCGATGGAGTTAGGAAAACATAAGAAGGTAAGCACTGTTGTAGCGGGATCTGTTTTTACATACTCTGCTGATGTTAATCCGAGGATTGGGCTAATGGCCCGTCGGTTAGACCTGAAGACAGGTCATATCATATGGTCAGATTTTGTCTCACTGACAGGGGAAGATTTTACCAGGGTACTTGGATTGGGAACAATCAAGTCTGTTGATATGCTGATCCCTAATGCATTGAATAATCTATTTGCTACTTTTGAAAATCGCTCACCTGAAAAAGACATTAATGCAAAATATAAGATAGCTGTTTTGCCATTTAAGAATGAAAGTAAACACAGGCATGCGGGCATAATAATTACTCATCTGTTCCAGAATGAGCTTGCCAATAATCCAATGTTTGATCCTGTAGATTATGGAGATGTCAAAAAAACAATAGTCAATCTCAGGGTAGGGAGAAAAGGTGAAGTGGACTATAATAATTTGCAGGAGCTTTCAAAATCTCTTGGTGTGGATATTGTTTTAACAGGTACAGTGGAAGAATATTATGTAGGGCAGGAATATTCATCACCTCCCAGAGTTACCATATCGGCCCGGTTGCTGGATAGCCGTAAAAGCAGGATTCTCTGGTATGACAATCTCCGGTTGGATGGGGAGGAAAATATAGTGGCTTTTGACTGGGGAAGACTCAGGTCTGCTGATAAAGTAGCTTATGGAGCAGTTTCAGGTTTAGTGGATAACATGAATACAAAGGGCCTATTTCAATAGTGATCTGGTTCAAATCGTTTATTAAATTGGAGGATGAGTGCCCACAGGCAGATAAGAAATGACTAAGGAGATTAGGAAATTTCGAAGTTTGTTTTTTGCTGTCCATGGAGTTATATTTTTATTGCTTTTAAGTTGTGCTTCCGTTCCTCAAAAATCCCCTGAAATTGCAGCTTTTGTTGATAATGACCCAATTACTATTGGGGACATTGAGTATTCACTGCAAATTGCACACCGCAAAGAAGGACTGTCTAAAACCAAAGGTATTAATATTTCTGAATATCTCAATAAAGTGATTGAAGAAAGACTCCTTGTCCATGAGGCCAGACGAATGGGATTGGACGGAAGTCCTGCATTAATTCAGAAGGTTGATGCATATGTTCTCAGAGAGTCGGTTTCACGACTATATAGCGAGGAGATACTGGATAAAGTATCGGTATCTGAAGAAGATATAATTGATTATTTTAATAAGGAATATGAGCAATACATTATCAGTTCCATAGAAACTGGTTCTGCTCAGGATGCTGGAATAATAATGGAAATATTAAAGAGTGGAAAGGACTTTGAAATACTGGCAAAAGAGTTTGAAAGGCATGAACTCCGAAAGGGAGTAGCAATAGCAACCTTTGCCCGCAAGGACCTTAGCAAAGCAATAAAAGATGTTATTGACAGCCTTAAACCAGGTGAGATCAGTGATGTGTTTGAGGCTGGACACAGATATTATTTACTCAAACTAATAGACAGGCACAATGCCCCTGAAGCTGAGCTTAAGGAAAAAAGGGAAGACATTGAGCAGGCGATCAGGAAAATTAAAGTAGAGCAACGCAGCGATGAATACCTTAAGTTTTTAAGTAGAAAAATGAAGCCGGAGATTAATCATGAAGTTCTGTCATTAATACCTCTTGATCGGAAAAAGGAGGAACACTCAAAATGGCTGCAGGACAGCAGGGTATTAATAAAACTCAGGGATTCTACTCTGACAACGGGAGAGTTTGTGATGATGCTGAGATCAGGTAATGCCAATGCAAAGGATTTAATTATAAAAAAGTGGATAGATCGGCAGGCAGTTGATTACGAAGCGCTTGACCGCAGATATGATGTTAATTCTGATCTGAAAGACATGGTAAGCAGATACAAAAATAAAATGCTAATGAAATTGTTTTTTAAGAAAGTGCTGTCCCCGGGAGTAGAAATTTCAGAAGATGATCTATTGGAATTTTATCGGAATAACCAGGGTGATTTTACCAGGCCGTCAAAATATAAAGTACAGCAGATCACATTAAAGACAGAGAGTGAAGCAGATGAAATAAAGATGGAACTTATAAAGGGTGCTGATTTTTCATGGATGGCAAAAAACAGATCATTTGATAATTATGCTTCTGACGGCGGAACAGTGGGATGGCGTGCAGAGGACCAACTTCCGGAAGAGTTGAAAGAGGTAATTGGAGAACTTCAACCAGGGGATTTCAGTGATGTCCTGATATCGGGCGAATTTTTCAGGATTTACAGGATGTTGGAAAAGATAGATCAGAAAGTGGATGAATTTGAAAGGGTGCGACCAGCAGTTCATAAGAAAGTATTTAGTGCTAAATATAAGGAACTTTATGATCTATATGTGGATAAATTAAAAATCGAGGCAGACATAAAATTCAATGATGAAGTTGTTCAGGATTTAGACCGTATGATTAATAGTGGAAAGACGTAATATTTGTGATTGATAAATAATAGGAACTGCATTTTTATAGTTTTATAGTGTTATGAAAATATTAATAACATATGCACATGGCAGGGCAGTTTTTATGCTGCTCCTTCTACTTTTGATTGCTTCCCTTTGCTATCTCCTGTGCTCCTGAAAAAAAGGTTCGCATGCGCTTTAAACCAAAACCATGCATTGAATGTCATCAAGAAACACTGAAAGAATTTGAACTGAAATTTGTCCATGCCCCTGCAGCCGAGAAGGACTGTGAAGCCTGTCACCTTCGTCATGGAAGGCTTGCAATAAAATCCTTTGTCGAACAAAGTGAGAGAAAGCTGTGCTATAAATGTCATAAAGATATGGCGGATAAGATCTCAAAGATTGCCAGTACCCACACTGTTCTTAAACAGGGTCTTTGTATCCCCTGTCATAATCCTCATGCCTCACAGAACGAACATCTCCAGAAAAGCATTGGCAAAGATCTATGTTTTACCTGTCATGAGCGAACATCTTTTGAACGCGCCAAGCGCCACAAACCTGTTGAGGAAGGGTGCAGTTCCTGCCATGCCCCTCATGGGTCTGATTATCCTGATAACCTTATAAAGAATGAAATAGACCTTTGTAATTCTTGCCATGATTATAAGGCCTCTTTATTTACCGAATCTCACAGAAACTATCCTGTTGAAAATGCAAAATGCAGCGGTTGTCATAGTCCTCATAGTTCAACGAACGATCAACTGCTTCGGGAATCAGTGCATGAACCGGTGAAGAAGGCTGCATGCAGTGCCTGCCATAAGCCTTTTGACGCTGCTGATCCTCTTGAAGTATCAGAGTCAGGCGATAAGCTGTGCTATTCCTGTCATGAAGGTGAAAAAGAAAAATATGAGAAGAGCTACATCCATACCCTTACAAAAGAGGGGAAATGTACAATCTGCCACAGCCCTCATGCATCGGATTTTCCGGGGATAACTCTGAAAGGTAAAGTTGAACTCTGTACTCAATGTCATATGGATAGCCCCCGGCTGGATGTAAGCCAGCTTCACAGCCCTGTAACAGATGACGGATGCATAAAATGTCATGACCCTCATGCTTCTGATGTGCCGGATTTGTTAAAGGAGACTGAAGGAAAACTGTGTATTTCATGCCATTCTGAATCAGAACAGGAGCAAAATGATGAAGTCACTCATGATCCATTTTCCCGGTCTGAATGCACTAAATGCCATGATGCTCATGGTTCAAATAACTCTTTCATTTTAAAAGCTCCACCAACTGAAATATGTTACAAATGTCATAAAGAAGAGATCGATGGTTTTTATAAAACCTATATACACACACCTGCAAATAACAATCAGTGCTTTGTCTGCCATAAGTCTCATTCTTCCCCGTTTAAGGGACTTTTGATCAGTTCCATAGATAATCTTTGCATGGGCTGTCATGAGAGCATGCTTGTTGATATGAATGATAAAGGTACACATCCTTTATTTCGGGACAGGAAATGCCTGGCCTGTCATGATTCCCATGCTGATGATAATAAGGGTTTCACAAAGAAACCTGTAAAGGAGATCTGTCTTGAATGCCATAAGTCTCTCATCAATGCATCGGGGAAAAACAATTATAAACATGCACCTGTTGAAGAGGGCGAATGTACGGCATGTCATAATCCCCATGGCACCAGGATTAAGTATCAGCTTTTAAATCAGCCCAATGATCTTTGCCTTACCTGTCATGAGAGTATAGTTACCACTAAAGACCGGAAGGGACATATTGCCATGGACAAGGGCAGCTGCCTGAGCTGTCACAAATCTCACTACTCAGAACTGAAGGGCCTTATGGTTAAAAAAGACCCGGATCTATGTAAACAGTGTCACGCAACTGATACGGAAAAATTAACATCAGTTCACAGGCAGGGGATTAACGAAATCAGCAAATGTATGAGCTGTCATGAACATCATGTTACTGAAAAGCCCGGGATGCTGAAGCATATCGGTCATGATCCCTTTATCCATGGGAACTGCGAGGCATGTCATGTGGAATAAACCGGTAAGAAGAAAGAAACACATTTTATTTATTATATGTTTCATCGTGATAGCTTTTGGTTTAATATTGCATAGCAAAATTGAGGCTGGAGTCAAACTCAAGATGCCCATACCAGAGCTTTGTTATGACTGTCATAAAGAGTTGAAAGAGGCCCAGGCAGATAAATTTCTACATGTTCTATTTAAGAAGGGAGAATGCATGAAATGTCATAACTCCCATGTCAGCACAGTACCGGGACTGCTTGACGACAGAGTGGACTCTATCTGCCTGAATTGTCATGAAGAACTCAGGAAACTTCTTGATACCGGACACGTTCATAACCCTCTGAGGGATGGTGACTGTACCGAATGTCATAATTCACATAGCGGGAATAATGAGCATCTGCTTGTCAATGAAGAAAAGGAGCTATGTGTTAAATGTCATGAACATACCAGAGATCAGACTGCGCAGGCTTACGGGTGTCTTCCATTTAAAAAGGGAGAGTGCTCAGCTTGTCATGACTCACATGCTTCTGCAAATAGGAGTCTCCTTAAATCAGCTCCAAATACACTTTGCAAGGAGTGTCATGCTCCCAGGTGCAAGTTAGGAAGCATTGATATCTCTGACCTGGTTGAAGACCTGGACTGTACATCATGCCATTCCGGACATGGGTCGGATAACAAGAGTGCGCTGGGTCCTTTTGGCCATACATCTTTTGTAAATAAAGAGTGTGAACAATGTCATCAACCGATGTTTACGGGCAAATCTGTAAGGACTAAATTACAAAAGGAAGATCTGTGCTTCAGTTGCCATCAAAAGAATGACTACACATATGTTAGTGATGGACTTCATGAAAAATTGTTGGACAACCGTTGTAATTTATGTCACAGCAACCATTCATCTGATAATACTAACTTGACAGTTAATGAAAGAGATGTATGTATAACCTGTCATGAAAAGACCGAAAAAAGAACAAAGGAAATGGAACGCACTTTAAAGACAACAGAATGTGAGCCTGTAAGGGAGAGGAAATGCTTTGACTGCCATTTGCCCGGCCACTCGGACCAGCCTCTGGGTTACAGGGGTGACGGAATAGAGATGTGTGCCCGTTGCCATAAATCCGAGCATTCATCTACACATCCTGTTGGAAGTGACATAATAGACCCTCGCAGTGGGCAGCCTGTTACATGTATTTCATGTCATAGCATGCATGCTTCAAGATTTGACTATATGCTGACTCATGACAGAAACAGGACGTTATGTATTCAATGTCATAAGAAATAGTGATTGATATGTTATCCGGAATAAAAAAATATTTATATTTCTGTATCACCTGCATTTTTATTGTGATAATGGCTGCTGTGGCGCAGTCGGCAATGACAGGTCAGTGCAGCAACTGTCATACCATGCATAACAGCCAGGGCGGGGCTGTTATGGTAAACCTTACTTATGGTGCCGAGACAACAGATGCAAAAGAATTTCTCCTCAGGGGCACCTGCCTTGGATGTCATGCCCAAAACACAGTGAACAGGATTGAATCTTTAGGTGGAACAGATGTCCCTCAAGTTTATCACAGGGACTCCGCGGGTGACCTTGCTGGCGGGAACTTCGCTTATATTTATGGAATTAAGGGCAGCGGTGCATCTAATAAGAAAGGTCACAATATAGCTGATTTAGGAAGTATGGATACACCTGCCCAGCCACCGGGGAGGAGACATGATATTAGTACAATGGACACTAATTTTACATGCGCCGGGTCAATGGGATGTCATGGTGTCCGCGGCGGACCAGGAGCAGGGCTGGAAAATTTGGAAGGATCTCATCATCAAAATGCAGGGGGGCAGCTTAATACTGCGGATAATGTGTATAACAGCTACAGATTTTTAAGCTCAGTAAAAGGTTATGAAAATGATGGGGCTAATAAATGGCAAAATCTGAATTCTACTAACCATAATGAATATTTTGGTGCTGCCACTCCAATGAGCTTTACAGGATGCACTTCGCAGTCCTGTCACGATGCCTCTGATTATGCAAGACCTCTTAACAATACAATGAGCGGATTTTGTGCTACCTGTCACGGATACTTTCATTTACTGGACAGTGGAGCGCAGGAAGGCGTAGGAGATGACACTACATCTCCTTTTACACGTCATCCAACCGATGTTATTCTGCCAAACAGCGGAGAATATACATCATATACAAGCTATAGCGTGGCTACCCCTGTAGCAAGAACAAGTGTTCCGGCATCAATGAGCGGGACCGTTACTCCGGGTTCTGATGTAGTGATGTGTCTTTCCTGCCACGGGGCTCATGCTACTGATTACTATAAGATGATGAGATGGGATATAAAGAGTGCCACTCTTGCCACTGCCATATCAGGCTGCGGCAGTTGTCACACTGATAAAAATTAGATATATGAAAATATTCAAAACATTAATGATCATATTATGGTTGAGCTTTCTTATCATGGCAGCAAGTCCTGATTTTACAGAAAGCGGAACATATTTAAGCTCAGCCCATGGAAACAGCACAAGCGGGGTAAACCGTTCAGCTGTTACAAGTTCTGCTTATCCAAATGCAACTGATACATACCCTGTAGGTCACTGCGGTCACTGTCATGATCAGCATGCAAGTATTGACGGGTCTGAACCCACAAATCCTGCTGCGCAGGGCCCATCGACTTATAGTTTGTTCAATGATAATTTTGGTGCAAATACAAATGATTTATGTTATGCCTGCCATAATACTTTTACTCTTGGAGGTATGACTCTGACATATGGAAGATATGGAATATATCAGGGTTCGACTAAATTCAATGCATCTATTCATTTCACCAGTGGAAGCATGGACTGGGGTGCCGATGCATCACCTCCTGGTCCGCCTTTTTCACCGACATCATCTTTGACCGATCCCGGTAACTGTCACAACTGTCATAATCCCCATGGATATGATGATGGATCAGGAGTTATACCCAGTATGCTCTTTGCAAGGGACTCAAAGACAGGAGACAGTCCTTTACTTGAGATGGGCTGTGAGGCCTGCCATGACGGGACACAGGGAGGTGCCACAAAGGACGTAAAGACCCAGCTTGGCAAAACCTATGCACATCCGACCCATACCTATAATGATCGCCATACCCTACCTGAATCAGGAAGCGCCAGTTTTGGCCCTTCAAACCGGCATGCTGAGTGTGTAGACTGTCATAATCCCCACACTGTAGTAAGTGGCACAAATCATATAGCAGGGACTACTGGTAACGCTGTTTCTGACGTTCTAAAATATGTATGGGGTGTTGAGCCGACATGGACATCTATCTGGACACAGCCCACGGTATTTACGGAGAGAAAACCTCCGACGAATGTCGATGGTGCCCAGTACGAATACGAGATATGCTTCAAATGTCATTCCCGTTATGGCCTTGGGGCGGACAGTGACGGTACAGCAAATGACGGTATTTATCCCTCCATTACTCCTACAACTGCCGGTGGCACTGTCACTGACCAGGCAATGGAGTTTAATCCTAACAACAAAGCTGCGCATCCTGTTGCGGTAACACTGAATAACCAAACAGGTTCCTCAGCTCCTGCACCTTTAAGAGGCGTTCAGTTAAAATCTCCATGGAACACTGGGTGTAATAATACAATTGGCAGTTATAATGATTTCTGTGGTGACAGTACCATGTACTGCTCAGACTGCCATGGAGCGGATAATGAGAGCACGAACGCAAAGGGGCCCCACGGGTCAAGCCGTACATATATGCTGAAGGGTACGGGTCAATACTGGCCGGCAAATGCCTCCAGTACATTGTGGCAATGGGATAATATTACAGATGACCTCTTCTGCAGAAATTGTCATCCCCTGACTGGTAGCAGTGATACCTTCAGTGAACATGATAGAGCTCAACATGAAAAACCCTGCGTATGGTGTCATGTGGCGGTTCCTCATGGCTCAAGAAGGTCACGGCTCATTGGATATGCTTCTGAGCCATCACCATATAATTATAGTAGTAGTCTGGTATTCATCGGATTTAAGAAAGCTGCCAGTGGGGATGATTATGTTGATAGTAATTGTTACATAACACATGCAGACTGCACGAGTAGACATAGCACAGATGACGGTGGTTATGACCCGTAGCATCTGTGGTTCAAGAGGGTTTGATGAATGTCATAAATATTATAGAGTTAGTTTGTTCTATGTAACAGCTTGCAATGAATAAATACATATCTTCTAAATATCCATTCAACATAAAGTTTTTAGCACACATGATTGTATGTTCTGTCTTACTCATTACAGGCTGCTACGAAATTGAATTGCCTGGACAGGAACATACCATTAAAAATATTGTCGGTAAATACAACAGTTACCTTATAGAGGCAAATAAAACTCGGGATGTAAGCCACTTAAAAGAGATCGCTGATGAACATGTCACAATAAAACTCTCTTTATGGATGGCTGCATGGGAAGACGGGAATGTCTACCTTGATGCTGAATTAAGAAACATTGATTTTAATGATATGAAGATTACAGGGGAATCTGCAGTCGTTATGACGAGGGAAAACTGGAGCTATATCTACCGGGACCTTGACACACAGGAGATAGCCGAACCGAGGCAGTATGTCAGCTACAGCATGCAGTATCAACTGGAGAAAAAAGAAAAGAGCTGGCTGATCATGGAGGTCACCATTATAAAAGAAGAACAGGGATGAGGAAATGATCATGTATAATACAGTGTGATTTTAAAGAAGATAAAAAGACTTCTCCTGTCTCCCGGAACAACAATCCTTCTTATCCTTATTTTTTTGGCAGCATGCATTATAGGCATTACTGTCCCCCAGATTACCGAGAAAAGCCCCTCATATTTTGATAACTGGAAGGAAAATAATATTTATACCTACAGATTTGTCACCCGTTTACAGCTACACAGGGTATATACCTCGATCTGGTTTTTGAGTGTCTTAAGCCTGACGCTGGTATCACTCGGATATTCACTGTACAGGCAGATAAAGAAGAACCTGGGTCAGCGCAATCTGTCTATCAATCTTGAGCAGAACAGGGAAAATCTATCAGTTGTGTGCAAGAAGATACTTGATCCGTATGATATCAGGCAGCTGTTCATGAAAAAAGGTTACCGCTTAACATCGACAGAAACCGTTAGTGATAAATTTATATTTTCGAAAAATTCTTTGGGCAGATGGGGGAGTACTGTATTACACACGGGCATATTTCTGGTTATTCTAGCAGCTTTTTTTGCATTTGCCTTGCAGAAAAGGGGATTTGTCCAGATCATTAAAGGCGATACCTTTTTAGGTAACCATTCAAATTTTGTGGTAAAGGACCTTGGTGTATTTGCAAATGACTTTTCACTGGATTTTACAACCAGATTATCATTGCTTAACCACAAGTATTATGATAACGATAAAATCAAAGACCTTGAAAGTATCATTCTTGTGGATGATAAAAAAGGGAGCAGCAGAAGGGAAGTAATAAGCCCGAATGAACCGCTAGATTTTCAAGGAGTAAGCATATACCAGTCATATGACTACGGTTATACTCTTTCATTCATGCTCAAAAAACCTGAAGGTAAAGAAGTTATTACACATTTTAATCTGGACATGACATTAACGAAGGATAAGCCGCTTATTGGAATGTCTGACTTTCCAACTACGCCGTACATCTTTGAGATGAAATTTCAGCCGGACATAAATAATAAGAGCTTTTTTATTACCAAACCTATTGTACATCTCACAATTACCGAAATGATTACAAGGGACACCATATTCAATGGCCTGCTGCTTCCAAAGCAAAGTATAAAAATCAAAGGTGGTGTATTGAGTTTTATCGGGATAACAGAGTGGAGCGGCTTGATGTATGCGCAAAATCCGGGCATGGGCCTTTCATATTTTGGTTTTGCATTGATCATCATTGGTGCCATTGTCATGTTCGGGTTCCCATACAAGGAGGTCTGTACTTTCATCAGAAAAAGTGACGGAGAGACGGTCATATCTGCTTATGTTCATACGATAAGATATCCCGCTACCTTTAAAGAGGATGTACGGGATATTCTGGAGCATCTGATCTGATGGATATTCTCATATTCGAGCTTCTGGTTCTCTGGTGCGCAGCAGGACTTTATGTGATTTCTGGAATAATTTTCGTGTACTCAATTGTATTCAGAAAAGATCACGCCAATAAACAGGCAATGTTTATTGCTTCAGCAGGGCTCTTACTGCACTCGGCTGCACTCCTGATGAGATGGGGAGTCTCGGGACATCCTCCCTATACACAAAAATATGAGATATATTCATTATCCGTCTGGACAACCATTTTGATTTTTGTAACTATTGGATGGAGTCGTGTGAAATTAAGGCTTATCGGCATGGTAATCATGCCTCTCAGTCTCCTGGTTATGGCAATTTCATTGTCCGGCAATCCAGCGGTCAATACTCTGTCTCCCTCATTGCGAGGGGTGTGGTTTCACATTCATGCGATATCCAATGCCTTGACTGCCGGCTCATCGATCCTTGCGGTCGGAGCTTCAATCATTTACATCATCAAGGAAAACAGGGAAGATCTTGAATTTTATAAAAAAATATTCTCCCTGGATGTTCTTGATGAATATGCCTATAAATTTGGTGCCTTTGGATTTATATTCTGGAGTCTGACCGTGGTTTCAGGGGCAGTATGGGCCAATAATACATGGGGGAGATACTGGGCGTGGGACCCAATCGAAACTTGGTCCCTGATTACCTGGTTCATGTTTGGCCTGTATCTGCATGTGAGACATTTCTTTAAATGGAGAGGCAGAAAAGCTGCTTTATTATTAAGCTTATGTTTTTGTTCATCAGTCCTTGGTCTTGTGCTGCTACCGATATTTATAGAATCAATCCACAGCGGGTATTTTAAATAGATAAGGATAAACAGCCTGTTACTCAAGCTTCATATCTTTAAATTTATCTTTATGGCAGGCAATGCATATCTGAAGATTTTTTGCTGCAAGGCGGAGCCTGTATTTTTCACTGGCCCCCTGTGCACTGGCTTTTTCACTGGGCAGCACTCCTCTTTCATGAGGATTATGGCATGTAGGACAGCTGATCTTTCCTTCATTGTCCAGGGGAAGAATAACGCCCAGTGTTTTTTCTGTTTCCTCCATGTTCGCAAGAACGGCTTCTGATGGAACCCGAAGGTGGTTTGCATTTATGGGATGGAATTTACTTTGTTTGTGATGGCATCTGAAGCAAAGCACCTCAAGCTTTCCGATTAATTTTACATCACTGTATGATTGGACTTTTGCATCGGGCATCTCAGCATGACAATATAGGCATTTGTTATCATTAATTTCCCCGCTCTCTGAAATCTGGTTATGGGGGTCAAGCTTGGCATATTGCTTTTCTTCATGGCACCTGAAACATAATGTGGTGCGCTTTATATAATGGGGGCCTCTTAGAAATTTCCTGTTTATTACCTGTGTATTACCCTCATTTTGACATTGAAGGTACATGTCATGACAGGTGGAACATACCAGCTTTCCATTTACAAGTGGAAGGTCATCAGGGATCCTGGATTTTTTTTCTTCGCTGGGGACAATGTCCACAGGGTGAATATAAGACTTGGATGTGTATCCGTGACATTTGCATAATTTAGAATAGTCACCATTATATTTAAGTAGTATGTCCTCTCCTTTTTCCGGGGCTTTTTCATGACATTCAGTACAGTACTTGCCTGTGAAATGAATGTTTGTGGTATCCAGGATTTTCCCTGAAACCCGATCATTTACCCGAGCAAATGACATAATTGCCGGAAAGACTGTAACCACTACCAAAATAAGGATAATTCTTTTCATTAATATAGATTATTTCATGGAAGAAGCATTTTTACAAGAGCTGAATATAAGCATTACCTTTATTAATAAGCATCAGGAAATTAACTGACTATAATTATTCATGAAATATGCGGTCTAGTTACGCATGTTGAGTAAAATTGCACATTAGTAAGGAATAATTCTCATTATTCTTTATCATTTATATCCATGCCTTATGGGAAAATTGCAATTATAAATGGGCATGTAACTTGCATCACTACATTTTACATATTTCATGGTGGAGAGAATTCCGCTGATTCCATTATATGAAGAGGTGAAAATGCACAGAAAAATGAATATCAAAATCCTGCTGATAGATGATGAAAAACTTATCTGTTCGTCTTTAAAGCGTTATCTTGAAAATAATGATGATTATACGGTGGATATGGCATTTAATGGAAAGCAGGCTCTTAGCAAATTGGACGAAAATTACTATGACATTATTTTGACAGACCTTAATCTGCCAGATTTCAAGGAATTTGAGCTGATCGATGAGGTAAGAAATAGAGGAAAGAACATGCCTATCATAGTTATGTCTGCACAGTTTCCAGACACAACAGAGTTAAATATAATCAATAATAATATTTTCAGATGTATTACAAAGCCTTTTGAACTGGAAGCAATTTCAGATTGTGTTACTGATGCGGTAAGGTGCAGGGTTTGATAGTAAGATGGGGAGTATTGACTCTGTTATAAAACCAGGTCCCTGTTAATTGTGATTTCAAGTTGCCGTTTAAATCCCTCAATATAAGCCTTCAGTGTCTGGCTGCTTTTTGATCTCAGGAATATCTGCTCCAGCTGGCTCTTATTGCCTCCTTCAATTGATTCGAGCATTTTGTTCTCTTCCGCTGACAGCTCAGTAGTTTCTCCTATCAAGTTGCTGATTTTAGCAACAATAAGATCCTGTCTCAGTCCTTCCTCATATGCCTGTGGATTGGTGCGGTTAAGACGCAAGGCCCTTTTGTAAACCTGTGGATTAAAAACACCGTTACTCTGAAAATAAGGGGCGCTTATTATCACATTCTGAAGCTCCCGGTCACTTGCGGTTATTCCAGCACTTTCAGCGGCTATTAAAAGGACTTTTCTGTCAACCAGTGAGTTGATTACTTTGTCGGGAAGATTCAGCGCTTCGATCTCTTTTTCATCGGTGTACTGCTCCTTGGCCTTTTTGTATTCATTATCATATACCCTCCAGTACTCTTCAAGTGAAATTTTTTCATCTTCAATATGGGCAACATAGGATAATGTAGCATTATCTTGTGGGCCGATACCCCAGAACAAAAAGGATACGATAATCATGAATGTCACTGCTGATAGCACGAAGACACTGAAGAATTTGTTGCTGCGCATTATTTCAAGCATAAGATAATATAGCGTAAAGGTTTACCAAAGGGCAAGGGTAATGACAAATTTCAAATCACAAATGATCCTAACTATAATTTTACTTACTGTCCGGACTCTAACAGGCTGTCCAGGTCTTTCATGATTTTATCTGCTTTCCATTCTGAAACCATAAAAGGATATTCACTTTCAGAGGTGACAGCAGGATACTTTTCATCCTGCTTCTCATAAAATGATATGGAATATTTTTTTGCTCCTTTTAAAATAGCAGTATAAACAGGGGATGTGAAGTCCTGTTTTGTCTTGTCTTCTATAAATTCATCACATCTATAATCTGACAGGCTGACAATGATACTGTCTATTTCACTGTCCTTTACAGGCCTTCCATCAGATGTGATCCATTTTGGATCTGTTTCTTCCGGGGCAGTCTGCTCTCCCTTTTTCTCGGTGGTATCAACAGAAACAGGGGCGACCGCTTTTACAATAGTCATTTTTTTATTGCCCATTTGCAAAGTTAGTTCAGTGATTTCATCCTGAATAACCATGACTTTTTTGTCTCTCAACTCAGGCACGGTCTTGATGAAGTCGGATCTTATATTCCCCTCTGCATGAAAGACCCTGTGATCATTATCTATCATTACAAAGGTATGTCTATAAGACGATGCCGGTTTTCCTATGCTGATAGTGCGGATAATATTATCTCCCTTAAAAGCCTTGACCTCGATTTTTTTGTCATTATCAAGTTCATATATGGAATAATTCTTTGATTCAGATGCAAGAGCTGTAAGTGAAATGCCTGATATCTGTGTAAGCATTTTATCGATGGTTGAAGGATCTGCTGGATATTTTTGAGTTCCGACCAGCCATGTACTGTTTTCCTTAAGCAGCACTATTTCGGAATCTATTTTACTTATGGTTAGCCTTGAGATATCTCCTGTTTCGATTTTAGTAATGACAGGGAGTTTGTAAGTGGTTTTATCCCCTTTTTCTGATTTAATATAAAAAACCAGTACTGCCATTATAAAAAACAGGATAGCTATTTCTTTTTTGCCCTTCATCTAATGCTCCTCAATATAATAGTTGATGTAATATGAAAGTTGTTTGCCCCTGTTAGCTGAATATTTTCTGAATATATCTTTTTCTCGAAGCCCTACGGTACCAGACGATCAGCCCTGCAATTATAACCAGGACTGGCAGTCCTGCTATGTTTGCTGTCTTGATGACTGTTCTTGCTCCGGGCTCGATGTCACGTAGAGGATTAAACCGCTGAGTTTTGCTTCGCATGACAGCTATATCTTCCCTGTCGTTCAGATAATCGACCACATTCATAATAAACTGGGAGTTGGGACTGACTCCTTCTTTGTCCATTACATTGTCTTTCAATATTTCAGATGTCCCTATAACAAATATCCTGGATGATTTGCCTTTTTTAATGGTGGCGCCTTCAGCTGCTATTGCTGACATGTCCACTCCTTTGCTTTCTGTCTCAGCTTTTCCTTCATCTGAGGCAGCTTCATCTTTCTTTTCTGCTTCCTTGTCCGGTATTGGCCTATCAGCAAAATAACTCGGGAATGGGCCTTCAATTGTATAAGCCAGTGGCATGCTTTTGAATTCTCCTTCATCAGCCGGAGGAGTGATAAACATGGGATTGAGGTTGATCCTTTCTGACATCTCCCATGATTTTTCCGAGGATGAAAACAGTCTGGTTGCAACAAGTCCGTTGTCTTTTATCTTCTGCTCGTCAATTTGAAGGGGTGATGCCTGAAGCATTACAAGCCCTTTAATATTGCTTAGATATTCTGTCTCTTTATTGATCATTTCATTCTTTATTATTGGCGCAAAGTAAATCTGTCTCTCTCCGCCTCCAAAGGCCCTCGGTACCCTTTGTTTATATGAGTTCTTATCAAGGACAATAGATTTTTTTACAGTCAGGCCGTAATGGGCAAGTAACTTTTCCAGCCCGGTATTTAAAGGGATGAAAACTGGCTGTCTCATCTGCTGCATCATTGCCTGCTGTCCCTGGGGAGTGACCTCGTTGTAAGAATCCATAAAGATGGCAAGTTTATTGCCCCTCATCAGAAACTGGTCAATCTGATAGAGTTCATAGTCTGAAAAATTTTCTTTTGCCCCGGCAATTATAAGAAAGGACAGACTATCAGGAATGCCTTTTTCTTTTAAATTGACCTGTTTTACTGAATATTGCCCGGACAGGAGTGAATTCAGACTGCTTAATGATTCTTCCTGCTGAAGTGCCATCATCTGGGGGCTTGCCTGACCAAAAGCAAGTGTCCCGTGATCAGCCAGGTATCCGATCTCCTCATTAATATTAATTACGTTCTCGATAGTTTCATCTATGGCGTTTTCAAGTTTATCAAGCTCTGTGAGATGATACTGGGTACCGAATATTGGCAGGCGGACAACATCTATTAACTTGATTTTCTCCGCTTCATCCCCATGTTCAACTATAATTCCGGCATATCCCATATCAGCAGGGATAGTCTTTCCTCTTCTGTCCTGGAACTGTTCCCAGTTAAGGCGAACAATATTGTATTGCTCTGCCTCATTTGCATTGTCAGGATTAATGCTTGGGTCAAGATGAGAGAATTCCAGCTTGCCGTAGTTTTTCCCATTTAAATTTTTGACTATTTCCTGTACTCTGGCAGGAAGCTCAGAAAGCCCTGATATGTTCATATAAGGGCCAACAATGCTAAGGGAGGATGAGAGGAATAATTTTACTTTAATCTTATCTTGCAATCTTAAAAGGGCGCTTATCTTGTTATTCATTTTCTGGATGGCCGATGTTATCTGGTATTCAAGGCCTTCAGTAGATGTAATCGATGGAAGGGCTTCAATAATGTCACCATGTATCAGCACTATTCCCATATATGCCTGCTGGAACTTGACCTCGTCCTGTTCAATATTCTGGATCTGTACCGGATTTACTCCATAGCTCTGTGCAAGATCTTTGTTGCGGCGGGACTGATCACTATCTTCGCCTGAGACTTTATGAAACTGGTAGTTAAAATATTTTTTGCCTGCCACAGAGTATTCTTCCAGAAGATCATGCAGATAACGCTCTAAATTATTATAGGGAGCAGGCAGGTTACTGCTGAAGAATACCTTTATGGTCAAGGGCTCTGAAAGAGTCTTGACTACAGTTTTGCTTGCATCTGACAGGGAATATACCTTATTGGATGTAAGGTCAGCCCTGAAAAAAAGCGTAACCCCGGCTATGTTAAGGAGAACAATTACGATTAAATATATAAGAAACCGGGAGTACTTGTTAACAGATGCTTTTTTATCCATTGCCATCTCTTAAGACTTCTCCTGAATAACCAAATTAGTGCTGTAGAGCATCACAAAACAGACGCTAAGGAAGTAAAGAAGGTCTCTTGAATCAATGACCCCTTTTGAAATATTCTTGAAATGAAAATCAGCACCAAGGAATTGAAAGACGCCAAGTGCTGATTCAGGCAGAAAGAACAGTATCTTGTCTACCAATGTGAGCAGAAAACATAATGACATTCCTGTAATAAATGCGATTACCTGGTTTCTGGTTATTGAAGATGCAAACAGGCCTATAGCGGAAAAAGCAGCTCCCATTAATACTGCTCCCACATATCCACCTATAACCGGACCCCAGTCAAGGTCTCCCAAAAATGATATGAAAAGGCCGTAAAAAAAAGTAGGCACAAGCATAATTGAAGCAAAGGCAGAGGCTGCCAGGAATTTGCCTAAAATAATATTCATTGATGAAACGGGCAAGGTAAACAGGAGCTCATAAGAACCTGTATTAAACTCCTCTGAGAATAACCTCATAGTGATGGCAGGGATGATAAAAGAAAAAATGATCGGTAGAAGTGAGAAAAAAGCCCGCATCTCTGCCTGTCCGTAGAGAAAAAATGTTGAAAAGAAAAACCATCCCGTAAGTATAAGAAATATGGAAATGACGATATATGCAATAGGTGATATGAAATATCCCTTCAACTCTTTTCTGAAAATATTAAGTGTGTTTGTCATTTCAACCTTCCTTTGTCAGTTCCCTGAAGATTGTCTCCAAAGTCCTTGATTCCATATGGAACTCCAGCAAAATCCAGTTATTATTCCTGATCACTTCATAAACTTCGGGCCTCACATCCTTTTTGCCGCTGCAGGCCAGGTGAAAGTCTATGGTCCCGTTTTCATCGTTTGTAAGTATCACATCGCTTACTTCAGGCACGCTTCGGAGTGAGTTGCTGATTTCATCAAAGTTGCTGTGCTTGAGTGATATCTGCAAGATATAATCGCTTCCTGCTTCCCTCTTAATCTCGTCAGTTGCCCCGGCAGCCACAATTTTACCTTTATTAATGATAACAATCCGGTCACATGTGGCTTCAGCCTCGCTCAGTATATGGGTGGAGAGAATAACAGTCTTCTCTTTACCGATTTTCCTGATAATGTCCCTGATCTCGACTATCTGGTTGGGGTCAAGTCCTGATGTAGGTTCATCAAGAACCAGTATTTCAGGATCATTCATCATGGCATGAGCAAGACCGACTCTCTGTTTATATCCCTTTGAGAGTTCATTAATAGACTTATGCATTACTTCATTAATACCGCATATGCCTGCAAGTTCCTTAATGTGCGAATCAACACTACTTTTTTCCACTTTACGTACATCAGCAATAAACCGGAGGTAATCATAAACGATCATGTCCGGATAGAGAGGTGCTGACTCAGGCAGGTATCCGATCAGTTTTTTTATCTCCAGAGTGTTATCTTCTATGCTGAAATCCTTTACCTTGATATCCCCGGAGGTCGGCAGCAGGTAACAGGTAAGCATCCTCATGGTTGTTGTCTTGCCTGCACCATTTGGTCCGAGCAGGCCCAGGACCTCACCTTTTCTGATCTCAAAACTGATCTGATCAACAACACATGTATCGCCGTAATATTTTGTCAGGTTCTCTATCTTTATCATGGGATGGTCATTCATATTTAATGGGTGTTTCCTTAAGAACGCATATTTTACGAAGGAGAAAAAAAATTATCAAGACCTCCATTAATCTTCTACCAACTGCCACTCTGCAAATCCCTCTTTTCGGTTTTCAATTTTATATCCTGTTAATCTGATCCTGGTCCTGACAGGATCTGTCTTGACATTAATATATGCCCTGACAAGATTAGCAATGGTTGCTTCCTGAAAGGTCATGCTTTCTGCCGTCTTCCAGAGTGATGGTTGTCCTTAAATGCTCTATGGCCTTCAGGGATTTCAGTAACTATTTCTTTTACATCTTCGTTATGAACTATCATATTTCACCCCATGCCTAAAGTTTATTGAAGAGTATCGAGGTCCGACCTCGATATACTTAATTCACACTAACTTTGACCTTGCCTACTCCTGTATTGCCGGTTTGAGAATCAAAGGCATAGACTATTATTTCGTAATCGCCTTTTTCGGAGACCCTAGCCTGTCCCTGAAAAGTGCTTGGTCCGGCAAATGAAAGCGGGACAGTATCTATAATTTTACCGTTATATTTAACCATTGCCTGAATATCATACTTGCTGGAGTCCCATAACCCGCCCGGGGTTAATGGGCATCCTCATATCATTACGATCTGGCTTTGAAAGGGGATAACTGCTTTATTGTCAGTCATGCTGATCTTTTCCGGTGCGCGGGCAACAACAGAAAATCCAGGGATTTCTATTATAATCCCTTCTCCTGTGATGTCTTTGCCAGGAATTAACCACATTTGTGTAGAACTTCTTATCATGTCTGGTTTTGTTACCAAAGGGGCATCAACATCAATAGTAATCAAAGTAGGTTCATTAATATCGATTGATGTTTCAAATTTTGCTGCCCCGTCACTTATAGTTCCAAATCGTGTTTTTGGTTGTATCATGATTTTCCCTGTATTACCTGTGGAACCTGCAGTCAAGCCCTTGGCTAACACTTTCCCGGTGTTGCTATCCTTTATTGTTACAAGGGCACCGCCCATTTTTGTTCCAACAAATTTGGCATCTTTTGATTTAGCCTTGACTACCAGTTTGGTCGGAACAGCTTCAGAGATGCCATACAAAAAAATGCCTGATATCAACATAGCTGCGATAAAAACCTTCTTCATGATTATTCTCCTTTTGATAGATGTAATTGTTATTAATAATAAACATTGCGAGTATATTTTAAAAGGAGCAAAAGTTTTGCAGTATTTATTGGAGGATTTAATTTAATTCTTGATCTAAAGTGTCATTTTGCGATATTATTTCAGAACTTATATATAACTATTCAGGTATGTTTTCTTTATCCCCCTTTGCCAAAGGGGGAGACCTGAATAGTTGCGCTTATATGACCAACTTTCTCCTATTGAAAGGACGAAACAATGTATAACCTTGTGAGTTTTGCCGGGATATTTATTCTCATGGCTTTTGCATGGCTGTTGTCTGCTGACAGGAGTGTAGTAAATTGGCGAGTGGTGATATGGGGGTTTGTTCTTCAGATGATTTTTGCCCTGTTTATTTTTATAGTACCGGCCGGCGCAGATCTCTTTATGTTTATTAATGATGCCCTTATAAAGATAATTGATGTTGCCAGTTCAGGGACAAAATTTCTATTTGGAAGGCTGGCCCTTCCACCGGGTACAACAAATGAATGGGGTGAAGAATCACTGGGTTTTATTTTTGCTGTACAGGTGCTGCCGCAGATTATATTTTTTGCCAGCCTGATGGCTGTTCTGTATTATGTGGGAGTAATGTCATGGTTGGTCAGGATTTTTGCCAGGATCTTCACAAAGTTGATGAAGATAAGTGGAGCTGAATCCTTATGTGCATCAAGCAACATATTTGTGGGCATTGAATCTGCCACAACTATTCGCCCCTATCTTGAGAGAATGACCAGGTCAGAACTCTGTACAATTCTGACAACAGGAATGGCTACGATAGCATCAACTGTACTTGCCATATATATTCTTATCCTCCAGAAGCAGTTTCCGACAATTGCCGGACACCTTGTATCGGCCTCTTTCCTTTCCGCACCTGCTGCGATTATCATGTCAAAGCTTCTTATGCCTGAAACAGGGCAGCCTGAAACCCTTGGAGTGGATGTCAGGCCACACTATGAAAAAGAATCATCTATGATTGAAGCGATTATTAACGGTGCCAATGCAGGGCTGAAACTGGCAGTAGGTGTAGTTGCTCTCCTTATTGCATTTCTTGGCCTTGTGGCTCTTGCTGATTTCATATCCTCAGGTGCCGGAGCAAAGGTGAATGAATTAATTGGTCTGAATATTGACTGGTCATTAAAGGGTTTGCTTGGCTATATCTTTTATCCCTTTACCATAATAATAGGGGTGCCTCCTGCTGATGCATTTGAAATATCAAAAGTAATAGGTGAGCGGACAATTGTTACAGAAACAAAATCCTATATGGACCTTGCGGTGCTGATGGACGGGGGAGTGCTGGAAAATCCGAGATCAGCCTTTCTTGCAACTTATGCCCTTTGCGGTTTTGCCCATATTGCATCACTGGCAATATTTGTAGGCGGTATTGCCGCGCTTGTTCCATCAAGGACTGCAGACCTGTCAGCAGTGGGTCCACGGGCATTGCTTGCGGCAACCCTGGCCTGTCTTATGACGGCTGCTGTTGCAGGGACATTTTTCAGAGGCGGTTCAATATTGCTGGGACAATAACTGATAATTCCATGCCTGATAAATCCACTCATTTTGACATTATCATAGCCGGGGGAGGTCCTGCCGGTTCAACAGCAGCATATCTCTTGAGCAAAGCCGGCTTGAATGTACTTGTAATCGATAAAAGCAAATTCCCCCGGAAAAAGCTTTGCGGTGGATTGATTACATATAAAACTGTCAGGCTGCTGGAGAGGGTCTTTGGTGAAACCGCTGATAACCTTCGTCAGCTGGGCATTATTAATTATGAATCTGACCGTTATAAAATATACGGCAGGAAAAGGCTGATAACAGAAAGAAATTTTGAGATTCCCTTTCGTTTTATAGACAGAGAAAAATATGACAATCATCTTCTGCAAAAAGCACAACAGGCCGGAGCATCCCTCGTGGAAGGTGATGGAGTCAAGGTAATCGATATATTAAAAAACAGTATTAAAACGCTCAGGGGATGGAATTTTACGGCTGATGTTATTATCGGCGCTGACGGGATAAACAGCAGGGTGCGAAGAAGTTTTCCTGTTGATTTGTTTGGAAGAGAAGACTGGACAGAAAAGGTTGCTTCAGCTCACGAAGTCTTTATAAGCCGAGACAGAATAAAAAAGCAGATCGACTATCCCATTTTTTATTTCGGTCTTATTAATAATGGCTATGCCTGGATATTCCCAAACAGAGATACTGTAATAGTTGGAATGTGCGGACTCAGGGACAAGGCCGGAAAAAATATTTTATCTGTATTTAAAGAGTTTCTGAATGACCTTGATCTGACAGATACAGGGGATGAGAGAATATACAGCTATGTCCTGCCTTATGGATGTTATCTACCATCTCCTGTCTTTAGAAATATGGCGCTTGTTGGAGATGCGGCCGGGTTTGCAGACCCGCTTTTGGGCGAAGGCATTTATTATTCCCATAGGAGTGCGGAACTGGCTGCCCAGGCCATTATTAATATCAAAAATGATAACAAAAGTTTTGATGACATGGAAGAATATTATCTTCCTTTGCTGAAAAAGCACATATTAATTGAGATGGAATATGCTGAGAAGATACGGAAGGCAATCTTCAAATATTACAAAATATTCGATTTTTTCCTGTTAAGTAAGATTATGAATGTTTTTGGTGATAAACAGATCGAGATGATCCATGGTATCAGGTCTTTCAGATGGATGGAAAAAATGTAGGGGCGGGGTGCCCCCGCCTTATCTGGAATTCATTCCCCGGTCTGTCTTTCTTTTTTTGGTTGAGTCCTTGATCCGTTTGACATGTCCTCTGCCCAGACCCTTTACTTCACAGCCCAACTCAAAATAGCGTCTGATCTTTTCATCATCAAGAATGCCGAAACAATCTATTATAGCAAAAGTATTTCCAACTTTTTTAAAAACTTCATCAGGATCCAGTTCAAGGTAATGACTGTGTCTTACTCCTAAAATTATGGCATCAGCACCTTTGAATGCCGTCTTGAGATTTTTTTCGATTTTCAAATCAGTGAGTTTGTCCTGGTTTCTGAAAAAACGGGCCATGCTGTAGTCTTTTGAAGGATAGCTGTCCTGTTTTTCAAATTCCCACCAGTTGGAAAGATAGGGATCATGGATACGCATGTTAGCGCCCATTTCGGTTAATTTTCTAACTATTAACTCAGAACCGCTGTACCTTGTATCTCCGACGTCTTCCCTATATGAAGCCCCAAGTAATAATATATCTGCAGCAGCAATGGGTCTGCTCATATTTCTTAAAGCATCTCTGACCAGCTGTCCTACATGGAGTGAGCGGGTATCATTAATGTTTATTGCCATGGGAGTAATCTTGAAAATATCATCTTCAAATCCATGAATATGTTTATATGCCCATACTCCAAGACCTCCGTCTTTAGGCAGACAGTAACCGCCTATTCCCGGACCGGGGAAAATAATATTGCTGTGTGTAGGCCTGACTTTTATTGCATTGATTACTTTTAATAGATCAATGCCATTTCGTTCCGCAAAGAGGCTCCATTCGTCCATGAAAGCAAGAATAGTAGCTCGATAACTGTTTTCGATTATTTTTGCTGTTTCTGATTCTATCGGCTTGTCAAGTACGGTAAGAGGATAATCTTTTGTATTAAGTACATCATTAAGAAATTTTGAAACTCTCTTTTTTGCTTTTGCATTGATACCACTGCATACTCTCCAGAAGTCGCGGATACTTGCAATATAGTTCTTTCCCGGCATTACCCTTTCAAAACTGTGGGCAAGCAAAGGATCGGTCTTAATGCCGCGACGCTGAAATACTTTTTTCATGATAGGATAGGCAATTTGTTCGGTTGTTCCGGGAGCTACTGTTGTTTCTATAAGCACCAGGGCTTCAGGTGAAATATAATCGGCTATTATTGCGAGAGATTCTTCCAATGGCCCCATCACTGCATGGCCGTTACGTACATTACCTATTTCTTCCTTATGGTAATCACATTGGATATCAACCACTACAACATCAGCAAGAGATAACACATCATAAATAAAGGTAGCGGTCAGGGTTTTTTTGTCATTAACACACCGTTTAATCATTGGAGCGAGTTCTTTATCTTCAGATACTATGGGCGAGATTCCTTTGTTCAATACAGGAATTTTCCAGTAACTTCTTGAGCTTGGTCTCTGCATGCCGATTACATATTTGGTTGGATTCCCTTTTTTGTCTTCTGTGTCAGCCACAACAGCAGCCATTGCAGCGCCAACAAATCCTACTCCCATTACAACAACGATCTCTCTATTTAATTTGCGCTGTTTTGCTACGGCTGTCTTAAGGCGCTTTAATTCTTTTTTATAATCTTCCTTGGCAGGTAGATCAAACTTCTTACCGTCAGGGCTCACAGAGTATTCAGTACTCATCTCTCAACCTCTCCTTTGTTTATCTTTTATTGATAAGTTTAATTTATAACATTGCAATATATGACATTATATCGGTTAGTTGAGATAATTTCTTAAGAATTTTGTAACTACTCAGTTGCAAAGTGACAAAGTCACAAAGGCACAAAAATTTAACAATAATACAAGGGAATTCCCAGGTTATTACTTTATCGGTTTTGGCCTGTCCCTTTTGGCATTAACTATGCAGAAGAAACCAAATGGCTCCTGAAAGGGATTGTAGAGCCTGTGGGGTTCGTCCGGTTTAATATAAAGCACGTCCATGAAATTCAGATCAATATTTCTTCTGTTTATCTTTGCCCTGCCTTTTCCCCTTACTCCGATTACAACATGTTCATGCTTATGTTTCTCAAAGCTGCTGTATCCGTCAGGTTCTATCTCAAAATATCTCAGATGAAACTTTGTGGTTTCACCACCTGCCCCAATAAGTGCCTGCCTGGCGATCCCGTGCCAGTCCTGTCCTTCTGTTTTATACTCACGAACCCTGACCCCTTTCCATCTAAAGTTGTCTTTAAACCTGTAATGCCTGTTTTGACTGCGGTTTGTTTTAACTGTGGTTTCCGGCAGTTCACATGATGAATTATTGCCTTTATTACGCATAAAAGATTATAGCCAAACAACTGATATATGACAATCCAGGTGCTGATTTGCAGGGAATCAAAGCTTTTGTAACACCAATGATATATGTTATATTTTTAGACAATGGAAAAAAAGCTGATTAATGAATCAAAGAAATACCTGATGAGCACCTATAACCGCTATCCTATTGTTCTCAGAAAAGGCAGGGGAATGAGGGTCTGGGGTGCGGACGGGAAGGAATATCTGGACTTTATCGCCGGAATAGCGGTTAACTGTCTTGGCCATTGTCACCCCAGGATCGTGATCACTCTGCAAAAGCAGGCCCAGAGGCTGTTACACGTTTCCAATTTGTATCATATTGAGCCCCAGATTAATCTGGCAAAGCTGCTGGTTGAGAATTCATTTGCGGACAAGGCTTTTTTCTGTAACTCAGGGGCAGAGGCTGTTGAAGGGGCGATTAAACTGGCCAGGAAATACGCCAAGGACCATGCCTTCCATGAAAAAAATGAGATTATCACAGCGTATGGTTCGTTTCACGGCAGGACACTTGCCGCCCTTAGCGCAACAGGTCAGGAAAAACTTCAAAAGGGTTTTGAGCCACTTGTTCCTGGATTCAAGAATGTGCCCTTTGATGACATCAACGCCCTGGAAAAGGCAATTACAAAAAATACATGCGCCATAATGCTTGAACCGATCCAGGGTGAAGGAGGTATCAGGATTCCTTCACCAGACTATCTTAAGCAGGTACGTGAGTTGTGTGATAAGAACAAGATTTTATTAATACTTGATGAGATTCAGACCGGGATAGGGCGTACAGGGAAGCTTTTTGCTTATGAACACTTTAATATGAAGCCTGACATAATTACCCTTGCAAAAGGACTTGGAGGAGGTATTGCCATAGGTGCCGTATTGGCCACAGAATCTGTAGCGGCATCATTTCAGCCTGGAACTCACGGATCAACTTTTGGCGGCAACCCTCTGGCCTGTTCTGTAGCAGTTACGACGATTGAAACATTACTGGAAGACGGCTTTCTCCTTGCAAACTGCGAACTTCTTGGGAAGTACTTTCTGAAGAAACTTGATAAACTGCAGAAAGAATTCCCATCAATTATTGTTGAATCCAGGGGGCTTGGCCTTATGATAGGGCTGGAGCTGACAAAGACAGGTGGTTCTATTGTAGAGAAGTGCGCTTCAAGGGGGATGCTTATCAACTGTACAAGCGGTAATGTGCTTCGTTTTACTCCGCCTTTGATTGTGTTGGAAAAGGAAATTGATAGTTTAATAGATGTCCTTGAGGACGTTTTTGAAAGAGAACCACATTAATTTTTTAAAATATTTAATGGATGTAAGGGGTTCAAGGGGTCTAGGAATCAAAGATTCGAGTGAAATGATAGAGGCTCTTATCAAACTAATAAACGAAAGGGACATTATTTTAATAATAAAAGGAAATATAAGATGAAAAGAGATTTTCTTACTTTACAGGACATTTCGTCAGAAGAATTTCATACAATTATAAAAAGGGCATCTGAATTTAAATCAGGCAAAGATAGCAGCGCATGTCCGCTTATGGGAAAAAGCATAGGCCTGCTTTTTGACAAGACGTCAACACGAACAAGATTATCTTTCCAGACTGGCATTTATCAGCTCGGTGCCCAGCCGATTTATATCAACTCAAAAGAACTTCAGCTCGGACGGGGAGAGACAGTTGAAGATACGGCAAAAGTAATTTCAAGATATCTGCATGGTATTGTTATCAGAACATATGAACATAGTACAGTAGAAAAACTGGCTGCCAACGCTTCCATCCCTATTGTTAACGGGCTGACAGACCTTCATCATCCGTGCCAGGCCCTTGCTGATATGCAGACTATCTGGGAGCAAAAGGGCACTTTGAAAAATGTGCGGCTCGTTTATGTTGGTGATGGTAATAATGTTGCCAATTCATTGATTGAGGCAGCTCTTCATACAGGCATTGACCTTGCCATTGCATGTCCCCGTGGATATGACCCTGACCGGAAAATATTAGAGTATGTAAAGGAAAATGGAGGAAAAGTTCAGTTATATACAGATCCTCAAGATGCGGTAAAGGATGCTGATGTGATTTATACCGATGTATGGACAAGCATGGGGCAGGAAAGAGAGGCAGAAAGAAGACGCCAGATTTTTAAGAGGTATCAGGTGAATAAAGAACTTCTGTCTCTTGCAAAGCCCGATGCTATAGTCATGCACTGTCTGCCGGCCCACAGGGAAGAGGAGATTACCAGTGAGGTTCTTGATTCGCCGCAGAGCGTAGTCATTGACCAGGCAGAAAACAGACTGCATACGCAGAAAGCAATGCTGGAACTGCTGATTAAATAATGATGAAACCGATTATACTGCTGGTCCTTGACGGCTGGGGTATTTCTTCTACTCCTGACTCGGATGCACAGGCAAGGGCAAATATACCTTTTTATAAAGGCCTTCTGGAAAAATATCCTAATACAGCACTTCAGTGTGCCGGTGAGGCAGTAGGTCTGCCTGAAGGGGCAATGGGCAATTCCGAGGTGGGACATCTTAATCTTGGAGCGGGTAGAGTTGTGTACCAGGATTATGCAAGGATCGACAAGTCGATAAGAGACGGAGAATTTGAAAAAAAACAGGCCTTTATCGATGCTATGAATGGCGCAGTTAATAATAATGGCGCTGTCCATTTCCTCGGATTATTATCAGACGGCGGTGTTCACAGCCATATCAATCATCTATACGCACTCATTAATCTGGCCATATCCAAAGGGGTAGAGAAGATATTTATTCATCCTTTTATGGACGGCAGGGATACTCCGCCTGACTCAGGCATTAAATACATTAAACAACTTGAATCATTTCTTGATGACAAACCCTCAGCAAAGATTGCAACAGTGACCGGCAGGTACTGGGCAATGGACAGGGACAACAGGTGGGAAAGAGTGGAGCAGGCATATAAAGGGCTTGTGCTTGGTCAGGGGAAGAAGGTCCAGTCTGCAACAGTAGCGGTTGAAAGCAGTTATGAGGTTAAAGAGATGGATGAATTTATTAAGCCATCTATAATCTGTAATGGAGAAGCACCTATAGGCAGTATAAGTGACGGGGACGCAGTAGTATTCTTTAATTTCCGTGCTGACAGGGCAAGAGAGATCTCTGCCGCACTTACCAAAAAGGACTTTAAGGGCTTTCCTAGAGAGAAAGTGCCTGAACTGAACTCATATGTGACGATGACAATGTATGAAGAGGACTTTGATTTTCCTGTTGCCTATCCTTCAATAAAACTAACAAACATACTGGGTGAAATATTAAGCAGACAGGGCCTGAAACAGTTACGCATTGCCGAGACTGAAAAATACGCCCATGTTACATATTTTTTTAACGGTGGGGAAGAAGAGCCCTTTCCGGGAGAGGACAGATGTCTTATCCCTTCTCCCAAAGAGGTGGCCACTTATGATCTTAAGCCTGAGATGAGCGCATTTGAAGTCACTGATAAGGTGCTTGAAAGGCTTGATCAGAACAAATATGATTTCATCCTTTTGAATTTTGCTAATCCGGACATGGTAGGCCATACGGGAATAATGGATGCAGCAATCAAGGCCTGTGAAACGATCGATGCATGTCTTAAGAGGATTGTTGAAAAGGTCCGGTCTCTTGGAGGACTGACAATAATAACTGCTGATCACGGCAACTGTGACCAGATGCAGGACGGTACCGGTCCTCACACAGCGCATACTCTTAATCCTGTTCCTTTTCTTCTTCTCAGTGAGAATTTTAAATTAAGAGACAAAGGTAAACTTGCGGACGTGGCGCCGACTGTTCTTGATATAATGGGGATAGATCAGCCGGAAGAGATGACCGGGGAAAGTCTTATAAAGAAATAGGGTTCAAGGGGGTTTGAGGGGACAAGCCTGCCTGCCGGTAGGCAGGGCAGACAGGGGTTCAAACTAAGCAGTTTATTCACTTATGGTGTTGTCGTTTTAATTATCTTTGTTTTTAATCCGTTCACCCTAGAACCCTTGCCCCCTGGGACCCTCGCCCCCTTTATTTAAAAATTATGCTCAATAAATTTTTAAATCTGCTATTTCCTGAGAAATGCCCGATCTGTCAAAAGCCCTGTTTAAATCATGAGACAGCGCCTATTTGTAATGACTGTTGGCAATTGATCAGACAATACAAAGGACCTATTTGCAGCAAATGCGGTGCACCCCTGGTTTCAGATGAATCAATAATATGTGGGGAGTGTCTGAAGGAAGAACCGGTTTTTGAATATGCCAGGAGTTTTGGGTTGTATCATGATCCGCTTAGAAAAGGGATTAACCTGCTGAAGTATCATGGCAAGAAGAGGTTGTCCAGGCCCCTGTCTGAATTATTAATAAAAGCAGGGCTTCCAGAGGCAGATTCTGTAATCCCGGTGCCTCTTTATCACAAACGTTTGAGGAAAAGAGAGTTTAACCAGTCAGCTTTAATTTCAAAATACATTGCAGAAGAAATGAAATCCAGACTTCTGCTGGATTGTCTGGTCAAGGTCAGGGACACTCTGCCCCAGGTTGGATTGCGATATAAGGCAAGGGTGAATAATATCAAAGGGGCCTTTAAAGTCAGTAATAATGAGTTCATAAAAGACAGAAGTATTATTCTTGTTGATGATGTGGTAACAACCGGCGCTACAATCAGGGAGTGTTCAAGGACTTTGAAAAAAGCCGGTGCCGGTAAAATCTATGTGGTCTCTCTTGCCCATGGAATGAGTGATTGATAATAAAGATAATTGAACTTTTCAAAAAAGATACTTCTATATAATTCACAATCCTCGATATCTCAAAAAAAACAGGACTAAACTATAATTCAACATATAGAACTGTTGAAGAACTAATCAATGCCACTATATAGGGGACTACCTCTCAAAGGTCTGCATGTCGAGTAAACGGGCCCCATGAATCACTCTCAATATAATGACTTTCTGCCTGTCAACTCTGAAAATGGTTCTATAATCTCCATATACGAGATGACGGTATTCCCGTCCTAACTCCTGAGCTTCATCAATAACAGAGCACCGTAACGGAAATTTTTCCAGTGAAGAAATTTGATGTTCAATTTCCTCAATCCACCTGGTTGCAGACGAGGCATTATCTTTAGCTATATAATCAATAATCTCCTGAATATCAGACTCAGCTGTTTCCGTAATTTCAACGCGGAATTTTTGCACGTCCTTTAAGCTCCTTCAGGAAATTCCGCGCAGGCCTGATACGTCCCTCTTTTACATCAGATTCCGCTTCCGATAGTAATGAAGCCATATTAAGCGCTTTCATTTTCTTTTCGAAAACCTCAACATCGAGCAATACTGCATCTGGTTTGCCATTTACCGTGACTATGATCGGTCGGCCTGTCCGATGCATCTGTTTGAAGATTTCATTCGTTTTCTTCTTTAAATCAGATACTGATTTAATGTCTTCTGTAATGCTAAAGGTCATATCCTATCGTATCCTTTCAAATACCTTATTTAATACTAATTAGGATACCATATTTGAGATGTAAGATAAATCAAAATAAATAATTAGGGACACATCCCTCAGGGATGTGTCCCTATTGTTCATAAATTACAAACTGAATTTAACCGGCTAACTGCCGGCAGCTAGACCCCTCAGGAGCCTCCATATCCAACAGTAACTTTATCTCCATCAACAATTACGGGAACTTTCCGCTCACCATTGGAATGCTGTAACATTTCATCCATCCTTGCACTTTCAGCTTTTACATCATAATAAACTGCACCGGAATGGTCCACACGGGCCTTATCAGTGTAAGGTCAGCCGCCTTTACCGTAAATAATAATAGTATCTGTCAAAGTATTACCTCCTCATTGTTATAATAATTATCAAGATTATACCAGACAATTACGTGTATTAAGTATATCGGAACAAAATGATAAAAAATTCAGAAGCACCAAAATATCTGATCATACCTGCAGCAGGACTTGGGACAAGAATGCGGGAAGTTAATTTTGATCTGCCTAAGGAGATGCTCCCCATTGGTAATAAACCTGCCATTCAATATGCTGTGGAAGAAGGGATATCTGCCGGGATAAAGAATATCATTGTTGTAATTAATCGACAAAAAGAAGAGATCAGGAAATTCCTTGAAACTCAATATGGAGATTCTAATAAAGCTTCGGGCTTAATATTTCATTTTCTTTATCAAAAAGAGCTTTTAGGTGAATCCGATGCCATTGGATATGCAAAGGATATTGTTGGTAATCATGCTGTTGCTGTTATTTATCCGGACAATTTATATTTACCTGCACCCGGAGCTTTAAAGACCCTTATCCCTGTATATATCAAATACGAAAAGGATGTTGTTGCTCTTTCGCAGGTGAGGCCGGACATAGCTCTTACTATCAGTAATGCCGGAAGAGTGGATATTAGACCATTGAATAGCGGTCTCTTCCAGATTAGTAAATTTATACCAAAAAGCGATGGGCACTTCATCCCGCGTTATAAGGATGAGCTGCGTAGCTGTGGCATTTATATTTCAGGACCGTATTTATTTGATCACATAGAAATTACCCGAAGCACTGTCAGCATAGGAGAGTTTACAGACTATCCTGTAAGATTATCTATTCTAAAAGAGAGAGGAATGGTCGGGTGTCCTCTGCCCGGTACAGTTTTTGATATAGGTAACCCAAAGGGCTATGAATTATGTTTAAATTATATGAAGGATAATCCTAATCTGACATAATTTAGATTGATGACAGAGAAGAAAATTTACTGCAATAAGTGTGTTCATTATTTTGTGACCTGGGACAACAAGGCCCCTAGGGGATGCAGGGCAATGGGGTTTAAGACCAAAAGCATGCCTTCCCATGTTGTCTTTAAATCTTCAGGGGTACAGTGTATGAAGTTTAAAGAGAAGAAAGGGTAGTGAAGTGCCTCTGTCCTGAACCTGCCTACCGGCAGGCAGGCTTGATTCAGGATCCATCAATTAATACCATGATAAAGAAATAGATTCCGGATCAAGTCCGGAATGACAATTGTGACATTGCCTCTTACCCATGTTCTCCTCCAAATTGCTATTCTATAAATCCCTGTGGGATAATGATTATTGCCCATGAATTATGCAATTTTCAGGAAACCAAGCAGGTACATAGGGAATGAACTTAACATAATCCGAAAAGAGGGAGATGTTAAAGTTGCCCTTTGCTTTCCCGATACTTATGAGATAGGGATGTCCCATCTGGGGCTGAAAATCCTCTATTCAATTATTAATGAAATCCCCGATGCTTCAGCTGAAAGGGTATTTTCTCCGTGGGTGGATTTTGAATCCTATCTACGTGAGAATGATCTTCCCTTAACTTCGCTGGAGTTTGAAAGGCCTTTAAAAGATTTTAATATTGTGGGCTTTACCCTTCAGTATGAGCTTTCATACACGAACATACTGAATATGATTGATCTTGGCGGCATACCATTAAGATCAGAAGACAGGGGAGATGGTGATCCACTGATCATTGCGGGCGGTCCCTGTGCTGTTAATCCTTGTTCTCTGGCACCATTTATCGATGCCTTTGTGATAGGGGATGGAGAAGAGATCATAAAGGAGATTGTTGAAACTTACTCTAGTAGTCAGGAGTCAGTAGTCAGTAGTCAGGAAAAACAGGATGGAAAGCGACAGGAGATACTAAATAAGCTTGCAGATATTGAAGGGATTTATGTTCCTGCAATTCATGATGAAACAGGCAAGGTGATAAAAAAGAGGATTGTTGATGATCTTGAAAATGCCTGTTTTCCTGATAAGCCACTTCTCCCTTATACCACAATTGTTCATGACCGTATAACTATAGAGATCTCAAGAGGATGTACAAAGGGATGTCGCTTTTGTCAGGCAGGAATGACTTACAGGCCGCTAAGGGAAAGGTCCCTTGAGAAAGTGCAGTCACTGGCTCAAAAGTCTCTTGCCAGCACAGGTTATAATGAAATATCTTTTACATCTCTCAGTGCAGGTGATTACAGTGATTTACTGCCTCTGATCAGGAATTTCAATAAACAGTGTGAGGGTTCCCATACAGCAGTCTCTTTACCTTCTTTAAGGGTAGGATCTATAAATACTGACATTCTAAAAGAGATAAAGAGTGTCAGAAAGACGGGTTTTACTATTGCACCTGAGGCAGGAACAAAAAGACTGCGCGATGTTATTAACAAGGACTTTACAGATGAGGAATATGAAGAAACGCTGAATAAAATATTCTCTCTTGACTGGACTAATGTGAAGCTATATTTCATGATCGGTCTTCCCCATGAGACCATGTCAGATATTGACGGACTTATTGATATGGCTGTAAAAGCGCTGAAAAAGGGTCGGCAAATAACCGGGAAAAGGGTGAATGTAAATGTGAGTATATCGCCTTTTGTTCCCAAACCCCATACTCCGTTTCAGTGGATAGGGCAGGACATCAAAGATGAGCTGCGAAAGAAGCAGGATTATATAAAGAAGGCTTTCAGAAAGAAGAAAATCAACTTCAAGGGGCAGTATGTTGAACACAGCATTCTTGAATCTGTTTTTTCCAGGGGCGGCAGGGATTGTGCGGACCTTCTTGAGAATGCATGGAAAAGAGGATGTCGCTTTGAAGGATGGTCAGAGCATTTTAATTTTGATAAATGGCTTGAAGCTGCTGCTGAGGTTGGCATTAATCTTTATGAATATGCAACAAGGTCATTTGACCCTGATGACGATTTGCCCTGGGACTTTATTGATACAGGTATTAAAAAGAGCTTCTTTAAATCAGAATATGAGAAGGCAATAGAAGGTACAATCAGTAAGGATTGCCAGGAGCATTGTTATGGATGCGGGCTTGAATGTAAAGACAGAGATCAGAGCCTGCCTACCGGACAGGCAGGCACAGAACTCAGAGCAAAGACTACAGAACAAAGACAACAGAATAAAGACAATAGAACACAGACAACGCTAGACGTCCGACGCCCGACAGTGCGAACGAAGCTGCGGATCAAATTCGCAAAGACTGGTATTATGCGTTATCTCTCCCATAATGAATTGATTCTGTCAATAATCAGGGCGGTCAAGAGGGCAGACATTCCGGTGGCATTTTCTGAGGGATTTCATCCCCATCCAAAGGTCTCTTTTGGACCGGCACTGCCTTCCGGTGTTGAAGGAACTCAGGAGTTTTTTGATATTGAGCTGACGAAATTAATAAAAGAGACTGATTTTGAAATTATGATGAATGCTCAACTCCCGGAGGGTCTCGAAGTTATAAGCGCTGTTTTGATCCCTGATAGCGAAAAGTCCCTTAGCCAGATAATATCCTGTTATAATTATGAAGTAAATATTGACAAAGAGGATGAGAAAAGAATAAATTCATTTACTGCGTTGGAAAGTGTAGTAGTGGCCAGGAAGAAGAAAGATGTAGATATCAGGCCAATGTTGATAGAGGCTAACATTGAGAATAATAAGCTTTTTCTTGCAGTTTCTGACACAGATAGCGCAAATGTCAGGTTATCTGAAATATTGCAGGAAATGCTGCGAAAGACACCTGAAGAGGTGCAATCCATGACTATAAAAAGGACAGGGTTATATGGCAATAATAAAGTTGATCACTTAACGTCCGAAAAGATAAGAGAATATGGCCGGTAAAATTATTATAAATGTATCTCCTGAGCAAACCAGGGTGGCGCTGCTAGATACCAATGCCCTGCTGTCTGAGCTGTATATTGAGCGGGTAAAGGATGCCAGCCTGGTCGGTAATGTGTATAAGGGTAGAATCGTAAAGATCCTTCCGGGGATGCAGTCCGCTTTTGTGGACATAGGGCTTGAAAAGGCCGCTTTCCTTCATGCTGCTGATGTGCTGTCAGGTTTTGACTATTCAATATTCGGAGAGGACGTGGAGGACCCTGTATCACTCCAGGTGCCGATTGAAGATATGCTTCAGGAAGGTGAAGAGGTTTTTGTCCAGGTATCAAAGGATTCCATAAGCACCAAGGGTGCAAGGGTCACATCCTATATTACTCTCCCCGGCAGGTATCTGGTATTAATGCCTGATGTGGATCATATTGGTGTTTCACGGAAGATCATTAATGAAGATGAAAGGGAAAGACTCAGGGGGCTTATTGAGGAACTGAAACCACAGAATTTTGGTTTTATCATCAGGACTGCAAGTGAAGGATGTACCGAAGAAGAACTGAAGAGGGACATTGATTACCTCATGCGTCTCTGGGAAAATATCCAGAAGAAAAAAGAGAAAATCAGCACTCCCCATCTGCTATATAGTGATCTAGACCTTGCCTTGAGGAGCGTGAGAGACCTGCTTGGTCATGATATTGACAAGCTTATTATTGATTCAAAGGATGAATATAATAAAGTTGTAGATTTTGTTAATACATTTTTTCCCAAGCTGAATAACAAAATAGAACTCTATGAAGGCACTGAACCCATTTTTGATTCAGACGGCATAGAGCTTGAGATCCCAAAGGTTCTTGGTAAAAGGGTGTGGCTCAAGTCAGGTGGTTATATTGTTATTGATCAGACAGAGGCATTGATATCAATCGATGTTAATACCGGCAAATTTGTTGGCAAGTCATCGCTTGAAGACACCATATTCAAGACCAATATAGAAGCGGTAAAGGAAATTGCATACCAGATCCGGTTAAGAAACCTCGGCGGCATCATCATCATCGATTTTATTGATATGGAAAAGGAAGAAAACAGGCTTAAACTGTTCTCTGTATTTCAGGAAGCAATGTCTAAGGACAGGGCCAAATGTACCATTCTGGAAGTATCCGAGCTCGGCCTGATCCAGATGACCCGAAAAAGGGTTAGAGAAAGTCTTGAGAGGATTCTGTGTGAGACCTGTTCATACTGTGATGGAAAGGGATTTATAAAATCGCCCACAACGGTCTGCTATGAAATTTTTATGGAGTTAAGAAGGATTGGCCTTACACAGAAAAAAGCCAAGATCCTTATATCGGCCAATCCCCAGGTGGCAGACCTTATTTATGATGATGAACGGGAGGGGATTGAAGCGATCGAGAAAGAAAACGGTTTTAAGATCATAGTCAAGGCTGACAAAAACTTTCACCAGGAATATTACGAAGTAGCAACGCTTTAAAACAATAGATCAACAATAGCTCAACGTAGTTCAACCTTGCTCAACAATAGTTTGAAAAATCGTTATAAATTTAACCACTGTTGATCAACTGTTGAGCTATCGTTAAACTATTGTATAACATGACCACAGACGAAAAATTCACCACACTCAAAAACAGACTTAAGCAGATGGACAGGGTGATCATTGCATTTTCCGGAGGCGTTGACAGCACTTTTCTTTTAAAGACAGCCTCTATTTCAGGTCTGAGTAAAGTTTTGGCTGTTACTGGTGTATCAGCAAGTCTGTCAAAGGATGAATCTGGTTTTGCAAAAAAAATGGCTGAGACTTTTGCTGTTGATTACAGGACGATCACAACAGAGGAACTTGCAAATACAAATTACACGGACAATTCTCCTGACAGATGTTACCATTGCAAAAAAGACCTGTTTGTAAGATTGAAGGATATAGCTGCCAGAGAGGATTTCCCCTTTGTTCTTGACGGTACAAATGCTGATGACGCCAGTGACTGGCGGCCCGGCAGCCGTGCATCCAAAGAAGAAGGTGTAGAGAGTCCCCTGCTTGATATTGGATTTTCCAAACAGGAGATCAGGGATGTATCAAAATCTCTTGGACTTCCGACATGGAATAAACCTGCCACTCCCTGTCTTTCTTCACGATTCCCTTATGGACAAAAGATAACGGTTGAAGCATTGGGCCGGGTCGAAAAAGCAGAGGCATTTATCAGAAAGTTTGGAGTTAAGGATTTGAGAGTGAGAAGCCACTCGGAAGTGGCCAGGATAGAGGTCCTGCCTGAGGATTTCCCAAAGATTATGGAGGGTCCTGTCAGGGATGAGATTAATAACTACCTTAAGTCAATCGGATTTAAATATGTGACTATTGATCTTCAGGGTTTCAGAAGTGGTAGTGCTAATGAGTAGCTGAAATAGGGACGAGCTAAACTTAACCACTTGCTGTCATTCCCGCAAGCGAAGCGCGACGGGAATCTTATGTGTTAGATTCCGGACAAGCCGGAATGACAATGCATAGCTATTACTCTGAGTGATAAGTAATTTCCTATCCAGTTTTTGTGTTCTTTCCTGTTTCCTGTTACGATAATATTTCATTATGAATCCAATTCAATATATGGAATATTCACGTTGAATTCTTTGGTTAACACAGAGCTTTCTACAGAACTTAAGAAATGCGTAAGATGCGGGGCCTGCAAGACCTTATGCCCCACATATCACCTGACTCTTAACGAATCAATGGGTGCAAGGGGCAGGGTTGTACTGCTTGGGGAACTCTGCGCTGATAATCTTGCTCCGACCAAAAAGCTGGCAGAAAGAATTTACAGTTGTATGCTTTGTGAGGCATGCAAGGGGGTCTGCCCCACTGGCATTAATATTCCAGAAGTTATTTATAAGGGCAGGGCTTTACTGAAAAAGTCGTACAAAAAGGGGTTTATGTCCAAGAAGGCATTGCGAATAGCCATTAACAATATGAGTAGTACCATGCCTTTTGCCAGGGTATTTCAAAAATTCCTTTACAAGCCTTTTTACCATTCCATGGGCCTTCGCTATTTTCCGGAGATTACATCTCGGCCTTTTCATAAGAATATTCAGGTTTACAAGAATGTTAAAAAGACCGGAAGGATTGCCATATTTGCCGGTTGCAATGTTAATTACTTCTATCCACATTTGGGTTATTCATTATCGAATGTGCTGTTAACCAAAGGATATGAGGTTGTTGTTTTTAAGGGTGAGGAGTGTTGCGGAGCGCCTTTGAGATCAATGGGTCTTGAAGAGGAAGCATCAGATATGGCCAAAAGAAACCTGGACCATTTTAACAAGGTAAGAGCAGACGCCATAATCAGTCTCTGCCCCACCTGTACAATGGTGATCAGAGATCAATATCCGGTAATTGTGGGTGATACAATCTCAAACATTATGGACCTTAATGAATTTCTAATTAAATTTAATTTCATTGATGATCTTGAAACCGTACCAGGTGTTGTCACATATCACGATCCCTGTCACCTGAGTCACGGGCTGGGCGTTAGAGAGGAGCCCCGAAAAATATTAAATGCAATAAAAGGTATTGAGTACAGGGAGATGAAGCATGCTGATGAATGCTGCGGATTTGCCGGTTTATTCAGCATGCAGTTTAAGGATATGGCAAACACAATTGGTATGAAGAAGGTTGAGAATATTTCCAATACATCTGCAGATACTGTAGTAACATCCTGTCCCGGATGCATAATGCAGCTGGAGTCGTTATGCAAAAAGGCCCATCTCAGGATAAATATAAAACATATGGTTGAAGTAGTGGATGAGGCCATGCATGGGCATAAACTCCGAAAAGAATAGTAAGAACTATCAAGCAATATATCGCGCCTGATAAAATTTAATTTTTATAATATACTGATGTTATATCATTACCAATCAAAATTAACGTTACTAAAATAACAAAAGGAGGAGTTATGAAATTCTTTATTGATACAGCCAATATCAAGGAAATAAAAGCAGCATGGGAGATTGGAGTGATCGACGGGGTTACTACAAACCCTTCACTTATTGCAAAAGAAAAAAAGAAAGCCGTGCCTCTGTTTAAGGAGATATGCAAGATAGTTAACGGGCCGGTTAATGCCGAGGTTGTCAGCCTTGATGCTGCGGGAATGATTAAAGAGGGCAAGCAGCTTGCAAAGATCCATAAGAACATTGTGGTCAAAATCCCCATGACAGTGGAAGGTTTAAAGGCAGTCAAGAAACTGACTTCTCTTAAAATAAAAACAAATGTGACCCTTATATTTTCTCCAAACCAGGCTTTGCTTGCTGCAAAGGCAGGCGCCTCATATGTCAGCCCCTTTGTTGGAAGGCTTGATGACATTAGTCATTTCGGCATGGACAGTGTGAGTCAGATTCTTAATATTTATGATAACTATGGATATGAGACAGAAGTGATAGTGGCAAGTATCCGTAATCCCCTGCATGTGCTTGAAGCTGCTGAAATGGGTGCCCATGTTGCAACAATTCCGTTTAAGGTAATTGAACAGCTTTCTAAACATCCTTTGACTGACATCGGGTTAGAGAAGTTTTTGGCTGACTGGAAGAAAGTCCCGAAGTAACGGGACTTGATTGCACGGATGAAATGATGATTACACAGATTTAAAGATATAGAGCCACAGATTAAAAGATACAGGGGGACTGGGGTGAAGGGGAAAGATCTGCTAACTGAGAGAATTATTGGGTGTTGTTTTAGAGTTCATAGTGAACTTGGGCCGGGCTTCAATGAAAGAATTTATCATAATGCATTGGAATTGGCCTTGAAAAAGGATGAGCTGGTTTATCAAAAGGAAAAGTTTTACAAGGTTTTATATCAGGATGTTTCTGTTGGTAATTTCAAAGCTGACCTGGTTATTGAGGATAAAGTAATCGTTGAACTTAAATCACTTGCTGGCAATATCCCTAAGATTTTCGAGTCTCAAATTATTTCATATCTCAAGGCGTCTGAGCTTAAAGTAGGACTTTTGGTGAATTTTGGCAACAATAGCTGCCAGGTAAAAAGGTTCATGAATTAATCTGTGTTATCATAAAAATATTAATCGGTGTAATCAATGTTGTTAATCAGTGTAATCAATAAAGTTAATCTGTGAAATCAACATTAACGGAGTTAATGTGCCTATATACGAATATAAATGTAATGATTGCGGTGAGGAGTTTGAGAAGCTGGTCTTTGGCTCCAATCCTGAAGTGATGTGTCCGAAGTGCAGTAAGACTAATATTAAGAAAAAAATCTCTGCCTTTGGGATGAGCGGTGTTGAGAAGCAGACATCCTCTGGTTGTACCTCCTGCTCCAAGTCCACCTGTACTTCCTGTAAATAATTATTTTATACCCCTATTTGTCAAAGAGAGGCAAGGGGAGATTTTGTAATGTCATTCCGGGCTTGATCCGGAATCCAGTTTTTTGATTACCAATTACCCCTAACCTATTATTATTCTTTTCTGTTGTCAACAGACCTGGATTTATATATACTTCTCTTGTGCAACCTTGATAAATCGACGAGAGGAATAAGGATTGAATAAATTAAGCATTAGCTGTATTGGACATAATGAAGAAAAGCATATTAAGCAACTGCTGCCAAAGTTGCTGGAATTTGCTGATGAAGTAATTTATGTAGATTGTGAAAGCAGTGATAATTCGTATGAAATAGCAAAGGCGTTAGGCTGTAGAGTCTTTCGTCAACCAAATAACTCAAATTTAAATGTAAATAAAAGCTATGGAATTGAACAGACAAAGAATGAGTGGGTTATATACATAGATCCCGATGAACGACTTACTGATGAGTTATTAAAGGAAATCAGGGATACTATTAATTCTAATCCGGTCGAGAATGGTTTTAAAATATCAAGACGTAATTTCTTTTTCGGAAAATGGTTAAAGCATGGTGGTCAATATCCGGATAATCAGTTAAGGCTTTTTCGCAGTAAATATGCAAAGTTTCCTCAAAAACATGTTCATGAACGGATACAAATCAGTGGTACAACAGGAAAACTGAAACATGATTTAATACATCATCCTTATTGTTCAATTGATCAGTTATTACACAAATTCCATTTTTATACCAGTTTTGACGCTGATTTCTTATTGAAAAAGAATACTCCATTGAATTTTAAAAACCACGTTTATTATCTCTTTTATAAGCCTTTTTCCAGATTTGTTAAACGCTTCTTTCTTAGAGGCGGTTTTTTGGATGGTATACCAGGTTTTGTTGCGGCATTTTTCGATTCTGCAGGATGGATTATCCGTTATGTCAAGCTCTGGGAATTGAGCAAAGGTCACAATATACTGGAAGATAAAAATTAATCCGCTTTAATATTTTGCTGCACCGGAACTCCTGTGTGCGTTTGTATTTATCGAGGTTGAACCTCAATATAATTGTGAGGGTAGATAGATTGTCACCACCGGGGAATACCAAAAAATACCTGTTGAAGTATTAAATACAGCCGTCTGCTCAAATCCTTTTAGTTCTTCTTTAATATTATCAGGCAACTCATCTTCTCCATTGGAAATAACCACAATGGCTTTATTCTTTTTACTTTCATGCACAGAGTTTTTGTAATATTCAGGATTTTTATATTCCCAGGTGAACCGTAAAGGAGACTCTTTTATCTCTTTCAGGGGTGGGACATCTTTATCATCATAAAGATAACGGATATCCTTACTGGTATATAAATCCAGAACAGGCACTGACACAGCCGGATTTACAGATGATTCATCAGAAGGAATGGTGAATACTTCGAAAACCTCGGCATCAATGGTATTTAAAAAACTACCTGCTATGTGAATGTTTTCTGCGCTCATTGTATTAAGAAAGGGCAGGTAGACAAATATTGCAACAACCAGAGAGAAGGCCACAATAGATGAAACAATATATCTCTTCAGATTTGAACTTTTCAAATAACTCAACCCGTAAGAAGCCATTAATGTGAACATGGGAAAAATAAGCATCACGTACCTTGAACGTCTGATCTGTAAAATTACAATGAGAATAATAAGCCAGCTGACAATTAAGAACTTTAAATCCCGCTTTTTAATCGCAACATATATGGAGAAGATTGCAGATATACTGATAAATGGATGTATCTGATAAAGGAAAGTTGAAGTGAAACTCTCTCCCCACCTCCTCAGTCCTGGGGCCTGATATTCACGAAGGAAAGCTATCTGGCTGAGAATTACGTCAGACTTAAGCAGGAAAGTAACTCCGGCAAGAATTAAAGATAACATTGCTACATATATTCCACGTTGCAGGCAGTTTTGATATCCTGCTCTCATTGTCAGTTGTTTGAGTTCTGAGTTTTCATATAATTGAACAGCAAAGATTACCACGAGAACCGACAGCATCATCCATGTCGAGTATTTGGAGAAGATTGCACAGAAGACGGACAGAGAGGAAAATATAATCCAGACACCGCCTTTTTCCATTGCTTTAATAAAAGTATAAACAGAAAGGGTCAGCAGAAACATGGTCGGCACATCTACCAGCATGAGAGGTATCTGGGAATATATATAGGGAATTCCCAGAATCATTGCAGCTGCATAAAAGCCAATCTCAACGCTCCATAATGTCTTTCCTATTAAATATGTGAGAACCACTGTTAATGAAAAAAGAGTGGAATTGAAAATTTGAATGAAAATTCTGGACTCACCAAAGAATTTAAAAATCAGTCCATACACAAAAGGAACAAGAGGAAGATCAGTCCAGGGGCTGATTGCATTGCCCCATTGAGAAAGAAAGTTTCCGGTCCCGTAAAGTGAAAGATACTTGGCATATGAAAAATATCTTGAGACATCAATAATGACCTCAGGCTGTGACCAGAAAATGGATGATGCAGCAAAGGAGACAATAAAAAGTGTCAAAGCCGGTTTGTATTTATCATATTCAATAAGTGATAGCGCATAGGCAAGTGTTAATCCTATAGTGAGAACAGGGATAAACCAGACCATGTCTATATTTGCAAAGGTCCATTTCCAGCTTGTAAGCCTGTTGTCATCAACATGTCTGAAATAATTTAAAAGGACGAAAGATAGTATTGATAAGAGCGGGACCAGAAATATTGTGAGTTTCTTTTTTGCAGATAACACATTTTCAAACATGCCCTAGTATACTATACTCTTCAGAGCATCAATTAAGGATAGACCATGGGAATTAAATATACAGTTAGTGTTGATGAGATGAATGAAAGGCTGGACAACTTCCTTTGCGTGAAAAGCGATATTACCCGGTCTGGAATTCAGCGATTAATTAAAAGCGGACTTGCAATGGTAAACGAAGGTGTTGAAAAACCGAGCTATAAAATAAAAGCAGGTGACACCATAGAGCTTATAGTGCCTGATGAACCTGATACCATTCTGATTGCTGAAGACATTCCTCTGGACATATTATGGGAAGATGATCATATTGTAGTGGTTAATAAACCTGCCGGTATGGTTGTTTATCCTGCCGTAGGAAACAGGAGCGGCACGCTTATTAATGCCCTGGCTTTCAGGTGTAAGAAACTCTCTCCTGTTGGCGCGCCATTAAGACCCGGCATAGTCCACAGGCTGGACAAGGACACATCAGGAATAATGGTGATAGCCAAAGACAATATTACCCATTATGATCTTGTAGACCAGTTCCGTGAGCGTGAGATTGGAAAACAGTACATTGCGATTGTGTTTGGAAATCTGAAACATGATAAAGGGGAGATAAATAAGGCAATAGGAAGGTCAAGATCAAACAGAAAAAAGATGTCAACAAAGGCAAGGAGGAGCAAAGAGGCGATCACTCAATATGAAGTTATGGAGAGATTTGGATATGCAACACTGGTAAGAGTAAGGATACTCACTGGAAGGACCCATCAGATAAGGGTGCACTTTGCGTCTATAGGCCATTCAGTTCTGGGCGACAGTTTGTACGGCAAAAAGTTGAAACTGGAGACCGGGCAGGTAATAATAAAGTTCGACAGACAGATGCTGCATGCCTCCAGCTTAAAACTGAAGCATCCTACAAAAGGGGATGTGCAGGAATTTACAGCCCCAATACCTGAGGACATGCAGGAGGTGCTTGATAAGCTGAAAGAGTTTTCGTGAAAAATTCGTTTAAGCTATTTTTAGGAGATAAATCTCCTCCTGTGTCATTCCCGCGTACAGACTGTGTCGTAATACTTTAAAAGAACCATTTTATTAATCCCTGTCATCCGGTAATATTTTGAGCCGGAATCCAGAGTTTCCGTAACATGGATTACCGATTAAAGCCCTCGATAATGACATGTTTATTTCAATGCATTTATTTATAATCCCTCGTTATACTGTTACGGGCTATCGCATATAAACACTTACAATCATACTAACGCCGATATTAACTTGCTCACCCCTATTATTGTTATCATTCTTGATATATTGAATGAGGTTGAAAACAGTGACATCTCTGCATTGACACCCGTTAGTCCTCTTAAGAGAAATGCATCAACCTTTAAATTCCTCTTTATATGTCCAAAGGGCAATTCGACCTTCTCTTTTCGCTTCTTATATATTGCCTGCCCTTTTTCACTCAAATACAACGCCTCTAATTCCTCCTTTACTTTCTCGCTCTTTAATCGAATTACGGCCCGCCCCCGTTTGTTGTTTGTACACTTCCCATAGTGCTTACAATTCATACAGCTTGATGGCCCCTTTATCCGGTACAGATAATGCCCCTTCTTTTTACTGTAATGTGAGTACCTCAACACCTTTCCTTCAGGACATATATACTGATTGTTCTTTTCATCATATTGAAACTTCTCTTTGCCATATGGATTCTCTGTCTCAGGGTTATGCAATGCCTGCTTCTGGCTTGGCACAATGACTTCTATCTCTTCTTCCACTGTTTCTTTTAAGTTCTCTGTATTTGCATATCCCGCATCCGCACATGCTGTTTTACACTTCTTGCCAAGTATTATATTTGCCCCTTTTACCTGTTTTGTGAATTGATCTGTATCATTATTTGTATTTACGACTTCGCTGTTTACTATCAACCCATGTTTCTCATCCACCGCTATCTGGGCGTTATATCCGGCATGCGTCCCCTGTCTCCCTTTTACTTTTGTGCATTCTTCATCTGTTGTGTTGACCTGATTTCTCTCTCTATCCTTTAGCGTCTCTAATATCTCTTTGACACGCTCTTTTAATGCCTCTTTATCTTTTAGCTCATCAGCCATTCCTACCAGTGTTCCGCTCTCTCTGTTATCTGCCTCTTCACTTTCCTGCATTATCTCTTCTATGCGCTTATCTATTTTTCCCATGGCCTTTTTGCACTTCTCTTCTGTCCATACATTGTTAATTGATGCATTTGCCCTTATCTTGCTCCCATCTATAAATAATGTGTTCCCTTCGATTATCTTTAATTCCATGCATAACCTTACGCACTGTTTTAATACCTTCTTTAACGCTTCTTTATTATCACGCCGATAGTTTGCTATTGTCTTGTGATCAGGCCTTAATCCCCCCATCAGCCACATAAATGATACGTTGTGATGCACTGCTCGCTCCAGCTTCCTCGAACTCCTCCATCCATATGAGTATCCGTATATCAATAGCTTTAACATTGCCTTTGGCTCATAGGCCGAGTTGCCTACTTTATTTTCATCTACTTCTATTCCAAGCTCTCCCAAATCCAATGCCTCTACGAATGCGTCATACACCCTTACTGGATCTTTATCTCCTACATATTCTTCTATTGTTGGAGGAAGCATTGTTATTTGTTCCCGACTCCCTATTTTATATGCCAATTCT
>PVMK01120312.1_pt1 | contig 77158 bp, 76 predicted proteins | sample 1853481 | NCBI WGS metagenome assembly PVMK01 (sample SAMN08533507, study PRJNA380276) | Marine sediment metagenome, whole genome shotgun sequencing project.
GCGTCGATCTCCGCGAGGATCACGCGATCTTCGCTCGAGAGCTCCGCGGTTTCCAGCAAATCCGGCCTTCGTTCCAGGGTTCGCCTCAGCGACTCCTTTCGTCGCCATCGTGCAATCGCCGCGTGATTTCCAGAGCGCAGCACGTCCGGCACCTTCTCTCCTCGGAACTCCTCGGGCCGCGTGTACTGCGGATACTCCAACAACCCTTCGGCATGCGATTCATCGGCGGCCGATTGGTCGTTCCCAAGTACTCCCGGGAGCAACCTTGCGGTCGCTTCGATCACCGCGAGCGCCGCTGCCTCTCCGCCAAGCAATACGAAATCGCCCAGCGACACCTCCTCGTCGATCAGGCCGCGAATTCGCTCGTCGAAGCCTTCGTAACGGCCGCAAACCAGCGTCAGCGATTCAAGCTCGGAGAAGCGCCGCGCATGGGCCTGTGAGAAACGCGCGCCCTGCGGCGTGAGCAAGACGCGGTGGGTGGGCTTCCCTCCCCGCGTTTCGTCGAGGTGGTCCAAGGTTTCCGCGATCGGGCCGGGCATCAACACCATGCCGCTGCCGCCGCCGTACGGAGAGTCGTCGACCGTGCGGTGGCGGTCGGTCGTGAACTCGCGTGGCGTGATCGCCTGCACGTCAATCGTGCCGGCATCTTGGGCCTTTCCGAGCAGGCCGGTGCGCAGGACGTCGAAGAGCTCAGGAAAGAGCGATACGATCTCAAATCGCATTAGCGACGCTTTTGCAAAGGAATGTCATCGAGGTCTTTGAGATGCACCTTGCCTCGTTCGATATCGACCCGGTCGAGCCATTGGGGGAGCATGGGCACTTCCAGGAAACCACCGGGGCGTTGGATCTTCAAGCATTCGGCGCTGGGGTAGTCGATGACGTCGATGACCCGGCCGATCGGGTCGGATCCTTCGAATGCTTCGAGGCCGATCAAGTCGGCGTGGTAGTACTCTCCTTCTTCGAGATCCGGCAAGGCATCCCGGGGAACGCACAGCTTGTAGCCTCGAAGCGAATCGGCGTCTTCGAGCGAGCTCACGCCTGCTAGCCGCATGAGTAACGCTTTCGAACCTTGGCGCGTGGACACCACGTCGACGAGCGCAGCCTCCTCACCTTCTTCGCCAATGAGGAAGACCTCGCCGAGCTCTCGCAGCAACGTCGACTCCGAGTTGAAGACGTGCACGCGGATCTCGCCTGTCACCCCGTGGGGCCTCGCGACGACTCCGAGTTCGATCCAGGAAACCGATTCAGCGCCTTCGGTCACGGGCGAAGGCTACTCGAGGATGTCGAGGATGGCCCGCTTGCGGAGTCGGGCCGACGTGGCCGCCAGTAGCGTGCGCATGGCGCGGGCCGTGCGGCCTTCTTTGCCGATGACCTTACCGAGGTCGTCGGGGGCCACGGTGAGCTCCAAGACGACGGCGCGGTCTTCTTCGACTACGTTCACCTCGACGGCGTCGGGGTCGTCGACCAATGAGCTCGCGATGTACGCGATGAGGTCCTGAAGCTTGTCTCCGGCCACCTGGACGTTCCCTTAGGAAGCCGGGGCTGCGGCAGCCGCAGCCTTCTTGTGCTCTTTGACCACGTCGCGGACGCGATCGCTAACCTGCGCACCCACACCGACCCAGTAGTCGAGGCGTGGCAAATCGACGGTGGCCTCCTCGATGGGGCGGCTGGGATCGTAGGTGCCGATCTGCTCGATAAAGCGCCCGTCGCGGGGCTTTTCCTTATCGGTGACCACGATGTGATAGTAGGGGCGCTTCTTTGCGCCAGCGCGTGACAGTCGAATCTTGACCATGGATTCCTCGTAAGCGGTGGGTCGTGCCCACCCGAAAGACGCCGGAAGCTAATCAGAGGCCGCCCCTCCGTCAAGCCGCCGCCCTACCCAGGCTTTTTGCGGGGACGCGAACGGTTGCTAGAACCAGAGGGATGCGATGCTTTCTTGCCGTATGGGCCTTAGCCCTGACCCTAGCCCTGGGCTGTAGCCGGGGCCAGCCCAAGAAGGACGCTCCGAGCCTCCGCATGGTGGTGGTGACCGACCTCAAGGGTTATCTCGAGCCCTGTGGCTGCACGAGCGATCCGCTCGGTGGCATCGACCGGCTTGCCGCTCAGCTTCGGGCGCTGCGTGATGGGCCGGCCCCGATCGTGTTTCTGATCGCGGGGGATGCGTTCTTCGATACGGCCGAGCTGGAACCGGCGCGTGTCGACCAGGCCAACCGCAACGCCAAGACTCTGGCCGGGATACTCGCTGAGCTCGGGCTCACTGCCGTCTTGCCCGGCCGCCGAGACCGCGCGCAGCCGCCCGAGGTGCTCGCCGTGCTGCGGGAGGCGTCCGGTTTTCGTTGGTTGGCGATGGACAGCGACGCCGACGTGTTACGAACCGACGCAGGCTCTCTTCGCTTGGCCGTCGTGGGTGTGCGCCCTGGCGCCGAGCGGGACGCGGTTGCCGCTGCGGTGGGGACCGTGCAGGCGGAAACCGATTTGACCATCGCGCTGGTCGATGGGTCGCGGCGTGATGCCAATCGGATCGGAGCCATCGATGGTGTCGACTTCGTGCTGCAGGGCGGGCTCGACGAGGACGATCCGATGCCTCCCCACCAGGCCGGCAAGGCTTGGGTGCTTCATGCGAGCAGGCAGGGCCAAGGCCTCACCGTCGTCGATGTCTTCCGAAAGAAGAAGGACGAGCCGTTTGTGGACCGGAGCGAGTGGTCCCGATCTGAGCGCGCGGGTCAACTCGATCGCCAGGTCGAGGAACTCTCGGCGAAGATTGCCGACTGGGAGAAGTCGGGAAACGTGGACGCCGCTGATCTCGAAGCGCAGCGCGCCCGATTGGCCGGGCTGAAGAAGGGGCGACAAGCGCTCGATGTCCCAACGGTGGGGGCGGACGGCAATGCCTTGTTCGCAACGTGGATACCGCTCGGCAAGAAGGCGCCTAGGGACCCGGAGGTCGAGAAGCTGATGCGCAAGCACGACAAGGTCGTGAACGAAGCCAACAAGGCGGCGTTCGCCGGTCTCGAGCCCCCGCCGCTCGGACCCGACGACATCGCATACGTAGGTTCCGCGGCCTGTAGCGGTTGCCACCAGACCGCCTACGCCTGGTGGCGCAACCACTCGCACGGGGTCGCATACCTCACGCTTCAGCAACGCAACAAGGAGTACAACCTGGACTGCGTCGGGTGTCACGTCACCGGCTACGAACGGCCCGGCGGCTCGACCGTCACCCACAACTTGGACTTGGAGCTGGTCAATGTCGGATGCGAGAGCTGCCACGGACCGGGCGCCGCGCACGCGAAAGACCCCGAGAAAGTCGGCATCGTACGCGACACGTCGGAGTCGACCTGCGTGGAGTGTCACAACGACGAGCACAGCGACCTCTTCGACTTCGATGACTACCGCAAGACGCTCGTCGTGCCGGGCCACGGCCTCGCGCCCATCGTGCGCTGAGCCTTCATATCTCGAGCGACCTCGGCTTCACGTGGGCGTGAATCCACCCGACGATCTCTTCGAGGGGTGCGCCCGGTGTGAAGATGGCACCGACCCCTTTGGCGAGAAGCGATTCAGCGTCTTCGTCGGGGACGATGCCGCCACCAAACACGATGATGTCGTCGGCTCCGCGCGCTGAAAGCGCATCGAGAACCGCGGGAAACAAGGTGTTGTGCGCGCCCGACATGATCGAGAGCCCTACCGCGTCGACATCCTCCTGGATGGCCGCTACGGCGACCATGTCCGGCGTTTGATGAAGCCCCGTATAGACGACTTCGAATCCGGCATCGCGCAATGCGCGGGCGACGACCTTGGCGCCCCGATCGTGGCCGTCGAGGCCGGGCTTGGCAACGAGGATCCGGATTTTGGGCGCGGGCATTGTCGCTAGGTTTACGCCAGGGGCACCTCCAGCGCCAGCGCCAGCGCCAGTGCCAGTGCCAGTGCCAGTGCCAGTGCCAGTGTCCTGGGGGTGATAGGATGGCCTCGTGCTTTGGCCCCTCTCCTTTCGCGGTAGGCTTCGCCCCGAGTTTCCCGATGTCCGTGCCGACGTCGAGGCTTGGTGTACCGACGAGGGCATTCCACGCCCGTCCGATGCGCTCATTGCCGATTTCTACCTGCCGATGACCGCTTGGGTCGCGGATCATGTCGAGGATATGACGTTGGTGCTTGGGCTGAACGGGGCTCAAGGGACTGGGAAGTCGACGTTGGCTCGGCTGTTGCAGCGATTGCTGGCGCGCGTTCACGGGCTGCGTGTTGCGATCCTTTCGCTCGATGACCTCTACTTGTCCGGCGCCCAGCGTCTGCAGCGCGCGAACACGATTCACCCCTTGCTTGCTATGCGTGGCGTGCCTGGAACGCACGACGTCGAACTCGGGATACGGGTCCTTCGTTGCTTGCGGGAGGGCAAACCGATCGCGTTGCCCAGGTTCGACAAGGCCAAAGACGAGCGACATCCGGTCGCACAATGGCCGCCGTGGGAAGGCCGGTGTGACGTCGTGCTCTTCGAGGGGTGGTGTATCGGCGCGCGACCGCAGCGCGCCGATGAGCTCGAGGCGCCGGTCAACGGGCTGGAGCGCATGGAGGACCCCGCCGGCGATTGGCGGTGGTACGTGAATCGAGAGCTCGGCGGGCACTATCAAGCGCTCTTCGCCGAGCTGGACCTTCTGGCTATGTTGCGTCCTCCCGACTTCGATCGCGTGTACGCGTGGCGCGAGGAGCAGGAAGCTCGGTTGCGTGCGGCGGGTGGGGGCCCCGAGGTCATGACGCCGTCCGCGGTGCGACGGTTCGTCATGCACTTCGAGCGCCTGACACGGTTCATGTCGGAGGAGATGCCTGGGCGCGCGGACGCGATCGTGCATCTCGGCGAGGACCATGCGCCGGTGCACGTGGACCTCGGTGACGAGCGGTCGTGACGCTAGAGAGTTGTCCCGGTGCAGCTGGAGCCAGCCCCGGCGGTGCATCCGAAGCAGTGGCGGTTGGTTTGGATGGTGCGCGCCTCTAGTGCAGCGAGATCGAAGTCACGGATGTGCCCGGACGCGTCGCCGGACACGGGAATGTCGAGCATCTGGTTGAAGTCGCAATCATAGAGGCGCCCGTCCCAGCCTACCGAGATCGTGTTGCGGCACATGACTCCGTGGGCTGCCTGTGGATTGAACGATTCGACCAACCGACGCATGTAGCCCTCGAGATTGCCGGTTTCGAGCAGCCATTCGAGGTAACGGCTGATCGGCATGTTCGTGATGGTGTACAGGGCATCGAACGACACGTGGTGCAGCCGTTTGAGCTCGCGCTTCCACTCCGCCTCGAGGCAGAGCTGGGCGGCGGGAAGGACCGCGCCGACCGGGTTGGTGACCAAGACCAGGCGAAGCCCCGACTGACCGTTTCCGTATCCGAGATCGTTGAGCCTCCGCAGCACGCGAATGCTCTTTTCGAACACACCGGCGCCACGTTGCACGTCCGTGGACGTAGGCTGGTAGTGAGGGAGCGAGCAAAGCAGCTCGACTCGGCGTTTGGCGAAGAATTCCGGCAAGTCGCGGTGCGGCCCGGTTTCCAAGATCGTGAGGTTGCAACGGTTGATCACATGGCGGCCCAGCGAGGCACACTGCTCGACGAGCCAGCGGAAGTTGGGATTGAGCTCCGGGGCACCGCCGGTGATGTCGACGCTCGGAATCGCGCTCTGGCGAAGCGCCTCGACGCAGTGCTCAGCGGTCTCACGTGACATGACCTCGGTGCGGTCGGGCCCCGCGTCGACGTGACAATGACGGCAGGTCTGATTGCAGAGCTTGCCCACGTTGATCTGCAAGACGTCGATCGAGGTGGGTCGAAGCGGCCACAGTCCCTCGCTCGTGAGCGCCTGCTGGAAGTCTCTTCCGATTCGGAGCTCCCCGAGCTGCGCACCCGCCTCTGCGAGCGGTAGCCGCCGGGCGTGGAGCGAGCGTCTCGGGGTCTCGTGGGCTTGCGGGATCGATGACATCGGTCGGTGGCGGTGCGGTGCCGAAAACGCGTACGCGAATGCTGAGCGCACGTTAGCAGCCGAAGCTCGATTCGATAGGAGAAATTAGAGACGCATGTAGGCCCGGTCCCGGGTCCCCAGGGCAAATGGCGTCAAGCAGATCGTGGCTCCGGTATCGGTTAGGCGCCCTGCGACCCAAGTTGGCTGCACGCCCTCGGCGAGCAGGTCGTAGAAGGCGAGGACGGCCCCGCGGCGCTCGGAGCGATTTAGGAGCAACTGGCGACCGTCGGCGTCGAAGGCCTTGAAGATGCCGTTGCACTCGATGCGATACGGGGCGATGAGCGCGAAGGGTTCGGACAGGGATGGATGCGCTTGCACCGATTGGCGGTATCCTTCGGTCACTTCGGCGAAGTTCCGGGTCGCGACCTGCTGGACGCGTTCCCAGCTCTCCTCGGCCACGTCGGGTCGGACTTCGTACTGCAGTACGCGGATACGTTGCGGAGTGGGTCCCGCCTCGACCTCCGCGAGGCCGACGTGGAGTTGCCTCGGGCAGGGGCCCAGCGACGCGGTGGCGTTGCGCGGCCGATCTTCACGGTAGATGCTGCCTGACCGGGTGTCGATTAGGTAGCGGCGCTCGAGGCTCGCGCGCTCGGTGCCCGACAACCACTCGCGACCGACTTCGATCATCGTCCGGTCGTAGAGCAGTTCGAGCTTGGACGTCGAGCCAGGCCGCGTGCCGAGCCATGCACGCAGCAGCTGCTCCGACTCGCGCGTCGGCTCCTGCACCCGCAGCGCTTCGGCGAGCTGCGCCGCCCCGGCGAGGATGCGCGCCACGCGCCGGACCTCTCCCGAGCGAATCTCCTGTTGCAGACGTCCAATAAACCGGCCAAGCCCCGGAGGCGTCGGCTGCGGCGCCACGTCGGTGACCCGCTCGAGCGCGGCGTCGACCGACGGTGCGTATTGGGCCCTGTCCACGCCTACGCGCGTGACTGCGGTGAGCAGATCATCCAGCGCTTCGGCCAACTCGTTCGGCGGGAGCTGTTCGCGCGACCGGCCTGCGATCGACGCTGCCGTGCCCGGGGGAGAAGGCTCGTCACGGCGCTCCTTTCCGGCGATGAAGCCCAGAGCTGCCATGACGTGCGCGCCATCGCTTTGACCGTCGCTCGATACGCACTGAAGCTCGTCGTCGCGAAGACTCAGCGTGACCATTTCGACACGGCCTTCAACTTCGATGTCCATCGTGAGGCGCCGGACTGTCCCTTCTGCGGTCGTCGTGCCGAGGGACTGCAGGTGCCGCACCGCGATATCACGCAGCCGAGTCGACATCGCCTTGCTCCTCTCGCGTCAGAACATCGTGCTTCCTCTTGAGCTCGAAGCGGACGGTGCCCGGCGCGCGCCGGAGGTCTAGCGTCAGCACTTCCCCAACCAAACCCCGAGCCACATCGTCGCGCCCTTCCCGCTCGACTTGCTCTGCGCGGTGCAAGAACGACTTGGCCATCGCGCGCACGAGGATTGGATTCCGTTCGATTCTCGGGCGGTCGACCTCGATCGCGCGTCGAAACGCGGGCAGCGCAAGGGCGTATTGTTCGCGGCGCGCGAAGGCCATCCCGATTCCGATCAGCGGGACTGCCCAAGCGGTGCGGCGCGCCGCGGCGGACTCGAAGCGAGCGTTCGCCCAAGTCGCCCGCCCGAGCACGAGCCATAGGCGTCCCATGAGATAGTCCCTCCATCCGAAAACGACGCTTGGCAGGCTGTCACGCGCGCCCTTGCGCGGGGCAGGCTTATTGCCCACTTCGGACCAGTCGATGGTGGCGGCTTCCTCGCCGCGAAGCTCCATGCGAGCGGCGATCGCAGAAAGCGCGTCTTCGATCGCTGCGCGAAGGGCCGGTACCGGCGTGGCGTCGTGCATCTGGGCTAGCTCGTCTAGTGCGCGTCCATCGCCGATGCGTGCAGCGGTGCGGGCGGCCTGGATGGCGATGACTGGGTCCTCGTGCCCGAGGAACTTCACCACGAGGTGAGTGCTTTCCGACGAGCTTAGGCTCTCCATCGCCTCGAGCGCCTGAAGGAGGAGCGGAGGTTGCTTTTCTTCGAGGGAGCCTCGCACCTCGGGGAGACCCCGACAGTCACCGTGCATCCCCAGTGCGCCCGCGAGTGCGATGCGTTCCTCGTTGACGAAGCTGCGCTCGAAGCGCTCCGCGAGCGCCGGATGGATCCGAGCATCGTCGATGCCGCCAAGGACGCGTGCGGCGCGTGCGACCAGCTCTCCGCGTTCCGCTTCGACAACAGAGATCAGCGCGGGCACCAAGCGGGGGTCGGTGGCGTAGCGGAGCGAGGAGATCAGACCAATACGAGATTCCAACGGAACCCAACCGTCGTTGCCTTCGATGATCGCGCTGATGTGATGAAGGACGACATCTTCAAGCTCGGAGACGCGCATCAGGAGCAGGGCGCGCTGATCCCCGGGGAGTCCCTGGATCGGTTCCACGTTCGATTGTCCGTCCCAAAACGCGCGAATCGCGGTGCCCACCCGTTGAGCGAGACGCTTCCACTGGTCGTGCTCGTGACGGGCTTGGCGTCCCTGCGTGCCCGGGAGCTCGGCGCGCGCTTGCGCGAGCTCGTGGCCTAGCTCGACGTCACGCAGTGCGGCGACGGTTTGGATGGCCTTGCGTACGGCGTCGGTGTGGAGCAGGCGGCGGTCACGCAGTCGCTCGCGCAGGCGTTCCAGAGCCGCTCGACGTTGGCGCTGCGAGCCCGCGCGGAGGACCGCGAGGATCGTCGGAAGGTCGTCGATACGCTCGACCGAAAGCCCATCCGTGCCGCTCGTGCTGAGCCGCCCGAGAAACGAAGGGTCCGCTGCCACTGCCGTAGGCGGCCGGATGGACGGATGCCGAGCGGCCTCGGGATTGATGCTTTGCTTGCCGAGTTGCTCGAGGTCACCGGCGGCGACTTGGCGCACCAATGCGCGCGCGACTTCCCGATCGTCCGCATCGGCAGAGCACCCGAGCTCCTCGCGCGGGTCCGCATAGTCATTGCTCGCGATGCCTTCCCGAAGGCAAAGCTCAAGCGTATCCAAATCAGCTTCCGGGTTGTATGCCACGTTGCTCTTGTCAGGATAGACAGTGGAGGGGCGTACCCCCTAATCGGAGGCGGGTTTCTTCGTAATTTCGTTGGCGGACTCGGCCCCTGACCCCGACGCTGGCACCGCGTCGACGCCGCGGAGATTTGGCACTTCTACGCCGGGGCACCGCTCGAGCTCTCGATCTGCCTCGAGGGCGACGAAGTGCAGCGACGTGTTCTCGGCCCAGACCTCATCGAAGGCCAGCGCCCTCAGGTCATCGTAGCCCCGCACGAGTGGCAATCCGCCCGCTCGTTGGGCGAGTGGACGCTCGTGGGTTGCACCGTTTCACCGGCCTTCGAGTTTGAGCACTTCGAGCTGGCGCCCAGGGGTTGGAATCCCTGACTACACGAACGAGCGAAGCGGGTCCTGTTAGATCGCGCGCTTCCTGCGTCGGTCGAGGAACCGAAGCTCGGTGTGGTTGCGGTCTTCGGCCGGCAAGACCGCTTTCTTCTTGCCGCCCTTTTCAAAGAGGTCGCGCTTGCACCCGAGACCAGTAATGACGGCGCCTGGAATGAGCACAATCCAAGAGACCATCGCGATTTTTTCCTTCTTGGAGAAGTGACAGTTCGCAGCCGACGCTTGCGTCGGAGCGAGCCATAACGCGGCCGCGAAGGCGGCTCCGATGAAGAACAGTTGAAAAGTCTTGCCCATGTCCCTTCCCTTCGTTTCGCGCGAACCTCCGAATTCGACGAGGCCCGCAGTCCGAGCCGAGTCTAGCTCAGAAATGGTGACATGAAGGGCCTTCGGTGCTGAGGCCGCCAACCTTGGTCGCCGTCTGCTGGACCTCGTAGGCCGTCGGCTGTCCCGTCCGCCCTTGATCATCTACATAGGCCATTCGGATGGAGATCTGGAAAGAGTTTCGGTTTGAGGCTGCGCACCTGCTGCCAAACGTGCCCGATGGGCACAAGTGCAAACGTCTGCACGGGCACTCGTACTGCGTACGAGTTCATGTCGAGGGCGGGCTCGATCCCAAGCTGGGTTGGGTCGTTGATTTCGTCGACATCACGGAAGCCTGCGAGCCGCTGCGGCTTCGGCTCGATCACTACTATCTAAACGACATCGAAGGCCTCGAGAACCCCACCAGTGAAGTTCTTGCGCGCTGGATCTGGCGTCACCTGAAGCCAATTCTGCCGATGCTGAGTCGGCTCGAAGTGAGTGAGACCTGCACCTCGGGGTGCGTGTATCGGGGCGATTGAGCGATGGCCAGCGCTGAGCGGCGGAAGACGGTGGTGCTGCTCAGCATGGGGTACGACAGCCTCAGCACGTGGCACCAGCTCGGCCGGCCATCGGCTGTCCACTTCGACGTCGGCTCGCGGTACGCGCTCGCCGAGAAGGCCCGCTATGAGAAGCTGCGGGCTTCGTTCCCGCAATTGTTGCCGGTGCAAGACCTCCGCTGGCTGGGCGACAAAGAGCAGGAGGATGCCTGGGTGCCCATGCGGAATCTGCTCATGACGGTCCAAGCCGCAGCGCTTGGCTTCAATGACATCGTCATGTCGGCGCCCGCGGATTGGGCGGCCGACAAGCGGCTGATGTTTACACTGACGACGACCTTGGCGATGCGGGTCGCGCAGCCCGGGGTTGGGTACCGAGTCCGGCGCCCGTTCAGTCACTGGACGAAGGCCCGGTTGATTGCGGCTACGCCCGTGGAGCTCCTCGATGAGTTCGCCTACTCCTGTTACGAGGGCACGGACGTTCCGTGTGGCCGATGCACGGCGTGTGGCCGCGCCATGATCGCGCACTTGGCTGCCGGTCGTGAGCCGCCGACCGAGCCACCGGCGGGGTTGAGCTTCCGCGAGTTCACCGACCTGCGGCGCGGGAAATCGAACGGGTCTCGCCTGGCCGAAACCGCGCGCATGCACCCCGGCGAGCTGCTCTACGTGCCGCTACGCGGGTGGGAGCTCGTCCGCGCGTGGAAGACGTACCGAAAGGGCTGACGCTACCCGACGACGGTGGCCGTCAAGCCCGAGCCGCTTTCGAGCGTGACGTCTCCGCCTTGCAGCAGGAGGAACAGCAGACCGATCGGGAAGAGGAGGATGCTGCCGGCGATCACACCCCCTAGCCGCTTCCTGCCCGTGAACCGATTCGGCGTATCGCTCAGTTTCACGGTCGCGCCATTTGTAGCGGTGGTGCTCCGAAAGCGGATCGTGAGCTTCCCTTCTCGACCGAGCCGCTCATGCAGCTTCCGCGTCACATCGGCCACGACTGGCGTGCCGCTCGAGATCAATACGACGCCTGCCTTGCCACGCACGTCCTCGGCGACGACGAAACCCTGTTGCTTCGTCGTCACTGGCTCGGTTGAGTCGGTGTCGCGGGACGACATCGCCTGCACGACGCGAATCGGAACTTGAGTGCCGGGCGGTACGGAGCCGGTCGATGCGGTGCCTGGCGCCACTGGCATCGACGCGGGTGTCTTCACATTTCTCATCGGCGAGCCGCAACCGGTGACCGACGCGCCAGCCAGCATGACCGCGATTGAAACGGCGACGACGCGTTCAACGAAAGTCGTAGGAGCAGTTCTATGCATGATCGAATCCCCTCGGTGGTGCGACTATACTGTCTCCAACGCTGTCTCTGACAGAGGATTTTCGTGTCGATTTCTCTTGACGGTTCTGAGGGGCGTTTCGATTTGCTCCTCGAGTCACGATCCATTCGCATGACTAAGCGGCGCACCGGGGCGCGGGTCGTTCGCTACGCGGTTCTCCGATCCAGACTTCAAGTCGAACCCTTTTGTGACCACAGATTGAAAGCTAGAGGCCCGCGCTTGCGTTTTGAACCCCCATGTTAGCGTCAGCTTCATGATCAAGAGCTCAACCCTTCGCCGTCTCGACAAGAACGACCTCCTCCGCGACTTCTCCGATATCGTCGACAAGGATCGCCACAACACAGCAACCCTGCTCGCTTACATCGCCGAGATCGATCGTCGTGGATTATACCTCGAGCACGCCTGCCCCTCGATGTTCGCCTTCTGCACCAGCCGCTTCCGCATGTCGGAAGCAATTGCGGCGAAACGCATCCGAGCCGGCCGCGCGGCCTGCCGTTTCCCCTGCGTTTTCGGCATGATCGCGCGCGGGGAGCTGCATCTGACGGGCGTTCACCAGCTCGCTGCACACCTCACCGACGACAATCACCAGCGAGTGCTCCAACGCGCCAAGCACAAGAGCATGCGCGAAATTGAACAGCTCATCGCCGAGATTGCGCCGAAGCCGGATGTGCCGACTTTGATCCGCGCTCTACCAATGAAGAAGTCCGAAGAACCTTCACCGCTCGAACCGATTGGGGCGAGCCCCTCCACTTCGCGGCCAGGCGCTGCGGCTCCTTTGAAGCCCAAGGCCATCTCGCGTCCCGTTCCTTTGGCTCCAAGGCGCTACAAATTGCAGGTCACGATCGGAGAGGAGGCTCGGGACAAACTTGCCGAGCTTCAGGCCTTGCTCAGCCACCAGATTCCCGACGGTGATCCCGGCGAAATCCTCGAGCGGGCTTTGGACGCGTTGCTGACCGAAACCAAGAAGAAGAAAGCAGCGTTGACGGACAAGCCTCGCCGGACGAAGAAGAAGAAGACCAAGCCCACCACCCGCGCGATCCCCGCCCACGCCCGCCGCGAGGTCTTCGAGCGGGACGAAGGCCATTGCACCTTCGTCGACGCGGAGGGCCGCCGTTGCCCTTCAAAATGGCAGGTCGAGTTCCACCACCGGACACCGTACGCGCGGGGCGGGACCCACGACGTCGAGAACATCGAGCTTCGGTGCAGGGCCCACAATCAATACGAGGCGGAGTTGGAGTACGGGGCGCGGTTCATGGAAACGAGACGCCAGGCCAGGGCGGAACGTGCGCGCGCTCCCGCCATCAATTCTCGAGGTTGCCGACCATCGACGATATGACGCTGGCGCTGCCGCCGGCATGTGCGGTCCTAGACATCGTTTACATGCGTTCCGACACATCGTTTACACCCTCGGGGGCGGAGGAATCGCCCCATGGGATGGATGTCGGACGTGCAGCAGAAGAAGAGAGCGATTGATTTGGTTCACGCCGGGGTACCGGTGAGCGAGGTGGCCCGCTGCTTCGGCAAGAGCCGGCAGTGCCTTCACAAGTGGCTCAGACGTCACGAGGAAGAGGGCGATGGGGGGCTCGAGGAGCGTTCTCGGGCGCCGCACCAGCCAGCGAACGCAGTGAGCGTGCAAATGAGACGGCGCATCGTGCAGCGCAGGCGTCGGCACAAGAAAGATGGTGCTCGCATCATCCAGGACTGGCTGCTTGGGCTCGAGCTCAGCGAGCCCGTGCCCGCCGTGAGTACGGTGCACCGCATCTTGGATGACGCGGGTCTGGTCGAGCGCGGACGGCGCCCACGGGCGCCTGCACTGACTCCAAGGCGGTCCAAATGGCCCGAGCCGACTGCACCGAACGACGTGTGGGCGGTGGACTTCAAGGGCGAATTCACGGTGGGCGGACGCTGGTGCCATCCGCTGACGCTGACCGATTCCTATAGTCGCTACGTGCTTCGCATCGATGCACAGCAGGGCCAGGATACGCACACCACCGGGGCGCACATGCTGCGAGCATTTCGCGAGCATGGTCTGCCTAACGCGATTCGGTGCGACAACGGAGACCCATTTATCCACGCCGCTGCACCGCGGGGGCTGAGCCGCCTGTCGAGCGTGTGGATTCGGCTCGGCATCGACATTCAGCGCATCGATTCGGGCAAGCCTGCGCAGAATGGTCGCCATGAGCGCTTCCACCGCGAGCTCAAGCGTCACACGGCTCGCCCCGCCGCCGATAACTTCGCGGCGCAGCAGAAGCGCTTCGCGCGATTCAAGCACCGCTTCAATCATGAGCGGCCGCATCGCAGCTTGCAGATGACCAAGCCTGCGGCCCACTACCATCCCTCGGAGCGCACGTGTCCGAGCTCGATACCGCGTATCATACATCCGACCGCGGAGACGGTCCTACGGGTCGCCAACGACGGCTCCATCCGCTTCAGGAGTCGACGCCACTACCTAACCGCGAGCCTCAGTGCTCAAACCATCGGCGTCACCGAAGTCGACGACGAGATGTTTTCGCTCTCCTACGGCCCCTTGCAGCTCGGGGTCATCACCTACAGGACCCAGGAGCCACGGATTTGCCTGGTCCCCTAAATCACCACGTGTCAACGATGTATCGGAACAACTGTCAACGATGTATCGGGCCGTACCCCACTGGCGCTGCCACTGACGCTGACGCTGGCGCTGACACTGACGCTCGCGCGAGCACGTTCCCCGGGCTGCTGGTGTCCGGCGTGGCTAGAACTCCGGCCGGTCCTGATGCTGGCCGAAGACGTCCCTAAGAACGTCACAGATCTCCTGTTCCGTACAATACGCCTTCGCCGCCTCGACGATGCTCGGCATCACATTGCGGTCGGTGCGGCAGTCTTCGGCGATCGTAGCCAGAGCCTTTGATACCGCGGCGTCGTCGCGTTCGGCCTTCACCCTTGCCAGTCCCTCGACCTGTTCTTTTTGAATCGACTCATCGACTCGGAGAGTCGGGATGTCGGGCTGTTCGTCTTGTTCGTACTTGTTGACGCCAACGACCGTTTTTTCACCGCTCTCGACTTGCCGCTGGAGGCGGTACGCCGAGCCAGCTATTTCGCGTTGCGGGTAACCGCGCTCGACGGCTTCGACCATGCCGCCGAAGTCGTCGATCTTGTGGATGTAGTCCATCGCCTCTTCTTCGAGGCGATCAGTCATCCACTCGACGAAGTAGCTGCCCGCCAAGGGGTCGATGGTGTTGGTGACGCCGGACTCCTCGGCGATGATCTGCTGTGTGCGGAGCGCCACTGTGACGGCTTCCTCCGTGGGGAGCGCAAACGTCTCGTCGAGGCTGTTGGTGTGTAGAGACTGAGTCCCGCCCAGCACTGCGGCAAGCGCTTGAAGCGACACGCGCGCGACGTTGTTGTAGGGCTGCTGAGCCGTGAGCGACACGCCTGCTGTCTGCGCATGTGTCCGCAGCATCAGAGATCGTGGATTCTGTGGATTGAACCGATCCTTCATGAGCCGTGCCCACATCCGGCGCGCGGCGCGGAACTTGGCGATCTCCTCGAAGAAATCGTTATGAACATCGAAAAAGAACGACAGGCGCGGCGCGAAGTCGTCGACATCCAGGCCGCGCTCGACCGCCCACTTCACATACTCGAGCCCATCGGCAATCGTAAACGCGAGCTCCTGCGCCGCCGTCGAACCCGCCTCGCGGATGTGGTAACCACTGATGCTGACGCTGTTCCAGCGCGGGACCTCGCTCGCACAGAACTCGATCGAGTCAGTGACGATTCGCATCGCCGGACGCGGCGGCACCACCCACGCATGCTGTGCGATGAACTCCTTGAGGCAATCGTTTTGGACAGTCCCGCCGATCTTGTCGCGCGGAATCCCACGCTTGTCGGCCAACGCGATGTAGAAGCCGAGCAGGACGGCTGCTGGGCCGTTGATCGTCATGGACGTCGTGACCTCGTCGAGCGGAATCTGGTCGAACAGGACCTCCATATCGTGGAGCGTGTCGACCGCAACGCCGACCATGCCGACCTCGCCGAGCGAGCGCGGGGAGTCGCTGTCGTACCCCATTAGCGTCGGGAAATCGAAAGCCGTCGAAAGGCCTGTCTGCCCTTGCCCAAGCAAGTACCGAAAGCGCTCGTTCGTCTGCCGGGGTGTCCCAAAGCCCGCGAACATGCGCATCGTCCATAGGCGGCCACGGTACATGGTCGGTTGAACGCCGCGCGTGTACGGAAACTGGCCAGGGAAGCCGAGGTCGCGCTCGTAGCTGTCACCGATGTCGGCCGGCGTGAGTAGGTCGGGCACCTCGAGGTCGCTGTGCGTGACGAACCGCTCCTTACGCAACGGATGCCGAGCCGTGGCGCCCTGCACATCCTGCTCCCTCCACTGATCCGCCTGGTCGCGCAGGCGATCTCTGTCGTCGTCTCGCTTCCGACCGGCTGCCGGCTTCTTCGCACGATCCGCGGGCACAGGCACCTCCGCCTAGTTCTCTACCGTGTCCTCTGCACCGGGGAAAGGCAACACCTCGCCGCGGATCACCTGCAGCATGCCCTCGACTTCGAGTGCGACCTCGAGCTCCGGGCTGGTTTCCAAGAACCGTTCGAGATAGCGCTTCGCCGCGTCGTTCTCACCCTTCTGAAAGTGAGCGGCACCCACGAGGAACAACCCATCGCCGTCGTCTTCTTGCTGTTGAAGCACGCGTTGGCCCATTCGAATCGCGCGGTCGTACTCGCCCATCATTCGGAGCGTCTGCCCCGCGCCCACCATCGCACCAACATAACCGGGGGCGAGCTTCAGCGCTTCGACATAGCTCTTGAGCGCCTCGGGGAATGCTTCCTTCTGAAAGTACGCGTGGCCTAAGAAGTGAAAGGCATACTCGTTTTGCGGATCGTCTCGGGCTACGCGCAAGAGCTCGTCGATCGCCTGTTCGGCCTCACCCGCGTGAAGAAGCTCCATGCCTTCTTCTGCTGCTTCCCATCGCGCGGACTGCGCATCGTCCATCGATGTCTCGTCAGTCACGCTTGCCGTAGTTGATGGAGCCTGCCCGAGTTCGATCGCGCGGTTGTACTCCGGACGCCAACGTCCCGAGCGCAAGCACGAGGAACAAGACGCCTCCAATGAGGAGCGTAATGCCCATCAACTGACGGCTATCGAGCACCCAGTAGCACAGCCCGGCAACCGCCAAAGTCAGGACGGCAACGGCCGCCGACACACGTATCTGCAATTGACGGCGCCGCTGTGCGAGGGCTTCCGCTTCGCGCTTGGCTTCTTTCGCGTCCTTGGCTCGCTCCTTGCGAGCTTGGCGCCGCTCGTTCTGTTTCTTCGCCATGGGGGAAGCATACTACTGAATCGCCCGACGGGCCCGCTCCGCCAAATGGCCCTCCGGCACAAGTTGGAGGTACTCGTCGTAGGCTTGCCGCGCTGCCGGGGAGTTATCGCTGGAAAGCGCCTCGCCCAAGTAGAACCAGGCCTCCGAGGGCGCACCTGGCAAGGAAATGGACTGCCGGAACAGCCGCCGGGACGCGTCCCGCTCGCCGCGCTCATGGTGGACGCGCGCCATCTGGTAGATCGCGACTGCTTCGAGGCCAGGGCGCGCGTCGACGCCGCGAGCGAGCTGCAACGCCCGGGACGCGTTCCGCATCGCATCGGAGTACTTCTTTGCGCGCAAGACGCTCTGACCCATGCCCACTAGAGCGGGCGCATAGTCCGGGTCGAGCTCGAGCGCGCGTCGATAGTAGCTGGCGGCAACCCCTGTATGGCCTTGCGCGTAGAGTGCGTCGGCGCGCTCGGTGAGCCGCTTGGGATCCATCGAGGCCAGCTCGCTTTGCACGACCGCAGCTGAAGGCTCCTTGGCTTGCGGGGCGCCGGAAGCCTTGGGCTTAGACTTGACCCGCGGCTTGCGTGCTGGGGGTACAGGCTCGGGCTCCACCTCAGGCTCCGGTGCAGCCGCTACGGCGACGTCAGTCACTTGGACGATCGGCTGGAGCGGAACGAGCTCGGGCTCCTCGGTTTCCATGGGTGCCGGATCGGCAACGACCGGCTCCGGCAAGGTCGGAGGGGCCTCGACCTGACTCGCACTCGCCGGAACCATCGATGCGTCGACGTTCGGGACCTCGTCGTCTCCGGTACTCGTAACCCGGGCGATGCCCGTGATCAGAAGCGCGACCCCGGCCACCACGACCGCGCCGAGCAAGGCCTGTCGCAAAGTCGGGGCCGGCGGGCTGCCACGCTCCTGTCGCTCCGCGAACGCGATCAAGTCGTCTTCGGCTTCAGGCCCTGGCGCATCGAGGGCCTCGTCGACGTGGGTCGCCGCGGAAACCATCGCGCGGGCCTTCTCCAGCACGCGCTCGGCTTTGTCATGCTCCCCTCGTTCAGCCAAGAGCTCACCGAGCCACTGCAATGGCCTCGGGTCCTCCGGTGCGAGTCGAGCCGCCCCCAGCAACGCCTGTTGCGCCCGCAATGTGTCGCCATCAGCCCGCCACGCCTCAGAACAAAGCAACAAGTACTCGGGGTCGTCGGCCAGTTGCTCCTGGTGGACGCTCAACACCTCCAGCGCAGCATGAGGCTTGCCCGCCGCGATCAGATCGCGTGCAATCTCCAACGGATGCGGGTGCCCGGCGGGTTCCGCATCGTCGAGCGCGTAGGCGTCGAAGCCGAAGTCAGACACGGCGGCGATCCTATCAGAGGCCCCCTGGATTCATGAATTCCCGCCAATCGCGGAGTCACCCCGGGCCTTCTGCGCCAAAGCTTGTATACTCCCGCGCAATGTTTGTGGTCGCGTGTTCCGGTTTCCCCGTGCCGGTCAGCCGATATTGGCGGGAATTTGATGCGGTGGAAATCTCGGATACCGAGATCGCCATTCCAGGTGCAGGTACCGTGAGGCGCTGGATTCGCGAGGCTCCCGACAACTTCCTGTTTACCGTGGTGGCCCCCAAGTCCGTCAGTGACTCGGGCTTCCGGCGCACCAAGGAAAACAAGGCGACCTGCGAGGCGGTGGCCGCGCTCGCCAGCGACATCAAAGCCCAAGCGGTCATCTTCAACGCGGACGAAAACTTCAAGCATGGCAAGGCGAACCGGGCCGCTCTTCGAGCCTTTCTAGGTTTTCTTCCCGCGGGGATGCCGCCGGTCGTGTTCGATCTCGACGCCTGGAAGCCAAGCGACATCGTCTCCGCGTGTGGCGACCGGCCGGCCGTCGCGGCCTATGACCCACTCACAGACGATCCGCCGCCGAAATCGAAGATGACCTACATCCGCCTTCCCGGGCCGGCGGGGCATCGGTCGCGCTACGACGAGGCCTCCGTCGCGAAAATCGCCGACCACTGCAATAGCCTCGACCCCGAGCTGGGCATCTGCGTGTTCCGCAACATCGACATGCAAACCAACGCCCACCAGCTCACCAAGAGACTCGAGTAGCGGATGCCGGAATCGGCGCCGGCGCCGGCGCCGACTGTGCTCATCCTCGCCGAAGAGGATGCGGGAGAGCGCCTAGATCGCGTGCTGGCGCGCCGGTGTCCGGAATTCTCGCGGAGCGCGCTCCAGCGATGGATCGAGCAGGGACGCGTCGAGCAAGGCGGCGAGGTCGTCTCGCGCAAGACCAAGGCTTTGGGCGGCGCCGAGGTCTCGATTCACCCGGCCCCGCCTGAGGCGATGAGCGCCGAGCCCCAGGATATTCCGCTCGAGGTCCTCTTCGAGGACGCGCACGTGATCGTCCTCGATAAACCCGCGGGGCTGGTCGTTCATCCTGCACCCGGTCATCCCGATGGGACGCTCGTCAACGCCCTGCTCCACCATGCGGCGGTGCAAGGCGGGGCCGACCCCCTGCGTCCGGGCATCGTGCATCGTCTCGACAAGGACACCAGCGGCGTGATGATCGTAGCCAAGACGCCGCAAGCGCACGAGCGGCTGGTCGAGATGTTTCAACAGCACGCCTTGGAGCGAGCATACCTCGCGATTGCGCTCGGGCGTCCCCCGCAGTCCATCGCGTACGACACATTCCACGCCCGGCATCCAGGGCATCGAAAGAAGTTCACGTCGCGGGGCGACCGGGGCCGGCGGGCGGTCACACATCTCGAAACCGTCGAGTTTCTGCACGGAAGCGCTTTGGTTCGTTGTCGTCTCGAGACAGGGCGCACCCACCAGATTCGCGTGCATCTCGCCGAGCACGGGCACCCAGTCCTCGGGGACACGCTCTACGGGAAATCGGTCGGAGACCCCGAGCTACGTCGGGTTGCCACCGAGCTGGGCCGCCAGGCGCTACACGCGGTGCTCCTCGCGTTTGCCCATCCGATCACCGGCGAGCCGATGCGCTTCGAGGCCAGCCCACCCGACGATTTCGTCCGGGCGCTCCATTCGCTTCGAGTCGGCTAGCCGCCGTCCGGGACGCCGCCGTCCGGGACGCCGCCGTCCGGCTCTGGATCTGGCCGACACTGAGGATACCCCTCGAGCACGCGCAGGCACTCCTCCTGGTCACACTGAAGGACCACAGAGTTGCAGCTCTGGAAGAACACGGGGTTGATGAGAATCGCTCGGCAACAGTCCAAAAGGTCCAGGCACGACTCAATCGCAGCGTCCCCGCATTGGGCTCCGCCTACGCCGCCGGCTCCACCCGCACCCCCGATCGCCCCGGTCCCTCCCGAGCTGGTGCTATCGCAGCCTGCGGAAAGTAGAAGCACACAGCCAGCGGCGAGCAGCCGCCCCAGGAAAAAGTTAAGCGTCATTGCGACCGGAGGCCTACCACATCGGGGATTCGACTTGTGCCTTGGAACGGACGAGGAGGTCGATGATCGCGCGGTCATAGAGGTTGCGAGCCATGAGATCGGGCGCGACCCTGCTCTGATAGAGGTCACGACCTTCTTGAATTTCGTCGGCCATCACATCGAAAAGATTGTCGTTTCCAACTCCCTCGGCGATCTTGTCCTCGTTGTAGAGAGCAAGGTCACTCGAGATCGCGCGTGCCAAGCGACGTGCAGCTTCTTCGGTTTCGATCAGCGCCATCAGTCCTCCGTACGCGAAGAGTGACGCAGTAGCCCTGCCCCTGTCAAAGACCGGCCGGGTCGAGCTCGATAGCGCCGGCGCGGAGGATCTGCATCGGGCTCGTCGTGGTGTCGATCAGGGTCGACGGGGGGCCGCCAGGGGAGACGCCGGAAGCCACCCCGCCGAGCCCTTGGGCGATGGCCGCGGGAAGCTCATCGGCGCTTCGCAGCGGCGGCTCACCGGTCAGGTTGGCGCTGGTCGCAGTCAGGGGGTGGCCGAACGCCCGTACCAAGTCGCCCGCGGGGCTCGGGCCGGGCACGCGGACCCCGACCTTGCCATCTCGTGTCAGGCGAGGGCTCAAACCGGCCTTCGCTGCTAGGAGTATCGTCAGCGGACCCGGCCAATACGCTGCCATCAAGGCTAGCGCCGCGGCGGGAGGGGTCGTGGCCACCTCTGCAACTGCCGTGGCGTCCGGCAGGAGCAAGGCGATCGGCATGTCGGCCGGCCGGCCTTTGAGCTCGGCAACCCGTTCGATCGCGGCATCGTCGCGGGCGTCGGCGAGCAATCCCAGCCAGGTTTCGGTCGGGCAGGCGACGACCCCGCCCTGCTCCAACACCTCTACGAGCGTGGCTAAATCGGTCATCGGCGGGTGCGGGCCCGCCAGCCGATGTCCTGGCGAAGTTGCTTTCCTTCGAACTCGATTTTCGCGACGGCCTCATAGGCACGGTCCGCCGCCTCATCGATCGTTTCGCCAATGGCCGTGACCGAGAGTACACGTCCTCCAGACGTCACGACAGCGTCGCCGTCAAGGGCGGTGCCGGCGTGGAACACGGTCACCTGAGGGAGCGCGGACGCCTCCTCGAGGCCGGTGATTACCTTTCCCTTTGCGTAGCTCCCGGGGTAGCCGCCGGCAGCGAGCACGACGCACAGCGACGCGGGGGCTTCCCACTCGGGCGTCAGTCCGCAGAAATCGCCCTGCGCCGAGCCTTGGATCAGCGGCATGATCGACCCCTTCCAACGCGTCATCAGGGTCTGGCACTCGGGGTCGCCGAAGCGCGTGTTGTACTCCAGCACGAGCGGCTCACCGTCGACGATCATGAGCCCGACGAAGAGCGCCCCTCGAAACGGACGTCCTTCGGCCGCCATGCCACGCAGCGTGGGCTCGATGACCTGGTCGAGGATCTTCCGCTCGATCTCGGGGGTCACGACGGGGGGCGGTGAGTAGGCGCCCATGCCCCCTGTGTTCGGACCCTTGTCGCCGTCGAAGGCGCGCTTGTGGTCCTGAGCCGGGGCGAGCGGGATGAATCGCTCTCCGTCGGAGATGACGTGATAGCTGACCTCTTGGCCGACGAGACACTCCTCGATCAGCACGCGGTCTCCCGCATCGCCGAAGGCGCGCTCCCGCATGATGCGGTCGACGCCAGCGATCGCTTCTGCGGCATCGCTGGCGACGATGACGCCCTTCCCCGCGGCGAGCCCGTCGGCCTTGACCACGAGCGGGCGGTTGGCTTCCTCGATGTAGCGCGTGGCCGCATCGGGATCGTCGAAGACGGCAAAGCCAGCGGTCGGGATCTCGTGACGGGCCATGAACTCCTTGGAGAAGATCTTGGACCCTTCGAGCTGCGCCGCCTCGCGATCCGGACCAAAGGCGTCGATCCCATGATCGCGTAGCGCGTCGACCACGCCCGCCACCAGCGGGGCCTCCGGGCCGACGACCACGAGATCGGCTGCCTCTCGCTTGGCGAGGGCCACCACCTGGTCCGAATCGGTCGGGTCGACGGCCGTAATGCGGCCGACTGCCGCGATGCCCGCGTTGCCGGGTGCCCCGACGACTTCCACGCCAGGATCCTGCGACAGGCGCCACGCCAGAGCGTGCTCACGCGCCCCGCCTCCAACGATGAGAACACGCATCGTCAGTGCCGAAAGTGGCGAACGCCTGTGAACACCATCGCGATGTTCGCCGCGTCGGCGGCTGCGATTACTTTGTCGTCGCCCTTGGAGCCGCCGGGATGCACCACCGCGGTAATGCCTACCTTGGCGGCCGCTTCAATGCCGTCGGGGAACGGGAAGAACGCATCCGAGGCCATCACGGCGCCCTTCGAGAGGTCACCGGACTTTTGGGCTGCGATTCCCACCGCGGTGACGCGCGCCATCTGGCCTGCGCCCACGCCGACGGTGCGGTCGGGCTTGGCGAAGATGATCGCGTTGGACTTCACGTGCTTGCAAACGCGCCACGCGAAGTCGAGTGCGCGCATCTCGTCGTCGCTTGGCTGGCGCTTGGTGACCACCTGGCCCGCGCGAACCTCGCTGGGCCCGGTCGCGTCGCGATCCTGTACCACCAAACCACCGCCGACGCGCTTGAACTGCAACGAAGCGTAGTCGGCCGGAAGCCATTCGCCGGTAGCGAGAATTCGGAGGTTCTTCTTCTTCTGAAGCCGCTCGAGTGCCACAGGGGCAAAGCCCGGAGCAATGATGCACTCGATGAAGGTCTCGGCGACCGCGTTGGCCGTCGCCTCGTCGACCTCACGGTTGAGGGCGACAATCCCACCAAAGGCGCTTTGGGCGTCTGCCTCGCGCGCGATTCGGTAGGCCTCTTCGAGGGTCGCGGCGGTTGCCACGCCACAGGGATTGGTATGCTTCACGACGACTGCTGCAGGCCCCTCGAACTCGCGCACGGCCTCGATGGTCGCGTCGACGTCGACGAGATTGTTGAACGACAGCTCTTTGCCGCCTGCACCAAGCGACTTGGCCAACGCCAGGCTCCCAGCCGGCGCATTGCGCTCGACGTAGAAGGCGCCTTCCTGGTGCGGGTTTTCACCGTAGCGGACGTCGTAGGCTTTGGTGAAGCTCAGGGTCAGGGCGCCGGGGAACTTCGAGTCGCTGCCCTGCGACGTCAGGTAGGCGGAGATGGCGCCGTCGTACGCCGCGGTCTGCGTGAACGCCTTGGCCGCCAGGCGCGCTCGCAACGAAGCGTTCGGTCCATCGCCGGACTTCACCGCAGCCAGCACCTCGGCATAGTCTCCCGGCTCGGTGACGACCGTGACACGCGCCTGATTCTTGGCGGCGCTTCGGACCATCGACGGACCACCGATATCGATGTTCTCGATTGTCTCGTCATGGGAAGCGCCACGAGCGACCGTTTGCTCGAACGGATAGAGGTTCACGCACACGAGATCGATGGGCTTGCCGCCGATGCCGCCGAGCGCATCGCGATCCTCGCCGCTATCGCGCATGAGAATCCCGCCGTGGACCCGCGGATGGAGAGTCTTGACGCGGCCGTCCATGATCTCGGGCGATGCGGTGTACTCCGAGACGTCGATGACCGGAATCCCGCCTTCGCGAAGCGCCTTGGCCGTACCACCAGTGGAAAGAATCTCGACGCCTGCTTCGGAAAGTCCCTTGGCGAACTCCACGATACCCGCCTTGTCAGAGACCGATATCAGTGCGCGTTTGATCTGTGTCATGCCCCTACCTTCTAGCCGCCCAATCGACCGCTGAAGGTCCGGCCATACCCCGCAGCCAGAACGTCGTCAATCGATTCCCGCGCCGCCGATTTCGTCGAGCTCTCGCATCTCCACGAGGGTTGCCTCGACCCAAGGGCCTAGCTCGCCGACACGAATCATTTCGCGCGCTTTGCGCATCAGCGCGCCGTAGAAATGCAAGTTGTGGAGGGAAAGGAGCCGCGGTCCGAGCATCTCGTCCGCCTTGAAGAGGTGGCGGAGGTAAGCTCGGGAATACGTCGCGCACACCGAGCAATCGCAACGAGCATCGAGGGCGCTTTCGTCATCGCGGTGCCGTGCTTGCTTGAGGTTCACTCGGCCTCCCCAGGTAAGGGCCTGGCCGTTGCGCGCGTTACGGGTCGGCAAGACGCAGTCAAAGAGATCCATGCCGCTACGAAGCGCCCGAAGCAGATCGGCCGGAGTGCCTACGCCCATCAGATAGCGCGGGCGGTCCGCCGGCATCGCGGGCCCGATCTGACTCAGCAGCTCATACATCTGCGCGGGCGGCTCTCCCACCGAGAAACCGCCTAGGGCAACCCCGTCGAAGTCGAGCGCCGCGATGGTCTGCAAATGCGACATGCGCAGATCGAGGTCGGTCCCCCCTTGAACGATGCCGAACCGGGCTTGGCCTTCGGCGGGCTCCGCCTCGAGGCAGCGCTCGGCCCAGTCCGTGGTGCGCGCCATCGCAAGCTGGACTTCATCGCGCGGCGCGCCCCCAGCAGGGCATTCGTCCAGCACCATCGCAATGTCTGAACCAAGCAGAGCCTGCACGCGCATCGCCTCTTCAGGTGTGAGGCGGTGCACGGTTCCGTCGAGGTGAGAGCGGAAGGTGATGCCGTCGTCGTCGATGGTTCGGTGCTTGGCAAGCGAAAAGACTTGGTACCCACCGCTGTCAGTCAGCAACGCGTGCGGCCACTTCATGAACCCGACAACTCCCCCGTGGGAGGCCACCGACTCGGCGCCCGGTCGAAGCCAGAGATGATATGTGTTCGCCAAAATGATGCGCGCACCCGTCGACGCGACATCATCCGGCGTCAGCGCCTTGACGGTGGCCTGGGTGCCGACCGGCATGAACGCAGGGGTTTCAATGGTGGCGCGAGGCGTTGTCAGCTCTCCGCACCGTGCATCTCCGTCGACCGCATCGACTCGAAACGAAAAACCGTGGGTTGGGAGGCTCATCGCTCTCCACCTCGGATCAACATCGCATCGCCGTAGCTGTAGAAGCGATAGCGCCGCTCTGCGGCTTCGCGATACGCCCGGCGCGTGAGGTCGACTCCCGCGAAGGCCATCACGAGAGCTAGTAGAGTCGAGCGTGGTAGATGGAAATTGGTGACGAGGTGGTCGACGACGTGGAATCGATGCGGCGGACGAATGAAGAGCCGCGTCGTCTCGAGCCCCGCAACCGGATCGCCGTCGCTGTCGATCGACGATTCGAGCGTGCGGACGACGGTGGTTCCAACCGCGACGACCGGCCGTCCCTCGTCGCGCGCACGACGGATGGCGGCGACGGTGTCTTCTGGAACTTCGTACGCTTCTTCGTGCATCTCGTGCTCATCCAATGTGTCGACCTGAACCGGACGGAATGTGCCGGGTCCGACGTGCAGTGTCACGTAGGCCGTCTGGTGCCCGGCTTCTTCGAGCGCATGCAGGGTGCCCTCGGTGAAGTGAAGACCGGCCGTAGGGGCAGCGACCGCGCCCGACTTGCGCGCGTAGACCGTCTGGTAGCGCGTCCGATCGGCGTCGCCGGCCGCGCGTCGAATATAGGGCGGCAGAGGAACCTCACCGGCCTCCTCGATCAACACATCGACCTCCCCCTCGGCCTGTAGGTCGACCTCCAGCTGGCCATGTTCCAGCGCAGAGACCACGCGAGCGGTGAGCCGCCCGTCGCAAAGCGACAGCTCCATTCCTTCCCGCAGCCCTTTCGAGGAACGGCCCATGGCGAGCCACCGATCGGGCACTGCCCTGATCTTTCTGAGCAAGAGGAGCTCCACCCGGCCGCCCGTGGTCTTGTTGCCAAGCAGTCGCGCCGGAAAAACGCGCGTGTCGTTGAACACAAACAAGCTCGGCGGAAGCAACCCAGGCAACTCGGTGAAGAGATGATCTTCTACTTCATCGGCCGCGACGTCTAGCAACAACAAGCGCGATGCGTCTCGCTTGGCCAGCGGCTCCTGCGCGACCAGCTCGTCAGGCAGATCGTAGTCGAGGTCGGAAATTCGCATCTAGCGTCCAGGCGCAGCGATGAACCGCACGCCGTACGTCTCGTCGGGCTGCGCCGCGCGGCCCCTCTCATCTCGCGCATCGGCGGAAACCTCGACGCAGAGCATCCCAGCTTCGACATTGCGCCACGTCTTGCTGGTCTCGCCTCGACCCGCGCCCTTGGAATCATACGTGCCGCTACGATCAGTACGTCGATCGACGACGCGGAGAACCAAGTCCACCTCCGCGAGCGCGCTGACCTGCGCGACCACGCGCTCTGCATCCTCGCTCAGGCAATACGTGTCGACGTCCCCTCGCCACCCGATCCACCCTCTCCGCTCGCCGCCGAGCCCGAGTGGCTCAGCAAGCTCGAGCGAGTCGTTGCGCTCCCGCTCGAAGGTGTCGTCGTCATCGAGGAACCGCCATCGAACGTAGTACGCGTCGGAGACGTTCTCGGTCGGCAGCTCCGCTCCCGCGCTCTGTTCACGGACGCGGATCAGGTACCTCCCCGGCTCGATGGGAACGTTAGGCAATCGTTCGCCCTGCCCCAACCCGCGCGAGTCGGCAACGACGAGGGGCTCTTCTTGGCCGGTCCGCAGAAGCTCGACGGCCACATCGATGTTTGGAATCGAGCTCACCACGATGTCCGCCGCACGACGACGCGTCCCCACGTGCTCCATCTCGAACAGATCGACGTCGCCCAAATCCTCGCTGACGCGTTGACCGAGATAGGCTTCCATCTCGATGCTCTCGGGAAGCCGCGTCGCATTCTCGGGCGTGTGGTTGGGTTCGCCCTCCGAGGGGCCGCGGGCTGCGAGCTGCCACGCCGCGACGCCGCCACCTGCCAGCAGGAACAGCAAGATCAACCACCAAAGCCCGCGTTTGGGCTTGAAGATCGAGTCACGCCCATCGATATGGCGCTCGCCGCTACCAAAGGGCGCCTGGCCCACTCCACTCAGCTGCCAGTCGCCGGAGCCGACCGTCGCGAGATACTCGATCAAGGCTTGCCTGACCTTCTCGGCGGTTTGGTAGCGGCGGCCCGGATCTTTCTCGAGGCAGCGCAGAATGATCTCGTCGGCTTCGGCCGGCACCGACAACGGCGACCGGGCGGAAGGACGGGGGGGCTCCTCCGACAGGTGCTTCGAGAGAACACCAACCGGGTTCGGCGCCTCGAATGGCGGCTTGCCGACCACGCACTCGTACATGATCGCGCCGATCGCATAAACGTCGCTTCGTCCGTCTAGCTCTTGTCCCTGAATCTGCTCGGGCGACATGTAGTAAGGGGTACCGACGATGGTGCCGCTTCTGGTAACCTGCGCTTCGACGTTTCCTTCAAAGAGCTTGGCTAAGCCGAAATCCAGCACCTTGGCCATCTCGCCGTCGCGGCCCTCGGCGATGACGATGTTCTCTGGCTTGAGGTCGCGGTGAACGATGCCTGCAGCGTGCGCGTCCTCGACGGACCCCGCGACCTGGGCGCACAGATGCGCCACGCGTCCGAAGGGCATCGGCCCCTCTTTGTCGAGGACTTTGGCCAAGTCATCGCCATCGACGTACTCCATCACCAGGTAGAGCGACCCGGACTTGGTGCGGCCGAAGTCGAACACATGAACTGTGTTGGGATGATTGAGGCGTGAGGCGGCCTCGGCTTCGCGATGAAAGCGAATGACGTTCTCCGGGTTCTGCTCGAGCTCGCGGTGTAGCAACTTGATCGCCACCACCTTGCTGATCTGCACGTGCTCGGCGCGGTAAACGGTGCCCATGGCGCCGCGCCCAATCGGTGCCACCACGCGATAGCGGTCCGCGATGATGTCCCCCGGCTTGGGCGCGCCGGACGTCATGGGCGTTCCGCACTTCCCGCAGAACTTGGACTCCGGCGGGTTGTTCTTCCCGCACGCGTCGCACGGCATCTGACTGTCTGACGCGGTACTAGCCATGCACCGTTAGCACGCGGTAGCCGAGCCAGGCCGCCGCGAGAAGGACGAGGACCGCGAGGCCGCGGAGCGCCTTTCTTCGTCGGTGGGTCACCAGCAGCGACTCGTTGGCACTGTCGTAGCGAACCCGAGCGCGCGTGCGACGACTCGAAGTCGCGGGTTCAGCGGGCGCGTCGGCTTCAACTGCTGCAGGCGTGCTCTGCGCGGCGTCGGTCGCCTCGGCGGGCGGCTCGGGAAAGTCGGGACGCGGAATCCCGAGCATGGTCTTCTGTGGCGTGCGCCCCGAACGCCGCGAGGCAAGCGAGGTGGGCGGTGGTGGAGGGGGTGCAGACTGCGGAGGGGGTGCGGACTGCGGAGGAGGGGGCGGCGCCGGACTGGCGCCCGGAGGCGGGCCTACTGCCGTTGGCATCCCAAGAACCGTGTGTTTGCGAATGCGTTGCTGTGACGAGGACCGCGGCGGCTCTGGCTGCGTCGCCGGATCGGGCTCCTCGTGCATGCGAATGCGGGATTGGTCTAGGCGCTCCGGAGTGTGATCGCGCCTGGCGTACCCACACTTGCCGCAAAACGCATCATCGGAGGGAACTTTGGCTCCACATTGGGGACAATCCATGACGCGCCCTTACCGTATCAGAATTCCTTCGCCGTTGCGCCTAGCGGGGAATCCCCATCACGTCGGCCATATCGTAGAGGCCCGCAGCCCGGCCGACGACCCAATGCGCCGCGCGGACCGCACCCCTTGCGAAGATCGACCGGTCGGTCGCGCGATGCGTGAGCTCGATGCGCTCGCCCTCTCCCACGAGATAGAGGGTGTGCTCGCCGACGACGTCACCGCCTCGGAGCGCCATCATGCCCACCTCGTTGAGAGGCCTCGCTCCGACGTGGCCACTTCGGCCGTGACTCACCGCCTGTTCAGGGTCGAGGTGCTTTGCTTCAGCCACCACCTCGCCAAGACGAACCGCAGTCCCGCTCGGCGCGTCGACCTTGTGCCGGTGATGGATTTCCACAATCTCGGCATCAAAGGTCGGACCGAGAAGCTCGGTTGCGCGCGCTGCGAGAAAGTACAGCGCGTTGACCCCTTGGCTGTAGTTGGGGGCAGACACGATCGGGATCCGCTCGGCTGCTCGCTCGAGACCGGCGCGCGTCTCGGCATCAAGCCCCGTGGTTCCGATGACCATCGGAATGTGCTGCCCCGCGCAGAGGGAGAGGAGCTTTGCCGTCGCGGACGCAACGCTGAAGTCGATGACGACCTCGACGTTGCTCAGAAACTCTTCGACGTCGGACGTGACGCAGACCCCCGAGGGCGCGCCCCCAATGAGCTGGCCCATGTCGCGACCGATCAGCTCGCTGCCCTCGCGATCCATCGCGGCGACTAGGTTCGCCTGTGGGTCGTCATTCAAGACCGAGGCGATGCTTTGCCCCATGCGACCCGCCGCCCCGTGTATCGCAACTTGCGCCATGATGACGGAATGGCAGATGCGCTCACCAGCGTCAATCGACTCCCTAAGTGGACGAGCGCCCGGCGCTGAGCTCCACGAGGCGATCGATCAGGAAGCCGCTCTGTTCGAGCGCCTCCTCGGTGAACTCCCCGAAGAACGCGCGAACGTCTGCAAACACCTGGTCGAATGCTCCCTGATCGCCATCGGCCAGTATTTCGGCGAGATCCGCGGCGGCCTTGCTAAACGTTGCGATCACGCGCGTCGAGTCCGGATTGAGCATCTCGATGGGTCCGTAGAGCTCGGGAGACTGCGCGAAATGGCGGCCGGTTACGTACGCCTCGAGCAAGTACGCCGGCGAAGTGAAACGCAGCGTCTCTTCGAGCGGCGTGCCGGCACGGCTGAGCGCCATGCCGAGAACCTGTGTCTTGAAATGATGCAGAACCTGCACGATCGCCATCATCGAGTCGTGCTCCGCCGGCGTCGCCTCCGAAATGACCAGACCGCGTGCCGTGAACATCTGCCGAACCCAATCTAGCCAGGCGTCTCCGCGACCGGGACAGAGCACCACCCGCTGACCCTGGTACGTGTTGACCCCAGGGCCGAACATCGGATGGGTGCCGACGACGCTCGCCTCGGTGGACGCCAGCATCGCCGCCATCGGGTCGGTCTTGATCGACGTGACGTCCATGAGGAGCGCATCCTTGCGAACCAGGTGTCCGACTTGTTCGATGACAGCGCGCGTGTCGCGAATCGGAACGCTCACGATTACGACGTCCGCCGTTGCGGCGGCCTCGGCAGGCCGAAGCTTGGTCTGCAGGTCCGCACTCAACACATCGTGGCCGAGATCAGAAAACAAGGTGTTCAGCGAGCGTCCCATCCCACCCTCGCCGCCAATGATGGCGATCGTCTTTGGCTCGACATCGAGAGGGACCTCAGCGCGGAGCGCGGCTTGGCGCTCGCGGCTCATGAGCATCAACTGCCGCCACACCGATTCGATGCCTTCGGTCGGCAGGCCCAGCTCCTTGGCGCGAGCACAGCGATCGTCGAGAACCCGACGCTCGCGGGCGAGGTCACGAATTCGAACACGGTGCGATCGTTTGCGCGCAGCGATGTCCTCCACGATGTCCATCCTTCGGACCAATAGCTCCAGCAGCTCGTGGTCGAGGGCGTCGAGCGCTCCCCGCAGCTCCAATAGCGGGCCTTTGTCTGGATTCTCGTTGCTCATGGATTGGTTTTACATCGAAGGGGAGCGTCCGCATAATGCGCGCCCGTGAAGCGACTGCAACTCCATCATTGGATCCTGATCGCGATGGCCCTGGGCGCTGTCTTGGGGCTGGGGCTCAATTGGGCCGGCGGCCAGGGCGTGGTCGATGCGGACATCGTCGACATCGCGGCCCTCGTCGGCAAGGAGATCGGGGATCTCTTCCTCAGGCTCCTGCAGATGCTCGTGGTCCCGCTGATCGTCTCGTCGCTGATCACGGGCGTGACCGGCATGGGCGACCTCCGGACCTTGGGCTCGATCGGCGGACGCGCAATCGCCTTCTATCTAACGACGAGCTTCCTGGCCATCGTGACGGGCATCGTGGTGGTGAACATCATCCGGCCTGGCGACGGCGCGGAGCTGGCCCTGCTCGAAGAAGGCGCGGGCGGTGTGCTGCTTGCCGAAACTCCGAACAACATCGGGGTCGTCCTGTGGGAGCAACTCGAAAGCTTGATCCCCAAGAACCCGCTCGCCGCCGCCGCCGAGGGCGACATGCTCCCGGTCATTTTCTTCTCGCTTCTGATTGGCGTGTTCATCGGCCTAGCCGAGCATCGCGAAGGATCGAAGGACGCCAACATCGTGAGGCGCTTCTTCTCAGGTCTGTTCGACGTGATGATGCAGATGACGCTCTTCGTGGTGCGGTTCGCTCCGATCGGCGTGTTCGGATTCACGCTCTATGCCGCGGCCGGCAAAGGCCCAGCCGCGTTTCAAGTCCTGGGATGGTACGTCCTGACGGTGTTCGTGGCGCTGCTGATTCACGCGACCGTGACTCTGCCGGTGATCCTGAAGCTCGGCGCCGGCCGCTCGCCGATCGCGTACGCCAAGAAACTAACCACCGCACTGGTGACCGCGTTCAGCACAGCGTCGAGCAACGGCACCCTCCCCCTCACGATGCAAGAGGTGGAAGAGGCAGGCGTGAAACCGGAGGTGACCTCCTTCGTGCTCCCGCTCGGCGCAACCATCAACATGGATGGCACCGCGCTCTACGAAGCAGTGGCGGTCCTATTCATTGCGCAGGTCTATGGCATCGACCTCAACCTCGCCCAGCAAGCACTCATCGCACTGACAGCCCTACTCGCCAGCATCGGCGCCGCCGGCATTCCCCATGCGGGCATGATCATGATGGTCGTGGTGCTCAACGCAGTTGGCCTGCCAACGAGCGCCGTCGCGCTGATCCTCGCCGTGGACCGCATCCTGGACATGCTTCGGACCGCGGTGAATGTGTGGTCAGATTCGATAGCGGCTGCCGTGATCGACGCGCGGGAGTAGCGCACGCTGGCGGTGTCCCTACTGTGACACCAGCGGGTTCTTCCAGCGCAACTCCTTAAACCGCGCGAAGTCGCCGTCGGTTGAGCAAAGCGTGAGGCCGTGTTCGATCGCGAGCGCGGCAAGATGGGCATCTGGGACCAAGTTGGGACGCGATATTAGAGGCACGAGCGAGGCGAAGACTGCGGCGTGCTGAGCACCCGGCGTCGGAATCCAGCTCGCCGGCGCGCCCAGCCACGCTTCGACTTGCGCCCACGCTGCTTGAATGCTCAACGGCCGCTCGAACACACGCGCATTGCTGGTGATCCGCATGAAAGCAAGCAAGGACGGCCAAGGCAGGCCCACGCGCGGTTGTTCGTTGAGCTGCTCGTCGAGCCACTCGCGCGCCATGGAGTGCTCCGCGAACTCTTTGACGTGCGCGTAGATGAGAAGGTTCGCGTCGACCAGAATCATCGGAAGTCGTCGCCCTCGGCGAGCGCCAAGACCTCCGCAACGTCGTCAACGTTGCTCGCGCGAGGCTTCAGGCTGACCGCCTTGGTGCGAAAGGCTTTCTTGGGGCCGGGCCGCTCGATCTGACTGAGCCCCAGCCTCAGCGCGTCGTTGATCAGCGCCTTCATCGTCATTCCACGTCGCCGGAGCAGCCGCTTGAGGGACTCAGCCACATCGCGGTCGAGCGTCAAGGTCGTCCTCATATCTGGAAGAGTAACGCCTTTGATGTCTTGATGCAATCGATCAGGCATCATGATGTCGCGTGGAACGTCGGCACAACGCGTGGCGGATGCATCATGTCCTCGTCTCGGCCAACGCAGCGCATCGTTTCCTCGGCCTCCACCTGGGAAGCTCTTCCAGTGTCAGCGGTCAGACGGGGTGGTGCTTTGCCCTGAAAGCCTGGCGACGCCCGTCGCCAACCGACTCGGCAGGAACGGGCCGTCGTAGATGAACGCCGTGTAGACTTGCACCAGCGTTGCGCCCGCCTGAATGCGCTCCCAGGCTTGCTCGGCGGTCTCGATTCCGCCGACAGAAATCAGCACGAGCTGGTCGCCCACCTTGGCGCGCAGACGCTCCAGCACTGCGAGGGAACGCGCATGCACCGGAGGGCCGCTCAGGCCGCCTGCACCGCAGCGTTCGACTTCGGCGGTGTCGCTCTCGAGTCCGTCTCTTCGGATGGTCGTATTGGTGGCGATGATGCCGTCGAGGCCAAGGTCCAGTGCGAGGTCGGCCACCGCGTCGACGTCCTCGTCGGCCAAGTCTGGCGCTATTTTAACCAACAGCGGGACCCGCCGAGCGGGGGACACTTCATTGAGTGCTTCACGAACTCCGCGGAGCAACGGACGCAGCTTCTCCGTCGCCTGGAGGTCGCGCAAGCCCGGCGTGTTGGGCGAGCTCACGTTCACCACGACATAGTCGGCAAGCGGTCCCACCCGCTTGGCGCTGGCCACGTAGTCGCCAATCGCGTGCTCTTCGGGGACGACCTTCGTCTTGCCGATGTTGACCCCCACAATGGTCTCGTGCGGACGCTGCAAGCGCGCGACAGCATCGGCGGAGCCGCGGTTGTTGAAGCCCATACGGTTCACCAGCGCCTGGTCTTTCGGAAGCCGGAACAGTCGCGGTCTAGGGTTACCCGGCTGGGGCTGTCCCGTCAGCGTCCCTACCTCGACAAAGCCGAACCCGAGCGCTCCCAACGCTTCGTACCCGATTGCATCCTTGTCGAACCCCGCGGCCAAACCGATCGGGTTTGGGAAGTCGAGACCGAGAGCTCGCACACGCGAGGCATCGTCCCCACCGTGAAAGGCGCGCCGCACGAGCGACAGCGCGCCCGGGATCGCAGCGAGTAATCGCAGACAGCCGAATGCCAAATGATGGGCGGCCTCTGCGGGAAGCAGATACAACAGCGGGCGAATCAGCGCTCGGTACACGGTCCCCTCAACGGGCGAGCGCCGACCACTTTGCATCGTCCCCGAGGCGCTGGTCGATGCGCACGTCGAACGCCTCCTCGATGGGGCCGAGGATACCTGGGTCGGTGATGTGTAGTTGACGTAGCGCGTCTCGGCACTGCGCAACCGCGGTCGGGCTCATGCGCCCAAGCGGCGGGCGCTTGGTCGACTCGAGCATCCCGAGCCCCGCCATCATGGTCTTCACCGGTACGGGGTTTCTAAACTTGTCGGTGATCTCGACACTCTGCCCATTCGGCAGCGTTCGCACGGCTGTGACCGAGCAGGTGACCAGCCTGAGCACGGGGCCGAGTGCCTCGGTAAGTCGCTCCGTCTCCTCGGTGTCGCCGGACACCTGCGCGCGGACCATCCCGGCAATGGCGCCGGGCGCGATGTTCGAGAGCACGCTGACCACGCCGCAAGCGCCGATGTCCTCGTCACGCATCATGGTCAGCGTCAGGTCGTCGTCGCCGGAAAGGATGCTGAGGGCGGGACCAGCGAGCTGACGGTCCAGCCGCATACGCTCGAGGTCGCCCGTGGCTTGCTTGACGGCAGGCACCCGCTTGGGGTCGTTGAGGTGCAGGATGGCGAGGTCCGCTGCGGAAAGCGCACACCCGCTGCGGCCTGGAATGACGTAGGGAACGACGGGAATGTCGGGCACGTTCTCCAGGATTCGCTCGTAGTATTCCGTGCGCAGCTCGAGGCTCGACGGGCCGTTGTAGTAGCAATCCACCAAGAGCACCGCGGTGGCGCCGGCTTCGCGTGCCTGGGTGCTCGCGCGAATTGCCTCTTGGGTATTGTTGCTGCCGGCACCGGCCAGGACGCCGGTGCGCCCCTCCACGGCACGCACCGTGGCATCGATGACCGCGTCATGCTCTTGCCACGAAAGGGTGGGCGATTCGCCTGTCGTGCCGCATGGAAGGACGCCATCGACACCCTCTTGCACCTGGAACTCGATGAGCCGACGCAAGGAATCGTAGTCGACTTGCCGGTCCGACGAAAACGGAGTCGTCAGGGCGGTCCACACGCCATGGGGTCGAAAGGTCCCACTCATGCCGGGACCTTAGCGTTTTTCGTCGCAAAGGAAAGGTGGGTTTGTGCTTGACCAAAAACCTAAAAAAGCCCACCAACGCGACGAATGGCGGCGTTGGCAGCAGCTCTGGTCCTCGGCTCGTTCGTGATCGCGTATCGGTTCTACGCGCGATTTCTCGGCGAGCGCATCTACCAAGACCAAGAGGACGTCGTCACACCCGCCCACGCGCTCGAGGACGGTGTCGACTTCGTGCCCACGCAGCGTGCCGTGCTGTTTGGACATCACTTCACATCGATTGCCGGAGCAGCGCCGATCATTGGGCCTTGCGTGGCAGCGTACTGGGGCTGGGGACCCGCTCTGGTTTGGGTCGTTCTAGGCACGATCTTCATGGGCGCGGCACACGATTTCGGCGCGCTCGTCGCGAGCGTGCGTGAGAACGGGCGCTCCATCGCGGACATCACGGCCCAGACCATCAGCGCGCGGGCTCGAATTTTGTTCATGTGCTTCGTGTTGGTGCTGATCTGGCTCGTGCTCGCGGTCTTTGCGATGGCGATTGCCGGGCTGTTCGTCAGCCAGCCAACCAGCGTCATCCCAATCAACATTCAAATCGTGGTCGCCATCGTGATCGGGTGGCTCGTCTACAAGCGTCGCGTGAAGATCCTCGTGCCGTCGCTCATCGCGCTCGCAGTGCTTTACTTCTTCGTATGGGTCGGAACGAAGGCACCGATCGACTTCGTGGCGATGGGAGTCGACAAGCACACCGCAACGACGGGGTGGATCTTCTTTCTGCTGATTTATTCGGCGATTGCCAGCCTCCTGCCGGTTTGGCTACTGCTTCAACCGCGCGACTACATCAACAGCCACCAACTCTTCGTCGGGCTTGGGCTTCTGTTCCTCGGCGTCCTCATCGCGCACCCGAATTTCGATGCCCCGGTGTACCGCGCTCCCGAAGCGGGGGCCCCTTCGATCTTCCCAATCTTGTTCGTCACGATTGCATGCGGCGCGATCAGCGGCTTCCACGGCCTCGTGTCATCGGGAACGACGTCGAAGCAGATCGACCGCCTGTCCGACTCCCGCTTGATCGGTTACGGGGGAATGCTCGGTGAAGGCTCACTCGCCCTGGCGTCCACCCTTGCGGCCGTTGCCGGCATCGGGTTGGTCGGCGCATGCGTGCTACCGGGCCAAGGCGCGGTCGATGATCTCAGCTGGGCGATCTACTACGACAGCTGGGCACACGCCGGAGGCAACAAGGCGGCGGCATTCGTGCTCGGTGGCGGCGCGTTTCTGGAAGCGGTTGGTTTGTCTTCAGAGCTCGCGCGCACGCTGATGGCGGTTCTCGTCATCGCGTTTGCCGCCACTTCGCTCGACACCGCAACGCGCATTCAACGCTTCATTCTCAGCGAGCTCGGTGCGGCGCTCCGCATCAAGCCGCTAACCAATCCTTACATTGCGACGATCATCGCGGTCGTGCCTGCGATGTACCTGGCGCTCGCCGAGACCCCAGATCCTACGACGGGTCACGCCAGGGCCGTCGGATGGGTGCTTTGGCCGATCTTCGGCGCGAGCAACCAGCTTCTGGCGGCTCTCACGCTGATGACGTTGGCGCTCTACTTTTTCGCTCGGAAACGACCGGTGTGGCCCCTCGTCGTCCCGATGGTCCTCGTGATGCCAGTCGCAGCCCTGGCCCTGGTCACCAAGCTCCAGCAGTTCCTCGCCGAGGGTAACGCGCCCCTTGCGGCGTTGGCATCACTCCTTCTCGTGCTGCTGCTGTGGATGATCGTCGAGGGGGTCATCGCCGCCCGAAGACTGAGACGCACCCAGTAGAACAGCTCTTCGCCGGGACTCATGCTGACGCTGCAAGTCGTCCGCGGCAGCGAGGACTACGGGTGGGGGTGGGCGGGCGGTGTAACTAAACTGGCGCTGCGAGGGGCGGAGCATGAAGTAGATGCCGACTCCGGTTACCGAGACATACAACCAAATCGGCAAAGTCCACCTCGCTAGTCGCTTGTGCGCAGCGAAGCGCTCACGTGTTGCGAGATAGAACGTCGTTAGGATCATGGGGAGCATCACGATCGACAAGACGACGTGCGTGATCAGGATGGTGAAGTAGACGGTGCGAATTGCGCCCACTCCCTGGTACTGGGTATCGCCGTGGGCGTAGTGGTAGAGGACGTAGCCAACGAGGAATACTGCGGAGGCTGCGAACGCCGAGACCATGAGCCTCTTGTGAGCCTCGCGGCGGCCACTCCGAATCGCCGCGAAGCCGAGAAGGAGGAGTGTGGCTGAGGTGGCGTTGAGCGCGGCGTTGACGGCAGGCATGAAGCTCAAGTCAGCATGGGTGTCAGCGCCTTCGCGAACGAGGAGGAGCCAACCGAGAAAGCCAACTGCCACAGTCGAAACCGCCGCGTTGAAAATCCAGAAGCCGCGGTCGCTTTGGCTAGACATCGCGGGGCCTACGCCCGCGCTCGGAGGTCGGCCAGAACTCGGTCCGTGACGGCCAAGATCTCGGGGACCTCGTCGTGCGCATTCGGCCAGTGGGGCGCGAACCGCATCAAGCCGTCTGGCGTATTGCAGACCACGCCTTGGTGGAGAAGCGCTGCACCGAGCTTGGACAGCCGAATGTCCTCGGGCACCGTCACGCTGAGCAACGTTGAGCGAAGTGCGGGCGCCTTGGCACGATGACTGCAGAAACCACGTTCGACGAGCCCTGCTTCGAGCTGGTCGAGGTATGCATCCACGTGAGCGTGAATCGCCGGCACGCCAAGTATGTTCAGCAAGTCGATCGAGGCCCCCAACGCCGCAAGGCCGATGACGTTGCTTGTCCCGATCTCGAGCGCCTGCGCTCCGCGCGTGAGCGGGGCGTCATATCGCAACTTGGGCTCGTCGCCCATCAAGAACGCGGCGGGGTCCTTGTGGCCGAGCCAGCCCGCGAGCCTCGGCTTCAATGTCGAAGCGCAACGTTGGGCGACAAAGAGAAACCCGGCGCCCTCGGGGCCCATCAGGTGTTTGTGGCTGCCCGAGCTGAGGTAGTCGATGCCCCAAGACACGTCGAGCGGTGTCGCCCCAAGCGCTTGAATGGCGTCAACGAAGATCTCTGCACCATACTTGTGACAAAGCGCCGCCATCTCTGCGAGCGGCATCCGGAGTCCGGTCTTGTATTGCACCGCGCTCACGGCGACGATTCGGACACCACGGTCGAGGGCCCGCTCGAGCTCGGCAAGGCCCTCGTCGACCGAGCGGTGAAACGGATCGAGCGACAGCCAACAGAGGTCGAGGCCAAACTCTTCGGCAGCTTGCTGCCACGGCGTCACGTTCGCGGGGAACTCGCCATCAAACAGCACCACCCGATCGCCCTTTCGCCACGGCAGGCCGAACGCAATGTCGATGACCCCCTGTGTCGTGTTGGCGACGAAGGCGATCTCGGTCGACTCGGCGGAGATCAGAGTGGCCAGATCCTGTCGGATCTGCCGAAGGCCCGGCGCCCAACGCGCGAAGCCCGCCATCCCGCCCCGACTGTAGTCCTTCGTGACCTCGGCAATGCGTTCGCCGACCGGAACGGAGAGCGGGGAAATCGCTGCGTGGGCAAGGTACGCAACGCCTTCTAGGTCGGGGAACAGTGCGCGATCACCAAGCTTCGGCTCCAGCATGCGCGCACCTTAGCACTATCGCAGAATCAAGATCACGTCGCCCCGAACGACGTCGTCGCCCTCACTCGGCACGATCTTCTCTACCTTCGCCTGCTCCGGTAAGGCATCGCCTTGGTACACTAGTCGGTTGAAGGTCTTCATCACTTCGAGCAGACCGACCGTCTGTCCGTGTCGTACGCTGTCCCCTACAGCAACGAACGGCGCCTCGGTTGGCGATGGCCGGCTGTAGAAGCGGCCACTCATCGGCGCAACGAACGAAGGCCGGCCTTTCATGTCGGCGGTGACCGCCGGCGTTGCCGACGCGACAGCTCCCGCCGACGCCGCGGAGACACCGAGTAGCGCTTCACCATACTGGACGGGCACGCGGCGCCGACCACCGCCGGCGCACTCAGTGACGCGACCTGCAACGCCGTCAGGGACGACGAGCTCGCGAAGTACACCCAATACGTCGATCGTGCCCACGACTTCCCCTGCGGATACCATGTCGCCCTCGGCCACCGCAGGCGTGAAGACGCCGACGCTAGGCGCCAACAGCTCATGGCTCTCTCCGCCACCGGAGCGCGCGCGCAGGACATGAGCCCTCTCGCTCATGCACGTCCCCCGCTCATCAGCACGTCGAGGTCGTGCATGGTCCAGATGCGCGGGTTCTTGACCCGGCGATAGCCCACACTTTGATAGCTCATCTCGACCAACACCTTCAGCCAATCGCGCAGCTCGTCGAGACGTACGATTTCGTCGGTGTCCATCTGGCTGGCCGCCACATATGGATCCATGTCGGCCTCGATCCGTGCCTCGACCTCTTGCATGCGTTTCTCGATCTGCGCCCGCTCGCTCGGGTCTGCCGCGACGATCTCGAAATTGTCGTCTAGTTTGCTGTTGTAGGAAGCAATCGCGAGGGTGCGACCTTCCATGACACTGAGCCGCGAGATCGGCGTCGAGAGTTGGACCACCGGATCGTACGGAAGGCCTGCCATCGCGTAGTAGCCCGCGCCCGAGGCCTTCCGTAAGAGCACCGTAAACATCGGCGTCTCGTTGGTGCTGTTGGTGTAGATGAGGTTCGATCCATAAGCGAGAAGCCCGTGCCGCTCCGCCTCGGCGCCGATGTCGAAGCCGCTGATGTCTTGTAGCCAAATCAGCGGAATGCCGTCGCTGTTGCACGCGCGACTGAACGCGCTGATCTTGGCGATGCCCTCTCGATAGAGAATCCCAGCCGGCCTCTGCTCCGCCCCGGCTTCGGGGTCGTCGATCAATCCTTGCCGGTTGAGCACGAACCCCGCGTACAATCCACCGACGCGAGCGACGCCGCAGATCATCTCGCGACCGACTGACGGCATCACCTCCCAAAAAAGGCTTTGGTCGCACAGGCGCGCAAGGATCTCGGTCGCATCATAGGCCTGGCGATGGTCGACCGGGAGCAAGCCAGGGAGCTCTGCCGGAGAATGGGCGGGCTCCATCGACTCGACGCCGCCGCGGTAGAACGATGCACCCGAGCTCGGAAGTCGTGACACCTCACGCCGCATGCAGTCGATCAGGGTTTTGTCGTCGGGAACGCGCTCGTCGGCGCACCCCGATTGATGCACGTGCACCTCGGGCCCACCAATGTCGAGTGACGTGATGTGCTGGCTCTTGGCGCCTTTGATCAACGCCGCGCCGGCGATGACCATGTACGCCTGCTCGGTCATGTACACGCGATCGCTGATGATCGGCATGTACCCACCCCCGGCGATGCAATCACCGAACACGCCCGCGATTTGCGGCACGCCTTCGGCCGACAGCAGGCTGTTCATCTTGAAGATGTGACCGGCGCCGGTGGCGCCCGCGAAGCTCTTGCTCTGCTCAGGAAGGTAGAGCCCGCTGCAATCGACCAGATAGAGCGTAGGCAGCCGCAGGCGGCGAGCAATCTCTTGCGCGCGTTCGATCTTCTCCGGTGTCTTGGGCCACCAAGCCCCTGACGCTACCGTGTTGTCGTTCGCGATGACGACACACCATCGGCCTTCGACCTGCACGAATGCGGTGACGACGCCGGCGGCCGGAGAACGAAGCCCATCGAAATCGACGCCGTAGTTGACGAAGGTGCCGACCTCGAAGATCTCCGACCGGTCGTCCTTCAAGCGCGCGATCCGCTCGCGGGTGCTGAGCTTGTCCTTCTCGTGCACACGGTCGACGTACTTGTCTCCCCACCCCGCATGAACCTCGGCACGGCGCTCGCGTAGACGCGACACCAACGGTTCGTGTCCGGCCTCCGCACGATCATACGTCGCTTGGTCGACGACCGCTTCGCGGGCCTTCCCGATTGGAACTACCGGAACATGTGCCATCAGTCCTCCCACCCCGGCACGGCGCGCGTGTCGTACCGATTCTCTCGGAACTCCGCCGAGCTCAAAACCGCAAGATGCATTGGAATCGTGGTCGCGATGCCATCGCAACGGATGCCCTGCAACGCTTCGGACAGTCGGTCGCACGCTGCGTCGCGGTCCTCGCCCCACGCGATCACCTTGCAAATCAAGCTGTCGTAATGGGGCGGGACTTCGTAGCCAGACTCGACATGCGTATCGACGCGCACGCGGTCGTCATCGGCCATGGCGACTTCCCATCGTTCGATGACGCCCGGGCTCGGGGAAAAACCATCTGACGGATCTTCCGCGTTGATGCGGCACTCGACCGCGTGACCGCGCAGGTCGATGTCCCCCTGAGAGAACCACAGCGGTTCGCCTGCCGCGATGCGAATCTGGGCCTCCACGAGGTCGATGCCCGTCCGCATCTCCGTGACCGGATGCTCCACCTGCAGACGCGCGTTCATTTCCATGAAGCGGAGCTCTCCGTCCGTATCGAGCAAGAACTCCATGGTGCCCGCACCGACGTAGCCGATGGCACGTGCCGCGCGAACCGCGGCGGCGAGGGTCTGTTCGCGCTCGGTGTCGCTCAACACGAGAGCAGGCGACTCCTCGATGAGCTTCTGGTGCTTCCGTTGCACGGAGCAGTCCCGCTCCCCGAGGTGCACGACCTGGCCGTACTTGTCGGCGAGCAGTTGGATCTCGATGTGACGTCCGCCTTCAATCAGTTTTTCGAGGTAGAGACGACCGTCGGCGAAGGACGCAAGTGACTCCGCCTGTGCCGCCCCGTACGCTTCTTTGATATCCGTCGCGCCGCGAACGATGCGCATCCCGCGGCCACCACCACCGCTTTCGGCCTTCAACAGGATCGGAAATCCAATCTCGTGGGCGACGTCTCGCGCCTGGTCGACGTCCCTCAAGACGCCGTCGCTCCCCGGGGATCAACTTCAAGCCGGCGCGGGCCATCGCAGCCTTGGCCGGCGTCTTGCGGCCGAGCTTCTGCATCACGGCAGCGGGCGGACCGATGAACGTCACCCCGTGCGCTTCGCACAGCGCTGCAAAGACCGGATCCTCAGCAAGGAATCCCCAACCTGGGTGAAGCGCACTGCATCGAGTCTGAATGGCGGCCTGCACGATCCGCTCCCGCGCAAGGTAGCTCTCGCTCGACCTCGATGGGCCGAGCACCACCGACTCGCGGTCGCGGAGATAGGGAGCGTCGCGGTCGCCCTCCGACACGCCGAATACCGCCGTAATCCCGAGCGCGTCGCAGGTCCGCGCGATGCGGGTGGCAACCTCGCCGCGGTTCGCGATGAAAAGACGGCGAAATCGGTTCACGGGCGCGCACGCTAACACCGCCCTCGCCTCGTGAACAGCGGAGCGGGCATTGCGCCGCGGTTCGTGTCAAAATGGACAGGTTATGTGTCGCTTATTCGGGTTTCGCAGCGTGATTCAGAGCCAGGTGCATCGGTCCTTGATGGACGCCGACAATGCACTCGGCGCGCAGAGCAACGACCACCGCGATGGCTGGGGTGTGGCGTTCTACGTCGATGGCACCCCCCACATCACGAAGAGCCCCGCAACGGCCCTGGACGACGTGCTGTTCCATCGCGTGAGCGGCGTCGTCGCGTCCGAGACTGTCCTGGCGCACGTTCGGCGCGCCACCAACGGCGAGGTCTCGGTGCTGAACTGCCACCCGTTTCAGTACGGCAAATGGGTGATGGCCCACAACGGCGACCTTCAAGACTTCACCAAGCACAGGCCCGAGCTCGTCCAGCGCATCGCGCCGATGCTCCGGCGCTACATCCTGGGAGATACCGACAGCGAGGTGTTGTTCTTCTTGTTCCTCACGCATCTGTCGCAGCATGGCCCGCTCCCAGGGCGCATCGGCGTGGAAGAGACTTCCATGGCGCTCCAAGCGACGCTCGATCACGTGCGCGCAATCTGCGACACCGACACGGACAAAGAACCCTCGCTGCTCACCGCGATCGTGACCGACGGGACGACGATGGTCGCAGCCGAGGGAGGCAAAGAGCTCTTCTGGTCGACCTACAAGACCCGATGTGCAGACCGCGACACGTGCCCCAGCCTTTCACCAGAGTGCGAAGCCCCCACCGAGAGCGGCTACGTCAACCATCTGGTCTTCTCGAGCGAAACCATCCAAGGCGAAAATGTCTGGCTCCCACTGGAAGCGGGCGAGCTCATCGGCGTCGACTGGCGCATGAAGCTCCTCCGCACCAGCGGCCACCGCCACCTATCCGTAATCAACTGAGCGAGAACAAGGGGGACAGTCCCCTTCTTCAAAGGGTCAATTCCTCCATGGAGCAGGTGTACAAGAGCGAGCTGAATCGCGACGTGCCGTTGGCGCGCCCGGATGAGTTCGCCGCCGTCGACATTGGCCCACTGTCCGTCTGGCCGCCCGTGGTGCTCGCTCCGATGGCGGGGGTCACCAACTGGCCGTTTCGCGCGATCTGCCGACGGTTTGGGGCGGGGCTGTACGTGAGCGAGATGGTGACCGCGCGTCCGCTCGTCGAGGGCCGGGCCAAGAGTCTGATGCTGGCGGAGTTCGGGAGGGACGAATCGCCGCGAAGCCTTCAGCTATACGGCGTCGACCCACGTTACGTAGGCGAGGCAGTAAGGTGGCTGGTGGGCGAAGGGCACGTCGATCACATCGACATGAATTTCGGATGCCCGGTTCCAAAGGTCACGCGAAAGGGCGGCGGCTCGGCGATTCCAGCGAAGCCGCGATTGCTCGCCAACATCGTCCGTGCGGCAGTGCAAAACGCGGGCGAGATTCCCATCACCATCAAGTTTCGGATGGGCATCGACGATAGCTTGCTCACCTACGAGGACGCTGGACGCATCGCGGAAGAGGAAGGCTGCGCGGCGGTCGCCTTGCACGCGCGCACCGCGGCACAACTTTACGACGGCGAGGCGCAGTGGGACGCAATCGCCCGTTTGAAGCAACGCGTCCGGAAGATCCCCGTACTGGGCAACGGCGATATCTGGGAAGCCCACGACGCCCTTCGGATGATGCGCACGACAGGATGCGACGGCGTCGTCATCGGCCGAGGGTGCCTCGGGCGCCCGTGGCTATTTCGAGACCTGGCCGACGTCTTCCAGGGGCGGGAGCCACGGAACCCTCCGGCCTTCGGCGAGGTTGCCGAGATCGCGCTCGAGCACGCTACGCTTCTAAGTGAGTGGGCAGGCGAAGCCCCAGCTATGCGCATGTTCCGGCGACACAGCAGCTGGTACACGAAGGGATTCCGAGGCAGCGCAAAGCTGCGCTCCCGCCTCATGCGGGTCACCACGCTCCCCGACCTCGAGGAAGTCCTCCGCTCCGCCGACCCCGAAGAGCCCTTCCCCCCCGAGGCCATGCGAGTCCCCCGAGGCAAAACCGCAGGCCGCCAAAAAGTCTCCCTCCCCGAAGGCTTCCTAGAAACCCGCCTAACCGACGAAACGGCCCCCGCCTACGTAGACCCCGGCAGCGGCGGCTGACGGGGACACGCTCCGCCCCTGGTTCCAGGTGGTTGGTGGGGTGGAGAGCGTCCCCTATGCTTCGCTGATGTCAGAGCACAAAGTTACCGTTCAGTGGAATCGTCAGGACACTCCGTTCACGGCAAAGGAGTACACGCGCGATCACGTGTGGAAGTTTGATGGAGGCAGTGAAGTCCACGCATCGGCGGCACCGCAGTATCTTGGAAACGAGTCGCTGGTCGACCCAGAGCAAGCATTCGTAGCTTCCCTATCGAGCTGCCACATGCTGACTTTTCTCTCCTTGCAGCTCGGGACGGCTTCGTCGTGGAGGACTACCGAGACGAAGCGGTGGGGATGATGGAGCGCAACGCAGAAAAGCGAATCGCGATCACCCGTGTGGTGCTGCGCCCGGCGATCAGATGGGGAGGCGAGGCTCCCGATCAGGAGAGGCTCGACCAGCTTCACGAGAATGCGCACAAGCACTGCTTCATCGCGAACTCGGTGACGACGAAGATAGAAGTCGAACCCCCTATTGAAGCCGACGCTGACGCTGCCTAGTTAGCAGACCGCACCCTCAGGGATGCACTCATAGCCGACCCAGCAGTAGCCGCAGTAGTACCCATCTCCGCAGCCTTCAGAACGGCAATCGGGCGGTAGGCAGGCGCCCGCCTCGGGTGACAGACAGATCCACTCCGCCTGCCCGTCGGACGCCTGGCAGTAGTCGCACGTCCATCCGGCTTCGCAGCCGTTCGTACGGCAGTCCCCCGCCGGGGGCACGCACCAGCCGACGCACACATCACACTCCGGACAGGCCGGGTCTTGCCGGCACACATCAGGGGCATTGCAGTGTTGCTCGTCACCACACTGCTCGGGGCCGTAGCACTTCGGCACGCACTCGCCGCTGAAGTTGCGAATGTGCGTCTCGACGGGGCAGTCGTCCTTGCACTCTCCTTCGTGCGCCACGCGAACGTGTGCGCAGCGCGCCTCGCATGCATTGCCGTAGGTTCGTCCGTCCACGCCGCAGACCGGAGCATAGATCTCCGGACAGCCGCACCGTTCACAGACGCCCTCCTGGCAGATCCAGCCCACGGGACAATCGTGGTCATTGTCGCACACGCCACTCTGCGGAATGCACTGGCCTGCCTCGCACTCGTAGCCTGGCGCACAATCGACGAGCGCGCACGAGTGCTCCAAGCATTCGACGAGCTCGTGCGTCGGGGTGAACCCGCACTGTCCGTTCTGCTGCCGCTCGCAAGTCGCCTGCTGGTAGCACTCGTACACGGGACGCCACTCGCATGTACTGGCGATGTCCACCCCCTCTTCGACGCAAAGGTGGTCGCTACAGCCCGCGCGCACACAGCCCGCCCCGGGCGGCTCTTCGCAGTAGCCCTCATGGCGAATACCTACGCCGGCACACGCGGCCTCACAGGCATTGATGTAGTTGCGGCCGTCGCCACCGCACACCGGCTCGAAGACGCCAGGGCAGTTGCAACGCGTGGGGCCTGGAGTGCACCAATAGGCATCCGGCTCGGACGGGGAGCTCGTTACATCCGTACACTCGTCGCCGACGAAGCAATCGTTGGGCGATCCACAATGCATCGGCGCGTCGCATCGGCCGCGGTGCTGGACCCCGTGCTCTCCCCGCGCCGCATCCTCGACCGAATAGCTCTGGCCGTCCTCGCCGCAGACGAACCCTTCGAGCGGACCAGCGTTCTCGCCAGTGGTCTCACCACACCCGCCAACCGTCACCGCGACAGCGCCAATCACTACACAAGCCAACCAAAATCGATTCATTGCAACTCTCCACGCACAGGGGCCTTCACCATTGGAATACGCAACTTTGATGCCAGCGTGTGCGGCCGAAAACCGCCCTGATTTCAGGGGCTAGAGCGTATGCCGATGTGCCAGCCCGTGCCAAGGCCGCCCACCACATTGCAAAAAGGTCAGCGCTGGTGGGCCAGGCGACGCTCCAAGCGGGCCATTCTGCGCTCGGCGGCGTCCTCTCCTTCAGCCAGCGCCGTGCCAGCCGCATGCTCGAGCGCGAGCGGCAAGTCCTTGCGCCGATGCTCGTAGAGCTTGCTGAGTGCCAGTTGGACGGCGGCGCGGAGGTCTTCGTCGTCGGCCGCCCGAAGCGCGTCCAAGAGTGCGATCTCTTCGTCGTCGACATCGCCGCCGCGGCGAGCCATCCGCGCGTTGAGCATGCATGCCTCGACGGTGCATTCCGACTCGCCACCGCCTTGCGCAGCCGCATCGGCAAAGGAGCGCGCGCGGGCGCGGTCTCCGGTGCGCTCAGCCACTTTCGCGTATGCCAAATGGTCGCGTGGGTCGTCATCACCGTGCACTTCGTCGAAGTGATTGACCAGCTCGGCAACGAGGGCGGCCAAGGCGATCAAATCGTTCGCGTTGTGCTCGATCACTTTCGCCATGGGAGACACGTCCCCACCGTCGAGGTAGTCGAAGTAGAGCTGCGGGATCAGCGCCCCCGACACGTCACCCTCCCGGTACATCCCGAGCACCTTGCGCTCGAGCTCCAGCAACCGCACCGACTTCAGCCGCGACCGCAAGACGCGCCGCGCGCAGTGCAGCAAATCGAGGTGCGGAGGCAAGACCGGCGCGGGAACACGGTTCAAGACGAAACGGTTGCGCAAGAGCGGCCAGTCGAACGCCTTGCCGTTGAAGGACACCACGCAAGAGCTCTGCTGCACGCGTTCCCGCAACCAATGCAACATCGGCGCCTCTCGACCGAGCTCCGGAAGGAAGAGTTGCTGAATCCGCATCGATTCGTCTTCGAACCACGCGAGGCCGATCAGAAATGGCACCGTCCCCGCCCCGCCCGCCAGGCCAGTCGTTTCGGTGTCGAAGAACAACGCGCGCTGAAGCTCGATACCTTCGAACGAAGGGTCCAAGGCGAGTTGGGCGAGACGCTCGGTCGATACGTGCAGCGCACCGGCAATGGGCGCCCGTCCGTGGTGATGACGAGGCTCGAGGCACTCGTCGATCAGATGAAGCTCACCATGCTCGGTATCGCGTCCATGCCCCGGAAGCGCGCCACGGACGCTCGCAACGTCGAGTTGCCGGGGGGTCGTTTGCGCCAGTCGCGCGAGGCTTCGTTTAATCGACATCGGCCCTCAATGACCCTCAATGAATAGCGCTCACACCAACAGCATCCAGCAATCCAAGCACCAAGCGCTTACGCGCAGCCTCGGGCTCGTCGTCACTGGAAGCGTCAGGACCGATGCAGCCAGGGCAACCGTCGCTGCACTCACAGCTCTCGATCAGATGACGCGCACCCCGCAGCAACTCGGCACGCTCTTCGAATAGCCGCGATGCTAGGCCGATCCCGCCCGCGACCGTGTCGTAGAGAAAGATCGTGGGGTCGAACCCCGGCCCCTGACCCTTGCCAGGCGGCGCCTCGTCTTCGCTGCGACTCCCAAGCGTACGGCCGAGATCGCGTGAGTCGATCATGAGCCCCACGGCGCCGACCACGTGCATCGCCTTCGAAAGCCCGCGCAACGCATCGACGACGACCGCCCGCGGCTCGGGCTGGCTCTGCACGAAGTCCTCGGGAAACGTGAGCCAAAACGCGGTCGTATGCTTCTGCATCTCAGGAAGATGCACCTCGCCGTAGCCAACGTTCTCGTGGGTGTGGAACTTGATCTTCTTGTAACCGACGACCTTCTCGATGACGCTCACATCGCCGAGGCCGGCATCGAGCGGCACCTCCCCAAGCTCGACGGTGGCGCCCTGGTCTTGCTCGAGGACCGTCACCTTGCTGTGCGTCATCGCGGTCGTGTAGTAGTCGGGCTTCACGCGGCGCACGAACGCCTTGTGGTTGTCGAAGTCGAGCCTCTCGACTTGATATTGCCCGCCCTCGTGTTGATAGATTGCCTGTTCATGCAGCATCGTGTGAGTGCTCCGCCAGTCCATCTCGGCAATGGTGCGGTCCCCCTCGAGGTCAATGATGACGAAGTTGTCCCAGCTCGCACTCCGGAGCGAGACGCTATTGGCCGGATAGCTGTCCGAAGCCCAGTGGTAGATCGAGCCAGCCGCCGTGGAGGTAGGATGCACGACCCCGTTGTCGGCCAGATAGTCGAGCGCTTCGCAAAGCGCGTCGTCCGGGACATCGCCGTACACGTCCTCCGGCTCGAAGGGAAGCTCGAAGGCTGCGCACTTGAGGTGTTGGATGAGAATCTCGATGTTGTCGGGATCGATGCGCGCATGCTCGATGGGCGCGGAAATCAACTGCCGCGGATGGCGCGCCATGAACTGGTCGACCGGACTGCTCGACGAAACCAACACAGCCAACGACAGATCGCGCCGCCGCCCCGCCCGGCCGAACCGCTGCCAAAGCCCCGCCATCGTCCCCGGATACCCGGCACACACGACCGCATCGAGCGCGCCGATGTCGATGCCGAGCTCGAGGGCATTCGTCGCCACGACACAGCGGATCTCACCTTCTCGAAGCGCGGCCTCGATACGCCGCCGAGTCTGCGGCAAGTAACCTCCTCGATAGGCGTGGATCGCAGAAGGATCGATCTGGTCACGGCCCAACCGGTCACGAAGATACTTCAGCATCACCTCGACCCCGTTGCGTGAGTTGCCGAAAACCAACGTCGGGACACCGGCTCGGACCAGGTCCTGCGTCAGCCGCACCGCCGTCTTGATGTAGCTCTGCCGCATGCCGAGCTCGGCGTTGATGACAGGTGGGTTGTAGACGACTACCTGCCGCGGCCCCGTCGGCGCGCCACTTTCATCGATGAGCTCGACCGGCTCTCCACAAATGCGCGAAGCGTGCTCGCGCGGATTGCCGATCGTCGCCGACGCGAACAGGAACGTAGGCGACGACCCATGGAACCGGGCGATGCGCTGCAAGCGGCGCATGACGTTGGCGAGATGCGACCCAAAGACGCCGCGATAGGTGTGCAACTCGTCGACGACGACGTACTTCAAGTTCGAAAACAGCCGCGCCCACCCCGTGTGGTGCGGCATGATGCCCGCGTGCAGCATGTCCGGATTGGTGAGCAGAACCCCAGCGCGTTGCCGCGCAGCGCGGCGCGCATCGTTCGGTGTGTCGCCGTCGTACGTGATCGCCCCGACGTTCAGGTCCGCATCGCGCATGAGCGCGCGCAACGCTTCTTCCTGATCACGGGACAGCGCCTTGGTCGGGAACAAGTAGAGGGCCGTCGCGGTCGGGTCAGCGGCGAGCGCCTGCAGGATCGGCAGGTTGTAGCAAAGGCTCTTCCCCGAGGCAGTCGGGGTCGCGACGACCACGTGCTTGCCCTGCGAAGCGAGGTCGAAGGCGCGCGCCTGATGGCTGTAGAGCTCTCGGATGCCCCGTTGATGCAGCGCCCGCGTGACCCCGGACGCCAAGCTCGGCGGCATCTCCACGATGCTCGCCTGGTGGGGCTCGACCCGGTGGCTCCAGGTCACGTTCCGCCACGTGCCGTTGGCGCGCCAGCTCTCGAGAACCTCCGCCACCCCCTTGGCCCTCACCCATGGCTTGTCGACTCGGCGAAAAGGCTGTCGCCCACGCGTTGTGTGCCCCCCTACTGTGCTCATGAACAGCACTGTACGGTTGTTTAGTCAACGCGGTCAAGAATCTCCAAACCTTCTCTTGGGAACATGCGCATCACGCCCTACTGTTGGGTGAGAGTGGGCGGGGGCGACTTCGTCGAGGCCCACATCCCACAGGAGGAAAAGAATGAGAATCGTTCCATCGCTACTGATCGCTTCGGCGCTGTTCTTCGGCGTGTCGTCCGCGAACGTGCGCATCGCAAGCGCGGACACCGACCAAGCCGAGGCTGCGGCCGAGAAGGACGCCAAGGCTGCCGAGGCCGATGCAGCCAAGGCAGAGCAGAAAGCCGAAGCCGATGCTCGTAAAGCGGAGCAGAAGGCCAAGGCAGAGGCAGCCAAGGCAGAGCAGAAGACCAAAGCCGAGGCAGCCAAAGCCGCTCGAAAGGAACGCTTGCACAAGCAAGAAGACAAGCGCCATGCGTCGCGGATGAAGCAGATCGAAGCTAGGCGCGCACGCGCGGTCGAGATATACGAACGGTCGCTCAAGGGTATCGAGGGCGCCGAGAAGAGGGAGAACGCGCTACACGAAAAGCGCGGCGCAGCGATCGACGCCAAGTAGCGCTGAGGCGGGCGGGTGTGACCAGAAGGTGGGCTTTCTAGCTTTGGCCCGACTTAGCTCTGGCCGGGCAGCGGAGCGTTCGGGTCGTAGGGCATTTCCTCGCCGGCTTCCATGCGCTCCTGCATCTCGTACTTCGAGGGGCAGCGAGGAATCACCTGATTGGCGAGGAACACGCCATCGTCGCCGAGCTCTCCCTGCACAGTGACCTGAATACCCACGCCGTCACGGAACGTGTCGGGAACAACACACTGCGGGAAGCGCACTGGCATCTCCTTGCCCTCTTTATGGAGGACGAAGCGCCATTCGCAGGGTTCCTCACGGAACTGGATGGACCCCTGTCGCAGCTCTCCCTCGACCCGCAGGCGGCGGCCTTCGAAGGAGTTGGGCTCCGCCATCACCTCGTGCACCAGTTTCGAGTACACGAAGGGATTGTCGCTGCCCGAGAGCAACCAAGCGGACGCACCCACGAGCACGGTGAACACGAGGCCGACCTTGACGGCACCCGAAATCCCCTTCTTGGGGGCGGGGTCCGCGGGCGGCGTGGGGTCCTGCTCGTCCGTCATGATCGCAAGTATGGTGCGCGAAGTCTCAATCCGCCAGGGCGCACCAAAACCGGTACGCCCCAACTGGAGCTACCGCTTATGGCTGCACCTGGAATGCGATAACGAGCGCGTAAATCGCGAGCGACTCGATGAGCGCCAGGCCGAGAATCAGCGGGACGAGGATCTTACCCGAAGCGTTCGGGTTACGAGCGATACCCTCGAGGGCTGCGGCCGCTGCGCGACCCTGGCCCATGCCGCAGCCAAATGCTGCGATGCCGATGGCCAGACCGGCGGCAAGCGCGCGGCCTGCGATCGCGGTGGCCTCTGCGTCTGTCATCGGCGCATCCTGTGCGAAAGCGGTCGCCGTGAGAGCGAGTGGTGCAGCAAAGCTGACAAGTCGAAGAGCGAATTTCTTCATTTTCCGGAGCCTCCTCAAGCCTCTCTTCCGAGAGGGAAACTTAGTGTTCTTCTTCGTGTTGAATCGCAAGGGTGATGTAAATCACCGACAGCAAACAAAAGACCAAAGTCTGGACGGTAATGACCAGACAGCCCATCAGGTAAAAGACCACAGGCACTGGCAAGAGCACCAGACCCATGCTGGCAAACAGACTGACGAAGATGCCGAGCACGAGGTGGTCGGCCGTCATGTTGGCCATGAGACGAATCGCCAGGGTGACCGGGCGAACGGCGTGGCTAATGAGCTCGATGAAGAACATCAGCGGGTTGATGAACCACGCGATCCACCAAGGCACCTTCGGCCCGAAGAAGTGCGAGAAGTACTTCACGAACCCGTGCTCTTTGACACCGTAGATGTGGGTGACCACGAAGATCACCATTGCCATCGCGAACGTGGTGTTGAGATTGTCGGTCGGCGGCAGGAAGCCTGGAATCAAGCCGAGCGCGTTCGAGAAGAAAATCACGAGTGCGCAGGAGCCGATGAGCGGCAGGAAGTACTTGGCGGGCTTCGGGCCCATCAGGTCGGACGACATGCTGTAGGTCGTGCCGACGATCGTTTCAACGAAGCCGTAGAAGGTGACCTTACCCTCGGGGAGGATGTTGTCCTCGGTGTTCTTGAGGCGTCGGTTGATGTAGAAGCCCACGCCGATGAGGAAGAGCACGACGACGGTGTACGCAATGACGTGCTGCACCCCCAGGTGCGAATTGTGCTCCATGTAGCTCGGGCCGAATGCCTCAGCCATCGCGTGCTGAAGGGCTCCGTAGAACGGCAGGAAGCTGAACCATGATTCGCCGTGCGGCATGCCTTACCCCTCCCCTGCCGCTGCGGTTTCCCGCGCAGCCTGGGCTTCTCGAACAGACAGCTCGGCGCCGCTGTACAGCATGCCGAGTACCAACGCGCCGAGGCCCACGGAAAACCCGAGTGCGTCGACGCCCCAACGGGCGAGCAACGCCCAACAAACCGCCAAAAGCACAACGAGCTTGGCGCCCAAGAGTCCAGCGGCGAACCCGCGGTCGAGGAAGCCGGCGCCGTTCACGATGCGGCTGGCCAACCACGTAATCGCCCATGCGTCCAACACGGCGACGATGCCGCCCACCGCAGCGCCCGTCCCAATACTGACGCCGCCTATCACGAGGCCGAGGCCGGTGAGCACGAGCGCAGCGACAGCGACGTGTCGTGGGGTCTGCGTTTTGAGTTGATCGATCACGGGGATTCGTCTTCTTCTTCCATCATCCGCTGTGCGCGGCGGACGACCCTGTAGAGGCTTCGTGCGCCCGCGGCAAGCCCAAGGCCCAGGCCAATCCATTTGAGCCAAGGTTCAGTGCCAAGCTTGCCGTCTAACCATTCGCCTCCGAGGTAGCCGAGCGCGACCGAAAGGCCGAGCTCGAGGCCAATCGTCGACAAGCTGCCCATCTGTCTGAGCTGCTCCCGCTGTTCCCGGTTGAGGAGCATCGCCAGCACATCGTTTCCCTACACTTCCAAGGATCCGCGCCCAAAGAGCGCGCGGCGTATAGCACGGAGGCATGTAGGGTCAAGGTTGGTCCGAGACCATTTCTACCAAGGAAATTGGTCGGTTTTCGCAGATCAGAGCGCCGCGAATGCAGCTTTGAACGCCCGGCCGGTCTTCTGCAGGGAATCGGCGTCGTGCGCCAAGGAGACAAACGCGGCCTCGAACTGGCTACAGGGCCAATAAACGCCGCGCTCGAGGAGCGCGCCGTGCCAGGTCGCAAAGGCGTCGCGATCGGTGTCGGCAGCTTCGTCCCAATGGCGAACCGGCTTGTCGCGGAAGAACGCGGTCAACATCGAGCCGACCCGCTGGACGGTGATCGGGACGCCTGCCGCGCCGGCATGCTGCTCGAGGAGTGCCTGGACCTGATCGCCCTTGTTTTCGAGGTCTTCGTAGACACCGGGCCGAAGCAGTTGTTCGATCGTCTCGAGCCCAGCTGCGACGGCCAGAGGATTCCCGCTCAAGGTGCCAGCCTGATACACCGGACCGACGGGCGCGATTTTCTCCATGATTTCACGCTTTCCGCCGTATGCGCCGACCGGAAGCCCACCACCGATGATTTTGCCGAGGCAGGTCAGATCGGGCCGGATGTCATAGCGGGCCTGAGCACCGCCCCACGCAACCCGGAAGCCGGTCATGACTTCGTCGCAGATCAGAAGCGCGCCGTGGTTCTGGGTCTGCGTGCGGAGCGCGGCGAGCCAGATGGGATCCGGCGGGATGCAGCCCATATTGCCGGCTACAGGCTCGAAAATCACCGCAGCGATCTCGTTGCCTCGCTCGGCGAAGATCTTCTCGAGGGCATAGGCATCGTTGTAGGGGACCACCAGGGTCGTTCCGGCGATCGCGGCGGGCACTCCAGCGCTGTCCGGCTCCCCCAGCGTCGCCAAGCCGCTCCCACCCTTGACGAGCAGGTAGTCCGCCCCTCCGTGATAGCCGCCGATGCACTTCACGATGAGGTCCCGACCCGTGTACCCGCGGGCAACCCGCAACGCGCCCATGGTGGCCTCGGTTCCGCTCGAGACGAGGCGCGACATCTCCATGGAGGGAACCGCATCGCGAAGCCGCTCGGCCATCGTGATCTCGGCCTCGGTCGGCGCGCCATAGCTGGAGCCCTTCTGCGCGGCCGCCTGGATCGCGGCCACCACGTCGGGCTGGGCGTGGCCAAGGATCATCGGACCCCAAGAGCCGACGTAGTCGACATATTCAGCCCCATCGGCGCCCGTCATGAGCGGGCCGCGCGCCTCCTTAATGAAAACCGGCTCTCCACCGACGGCGCGGAAGGCGCGAACGGGGGAGTTGACGCCCCCAGGGATGACCTGGGAAGCACGGGCAAAAAGCGCTTGGGAGACAGGGTCGGACATGGGCAGCAGCGTTCAGATCCCGTCCCCAACTGTCAAGCCGGTCGCTGGCGCTGGCCCTGACCCCTCGGCCCCTCCGTACGTTGACTTCTCCGGCGACTTAGTTGCGAATACTTGCGGCATGTTAGCTGTTGGTAGGGGGTGGGCCGCCGTGCTAGCCCCTCGCCCCTAAGGAAATTCCATGTCGAACGACGTCCGTGCCATCAACGAAATGGTTCAGCGCGAGAGCGCTTTCATCGATCCGATCCTTCACGAAGTCCACAAGGTTGTCGTCGGCCAGGACGTGATGATCGAGCGGGTCTTGATCGGCCTGCTCACCGGCGGGCACATCCTGCTCGAGGGTGTTCCCGGCCTCGCCAAGACGCTCACAGTCAACACGATCTGCAAGACGATCTCCGCAAAGTTCCAGCGACTTCAGTTCACGCCGGACTTGCTCCCGGCCGACGTGACCGGAACTGTCATCTACAACCAGCAAAGCGGCGAGTTCACCGCCAAGAAGGGCCCGATCTTCGCGAACCTCGTACTGGCAGACGAGATCAACCGGGCGCCTGCCAAGGTTCAAAGCGCTCTGCTCGAAGCAATGCAGGAGCTTCAGGTTACCATCGGAGACACGACCTACCCACTCGATCAACCGTTCATGGTGATGGCCACGCAGAACCCAATCGAACAGGAAGGCACCTACCCACTCGCTGAAGCGCAGATCGACCGCTTCATGCTGCACGTGCGGGTCGACTACCCGAGCCAGGACGAAGAGCGGAAGATCATGGACCAGATCTCCGACCACCTGCTGCTCGGCCAAGACGCAGGTGCAGGCATGGGCGTGCAGCAGGTCACGACGACCGCAAAGCTCCTCGAAGCCCGCAAGACGATCGGGCACGTCTACATCGACCCGAAGATCAAGGACTACATCGTCCAAATCGTCACGGCCACGCGCCACCCGGTGCGCGTCGGCCTCGGCGACCTGACGGATATGATCGCTCATGGGGCGTCCCCCCGCGCGTCGATCGCACTCAACGTGGCGTCTCGCGCGCACGCCTTCATGAAGCACCGTGGGTACGTCACCCCGGAAGACATCAAGGCGATCGGTCCAGACGTGCTTCGCCACCGCATCATTCGCTCCTACGAGGCGGAAGCAGAGGAAATCACGAGCGACCAGATCGTGCGCCGGATCTTCGAAACCGTGGAAGTTCCTTAGGCCGAGGCCTGTCGTGATCTCGCGCGAGCTCGTCAAGAAACTCAAGAAGATCGAGATCTTCACGTCGAGGCTGGCCAACGACCAGTTGGCGGGGAGCTACCACTCGGTGTTCAAGGGGCGGGGCATGGCGTTCAGCGAAGTGCGCCAGTACCAGCCCGGCGACGACGTTCGTTTCATCGACTGGAACGTCAGCGCGCGCATGAACGACACCTACGTGAAGGTGTTCACGGAAGAGCGCGAAATGACCGTGATGCTGCTCGTCGACCTTTCGGCGAGCGGGCGGTTCGGCTCTACGGAGAAGCCGAAAATCGAAACCGTCGCGGAAGTGGCGGCGCTGCTCGCGTTCAGCGCAATCAAGAACAACGACCGCGTCGGGTTGGTCCTGTTCACCGACCGCGTCGAGCGCTTCGTGCCCCCGAAGAAAGGTCGCTCGCACGTCATGCGAGTCGTCACGGAGATTCTCAACGCAGATCCCGAGGGCGAGGGCACAGACCTCGGCGTCGCGTTGGACCTGCTCGGCGGCATCGGCAAGCGCCGAACCGTGGCATTCTTGATCAGCGACTTCATCGCGGACCAGTACGAGAAGCCGCTCAAAGTCGTGTCAGCAAAGCACGACCTCATCCCGATCCAGATTGTCGACCCGCGAGAGGACGAGCTGCCGGACATCGGGCTCGCCCTCATCGAGGACTTGGAAACCGGCGAGCTCGTCGAAGTCGACACGTCCGACCTGGATGTTCGGGCAGACTACGCACGCGAGGCGCAGCGTCAACGAGCCGCACGCGAGCACCTGTTCCGCCGTCTGCAATTGGATCACGTCACGGTGAACACCGACCGCGACTTCGTCAAACCCCTGACCGAGCTCTTTCGACTCCGCCAGCGGCGACTCACGGGCTATCGGTGAAACGCGCGGCCGCCATCGTCTTCTTGTCACTCCTCGCGCCCGCCTTCGGCTTGGCGCAAGCGCCCACGGTTGCGCTCGACGCCCCACTGGAGACCACGCTCGGCGACCCGATCGACATCATCGTGACGGTAACCGCGGCTGCGACCGACGACGCAGCGGTGCCGGAGCAACCGTTCGAACCGTTCGAAATCCTCGGCAAGAAGCTTGCGATCGAGCCCTCGCCCGACGGCGAGTCCAAGACGTTCACCTTCGAGCTTCAACTGTTGTGCTTCGACGTGGGAGTGCACGAGCTCGGGCCAGTTCGCGTGCGGATCACCAGCGCCGCGGGCGACCTGACCGAAATTGAATCGAACACCGCGAGCATCGAGGTCCACTCCATCCTCGCCAACGAGCCCGACGCGCAACTCAAGCCGCCCACCGATCCCGTGATCGTCGAACAGGACGACTACAGGTTGCTCATCGCCCTCGGCGCTTTGCTCGCTATCGCGCTCGGTGCGCTGTTGGCATGGCTTTTCATGCGTTGGTGGCAGAAGCGCGATCGGCCGGAGCCCGCACCGCCGCCGCCCCCTCCCCCTTGGGAAACCGCCCTGGCCGAGCTTCATGACCTCGAGCACAGCCGCGCCGCGGCAGTGGCCGAGGGCCGCACGGAGGAGTGGGTCGACGCGGTCAGCGATTCGGTCCGAGCCTACCTTGGGCGCCGCTTCGGCTTCCATGGCCTCGAAAGCACTACGGACGAGATCGCGGACGAGCTCCGCCGCTCCACAGCGCTCACCATCGAACCGCAAGACGCGGTTGGATTTCTCGGCCAATGCGACCTAGTGAAGTTCGCCAAAGCTTCGTTGGCGGATGAAGCGTCGCTCACTCTGATCCAAGAGGCCCTGACACTGGTCGATCAGACTCGCCCCGCATCCACCGTTCAACCCGAGGGCCGATCGTGACTCCACCCCAACGACGCGCCTGGGCCGCAGGCTGGTTGGCGGCCGCAGCTTTCGCGGGGCTTGTCATCAGCCTGCGTTGGCTCGAGTCGCGCTATCACCTTCTCATCACCGACGAGCAATTGCACTTCGAGCGACCTTGGGCCGCGTTGCTGCTCCTCGCCGTGCCGATGGCGTGGGTCGGCCGCGTTTGGGTGCAGAGACTATCTAGGCCGCGCCTCCAGTTCAGCCGGGCGGGCGCGCTGCGAAATCCAAAGGGCAGCTGGCGAGCGCGTCTCGCGAACCTCCCCAGCGCGTTGCGTACCATCGCGCTCGCACTCCTGGTCATAGGCCTGGCGGGACCTCAGAGCATCCACGCCCGAGACACCGCCGAGGTGAGCGGAATCGAGATCATCCTCGCCCTCGACATGTCCCGCTCGATGGAGGCTGCGGACATCCGGCCGACCCGCTTCAAAGCGACCAAGTCGGTTGTGCGCGACTTCATCGATCGCCGCCCGAACGATCGGGTCGGTGCGGTCGTGTTTGGACGCGACGCATACACCCTGCTCCCTCTCACCACGGACCGTGAGGCGCTGCGAACCGCGCTTCGGGGCCTACAGCTCGATCAAATCGACGGACGAGGCACGGCCATCGGCAACGCCGTGGGTGTCAGCCTCAACCGCCTCAAGCGTTCACGCGCCAAGAGCAAAGTGATGATTCTCCTGACCGACGGGGAGTCGAACGCGGGCAACGTGTCGCCCTCGCAGGCGGCAGACCTGGCGAGCGCCATGGAGGTGCAGATCTACCCCATCTTGATGGGGGTCTCCGATACAGCTCCGGTTCAACAGGGCACCGGCATCTTTGGCCGCGCGATTTTCGGAACCGCGAAGTACCCAGTCAATCCGGAGCTGCTCGAGGAGATGGCGGACAAGACGGGGGGTGAGTTCTTCCTCGTCAGCGACCGTGAGGCCCTCGAGCAAAGCTTCCACCAGATACTCGATGCGCTCGAAAAGACCGACATCGAAGATGCCGGACGGATGTACACCGAGCTCTTTCCTGCGTTCGTGGGTCCCGCGCTGATCTTCCTGTTGATCGAACTGCTGGTCCTGTTGTGGTTGAGGAGGTGGCCGTGAGTTGGGCCGACCCCCAGGTTCTTTGGCTCCTCGGATTGCTCCCCGCTGCGGTTGCTGCGCTCTGGTGGAACGCAATGCGACGCCAACGCGCGACCGAGATGTTCGGCAAGAGCGCCACGGTCGAGCCCTTGATCGCGGGCCGGGCGAAATGGTGGCGCGCTACGAGGGCCACCTTGATCATCGTCGGGGCGGCGCTCGTGATCGTCGCGTTTGCGGGACCGCAGTATGGAAGCCGCACGCGCGTCCTCCGAAAGCGCGGCATCGACATCGTGATCGCGCTCGATTTCTCCAAGAGCATGCTCGCCCGAGACGTGCACCCGAGCCGAATCAAGCGCGCCAAAGCTGAGCTCGAGCGGCTGTTGAGCGATCTCGACGGGGACCGTGTGGGCCTCGTTGCGTTCGCGGGAGACGCCATGGCCTTCCCGATGACCGTCGACTACTCGGCGGTCCGTTTGTTCTTGCGTGACCTCGGTCCAATGGACATGCCCGTTGGCGGGACCGCAATTGGCAAGGCCCTCGTTGCATCGAAGCGACTGATTGAACGCTCCAATGAAGGCCGCGGCGACGAGAGCGGGCCCGACCGACGCTCCAAGGTGGTGATCTTGCTGACCGACGGCGAAGACCACGAAGGCGATCCCATCGCAGCCGCGGAGGAGCTGAAAGCAGCCGGAATCAAGGTCTACGCGGTCGGAATCGGCTCCGGGAGCGGGGAGCCGATTCCGAGCTACACTGCCGACGGCACGCTCACCGGCCACGTGAAGGACGCGGCCGGCCGCTTGGTCATGACCTCGCTCAGCCCCGAGAACGAAGACACCCTCAAGGAAATCGCGTCGATCACCGGCGGGGAATACGTGAGAGCCGAAGAAGGCTCCGTGGGGGTGACCGAAATCCGTTCGGAGCTCGCAAAGCTCCAAGCATCGGAGCGAAAGGCAAGGCGCGTCACCGTCCACGAAAACCGTTTCGCGCTGGCCCTACTGCCAGGCTTCCTGTTGATCGTCCTCGAAGCGCTCCTTCCGGAGGCCTGGATCGTGCGGCGGAGGAGGAGAGAATCGTGAGACCCGCGGCCTGGTGCTTGTGCTGCGTGGCGGCCTTGGCTTTCCCTGCAAGCGCGTCCGCGTGGAGCCCCCTTCGAGGCGAGAACTCCAACGCCAAGAAGGGCAACGCCTTGATGGCGCAAGAGCAATACGGTCCGGCCCTCGAGGCATACGACGAAGCAGCCCGGGAGCTTCCCGACGCGCGCGCGGTGCAACTCAACCGTGGCCTCGCCCTTCTCGCTCAAGATCTCGGCGAGCAATCGAAGGAAGCGTTTCTCGCCGCAGCGGACCCGGCTGCGTCTCCAAGCACGCGAGCGGACGCCTATTACAACCTCGGCATCGCCTACGCCCGAGAAGGGGGCGCGATTTCCCAACAGGAAGAGTACGAGCAGGCGTCCGCGCACTTCCGAGAGGCGGCCGACGCCTTCAAACGAGCCCTGCGCCTGCGCCCCGGGGACCGCAACGCCGCCTGGAACCTCGAGTACGCGATGAAGCGAATTCGGGAAGAGGACGAGAAGCAGGAGCAGCAGGAGCAGCAGGAGCAGCAGGAGAACGAGAGCGAGAACGAGAACGAGAACGAGAGCGAGAACGAGAACGAGAACGAGAACGAGAACGAGAACGAGAGCGAGAGCGAGAGCGAGAGCGAGAGCGAGAGCGAGAGCGAGAGCGAGAGCGAGAGCGAGCAGCCTCAGCCGATCCCGCAGGACGAGGTGCAACGATTCCTCGATGCCCTCGAGCAGAACGAACAGAACCTCCCCCTGCAGCGCGCCCGCCGTCGAAACGCCGGGCGGCCGCCACCGGAGAAGGATTGGTGATGCGACTGCTCACGCTCGCGTTTGTCGCGATCGCCGCCCTGCCCTGGGCCGCGACGGCTGCGGCTGCACCGGAGGTGATGGTGACCCTCGATGCAACGCCCAGGGAAGTGCGGGTTGGCGAGGTGACGCGGCTGGAGGTTCGCGTCCGAGCACGCGGGGGGCGGATCCAGCAACTGCACCTCAGCGACCTCGAGAAGTACCCGGAGTTGGAGATTATCTCGCGTCAGACGGTGCGCCCGATGCAGTTCAGCTTTGGTTTTGGCTCCGGGGTACAGAGTGAATCGAGCATCACCAACATCTTCGTTCTGCGCCCCACGATCGCCGGCACGTTCGAGTTCGCGCCGGCGGTGGCCAAAGTCGATGGTGAACTCTACCGCAGCGGGCCGCTGACTCTGCTGGTCCATCCCTCGGGCGGCGCGGCGAGCGGCGACGACCCGGCGGCGGCGCGCGAAACGATTGTGGATTCCGAGCTATCAGGTGCACGCTACGACGAGCGAGCCTTCCTGCGGACGGTGGTCGAGCCGGACGAGGTCTACGTCGGACAACAGACCAACGTCACGGTGTACCTCTACACTCGGCTTCGGCTCTCGGCGCAATCGGTCATGCCGAACAAGCCGTCGATGGATGGGTTCTGGGTGCATGACGAGCCAATCACGAGCCTGCACTCTCAGACCGTTCCGGTGAAGGGCGCGAACTACCGCGCCTATGTGGTCCAGCGTTCCGCGGCATTCCCGCAGCGCTCGGGCGAGCTCACCATCGGTCCCCCGAAGGTTACATTCGATGTCGGTGGAGGAAGTCTCTTCGACGCCGCGGAGCGCGTTCAACGTGTCGGCGTGCCGGTCACAGTGAACGTCAAGCCGCTCCCCGAGCCCAGCCCGCCCGGCGCCGTCGTCGGTAGATACACCATTCAGGCGTGGCTAGACCGCACCACGGCGGACACGGGCGACGCCGTAACGCTGCGCATCGATGCGACGGGCCTCGGCAACACGCAAGATCTTCGGATCGACTTGCCGCCCATCGCCGGGGTCCGAGCACTGCAACCGGCGATCCGCGATCAGCGAAACTTCCAAGGTGGCCAACTCGCCGGCACCCGCTCGTGGGAGTGGATCTTGATCGCCGAGGCTCCGGGTGAGCACAAGGTCCCGCCGATCGACCTCCACTTCTTCGACCCTGAGACGGAGCAGTACGGAACGGTGCGGTCACCCTCCCTCGCCTTCACGTCGAGCGGCGCAGCCAAGCCTTCCCAACCCGCGATCGAACCAGTCGACACCCGACCCAAACGCAGCGCGGCGGCATTCGGGCCGATCCGGATGTACAGCGCGCTGACGCGAGGCGAAACGCCCCTGCGCAACCGAGGCTGGTTCGCGTGGCTTCTTGCGATTCCTCCGCTGTTGTTCGTGCTCCTCATGTTCGGAGCGGGCGCCGCGCGTCGTCGCGAGCAACACAGTGCCACGGCCGGCGCCCGTCAGCGGCAGTTGATTCGTAGCGCAGAGAACGCGCTCCAGGCCAACGACCCGAGGTCCTTCTACGACCGCATCGTCGCGTCGATCACGCATGCCCTCGATTCTCGTCTCGGCGAACCCGTCGGTAGCCTGCCCCATGCAACGCTCCGCACGCGGCTCGTCGCTGAAGGCTTCGACGATGATTTGGTGCAACGGGTGGTCAACGAGCTCGAGGGCGCCGACTTTGCCCGGTTCGCGGCTTCCGGGGTGAACAAGGACGAGATGGAACGGTGTTACAAGCGCACCGCGGCAATCGTCGAACGCATCCACCGGTCGCGGAGGAAGACGTGATGCAAGCTTGGCACCTCGCGCTAGCAATTCTGATCGCACCCGCAGGCGCAGCCGCGCAGCAACCGGGACAAGCATCCGGCGGCTCGTCTCTGACGGGGGTGTTCAATGCGGCGAACGTCGCGGCCTCACGCGGCGACCACGCCCGTGCGATCTCCAACTACCGCAAACTCACCGAGGCGGGCGTCCATGACCCGGACGTCTATTTCAACCTGGCAACCTCGTTTGCACAGTCAGGCGACTACCCGCGCGCCATCCTCAGCTACGAGCGAGCTCTCACGTTACGGCCGAACGACAGCAAAGCATCCGACGACCTGCAAGCCGCGGAAAAGGCGTTGGAGGAACAGCGCGCCGAAGCGGAAGGTGAGGCGGTGATCCAGCGGAGCAGCTCGATCAGCGACGCCATCTACGGAAGTGTATCCGAGGACGTGCTCGCCAGCGCGCTGCTGGCGGCCAACCTGTTGTTCTTTGTCGGTCTCGCATGGGTCTCGGTCGGCCGCCGAAGACACGGATGGCTCTACGCGCTGCTGGTCGCGTCTTGCGTCGCTCTTGTGTTCTGCGCGTTCGGGCTCGGCGCCAAAGCCGGCATGCTCCGGGATGGCCCACGCGCCGTGGCACTCGACGACCGCGTCATCCTTCGCGAAGGGCCCGATCCACGCGCTCAGGTTCGCGGCGAGGCCCGCGGGGGCGACCGGGGAGAGATCGTCGATCGTGATCGCGATTTCGTGAAATTGCGGGTGGTTAGCGGACTCGAAGGCTGGACGCCGCGCTCTGGGGTCGGGCTCATCGACCTGGACCACGGTGTCCATTGACAACGCAACTCAACAGAACGAGGATGCGGCCCGGACTGGTGAATCTAGGAGCAGTGAAACGATGACGACCGACTCCGCGACCAAGATCCTGGTCGCCGACGATGACCTAGAGATATTGGCATTGGTTGCGAGGCACTTGAGCTCGCTGCCCGCCGAAATCGTCGAAGCTTCGGACGGCGAAGAAGCGCTTCGCCTCGTGCGCCGCGAGAAGCCTGCCCTCGTTGTGCTCGACGTCATGATGCCAGGAATGAGTGGGTGGGAGGTGTGCCGCGCGATCCGTGAGGATGAATCCTTGGGAGGCACCGGGGTCATCATGTTGACGGGCATCGGCGAGCGCCTCAACGAAATGACGTCACCGCTCTACGGGGCCGACGGATTCCTCGACAAGCCCTTCGAGCTCGACGACCTGACCGATAAGGTTCGCGAGGTCCTCGCAGGCCGAGAATCCACCTGAACTTTGGCCTCGTTGCCGCCCATGCGGTATATGCTACCCGGCTGACGATGTCCTGGAAACGCGCCGTCATCATCGTACTCGCCGTCGCGTCTGCGAGCTGCTCAAAGAAGGCGGAAGAAGCGCCCGTTGCCGAGGAGGACTGGCCCCAGCACGGGCTCACCGAAGATCAGGCCAACGAGGTGCTGGCGCGGGTGGGGGACCGGACGATCACGGTTGGAGAGTTGGCCGACAGTCTCGCATCACAGTCTCCTTATCTGCGCGCGCGCTTCGAAAGCCCGGAGCGCCGCAAGGAGTTCCTCGACAATCTCGTACGCTTCGAGCTCCTGGTGTACGAGGCGAGGCGGCGCGGCTACGGAGACAGGCCCGAGATCATTCGCGCGCGCCGTAACGCCATGATCGAGCAACTCGTGAAGAAAGAAGTCGACGAGCCGCTCGAGGCCCAGGTCATCACTGACGGGGAGGTCAAGGAGGTCTACGACGCCAATCCGCTCGAGTTCGATCGTCCGGCCCATGTTCGCGCGAGTGACATCTTCATCGAGGACCGCGCGCGCGCAAGCAAAGTGCTCGCCCTTGCAAAGAGGGTCGACCACGCTGGCTTTCGCAAGTTGGCCCGTGAGGAATCCGAGGACGAAAATGGCAAGGCCAATGCTGGGGACCTCAACTTCTTCGAGGTGACTGGGGATGGTGAGCCCCCACCGGCGATTCGCAGGGCCGCGTTCTCGCTCGACAGAGTGGGCGCCGTATATCCCGAGTTGATCGAAGAGGGCAACGGCTTTCACATCGTCATGCTCACCGGCAAGCGCTCGGCTTTGAAGCGGACGTACGAGCAGGCCAAGCGGGCCATTCGACACAAGCTCACCCGCGAGAGAAAAGACGCCGCTATGGCCGCACTGACCGAGCGCCTTCGAGAAGAGATCGAAATCGAGGTCGATTACGACGCGCTGAAGAGCATCGAGGTCGACGTGCCGGAGCTCCCACAAGGCCGATGATGACCCGCCTCTTCGTCGCCACGTTCGTTCTCGCGCTGATGGTCAATTCGGCCAACGCAGACGTCGTCGAACGGGTCGTGGCCACGGTCAACAACGAAGCGATCTTTCTCAGCGACCTCCGAAAGCGCGCAGTTCCGTTTCTTCCCCAGGTTGCAGAAGCATCGACGGAAACGGAGCGGATGTCCCGTCTCAAGGAGCTCTACGAGGAGTTGCTCACCTTCCTAGTGGACGAACAGCTCGTTCGTCAGTTGGCAGGCAGTAGCGGCATCCGCGTGACGGACGCAGACATCGACAACGCAATCGAAAACCTCCGGCTACAGAACAACATGACCGAGGAGCAGTTCCAGCAAGCTCTGGAGTCACAGGGGCTGAGCAAGGCGCAGTACCGCCTAGATCTCAAGCGACAGCTCATCCGGCTCAAAGTCATGAATGAGCGGGTGCGGTCCCGAGTCAACGTAACGAAAGAAGAGGTCAGAGCGCGCTACGAACAGCGCGCGCGCGAGCAGGGCAGCGAGCTGCGTTTTCAAGTTTCGCACGTCGTGGTTCCCGTCGCCGAACGGGCCTCGGCAATCCAAGTCGCTGCGAAGCGGCAAGAAGCGGACACGCTTCGGGCCTCGCTCACGCCGGAAAACTTCAACGCGCGCGCCTCACAACTAGGTGGCGGCGATCTCGGTTGGCTTTCCCAAGGCGACCTACCGGAGGAACTGGAGCGCGCGCTCTTGCCGCTCAACGCCGGGGAGATCAGCAGCCCCGTGCGAGGCAGCTCCGGTTTCCACATCTTCTTTCTTCAGGATCGCCAAGTTGGCGCCGGCTTTCCCTCGTACGACGAGATGAGGCAGGAACTCTATCGAGAGATGTTAGACACGGCAATGATACGGCAGGAGAAGATTTTCCTCGACGAGACACGCCGCAAGGCCGTCATCAACCGTATGCTCTAGTGTCGCTGGAGGGCTGCACGTAGCGCTCCAAGCCCGTCGAGCCCACACCTCTTTTGCTGCTAGGCTGGGCGCCGATGAGCGGCGAAGTCAGAATCGAGCGAGACGGACCTATCGCACGCGTGGTATTCGATCACGAGAAGCGTCGCAACGCGATCACAGTCGACATGTGGGAGGCCATCCCCGACGTGGTGCGGACGGTTCAGGAAGACCCGGGCGTTCGCGTCGTGATCATGCGGGGTGCTGGATCTGAAGCGTTCGTGTCCGGCGCCGACATCTCGGAGTTCGAGCGAACGCGGACCGGCAATGCCGGGCGAGAGTACGACGCGATGACCGCCCGGGCGTTCGTTGCCTTGCAAGGGCTCGAGAAACCGCTCATCGCGGCGATTCACGGTTTCTGCATCGGTGGCGGTGCGGCCATCGCGCTGACGGCCGACCTTCGCTACGCCGCGGACGACGCCCGCTTCGCCGTCCCCCCTGCCCGCCTCGGCCTCGGGTACCACACGACCGGCATCCGTGCGCTGATCCGCACCGTCGGCTTCTCTGAAACGGCAGATTTGTTGTTCACCGCGCGGCGCGTCTCCGCCGAGGAGGCCCGCCACATCGGACTGGTGAACGAAGTGTTCGCCAAAGACGTGCTGGACGAAAACGTCGGCCAACTCGCCCACATGATCGCCGACAACGCACCGCTGACAATCCGAAGCGCGAAGATCAGCCTGCAAGAGCTCGCCAAGGTCGAAGCCGATCGAGACAGCACGCGCATCAAGGCGTCGATTGAGCAGTGCTACCAGAGCGAGGACTTCAAAGAAGGCGTGCGGGCTTTCCTCGAGAAGAGGAAGGCCCGATTCAAGGGCGAGTAACCCTCGTCTGCGCCGCGCGCCACGAACCACTGCTCAAGCGAGAGCGAAGCCGTCCACTGGGACGAGGCAACACACAAGATGCCGCTGAATGCATTTCATTACGACGTCGCTTCGAGCGTAACGACGCGAGCCTTCCGGGTGACCTCTCTCACGAAAATCGGTGAACAATTGCGTACGAGACGATAACAATTACGTATGGACTAAGCTGCCAACCGGAAATATCTTTGGTCATAAGGGCGAGGTAGCCAGTTTCTCCAACTAGTGAACCAAGTCGCCGGTTTGGTCTTTGGGCTAAGCGTAGACGCGACCGGTCGGAAACGGGCTGACCGGTCGCGTCGTTTTGTTAAGCGCTGCATCACCGGAGAACGGCTAGCGACGCACGTGCTGGGAGCAACCGGGCCACGGGGGAATCCACCATGTCCCGACGCGCCCTCCGTACGTCGACTTCTACATAGGAGAACGGCTCGCGATGTGCGGCACAGCGATTGGGTCGGCGCCTAGCCGTGTGTCGACGTGTGGAGCCGTGGCGACGGGGCTCCCAATCGCGAGCACGTGCGTCGCGGGCCGTTCTCCGATCGTGTAGTTGAGGTCTGGTTGCCGCTGCCGTACAAGATCTCATCGAGGAGCAAGCACATGCTGAGCAAGCAGTCCACTGGCCTCCTGGCCTTCTGGCGTGACTACGATCGCAAGACCTACGTCAAAGCCGCAGTCCTGGCTGACCGCCTCGGGTACGAATCGTTCTGGCTACCGGAGGTGTGGGGGTACGAGGTCTTTTCTCTACTAACCGAGATTGCGCTCAAGACGAAGCGAATCAAGATCGGCACCGGCATCATCAACGTGTTCAGCCGTTCGCCGGCGCTGATTGCGATGCAGGCGGCTACACTCGACGAAATCAGTGGCGGACGCCTCATTCTAGGCATCGGCACGAGCGGCAAGAACGTCGTCGAAGGCCTGCATGGCCGGGACTTCGACAAGCCTCTCACGCAAACCCGGGACGTGATCCGCATCGTTCGCACGCTGCTCGATCGCCGTCCCGTCAGCGAAGCCGGCGCCAAGCTTCGCGAGTATCGGCCTTTCACACTCGACTTCGAGCCGACACGCCGCCGCATCCCGATCTACGTGGCCGCCCTGAAGCAGAAGTCCATCACCAGCATCGGCGAAATGGCAGACGGCTGGATGCCGATCTTTTGGCCCTACAACCGGCTTGGGGACGGGCGCGAATGGATCGCTGAGGGCGCGGCCAAAGCCGGTCGTGACCCCAACGACATCACGACCGCGCCCTTCACCACGGTCATTCCGATCCCGGGCAAAGGCGCTTCGACAAAGGCGCGCGAGATCATCTCCTTTTACATCGGCGGCATGGGCGACTACTACAAACAGCTCCTCAGCGGGTTCGGTTACGAAGACGAGTGCAACGAGATCGAACGCCTCTACCACGACAAGGCGACGCGCAAGATGGCGCCCGATGCGGTGACGGACGATATGATCGAAGTCCTCACGATCTCCGGCGATCCGATCTTCTGCCGGCGCGAGATCGCGCGGCGTCGCGAGCTCGGCATGGAACAACCGATCATCAACTTGCCCCCTGGAATGCCCTGGCCCGGCATGGCTGCGTTCATTACGGCGTTGGCCCGCGCGTAACGTCGCATGTCTTTTGGGGTGACCCACCTTACGGTGGCGCGCGATCAATTACGTATGCGATGAGAACAATTACGTATGGACCGCGCGACCGAGCCGACGTATTAATACGAGTAGGGGCGAGGCAGCCAGTTATCCAAATCGTGCGCTGAGCCACTGGCTTGGCCTCTGGGCTAAGCATCGACGCGGCCGGTCGGAAACGGGCTGACCGGCTGCGTCGCTTTTATTAACTGCTCGATTGGAAGCCCGGCGCTGCCCGTGCCCACTGACCCGCGGATCACACGTCATCGGTCATGATCGCGATCAGCTCAGCTTGGGAATTGACCGCGGCTTTCCGAAAAATCGTGCCTAGCTGCGTCGTCACGGTTCGCAAGGAAGCGCGGCGTTGCTCAGCGATTTCCTTGACCGTGAGACCCTCCAACACCGCGTCGATGATCTCGCGCTCCGCCAATGTGACGCCTTCGGGATACCGCAAATGGGGCAGCGGAACGCTCAGCACGAGAATGTCCTCGCCCCCGACACGCATCCGGCTGACGCGCGGCCCAGTGTCCGAGTCAAGCTCTGACGAGGACTCATCCGCTTCAATCGGCTCCTCATGGTCCTTGGGATCAGACTCAACCATCACCTCGGCGAGGTAATCATCGCACCCTGCAATGGTCAAGTGAGCCAGTCACTTCCCAGACTGAATCGTCATTCATTTTGTGGGTCCCTGTTCCCTGTCGAGACCGATTGGGGCCGCGCGCTTGCTCTACTGTGCCTGCGTATCTATGGTCCCGCGCGATGCGCCGCAAACCGGCTCGCTTTTCCTTGCTGCTGGCTTTGTTCGCGGCGATTCCCGCCACCGCGCTAGCAAGCGGTGACGGACACGGGGTGAGCTACGACATCTGGCTGATCCTCGCTGGGATGCTCCTCGCCGCAAAACTCGGCGGCGAGATCGCGGTACGCTTGAATCAGCCCGCGGTGCTCGGTGAGCTGTGCGTCGGCATCGTCCTCGGCAACCTGTACCTGGTTGGCGTTCACACCTTCGACGGCGCGGCCGAGCTCGTTCCCGTGGAGTTCCTCGCGGAGCTTGGCGTGGTACTTCTACTCTTCGAGGTCGGGCTCGAATCGACACTCACAGAGATGCGGGCGGTCGCGCCCACCTCCGGTCTCGTCGCAATCATCGGCGTGGTGGCCCCCATGCTACTTGGATACGGGGTCAGCCTGTGGCTACTCCCCGACGCGCCGTTTTCGCTGCACCTCTTCATTGGCGCGACACTGTGCGCCACGAGCGTGGGTATCACCGCCCGCGTCTTGAAGGATCTCGACGCGATGAGCCGTCCCGAGACCCGCGTCATCCTCGGCGCCGCGGTCATCGACGACGTGCTCGGTCTGATCGTGCTCGCCGTGGTCGCCAGTATCGCGGAATTCGGCGCCGTTCCGGGACCGATGGACTTCGCGGTCATCATCGGACTCGCGGGAGGCTTCCTCGTCGGAGCGCTCCTCCTCGGCGCCTACGTCATGCCGGGCGTCTTCCGCTTGGCTTCGAAGCTCCGCACGCCGGACGTCCTCGCAGCGGTGGCCATCGGTCTATGCCTGCTTCTCGCAGGCGTCTCGGGCGCAGCGGGTCTCGCGCCGATTGTCGGCGCATTTGCCGCGGGCCTGATCTTGGACGAGGTTCACGTCAGGCCATTCGGCCACAAGTCGGCGCACGACCTCACGGAAATCATCGGCCCGATTGTGGCCGTCATGGCGCCCATCTTCTTCGTGCGCACTGGGATGATGGTGCAACTCGGCGGCATCGGGACGGAACCCTTGATCCTCGCCCTCGCGCTGACGGTCGTGGGAATCGTGGGCAAGCTCGTCTCGGGCTTGGGCGTCCGAGGTAACGCCGTAGACAAGCTCACGGTCGGCATCGGGATGGTCCCGCGCGGCGAGGTCGGTCTCATCTTCGCCAACGTGGGCGCGGGCATTCAGGTCGAAGGCAAGCCTCTCATCGCCGCTGGCGTCTACGCCGCCATTGTCCTCATGGTGATGGCCAGCACGGTGGTGACGCCTCCGTGGCTGGCCCAGCGCATCCGGCAAGTCTCGCGCAAGCACGCCGATGTCGCTTGAGGCGGCGCTCGAGAATGCGAACGCATCGATTCGTGACGTAGTCGAAGCGCTCGGATCCGATGAACGCATCGACGTCGCGTCGCTGCCGACGGGCGCGCTCGATTGGGCCGTCGCGAAAGCCGCTTCGGCTCATCCCGAGCGGCGCTTCGTCGTCGTCACCGCAAACCTCGATGAAGCGTACCGTCACGAGTCGAACCTTCGCTTTCTCCTCGGAGACGAGAACGGCGAGGTCCTGCTCTTCACCGCGGCCGACACGAGCCCGCTATTGGACGTGGTGCCTGACCGGCGGGCCGAGATGCAACGCATGGCAGTGCTGGCGCAACTCGTGGAACAACGACCTTGGCGAGTGCTCATCGTGCCGGCGTCCGCGTTCCTACGCCGCGTCCCTCCGATGAGCCACGTTCAGTCGGGACTGCTGTCGATCGAGATCGCGCAACAAATCGAGCGCGACGAGTTGGTGCACCGGCTGCTGGAGCTCGGTTATCTCCGCGTACCGCTGGTCGAAGATCGCGGAACGTTTTCTGCGCGCGGCGCGCTCATCGACGTCTATGGGCCAGATGCGGCGCTACCCTTTCGAATCGAGCTCGACGACGACCTGGTTGCGCGGATACGCCGATTCAATCCCGACGATCAGAAGACCGAGGACGAAACCGACGCGTTTCAGCTCTCAACCGTCCGAGAGGTCCCGGACACCCCAGCCGCCATTGCCCGAGCGAGGACGGTCGTGCGTGAGCTTTGCGACGAGATGAACATGCCGACCTCACAGGCAAGGGAGCTCATCTCGGAGCTCGACCGCGGGTCGGGCGCGTTGATCTCGAACGCCCTGCTGCCCGCCTACTTCGAGAGGCTCGACACCCTCTTCGATTACATCCCGCAAGATGTACGCCTCGTCGTGGCAGACCCGCTGGCCATCGCCGAGTCGGTCCGCGACGAGCAGCACCACGCGACCGACGAACACTCCGCCCGCCGGGACCGGCCGACATTCGACTTGTCAGCGTACTACATGACCGAAGACGAGCTCTCCGAACGCCTTCAATCGTTCGCGCCGGTCGTTGGGCATCGTCTGGCCGTTCACGGCGCCGCCGGCGAGGATGAGGGCCCCATCATCGCCGCGTTTGCACCCCCAGGGGAGGGGCTCCTCCGGATCGACGCGTCCGACCAGCAGGCGCTCATCTCCGAGCTTCGCGCACACAAGGCACATGGGGATCGAGGCCTGCAACCGCTCGCCGATCAAATCCAAGAGTGGATGGACCAGGGTGTCCGAGTGTCCTTGGTCGCAAGGACCCAACATCAAGCCGACCGATTGATTGACCTGCTGCGAAGCTACGGGGTCGCGTCTCGCGTCTTGGACGGTGTGAGCTTGGGCGAGCTCCGGGACGGATTCGTGTTGTGGAGCGAAGGCATCGCTTACGTCACCGAAGAGGAGATCTTTGGGTCGCGCGTCCGACAACGTCGCGGCAAGCGCCAGACCCGCCGACAGCAACAGCGCTTCCTCGAGGACCTGCGCGAGCTGAGCCCGGGCGACTTCGTCGTCCACGTCGACCACGGGGTGGGCAAGTATCTCGGGCTCCGGCACAAAGCGCTGAGCCTCACCGCGCTCGACCGGCTTCACGGGCGAACGGCTCAAACCGTCGAGGTCATGGTCGTCGAGTACGCGGGCGGCGACAAGCTGTTCCTCCCGGTGACGCGTCTCGGGGTCATCCAGAAGTTCAAGGGCGGTGAAGGACATCAGCCCAAGCTGGATCGACTTGGGGGGACGACGTTTACGACCAAGAAGGGTCGCGTCCGCAAGGCGGTTCAGCAGATGGCTGAGGAGCTCCTGAAGCTCTACGCGGAGCGGTCGGCGGCGCGCCGCGAGCCAATCGAAGCCGCAGGAGCGGCGTACGCGGAGTTCGAGGCGACGTTCCCGTTCGAGGAAACCCGCGATCAGGAAAAGGCGATCGATGACGTCATGGCCGACCTCGAAGAACCACAACCGACGGATCGCCTGGTCTGTGGAGATGTGGGCTTCGGGAAGACCGAAGTTGCCCTTCGTGCGGCGTTTCGAGTCGCGATGAGCGGGAGGCAGGTCGGCATTTTGTGCCCAACGACCGTGCTAGCGCAGCAGCACTACCGGACGTTCTCCTCTCGCTTGGACGGCTACCCGCTTCGCGTCGAAGTCCTGTCCCGATTCGTCTCCCGCACCAAGCAAACCGAGGTTCTGAGCGCCCTCAAAGACGGGACCGTCGACGTCGTCATCGGCACGCACCGGCTTCTTTCGAAGGACGTGCACTTCGCGAAACTCGGCCTCCTCGTTGTCGACGAAGAGCAGCGCTTTGGCGTCACCCACAAGGAACGAATCAAGAAGCTCCGAACCAATGTCGACGTAGTGACTCTGAGCGCAACACCGATTCCGCGCACGCTGCAACTGGCGGTGGGCGGCATGCGGAAGCTTTCGTTGATCACGACGGCGCCTCAAGACCGGCGCGCCGTGAGGACGTTCGTCTGCCGGTGGGACGATCATTTGATCAAGGAGGCGATCGAGCGAGAGATCAGCCGCGGAGGGCAGGTATTCTTCGTCTACAACCGCGTCGAAGGCCTGTACGAGCGTGCCCAACGCCTTCAAGATCTCCTTCCAAACGCGCGGATCGCGGTGGCACACGGCCAGATGAAGCCTGCGCTCCTCGATCAAACGATGACGGACTTCGTCGAGGGGGCCTATGACGTCCTGTGCTCGACGGCGATCATCGAAAGCGGCCTCGACATCCCGCGCGCCAACACCATTTTGGTCGATCACGCCGATGCCTTGGGGCTCGCGCAGCTCTACCAACTGCGGGGGCGGGTCGGACGCTCGAACCAGCGCGCGTATTGCTACCTCATCACGCCTCCTCCGAGCCAAATGTCCGAGGAGTCCAGGGTGCGGCTGGAGGCGCTCGAGCGTTTTTCAGGTCTGGGCGCCGGGTTTCGCATCGCTACGCTCGATATGGAGCTTCGAGGCGCAGGCAACCTCCTCGGGTCGGAGCAAAGCGGCAACGCGTCACTCGTCGGCTTCGACATGTTCGTGCAGATGCTCAGCGAGGCAGTTTCGGAGCTCAAGGGAGAGCAGGTTCAGCAGGAAGTCGATCCGGAGCTGTCGATCGAGCTCGAGCACTACCTACCCGAAGAGTACATCGACGACATCGGACTACGGCTCTCGTTGTACCGTCGCTTCGCCACGGCGGTCGACGAGCAGGCAGTCGACGACCTCGCGGCCGAAATGGAGGAACGCTTCGGTGCGCCTCCCCCTCCAGCCCGCGACTTCGTGCGGGTGATGTCGCTCAAGCCCTTGCTCCGCGACCTGCGCGCTCTCGGTTGCGAAGCCCAGCTCCAAAGGGTGACCTTACACCTACGGGAAGACACCCCGCTCGATCCCGCCAGGCTGATGCCGCTCGTTGCGACACCTGGCGCCGGGTGGGACCTTTCCCCTGACATGAAGCTGACTCGGCGCTATCGAGACGAGGAATCCGGCGACGCGGTGGATCGTGTACGCTCCCTGCTTCGAGAGCTCGAGTCCCTAGGCTCGAAAGGGGAGCAGCCCCCAAAGGATGGTTCGAACGATGTCACTTCCCGATGAGCTTGAACGCATCTTCGCCGCCGACCGGGTGTTGCGAACGGCCGAGTCCGGCTTACTCCGAAAGAAGGGCTCCGAGGAGCTGATCGCGCTGCTCGAAAGCGAGACGGAGCGCGCGCTGCAGATGGAAGACCGCGAGGAAGGCACCATGCGCCTCGAACGCCTGGCCGATCTGTGCGCGCAGGTCCCGGGCCCGCGCATGACCGACGCCTTGATCGCCATCTTGAACGACGGGGAGCCACGCGTCCGTGTCGCTGCCGGCGAGGCGCTACGAGACTTGGGGTACGAGCGGTACGCCGAGGTTGCCCGCGGCATCGAGCGCGCGCTCGACCGCACAGCCGACGGGATCGCAATGTCCGAGCTGCCTTGGGTGCTCGCCGAGATCTCCGAGCCAAGCGCCCTCCCCTTGATTCGCCGGTTTCTCGATCACCCGAGCGCGGACGTGGTGGCCGCCGCGATCGAAGCGCTGGCCCAGCTCCAAGACCCGGACGCCTTGGCAGATCTCGAGCGCTTCGTGGGCGACACGCGTGTCGTGATCAGCGAGGATTTGGCAGACGAAACCAAGACCACCCTCGGCGAGCTCGCGGCGGACGCGCTCGACATGCTAGGCGTGGGGCCAAGCGGCAAGGACTAGGGACTCTCGCGAGTCCACAGCGCCCGGCGTTTGGCCGCCTTCGCCCGAGCTCGATCCTTCGCAAAGAGCGTGAGGTAGTCTTCCTTTACCGAATCGACCTGAACCTCGTCGGGCAGCTCGGCGCGGGCGGCTACCATGGCGCGAACGAGCGACTGCAGCGGGCTCGAGGCTTGCCCGAACGTGGACGGTTCGATCGTGTCCGATACGTCGGCGATGCGGTCGACGGCGCTCTTGCTCAGGTAGCCCCGCCTTCGCAGATCATCGAAGCTGGCCACCAAGACCTCTGGGTTGAACGTGTGGGCCACGACCAAATCGGCGCCGACCCTCAGAACTGCCGGCGCATCGAGAGCGCCATCCTCCAGCAAGACCAGCGCAGGCTGGAAGTAATTATAGAACGGGCACACGCGGCGCCCAAAGTCACTGAACCCCGCAGTTGAGGAGACCCGCTCGAGGTGGATGAAAATACGGCGAACGGTGTCACGCTGAGGGACCCTGGCCGCAATGCGGACGAGCTCCGGGATGTCCTCCGGATAGACATCCGCGGCTTCCGCGACTTTCATCAAGACCTCCTGACCCACGCGCCCTGCGGCGATGTCGGCGTAGAGCGAATAGATGAACGCGTCACCCTCCGCATCATCGCCGAAGAGGATCTCGTCGGTCTCCGGCGACACGTTCGTTCGCGACCGGAGGAGCGCGGTCAGCTTGTAGCTGAGCTGGTCTCGCAACAACCGAAACTTGCCACGGACGAGGTTTCGCAGACTGGGCTTGAGCGTGAAGGCGTCCCACCGAATCCCATCGAGCCTGAGCTTGGCCTCGAGGACGCTCCGCATCTGCTCAGGGCTCCCTGACAAGATGAATATCGCCGCAGGATCGGTGGCGCGGAGCTCCCTGAGTAGAGTCCCGGCGCCAGGATAGGCGCGCTTGCGGGACGCGGGCTCGAAGGCGGTGCGCACCAAGTCGCGGAGGGTATCGAACTCCGTGCGGAGGTAGGTCTTGTCGAGGTCCCAGCGATAGACGACGTGCTCCCTGCGCTCGCTCAAGTCCCGTGTCACCGGCGGACCATAGCAGCCCGCGGAGCACAGATGCAGACGCAGTTCTGATCGCATCGGTTCGCCTCTCAGGGCGGCGTCACTGCCGGACCCACCAGTCCGACGAGACTTGCGTTTTGCGGAGCCGCCAACTGCTCCTGCACCACCTCGCGATACTCCTCGGCGTTCGGGTGCTCGCTGGTGAGCCACGTGAGCTTTTCGAGGCACGTTCCCCAGCGCCGATCGACGCGGAGGCAGGCCAGAGCCGCCCCGACGGCGCGGCGGGGATCGGTGGGTTCGACGGCGTCGACGATGATCAGGAAGTATCTCGGTGCATCTCGCGTAGGCCCGCCGAGGAGCCACTGTTCCGCCAGAGATGCGGCCTCTTCCGCTCGGCCACTTCGTACTAGGGCTTCACCAAGACCGTAGCGATACTTGACCACGAACGGCTGGAGCTCGAGCGCCCTGCGTAGGTGATCGACGGCAACCTCTGGATGACCGTGGTTGATCAAGCTCATGCCAAGGTAGGCATGTCCGGTCGCCTGCTCCGGGGCGGCCTGGATCGCCGCCCCGTACAGCGCGCCATCGTTGCGAAAGTCGTAGACGAAGCGGTGGAGCAGAACCGCCGAGCCGGCAAGGTAGAGAACGAGCGCTGCCGAGATTATCTTTGCGAGCCGGGGTTTCCGGAGCGCACCGATTTTACGTAGTCCAGAGGCGACGCTGTCCACGACCCCCACGGACAAACCCGCAAAAGGGAGATAGAGGTAGCGCCCGAACCCCGGCCAGATCAGGACTGTGATCAGCGAGGCCGGCGCCAGCGCACCGGCAAAGAACATCACCGACCAGGCGAGCGTGGGCTGCTTTCGGCGCTTCCACATCACTAGCGCAAAGAGCGCGGCGCCGGCAACGACGAGACTCCAACGCACCGCAGGTGAGACGAGTGCATACGAATCGATGAGCGTCCGAAGGTAGGGCGGCGAGGGGATGAGCACAGCGCGTAGGGCGTCGAAGAAGAGCAAGCCGGAGTTGGCTATAGCGTCTAGGATGTGAGTGGAGTCCTCATGGGATTTGAACCCGCCGAGGACCTGCCAACGAACCAGCAGGTACGCGCCGGCTCCGATGGCCGGACTCAGCAGCATCACCGCCCGCTCACGGACGGATGGATACAAGCGCGTCGCCAAAGGCCAGAACCAGAACGCCGGCAGAACCCCGAAGGCGACCTCTTTGCAGAGCAATGAAGCGAACATCAGGACGGCGGCGGCCACGAGCAGGGGCGCACTCTTGTTCGGCAGGGCCCGGTTCCAGACGAGAACGGAAGCGAGCACGAATAGCGTACAGAGCGGATCCGACCGCCCGTTGATCCAGATGTGCGCCTCGCCAATCCATGGCGAGAGGCCGAACCAGGCTGCGGCGATCCACGCGAAACGCCGATTCTCCTGTGACATCGCGGAGCGCGCCACGGCCCAAACCATGGCGGTGCAACCCAAGTGCAACAGGAGATTGGTGAAGTGGTAGCCGACCGGGCTCCGCCCGCTCCACACGGAGTCGAGAGTGAACGTGGTCAGAGTGATCGGCCGATAGGTGTCCACCGCGAGCGGATCGGTTGAGCCCGTCACGTACATTGCATGGTGCGTGAAGAACGATGGGATGTTGGACAAGTGGTGAATCGTGTCGTTGGCGACGAACACGAATAGGTCGTCGTAGACGAACGCGTTCCAGAACTTGGGCAACAGCGTTAGACCCGTCACCGCCAACACCCCGGCGAGAAACAGAAGCTCTCGTCTTCTCTCGGTCACGGGGGG